>Ga0209347_1006043_pt1 | contig 11047 bp, 6 predicted proteins | sample AutmiccommuBRH23_FD_187382 | JGI IMG/M metagenome (GOLD analysis project Ga0209347, IMG submission 187382) | Deep subsurface microbial communities from Mt. Terri, Switzerland - Autotrophic microbial communities BRH/23 (SPAdes) (version 2) | ecosystem: Environmental > Aquatic > Deep subsurface >...
AACCCCGTGGGTTCCGGCCCTTCTGGTGCGTGAGGTGGCGGGCGCGCGGCCCGCTCAGCTCAGCGACTGCTCAGCGAGTGCTCAGACGAGACGGACGCGCATCGCCTGCGGGCCCTTGGGGCCCTGCTCGACGTCGAACTCGACGGCCTGGTTCTCCTCGAGGCTGCGGTAGCCGTTGGTCTGGATCTCCGAGTAGTGGACGAAGACGTCCGGACCCTCGGTCGGGGCGATGAAGCCAAAGCCCTTCTCCGAGTTGAACCACTTGACGGTTCCTTGTGCCATGGTGTGCTCCTTGTTTCAGGTACTAACGGACTCGTCGAGCGACGGTCCGGGTCGGCAAGGACGCGACCAGATTCCTGGGACAGGAGCAGGTTGCGCTCGCAATGTCTTCTGCGAGCGTGCAACACACAAACAGCAAACGTTGACCAGGACCAACTCTAGCCCCTGCGCGCGTGATCACCCAATCCGGGCGGCGGCGGCGAGCGCCGCCAGCGCGGCGGTGAAGCACTGTTCCGGTGGGTTGACGAGCCCGGCTCCGACCTGGCCGACACCGGCCACGCGTCCGGCCATGCCGGTGTTGATCTGCGGGAGGATCCCGGTCCGGGCGACGGCCGCCACGTCGATGGCGGTCGGCGTCCCCCGGAACTCGAGGATCGGCACCTGGTAGGCCGGGTGCTCCCCGACGGTGATCTCGTACATCGTCTGGGTTGCGCGCAACGCGAAGGGCACGTCACCGCCGACGAAACGGACGATCGCGGGGGCCGCTGCCATGGCGAAGCCGCCGATCCCGGCGGTCTCGGTGATGGCCGAGTCGCCGATGTCCGGGTTGGCGTCCTCCGGGCCGTAGGAGCCGAGGAAGAGGCCCGCCGGGGTGTTCGCCGGCCCGGTGAACCAGTCGTCGCCGGTCCCGGAGACCCGGATGCCGAAGTCGGTCCCGTTGCGGGCCATCGTCGTCACGACGGACGACCCCGGGATCCCGTGGGCGGCAAGGGTGGCCAGCTTGCAGGCGGGCATGCCGAGGTTGAGGAAGAAGTGCTCGTTGGCTCCCGAGAAGCGCACCGCCTCGGCGATGTCGGTCGAGGGCGCGTCCGCGGTGATCATCGTCGGCAGCAGCTCGCGCAGGAGCATGAGCGACCCGGCGCGGTTGCGGTTGTGCCCCTCGTCGCCCATCTGCAGCATCTGGGCGATGATCGCCTTGACGTCGATCGGACCGGAGGCCTCGACCCGGGTCCGGACGGCCTGCTGCAGCAGTGGGCCCAGCACGGAGTTCATCCAGTGCAGCCGGTCGATGACCTCGGTCCCGTAGGCGCCGTAGCGCAGCACCTTCCCGAGCCCCTCGTTGAGCGAGCACCAGGAGCGGTTGCCGTGGACGTCGTCGCGCAGCTCGTAGAGCCACATCGACGGGCTGATCACGCCGGCCATCGGACCGACGGCGTCGCGGTGGTGGCAGGGCTCGAGGGTGATGCCGTCGCCGCGCTCGAGTGCCGCCTCGGCCTCCTCCGGGGTGTCGGCCAGCCCCTCGAAGAGCATCGCCCCGATGAGCGCCCCCTTGAGCGGCCCGCTCGCGCGGTCGAAGGTGATCGGAGGGCCCGCGTGGAGGAACGTTCCCTTCTCGAGCCCCAACGCCTCGCGAGCGGGCCGCACGTCGACGAAGTCTGCCGCGGCCGCCGTCATCCGCTCGAACGCCAGCCGGTTGGCCTCCGCACGGCGGGCGTCGGCGAGGACGACCGCCAGGTCGCGCTCGGTTCCCGCGAGCGGTGGCTGCCACGCCGCTTCGCTGACCGGGACCGCTTGGGCGCGAACGGATTCCGCGAACAGCGGCACGCCCGCGGCCGCGAGGGACAGGTCCGCGGTGAGCAGTCCGTGCAGCTGCGTGGCCGGCTCCGTGTGGGGGGCCGTGCCCTCGATGCCGTATGCCGCTGGGCTCGTCCCCGACGCCGGCTCGGCAGGTGCCCGGCCGAGGAGCCGGACGGCCTGGCGGGTCGCGGCGGCGTTCGAGAGGAAGACCGAGGCCCCGGCGTCGCGCAGCAGCAGGGCGCTGCGAGTCAGACCTTGGGGGTCGTCCTCCGTGCCGGTGATCGAGACGACGACGGGCAGGGTCCGTCCTGATGCCTCCGCCGTGGCCCGGGCGACGCGGATCGTGTCCGCGAGCTCGGGCGCCGGGTCCGGGTGCGCGGCGTGACCGAGGACGAGGTCGAGGAGCAGGACGCCGCACGTCGGGTCGGTCGCCTCGGCGGCGATCCGCTCGAGGCGCAGCGACGGGTCGATCATCGGGTGCGGACGGCCCCGGGTGAGGGTGTCGTCGCCGAAGTCGATGACGACGTGCCCGGTATCGGTCAGCTCCGGCCCGAGGGAGAGGTCGGGGCGCAGCGGGATGTTGGACCGGATGTCACCGAGGGTCTGCCCGGCCACGAGCATCGCCTCGTCCGCGAGGGTCCCGCCGACGAAGAGGCCCCGAAGCGACGGCCCGGTCGCAGCGGGTTGGTCCGCCTCCCAGCGCGGCCACTCCACCTCGGTGCCGTGGGGAGCCAGGACCGACTCGACCGCGGCGGTGAGGTCCGGCTTCCCCGCCCCGAGCGTCGCCCAGTGGACCGGCGTGCCGAGCCCAGCGGCATACGACTCGATGTCGGAGAGCACCTCAGCGGCAGGGGGCTTGGAGACGACGACGATGCGCTCGGTGGCCGGGTCTGCCGCGAGGGCGGCGAGCGCCTGCCTCGTGGAGCGTCCGCCCACGGCTGCGGACAGGTCGCGGCCGCCGACGCCGAGGACGTGGCTGACCCCGACACCGGCGGCCTCGAGCAGACACATGACCTGCTGTGCCCCGGTGCCCGACGCGGCGACGACCCCGACGGAACCGGCGCGGACGACGTTGGCGAACCCCAGGCCGACGCCCCCGACGAGAGCGGTGCCGCAGTCGGGCCCCATGACCAGCACGCCGCGCTCGGCGGCCAGGTCCTTGAGCCGGATCTCGTCCTCGACCGGCACGTTGTCGGAGAAGATCATGACGCTGACCCCGGCGTTGACGGCGTCGAGGGCCTCGGTCGTCGCGTGCTGCCCCGGCACGGAGACGAGCGCGAGGTTGGCGCCGACCCGGTGGAGCACCCCGCCGAGGGTCCGGGGGGCCGGCGCCTCGCCGAAGCCACCCGCCTGCGACCCCGCCGCACGGAGACCCGCGAGCGCCTCGTCGAGGGCTGCGAGCCCGGCGGCGATCCCGGTCTCGTCTCCGCGGATGGCCACGACGAGGTCGTTCGGACCGGCCGCCGGCACGTCGAAGCCCATCCCCCTGATGACGTCGAGGTTGAGCTCCGTGGCCATCGCCACCTGGGCCGCGGCGACCCCGGGGGCGGCCGCCACGGTCCGCGAGACCTGCATGAGGCTGACGGAGTCGACGTAGGCGCCGGTGCGGATCTCGACCTGGTCAGGCATGGCGGACCCCTTCCTGGACGGTGACGGGCGAGGGTCCGGCCCAGCGGGCGGCGAGCGCTCGGTGGGCGCTGAGGGCTCGGCAGGCCCCGGTGATGCCGGCGAGGAGGTCCCGGCCCGAGGAGTGGCCGATGGCGAGCACCCGCTCGAGGAGCCTCGGGTCCGGCGACGGGCCGGGCGCCGCAAGGAGTGCGACGACCTCGGGGACCGCGTAGCCATCGACCGCGGCCCGGAGCAGGGCGGCCGAGACCGACGTGGTGCGGTCCAGCAGCGGCCCGAGGTGCGAGCCGACCCGGTCGACCGCACGGAGCCGCCCGGCGGCCCGGAGCGCGAGGACGACTCCGGCGATCGCGTCGTCGCCGCTCGGCGTCAGCCCGCGCCCGGCCCCGACGAGGGACCGGAGGAAGGGAGCAACGGGCTGGTTCGTGAGGGCTGCCGCAGCCAGGTCCTGGGCGAGCGCGGCCAGCGACCTCTGCGCCTCGGGTGGCCAGTCGAGTGCGCAGTCGAGTGCGCAGTCGGGTGCCCGGTGGGGTGGCTGGCCGGGTGGGGGCGGCGCGACGCGGGGCAGGCGCTGAACCCGGGCTGCAACGACATCAGCCCGGGCCAGCCGCACCCGCCCCTCGCCCACGTCGACCTCGTCCCCGGGGGACACGTCCCATCGCACGTCCGGCGACCAGGTCGGGAGGCGGAGCCCGATCGGCTGGAGCAGCGCATCCCGCGCCAGCAGTGCGAGCACGGCGTCGTGCGGGCCGAGACCCACGTAGACGCACGTCGGGAAGACGCCGAGCACTCGTGCCGCACGCCGCGGACCGGCCACCGCCCCGAGGACCAGTGGGGACACGGCCGCGGGCCACGACGGGCGCGCGGCAGCGGTCAGCACAGGCGCCACTCCTCCCTTCACCCGGGTCGATGACCGACGCTACCGAGGCAGGCTAGGGTGCGCTCATGGTGAATGTTGCCAACGATCTCGTCCTCAGCGAGGGTGACTTGACAGCGGAATCGGCCTCCGAGCTCGCTTCCGTCAAGGCGCAGCTCGAGCGTCAGACGCTCGCCCTGCGCCGCCTCGAGGACGCCGACCGGGCCCTCGTCCAGATCGTCCTCGCCGGCGGCACCCTCGACGAGCTCTGCGAACGCGTCGTGTCCTTCCTCGACGCGACCGGGGGGGCGGTCGCCATGGTGACGACGACCGACGGACGGGTCATCGCCCGGGCCGGGGCTGCCGACGAGCTCGCCCGGGCGGAGGCGCTCTCCTGCTTCGACCGGTCCGGACGCTTCCTCGTGGAGTCCGAGTCGATGGGAGCACGCGACGCCGGCAGCGACTCCGACCGGGCCGCCGTGCGGATCATCGCGGGCCAGCTCGACCACGGCGTCATCGTCGCCTTCTCCAGCCGGCGCACCCTCACCGAGGACGACGTGCGACTCCTCGAACGAGCCGCCACCGTGGCCGCCCTGGCCATCACCAAGGACCAGGCCGTCGCCGCCGTCGAGAGCAAGTACCGCGCCGAGTTCCTCCGGGACGCGCTGTCCGGCCGGGCCGGGACCCCGATCGACGCCATCGCCCACGCCTCATCGCTCGGCTGGGACATCGACCGGCCGATGGTCGTGGTGGTGGCCGAGACCGACGAGGACGACGACCAGACCGAGCGGGACCGCGACGAGATCCGGTTCCTCCAGCAGCGGTTCGCCAGGGCCTGGACGCACGCCGTGGGCGTCCGCGACCCGAGCACCCCCGTGGTGGGTTTCAGCCGCGAGGTCGTGGTGCTCGTCGCCGTGGGCGAGTCCGGCGACACCGAGCGGGTCATGCGCGTCGTGGGAGAACTCGTCCGGGTCGTCCGCGGCGACGGCGGCGGGGGACGCCGCAGCTTCTCGACCGGTGTGTCGCGGACGATCACGTCTCCCGCGCAGCTGCCCCAGGCCTACGACGAGGCCCTGTCCGCCGTCACCGTGGGCCGCCAGATGCAGGGTGACGGCGCCCTCGCGCACGTCGATGGGCTCGGCATCTACCGGCTCCTCGCCCTCATCCCGGACGGGGCCGCCCTGCGCCGCTTCGTCCGTGAGACGCTGCGCGAGCTCGCCACGGACGACCAGCCGGAGTACGCCGACCTCCGCCAGACGCTCAGCATCCTCATCGACACGAACATGAACGTCGCCGAGACCGCGCGGCTGCTCTTCTTCCACTACAACACGCTGCGCTACCGCATCGGCAAGCTCGAGAAGATGCTCGGCCCGTTCACCTCCGACCCCGAGCTGCGGCTCACCCTGGCCCTCGCCCTCAAGGTCCACCAGATGCGCGGCCTCTGACCCCGATCGAAAGAGCAGTTTGTCCCGGGCCGCGACGAGGTCACGGCCGCGCCCAAGGGGGACAAACTGCTCTTTCGATCGGGGAGGGCGGAGGGCGGAGGGCTGGGAGCGGGCGTTCGGCTGGGACCGAGCCCAGCGGCATACGGCACCGCCTCCGCCGGCAGCCAGGCGGTACGGCACCTTTCACAGGTAACGGGACCAACTCGTTATCAGCAAATGCCGAACCCCTTCCCCTTCAACCGGAGTAGTTTTCGCCCATCCCGCCGTTGGGAGTGAGTCGGGTCACACGAGAGTGACCGGCCGCAAAATCGCTGAGGAGTTTCGATGGCTCTGGGCTGGAAACTGCACGGGGACGGCAAGACGATGGGCCCCGACGACGTCGTCGCTCCTGACGAACGCCTCTCGTGGGGCAAGACGATCGGGCTCGGCGCCCAGCACGTCGTGGCGATGTTCGGCGCGACCTTCGTCTTCCCGCTCATCATGGGTCTCAACCCGCAGCTCGCGATCATGATGAGCGGTATCGCGACGATCTGCTTCCTGCTCATCGTCAGCGGCAAGGTGCCGAGCTACCTCGGCACGTCCGCCAGCTTCGTCGGTGGTGTCGCAGCGATCCGCGCCCAGGGTGGCGACTCGACGGAGGTGACCGGCGCGATCCTCGTCGCCGGCATCGTCCTGGCCCTCGTCGGGCTCCTGATCCACTTCATGGGCTCCGGCGTGCTGCACCGGGTGCTGCCTCCCGTCGTCACCGGGGCAGTCGTCATGCTCATCGGCTTCAACCTGGCCCCTGTCGTCGCCGGCATCTACTGGCCCCAGGACCAGTGGATCGCCGTGCTCGTCATGACCTTCACCATCGTCTGTGCCGTGGCGTTCCGGGGGTTCATCTCCCGTATCGCCGTCTTCCTCGCGCTGATCTTCGGCACCGTCCTGTCCTGGCTCTTCGACCGGGGCTTCGGGCAGATCACCTCGTTCGACGCCGGAGCGGGTGAGGTCACGACCCACTTCCGGACGAACTTCGATGCTGTGAGCACGTCCTCCTGGTTCGGCTTCCCGGCCGAGACGATGATCGCCCAGGACGGCAAGGAGGTCGTCGGTTGGCACACCCCGAGCTTCTCCGTCGCCGCGATCCTGCTCGTCCTGCCCGCGGTCATCGCGCTCATCGCCGAGAACACCGGCCACGTCAAGGCCGTCGCCGAGATGACCGGCCACGACCTCGACCCCTACATGGGCCGGGCCATCGCGGCTGACGGTTTCGGCACCGCCCTGGCGTCCTCGGTCGGCGGCTCCCCGACGACCACGTATGCCGAGAACATCGGGGTCATGGCGGCGACGAGGGTGTACTCGACCGCTGCGTACTACGTGGCCGCGATCGTCGCCATCCTCTTCGGCCTCTCCCCGAAGTTCGGTGCCCTGGTGGCCGCGGTGCCCGGTGGGGTCCTCGGCGGCATCACCGTCGTGCTCTACGGCATGATCGGCCTGCTCGGTGCCAAGATCTGGAAGGAGAACGGCGTCGACTTCGGCAACCCGATCAACCTCGTACCCGTCGCCGCGGGCATCATCATGGGCGTCGGCAACGTCGAGCTCCGGATCAGTGACGACTTCTCGCTGACGGGAATCGCCCTCGGCACGATCGTCGCCATCGCGGGGTGGCACCTGGCCAAGGCGATCGCCCCGTCGGAGCTGCGGGCGCGCGCGGACGCGGCTGGCGGCACGATGATCTCGCTCGGCGAGGAGGAGGGCACGTACGGTGACGCCGACGGAGTCGACGACCTCTACCAGCGCGACGAGCGGCCGGGGCAGCGCCCCTGAGACCACCGCTGGACACTCGCAGAGACCCTCTGGTGCGACACAGGTCGGGAAGGCAGGATCGGTTCGGTGAAGCCCGCCGCCTTCGTGCACCACGCCCCCCGCTCGGTCGAGGAAGCCGTCGCGGTCCTCGGTGAGGTCGGGCACGACGGCAAGGTCCTCGCCGGGGGCCAGAGCCTCATCCCGATCCTCAACATGCGCCTGGCCGCGCCCGGACACCTCATCGACATCAACCGCATCGAAGGCCTCTCGGACATCACCGTCCAGGGCGGCTGGGTGCGGGTCGAGGCCCTGGTCCGGCACCGGGCGCTCGAGCGTTCCGAGGCTGCCCGCCTCGCCCAGCCCGTCCTGCGCCAGGCCCTGCTCAACGTCGCGCACCCGGCGATCCGCAACCGCGGCACCACCGTCGGCTCGATCGTCCATGCCGACGCGGCCGGCGAGCTGCCCGCGATCCTGGCCCTGACCGACGGCGTCGTCGAGACCGTCGGGCCACGGGGCGCCCGGGAGGTGCCGTGGGAGGAGTTCTTCCGGGGCGCCCTCGAGACGTCCTGCGGCCCCGACGAGCTCGCCGTCGCAGTGCGGTTCGGCTGCTTCGTCGAAGGGACGGGGACGGCGTTCCTCGAGTCGGCGCGCCGGTCCGGTGACTACGCGCTGGCCGGGGTGGGGGTCGCGGTGACGCTCACCGACGGGACCGTGTCGGGGGCCCGCGCCTCCTTCGTCTCCGTCACCGACGTGCCTTCGGTGGTGGACCTCGAGACGGTGCTCGGCGGGGTGGAGCCGGGGTCCGGCGCCTGGGATGCCGCGCTGGACTCCGTCGTGGAGGCCGTGCGTGGCCACGTGGAGCCGGAGTCGGACATCCACGCCACGTCCGAGTACCGGCGGATGCTCGTGGCCGAGCTGACCAGGAGGGCGCTGGCCGAGGCGGCACGAAGTGCACACTCGACGAGGGCTGGTCGTCCGGCCCCCTCGTCGAGTGTGCAGAAGGTGCCGACCCCACGGGCAGGAAGTGCACACTCGACGGGGGCTCGGGCGGCAGGAAGTGCACACTCGACGGGTGGGGCCGAGGAGGTCACGGTCACCGTCGTCGTCAACGGGCTCACCCACACGGCGACCGTCCCCGCCCGCCGGCTGCTGTCCGACTTCCTGCGCCACGACCTCAAGCTGACCGGCACGCACGTCGGCTGCGAGCACGGCGTCTGCGGAGCCTGCACCGTCCTCGTCGACGGTGAGCCGGCGCGCTCGTGCCTGATGTTCGCCGTCTCGGCCCAGGACCACACCATCACCACGGTCGAGGGACTCGGCACCGAGGAGTCGATGAGCCCGGTCCAGCAGGCCTTCATCGAGTGCCACGGCCTCCAGTGCGGCTTCTGCACGCCGGGCTTCGTCACGACGGTCACCGCCTACCTCGACGAGCACCCCTCACCCACCGCCGCCGAGGCCCGCGACGCGATCTCGGGCAACCTGTGCCGATGCACCGGGTACCAGAACATCGTCAAGAGCGTCCTGCGCGCCGCCGAGCTCCGGGAGGAGCGGAAGGTGCCGTATGCCGCTGAGCCGGCTCAGCGGCATACGGCCAGTTCTGTTGTGGCTGAGGAGGGCTCAGCGTGACGACCCAGATGTTCGGCGCGCCGGTCCGACGGCGCGAGGACCCGCGGCTCGTGACGGGAAACGGGCGCTTCCTCGACGACCTGGGGCACGACGCGCTCGAGGCGGCGTTCGTGCGCAGCCCCCACGCCCACGCGCGGATCGTCGACATCGACGTGGCCGACGCGATCGACGTCGAGGGGGTCGCGGGCATCTACGTCCACGAGGACCTCACCGGCCCGATGGCCGAGCCGCTCCCCCTCCTGATCCCGCATCCGACCCTCACCCACGGGCGGACGGCCCACGCCCTGGCCAGGGACGAGGTCAACCACGTCGGCGAGGCCGTCGTCATGGTCGTCGCGCGGAACCGCTACGTGGCCGAGGACGCCTGCCAGCGGATCCGCGTCACCTACGAGCAGCTGCCCGTCGTCGTCGGCATCGAGGCGGCCCGCGCCGGCGAGCACCTCGTCCATGAGGACGTGCCCGGCAACGTCGCCGCGCACCTGACGCAGGAGGTCGGGGACGTGGAGGCGGCCCTCGCCGCGGCCCCGCACACACTGACGCTCGACCTCGCCATCGAGCGGAGCGCGTCGATGCCGTTGGAGGGCAAGGGCGTCTACGCCCGCTGGGACGATGAGCGCGGCGAGCTGCGGATGTACTCCTCGACCCAGACCTCCACCGGCGTGCGCGCCGCCGTCGCGGCCCGGCTCGGCCTGCCGCTCGCCAAGGTCGAGTGCATCGCGCCGGACGTCGGCGGGGGGTTCGGCGTCAAGATCATGCACCCCTGGCCCGAGGAGGCCCTCGTCGCGTGGACCGCCCGACTGCTGGGGCAGCCGGTCAAGTGGACCGAGGACCGGCGGGAGCACTTCGTCTCCTCGGCGCACGAGCGCGGACAGCTGCACGAGGTGACCGTGGGCTTCGACGACGAAGGGCGGGTGCTCGGGCTCGACGTGAGGTTCTGGCACGACAACGGCGCCTACACGCCCTACGGCATCATCGTCCCGATCATCACCTCGACCCAGCTGCTCGGCCCCTACAAGCCGGGCGCGTACCGGGTCGAGTTCTGGTCGGTCTACACCAACACGGTGATCGTCACTCCCTACCGCGGCGCCGGGCGGCCGCAGGGCGTCTTCGCGATGGAGCGCGTCATGGACGCGATCGCCGACCAGCTCGGGCTCGACCGGGCGGAGGTCCGGTCGCGCAACTTCATCCAACCGTCCGAGATGCCCTACGACCACGGCCTGCTCTTCCAGGACGGCCGGCCCCTCAAGTACGACTCCGGCGACTTCCCGGCCAGTTTGGACAAGCTGAAGAAGCTCGTCGGCTGGGATGACTTCAGCGAGTACCGCGCGGCCGCGGAGGCTGAGGGTCGCACGGTCGGGCTCGGGATCGGCTGCTACGTCGAGGGAACCGGTGTGGGCCCGTACGAGGGTGGCCATGTCCAGGTCGAGACCTCCGGCCGGGTCAACGTGTCGACCGGTCTGACCTCCCAGGGGCAGGGGCACGAGACGGTCTTCGCCCAGATCGTCGCCCAGGAGCTGGGTGTGCGCATCGAGGACGTCCACGTGACGACCGGTGACACGCGCCGAATGCCCTACGCCGTCGGGACGTTCGCCTCTCGTGCCGCGGTCATGTCGGGCAACGCCATCGCCCTCGCGGCCCGCAACGTCCGGGCCAAGGCGCTGCGGATCGCGGCCGACGCCCTCGAGGTGTCCGTCGACGACCTCGACATCGCCGACGGGACGGTCAGCGTCAGGGGCGCACCCGGGACCGCGATGTCCCTCGGCACGGTCTCCGTGCTCTCCAACCCGCTCCGCTACGCCTTCGACGAGGCCGCCAAGGCGGCCACCCAGTTCGCCGGCACGTTCGACCCCGACAAGCCACCCGTCGCCGACGACGACGAGCCCGGACTCGAGGGCAAGGACTTCTACTCCCA
>Ga0209347_1006045_pt1 | contig 11046 bp, 9 predicted proteins | sample AutmiccommuBRH23_FD_187382 | JGI IMG/M metagenome (GOLD analysis project Ga0209347, IMG submission 187382) | Deep subsurface microbial communities from Mt. Terri, Switzerland - Autotrophic microbial communities BRH/23 (SPAdes) (version 2) | ecosystem: Environmental > Aquatic > Deep subsurface >...
CCGGAGTTCAACCAAGTGTTTGGGAACTGGGAAGGGAAAGTTGCTTTGATAACCCTGAAAGAGTTTCCCACCCCTGCCAGAGTGCTTGAGCGGGGGACAGGGAGAAAGGAAATCAGCCGGGGAATTGGAAAAAAGCGCGCATCAAGGCTGGTTGAAGCAGCAAAAACCACGGTGGGAATACGCCAGGGCCTGGGGGCTGCGGAGAATGAACTGAAGTGCCTGCTGGAGGAGTACAGGATGCTGATGAGGCAATATGAAAAGACAATGGTTCTTGTTGAAGAACTGGCTCTGCAGGTGCCTGGCATGGAAGAAATATTGAAAATAAAGGGATTAGGGCTGATAACTGCAGCAGGCTTCATAGCGGAAGTTGGAGATATCACGAGATTTGAGCATCCAAAACAGGTGCAGAAGTTGGGGGGATTGAGTCTCAAGGAGCGGAAAACACAAAGGAAAAACAACCATCAGCAAACGGGGGCGAAGGCGGCTGCGGTCAATATTGTTCCAGGGAATAATGCCGCTGGTGGCCAAAAACCAAGAGTTTAGGGAACTGCACCAGTACTATACCACGAGGCCAAACCCCCTAAAAAGGAAGCAGTCATTGATACTGCTGTGCTGTAAGCTGATCAGGATATTCTTTGCATTGTTGACAAAGAAGATAGCATACAACCCGGAAAAAATGATGAAAGACATTAGAAGGCCTGCATTACAGGCTGCATAAGATCACCGAAAGAGGTGATTGTACATCGCATCCGCTCACCAGTCAAGAATGCCTGGAGGGATTCTTCCCAGCTGGAGGGGGTGTTGTTCTTGATGCTCATCACTTTCGCCATAAATAAAAATCCTCCTTCGCTACTGTAGTATTTACCTAACAAAGTAGCTCTGGAGGAGTCCGCTGTATCTAATTCAGGTGCAACGGATTAGCCTGTTTTCGGGGGGTAATCAGACCGTTGTCTAAAAGCCCCTCAAGCCTTATAAAATAAGCACTTGGTGCCGAAGAAGGGAGTCGAACCCTTACGGTGTTGCCACCGGCGGATTTTGAGTCTTGCGATAAGATGTCAAATAATCCCAAAAGCTGGCAGCCCGTATTTTACAAGGGTTTCAGGCTCCGAATTGCGTAATTTTTAATGGTCACTCCGCGTGAGACAAGCCTTTTCCCCAACTTTTACGCAATTCGTAAGGGGTGTTTTTTAATAAAAGGCTGTAAAAAATCTAGCGCAATACCAAAGTAATAGTACTATATTTAGCCAATAATCGCAAGCAGTTGGGTTCCCTTCTCGATCGGGAGAGGGCGATTGAACAGAAGATTTGGTGATTGAGATAGGAGATGTATTGTGGTAAAAGCCTGAAGAACATAAGTAATGAAATTGATTTTATTAATAAAGCCTTGAAACTGAGGTAGAGATGGAAGGCAAAAGGAAATATTCTGGGAAACGTTAAACACATCTCGGGAAATCGGCCTTCTGGAGTATTTACTATTAGTGGGAAGTTGAGCTGAAAAAACTGTTGGCCATGCACAGGCTGGATGGGAACGTGTCAGGGCAGCAGGGATCGGGCAGTCTTAATGCGAGGAATATTTTAGGAAATATCCATTTTTAGGAACTAAAAATATATTCAAGTACGTAATTGGTTGCGGATGACAATACGTAATCAAAAGAGTATAATATTTTCAAGGTGATGCATACTTATACGAGGAGAATTATTATGGGGGTTAATACAATGGAAAAGCCTAAATTTGATGTAGACCAAATGGTACCTGCTTCCATTGCCTCTAAGCGCTTTGGTGAGATAAGAAAAAAAGCAAAAGAAATTCCCCAGTTGATTACAGAAAAAGGATTAGCAGATACTATTTTAATGGGGTATGAATATTACGAGCGTATGTACCAGCGGTTAATTGAACTGGAGGCAAAAGAGGAAGCCAGAATTCTTGAGGAACGGATAGAAAGGTTAGAAAAAGATCCTTCTGTTGCAGTGCCGTGGCGAGAAGTCCGTCAGGAGGTTTGATTTGGGAAAGAAGTTTGATGTGCGGATGGACCCCGATGCAGCTAAGGAATACCAAAAGCTGGATGCGGCTTATAAGAGATTAGTTAATAAATCAATTGACGAATTGGAATTTAGAGCAGATGAAGTAGGAAAACCATTAGGAAATCAAAGCAGCAGCAAATTAGCCGGTTGCAAAGAGATAAAACTCCGTGATATTGGAATACGAATAATTTTTCGGGTTACTAATGAAACAGTGGATGTATTGCGAATTGTCTATATAGTATCGATAGAACAACGCAGTAAGGATTTTGTCTTTAGAATCTCTAATAAGCGATACGGTAAATTTAAAAATATCCCTAAAGCAGGGCTAAAGGAGTACTTAGCAAGGCAAAAGAAGTGGAAAGATGAACGCAAAGAAAAATAGTATCAATTTGAATTAACGCATAGCTTTCTTTGGAAGGGCATAATGGGAGAAAAAACTGGTTAATTGGGCCCCACGCTTCGGCGTGGGTTTTTCTGTTCCCGATAAGGTTCTTTTTGCCAAAGCCCATCCATGACCGCTAAAGGCATTTATTCGCAGGGTTACTTTATGGGGGGGTTCATATGACCGTTAATAAGAAAGCCAAAATTATTTCGATAATCACAGTGACCACTGTAATTTTATTTTGAGAAAATGCGGTGCCAGGCACCTAAGATACTGACTATTTCTGCGGCAAAGATTGAGGAAGTTGCTAAAATTATATAGGCAGAAGAAAGGAGGCTTTCAATATGTCAACTATCTTTGAAAAAGACGATTATTTTAAAATCTGTCCTGAGTGATACCATATCGTTGGGTAATTTTGGCTTAGCTGTTATTTTCCCAAATAGATACTACTCCACGTTAAGCAAATAAAGAGACCTTCCCAAATCGGGGAGGCCTTGATCTTACTGGTGCCGAAGAAGAAAGTCGAACCCTTACGGTGTTGTTACCGGCGGATTATGAGGCTTGCGACAAGATGGTAAATAATCTCAAAATATGGCGGCCCGTATTTTATAAGGGTTTCAGGCTTCGAAATGCGTAATTTTTATGGTAACTCCGCGTGAGACATGCCTTTTTGCCAATTTTCACGCATACCTTCAGGGGTTTTTTAATAAAGGCCGTGAAAAAATCTAGCGCAATTCCAAAATTATGCTATCATATTTAGTTAATAATTCTTTCAAAAGGGGAGGGGAATGCAATTTTTACGCTCGGTTCAGAACAGCGCCCTATTGTGGTAAAGGTTAACTCGGAAGAAAAGGGTCAAAAAATTGCTCAAATATGTGACCGATTCGGGTTGCGATTTATTATGGGAATTGAGTTCACAGAAGACCTATCCGACTTGAAAAAAGCGCTGAAAGAAAGGCTTGCGCCGGACAATCCTTACGACCCGTGTCCGTGCGGTAGCGGACAGAAATACAGGTTTTGCTGCGCGAAGAAGATGAAAAACTTCGATATCAATGGGTTCATCGCGGATTTTGCAGCGGAGGGATAACGTGAGCCGACATAATCTCCGTAAAAGAGTTTGGGAATGCGCCGGTCAGCTGATTGCGGAAAAAGGATACGTCAGCCCGGTAGAACTTTTGTTAAAAATGGAGCGGCTATCACCAAAACAAGTGGAAGATTGGCGTTTCCGGCGCATCCCGTATCTGGAAAGGGTCACAAACGGGAATTTGGGCAAGATGAATACGATTTTACTGATGCTTAGAGAATTTGCCAGGTCTGCGCAACTGAAACCTTCTCTTACCGTTTATATGTCGTGGGGAAAAGGGCCGAAGCAAAGGTTGCGTTTTTCCAAGTACGGCAGTTGTCCTGTGGAAGAGATGTACGCCACGCATTATGTTCTTCAAACGAAGAAAGATGCCGGGAATGCTGAGGATAAGGAGAGTATTTGAAGCTTCAGAGCAAAAATATTTTGAAAAGCGGGGCTGGGAAGATCCAAAAATAGTCTTTCATTTATGCTAAAATAAAGCAGTGAAAGGTGGGAGGGAGATGGGCTTTACTCTTAGGGTTGCCCTGGGCCAGATGGAAGTGATCCCGGGGCGTCCCGACCTGAATACCCGGGCCATGCTGGAAATGATGGACGGGGCCCGGCGGCAGGGCGCCCAGATGATTATTTTCCCGGAAATGGCCATCCCGGGCTATTTGCTGGGGGACACCTGGGAGCAGCCGTCCTTCCTGCGGGACTGTGAGGAATATGGCCGTCAGGTGGCGGCGGCCTCCGGTGATCTGTGCGTACTGTTCGGCAATGTCGGGGTCGACTGGGAAAAACGCGGCGACGACGGCAGGGTGCGCAAGTACAATGCCTTTTTTATTGCTCACCGGGGCGCCTTGCTGGGCGGGGACAATTTTCCGTATCCCTTCAGGATTAAGTCACTGCAGCCCAATTACCGTGAATTTGACGACAGCCGCCACTTCTACAGCCTGCGCCAGCTGGCCCCGGAGTTGGACAAAAGGGCGGAGGAACTGCTGCAGCCGGTCTGGATTGACCTTGCCGGACGCCGGGTCAGCCTGGGCTGCCTGCTCTGCGAAGACGGCTGGAGTGACGATTATTACCTGAAGCCTATGGCTGTGCTAAGCAGCCAGGGTCCGTTGGACTTGTTTGTGAACATTTCCAGCTCACCCTTTACCCTTGGCAAAAACAACAAGCGCAACCGTGTTTTTGCCAAGCAGGTGAAAGAGGCCGGGGTGCCTTTGATTTATGTCAACAACGTGGGCATTCAGAACAACGGCAAAACGGTCTATACCTTTGACGGGTACAGCACCATATACAACGCCGCCGGCCGGACCGTGGCCCACTGCCCCCCTTTTTCCCCCGCCCTGGCGGTGGTGGAACTGGGCTTGGGCGGCGGGGCGGCCAACCTGCCCCCGGTGGCAGTCCCTGATGACAGGGACACCTCCAGCCTGTATCAGGCGGTCAGTTACGGCATCAGCAGGTTTCTGCCCTCCATCGGCCTGGGCCGGGCGGTTGTTGGTGTTTCAGGGGGAATCGACTCGGCGGTAAGCGCCTGCCTTTACACCAGGGTGCTGGGGGAGGAAAATGTGCTGCTGGTGAATATGCCCAGCAGGTATAACTCCCGCACCACCAGGGACCTGGCCGCCCGCCTGGCCAAAAACCTGGGCTGCCTTTACACCGTCATGCCCATCCAGGAGTCGGTTAATTACACCGTCGGGCAAATAGGAGGCACCCCGGTGGAGAGCCTCAAGGATGGCCGGGCCTTCAACCTTGAGGTAACCCCTCTTATGACCGAAAATATCCAGGCCCGGGACCGCTCGTCCCGTATCCTGGCTGCTGTGGCAGCCTCCTTTGGGGGAGGCTTTACCTGCAACGCCAACAAAAGCGAACTGACCGTGGGCTACTCCACCCTTTACGGGGATCAGGCAGGCTTTTTTGCGGCCCTGGCCGATCTCTGGAAGCATCAGGTTTACGATTTGGCGGGGTATCTGAACACCCAGGTTTATGGCCGGGAGGTCATCCCCCGGGAGATTATCGGCCTGGTCCCCAGCGCCGAGCTGTCCTTCGACCAGGCGGTGGACCAGGGAAAGGGAGACCCTCTGGTTTACCCCTACCATGATTATCTTTTCCGATCCTTCGTGGAGCGCTGGGAGCGGGCCACCCCCGAGGAGATACTGACCTGGTATTCTCAAGGAGTGCTGGAAAAGAAGCTGGGCTGCGAGGAAGGACTGGTTGGCAAAATTTTTAAGTCCCCGGAACAGTTTGTCGGGGACCTGGAGAGATGGTGGAGGGCCTATACCGGCATGGCCGTGGCCAAAAGGATTCAGTCCCCGCCGGTGCTGGCCGTGAGCCGGAGAGTGTTCGGCTTTGATCACCGGGAGGCCCAGAACGGAACCTACTTTACCGCCGGGTATTTGGAGTTAAGGAAGAGGCTGCTCTCAGGGAGGGGTTAGGGGTTGTTAATAATTGGTTCCCGGCACCGTTAATTAACTTATTGATATATGTATTTCCGAGTTAGCCAACAGCCAGCAGCTTTTCTGCTTTAGCCGGCGGAGCAGGTGCGGTTTCTGCCTTCGGCCTTGGCCCGGTAGAGTGCCCCGTCGGCCCTCTGGATGAGGTCGTCGACCTTTGCCGGGTGGTTGGCCTCCAGCGAGGCCAGGCCGAAGCTGGAGGTGATCCTGATTAACTGCGTCTGTTCATTTTCCGGCAGTATAATTTTTATTTCTTCCACCGCCGAGCGCATGCGCTCGGCTATTTTTTCTGCCTGCAGACCGCTGGTGCAGGGCAGGCAGATGATGAATTCCTCCCCGCCGTAGCGGCCGATGAAATCGTAGGGGCGGCACAGGCGTGAGAGGCAGGAAGCAAACACCTGCAGTACCAGGTCCCCGGACTGGTGGCCGAAGGAGTCGTTGACTTTTTTGAAATGGTCTATGTCGGTAAGTATTATACTGACCGGGGTGCCTTCCCGCCCTGTTCGGCTGATCTCGGCCTCCAAGCGCTCCATGAAGGCCCGCCTGTTTAAAAGCCCGGTAAGGTAGTCGGTGCAGGCCAGGTATTCGGCCTCCAGCCTGGCCTGGCGCAGGGTCCGGTTGGTTTTCTGGACATAGGCGATGGCCCCGGCCATCAGCACCAGCATGGCGGTCAAAGTCACAGCAATAGGCCAGTGCTGGCGAAGGGCCTGCCCCAGGGTTACTTTCCCGTAGTCTTTGTATGGGTTTATGCGCAGTTCACGCAGGCACTGGTGCACCGGCTGGTAGTCCAGGGGGATGGTCCAGCCGGCTATATTGGCAGCCCTGGCCGCCGGGCTGTTCGTGGGCATGTTGAGCAGGGCGACCGCCACCTTGCGGGCCAGCTCCTCAGGTGTCTGCCTGACCTTGGCCAGGGGCCACTCGGGGTATAGGCCGGTGCTGTGGGCCAGGGGAAAACCCGGAGTCTGGAGGGGGTTGAGGATGCGAAAATATTTCAGGTCTATCTTGCCCTCCCCGGCCATCAATTCCAGTATCTCCGTCCTTACCGTGCCGGCATCCACCTTTCCGTCCCGGACGGCATAGACCACGCTGTCCTGAGGAAAGTTGGAGAACTCCAGTCTGGAGAAATCTTTGTAAGGGTTGATGCCGTGTTTTAAAAGTTCCCGCCAGGCCGCCTGAAATCCCCCGAAGCTGCCTGGGTCGGCCCCCATAAAGGACTTTCCGGCTAAGTCCGCAAATTGCTTTATATCTTTTCGGTCTGAGCGGCAGAAGATTACCCCGCCGAAGGTCGTGAAGTTTACCCCGGAGTGGGTTTTCTCCAGGGTCAGTATCCTGGAGGCCCCGTAAAGCATCTCCATCTCCACGTAAGAACTGCTGTTGGTGAGCAGGAAGTCGATTTTTCCCTGCTCCACCTTGATGCCCATCTCGGTCAGGCTCAGGGGAATCAGGGTAAAGCGGTAACCTGGCAACTGGCTGGTCAAATACTCAGCGGTGGGGTTCCAGTCTTCATAGGCCTGATCCACCCCCCGGTTGGCCAGCACACCCAAATATATTTCCTTGACCTCCCCCGGAGGGGCTGCCTGGGCCTGCCTGCCTGCCATCCACAGCAGGCAGGCAGGCAAGGCCAGGGATAAAAAGGTTATCAACAGATATCTTACCGTGTTATTCAGGCGGCGCCCCTTGAACATATGATTCCTTCCCTGCGGTTTGGTTTAGGTGTCCTGGTAACCCCCGCCGGCTGAAAAAAGCCGGCGGATTAATAATTGATATATGTAATTACTATAAATATCTGACATTTTCCTTTGACTTTATGACAGAGAAGGTAAACTTTAGAAAAACTTTAACTTTAACAAAAGGTTAGAGGGCCGGGCCATTATTGGCCTGGCCCTCTATGACGCTGTATTCTACTTCATGCCGCCGGCCTGGCGGATGGACTCGATCCTGGTCAGGGCCGGCGGGTGGCTGTAGCTGAACCACTGGATAAAAGCCGGCGGGGAAATATCGGACAGATTTTTGGCGGCCAGGTTCACCTGCAGCCGGACCGCCGCCGGGGCGTTCCCTGTTAGTTCCACCGCCACCCGGTCGGCCTCCTTTTCCATGCTCCTGGAGATGTGGTTTTGCAGGGGGCTGCCGGCGAAGGAAAAGAGGCTGAAAAAAAGAAGCAAAACCGCCCAGACCTGGGGCTGCGCCGGATGCAGGGACCACGGCAGGGTGCTTTTCAGCAGCAGGAACAATATTCCCCAGGTGATGAAGCTGCCGATGACCCCCAGGGTCAGCCCCTTGATAATGTGTCCCTGCCTCCAGTGAGCCATTTCGTGGGCCACCACCGCCTCCACCTGGTCCCGGGGACATTTATCCAGCAGCGTATCGTAAAGCACGATGCGCTTGGTGGGTCCCAACCCGGCGAAATAGGCGTTGGCCTTGGTGGTCCTCTGGCTGGCGTCCATCACCAGCACCTGGTCCACCGGCAGCCGGGCCTTCTCTGAAAGCTGGCGGACCATGCCTACAACGGCAGGGTCCCGGACCGGCTCGAAGCGGTTGAAGAGAGGTGAGATGGCCACCGGCCAGATAATTGTTTCTATTACCAGCCAGATGGAAAAGAAAGCCGCCCCCGCCACCCACCAGGCCCCCGGCCAGCGGTTGATCAGCCAGAAGAGCAGGATCACCCCCAGTGAGGTCAGGGCCAGGTCAAGTCCTGCCCCCTTCAGGTAGTCAAGCCACCAGGAACCCATGCTCTGGGTGGAAAACCCCCAGCGGTGCTGCCAGAAATAGCTTCCGTAAATGGAGAAGGGCAGGCTGATCAGCCGCAGGGCCAGCCAAAGGGCCAGGAAAAAAAACAGCACGCCGCCCCAGTAGCTTCCCCCGGCCAGTTGCTGTGCCCAGACTGAGATCCCGTTCAGGTAACCCCGGAAGACCAGCCAGATCAAAAAGGCCGCTTCAACGGCGAAGCTGCCGATAAAAAGAAGCCGCATCACCTGGCTGTACTCACGGCCCTGCTTGACCTGGGCGGCGGTAAAATAATGCCCGGCCCCGGGGGCCGTCCCCCCGGGGAAAAGAGTAAACCAGAGATAGGCCAGGCTGAAAAAACCAACAATGAGCATTAGCCCGATCCAGACCAGATTAATCCTTGGCTGCAGTTTTCATCCCCCCAGATTCATCCAGTAATACAAGTTTATGGACAGTTGGCCCCGATTATGCAAGCAGATCTTCTTTGGCTGCAGTTTGCACCATTCAACGTGCCGGCGGTAGATTCCTGCGGAGGTACTATAATCAGGGCAGGCGACAAATGACAAAACATTCAAAAAAATGCCCGTTTCATTGTGTGGGCAAGCAGTGCTAAAATTAATTTAGCCGTATTATGGAACTCAGTTGCATAATATGGAACCATGACAGCTTAAGGTGGTGTCAGTTTTGCCGGAAGAGATCAATGGTGTGCGATCGGTGAAAAAAGTGCTGGATATTCTGGACTGTTTTTCTTTTGAGAGGGTTGAACTGGGGGTTATGGACCTGTCCCAGTCCCTCCGGATACCCAAGGCGACGGTAAGCAGGCTGGCCGGTGAGCTGGTCAGGGGGGGTTTTCTTGAGCAGGACGCTCAGACCAAGAAGTTCAGGCTGGGCCTGAAACTGTTTTATTTTGGCAGTATCGTCCTGCAGCAGATGAAAATAGCCGATCTGGCCCTGCCGGTGATGTACCGGATCAGGGACCAAATAGGTGAAAGTGTTCACCTTAACATAATCCAGGACAATGAGCGCATGTGCATGCAGTACCTGGATTGCAGCCATGACCTGCGGCCCGTTGTCCATGTTGGTCAGAGGTCGCCCCTTTATGCCGGGGCCTCGGCCAAGGCGCTGCTGGCCTTTATGGAGGATGCCGAAATCGACCGGGTTATCGCCCAAACCGGGCTGGCCAGGATTACCGGGGCCACCATCTGCGATCCCCGAAAACTGAAGGAAGAACTGGCAAAGATAAGAGGTCTGGGTTATGCCTTCAGCATTGGTGAGAGAATACCAGGTCTGGCTTCGATTAGCGCACCGGTATGGAATTACTCCGGCCGGGTGGTGGCCAGCCTGTCGGTGGCCCTGCCGGAAATCCGCCTGAACAAAAATCAGCTTGAAAGCTATATTTGCCTGATAAAAGAGGGATCGTCGAGCCTTTCGAGACAGTTGGGCTGGAACCCGGCCCGGGAAAAAAACTGAGAAGGCGGGGTGATACCATGTGATTAGCCGCTCCGTTCGATGGCGGGGTGGTGCTCAAGCAGCTTTGTTTGACTGCATAAAGCGTTGTCCGGGCTATGCAGCACGGGTTTTGACACACTTGATTAAATAAATGATGAGGTGAATGGAAAATGATTAAAGGCGGTTACCGGGGCAAGATCCTCCGGGTTGACCTGACCAGTGGAAGTATTACCACCGAGGGTTTGCCGGATGAAAAGATACTTAGAAAATACCTGGGCAACTTCGGCCTGGGACTCTGGTACCTGATGAGGGAACTGCCCGAGGGCGTCGGAGCGCTTGAGCCCGAGAATCCATTGATTTTCCTGAATGCGCCCCTGGTTGGAGTGAGGGTGCCCTCTTCCAACAACTGCACCATTACCACATTAAACGCCGATACCGGCTTTACCGCCGGCCGCTCCCACAGCCACGGCTGGTTTGCCGTACACCTGGGGCGGGCCGGTTATGACGGCATGATCATCACCGGCAAATCGGATAAATGGGTTTATCTCTGGATCAACGACGACAAGGTGGAGTTGCGCGACGCCGGCAATTTTATGGGCAAAGACACCCATGACACCGAGGACCTGGTCAAGGAGGAGCTGGGACTGTCCAAGGAGTGCGGCGCCGAGGAAGGCTGCAGTGTGGCTGCCATCGGCCCGGCAGGTGAAAATGTGGCTATGGGTGCCGCCATTGCAAATGACAAGCACCACCTCTTTGCCCACTCCGGTGTGGGCGCGATTATGGGTTCAAAATGTCTGAAGGCAATTGCGGTCAAGGGCACCGGGCCGGAAACCCCGGTCAACGATGCCGAAAGGCTGAGGAAGGCCTCTGCAAATTGGACCAAGCTGACCACCGAGGTGGGACTAGCCCCCATTGTCGGCAAGGCCGGGGTGCCGCGGGACCAGTACGAC
>Ga0209347_1006046_pt1 | contig 11046 bp, 8 predicted proteins | sample AutmiccommuBRH23_FD_187382 | JGI IMG/M metagenome (GOLD analysis project Ga0209347, IMG submission 187382) | Deep subsurface microbial communities from Mt. Terri, Switzerland - Autotrophic microbial communities BRH/23 (SPAdes) (version 2) | ecosystem: Environmental > Aquatic > Deep subsurface >...
CAACGATGCCTGGCCGCCGCCAGGGATGCCGTGCTCGCCGCGCTGGGGCCGGCGGACCTCGTGAGCGAAGCATGGTCCTTCACTCAGACCGACTACTACGCCGACGAGATCGGGCCGAAGGTCCTGCGGCAGTTCGTCAGCATCGAAAAACTGGTCCACCCGGGCGACTTGGCCGAGATCAAGGAAAGGACCAACGCGATCGAGCAGGAATCGGCGGCGACTCTCGCCATGCCCTACCCCCGACCGGTGAACCTCGACCCCGGCGTGATCGAGCCCTCGAAGCTGATCCTGGCCTCGACCAAGAACTTCGCCCATCGCATATACATCGGCCGGAAAATATATGCCGAGGTGACGCTTGTCTTTGACAAGGGTCAGTGGCGGTCTCTACCCTACACGTTTCCGGATTACTATCGGCCCGAGTATCACGAGTTCTTCTCGAAGGTGAGGTCCAGGCTCGTGCAGCAGTTGAGGCAGCAGACGTAAGGAGACCAATGCTCGTTCTATTGGCAGTAGCTTTGCTGGTCGGTTCGTTCGCGCTTTCGGTGGCGCTGACGGCTCTGGCGAAACGGGTTACCCCGCGTATCGGTCTGGTCGCCCGCCCAAAGGCCGACCGATACCATCGCACCATCATCCCCCTCGGGGGCGGCATTGCCATATTCCTCACGCTGGCGACCTTCCTCGTCGGGGCGGCGGTCACGGTGCGGTTCCTCATCGCCCCCGGGCATCTCGGGTGGCTGGCCGAGCGGACCGGCTTGAACCCGTCGGACTTCCTCCGCAGGTCCGACGAGCTGCTGGTGATCCTGCTCTGTGCGGCGATTCTCTTCGTGGTCGGCCTCCGGGACGACAAGCGAGCCCTCGGTCCGTTCTTCAAACTGGCGGTGCAGTTCCTCGTAGCGGGGGTGGCCGCATACCTTGCCGACGTCCGGATCGAGTTCTTCATCGACAGCCGGATTGTCACCGCGGCGCTGTCCGCCTTTTGGATCGTCGTGATCGTCAACGCATTCAATTTTCTCGACAACATGGACGGCGCCTCGGCGGGAATCGCCGTGATCGCCAGTGGCGTCCTGCTGACCGCCGCCGCCTTCAACGGCCAGGTCTTCGTGGGCGGGCTTGCGATCGTCTTCATCGGGGCCCTGCTCGGTTTCCTCGTCTTCAATTTCCCCCCCGCTTCCATCTTCATGGGCGACGCGGGCTCGCTGGTCGTGGGCTTTTTCGTCGCGCTATTGACCCTGCGGACCACCTACTACCAGCAGACCGGCAGCGGCTCGTGGTACCCCGTGATGCTGCCCCTGATCGCGATGGCGGTCCCGCTGTACGATTTCGCGAGTGTCACCGTGCTGCGAATCAGCCAGGGCAAGAGCCCGTTCGTGGGCGACACGCAGCACTTCTCCCATCGACTCAGGCGTCGCGGACTGACGGACACCCAGACCGCCCTGACCCTCTACCTGGCCACCCTGTGTACCGGGCTGGGCGCGACCTTCCTCTATCAGGTCAACCTTATCGGCGCGATCCTCATCGTGATCCAGACCGTCTTGATCGTGGCCATCATCGGGATCTTCGAGGGCACGGCCCGTAACGGAGAACCGAAGACGGAGGACCGATGACGGAGAACAGAAGACGGAAGACGGAAGATAGAAGACAGAAGGCCGCGCCCTCCGCCGTCCGCCGTCTTCGGTCTTCTGTCCTCCTTCTTGGGCTGTGCCTGTGCATCCTGGCCCTGCGCATCACCTACACGGAGGCCCCGGCCGCCCAGACGACCACCATGGCGGGCGGCCTCACCGACATGATCTACAGCCTGACCCTCTCGGGCCTGCTGATCTTCGCCTTCGTGGCGTGGATCGTCTATCGGTTCGTGAAGGATCGCCCGGCATACCGCGTCACGGGGATGGAAATCGGGCTGGGGCTGTTCATGGTGGCCGCGATCGTCTCCTCATTCGGGGCTTCCGACAAGCGGGCGGCGATCAATCACGCCACAATTCTGCTCGCTCCGGCCTTTGCCGCCCTGCTGCTGACCCAGATCCTCGACAGCTTCGGCAAAATCCGCCTTGTGCTGATTGTGATCGTCGCCTTGGGCATCGTGTCGGCCTATCAGTGCGCCGAGCAGTTCCTCATGAGCAACGCAATCACCATCGAGCAGTATGAGAAAGACCCGAACATGCTGCTGGGGCCGCTCGGGATCGAGGCCGGGACATTCCAGCATTTCCTGTTCGAGCACAGGCTCTATTCCCGGGGAATCCGGGGTTTCTTCACAACGAGCAATTCCGCGGCCTCGTTCGCGATTTGTGCATTCTTCGCAGGTATCGCCCTGCTCGCCGGCAGGCTCCAAAGCATCAGAAACCGCAAGGAAGGATTCCGCTATGCGGGGTTCACCTTGATCGCCGTGGTTCTGGTCGCGGCAGGACTCTTTCTGACCCAGAGCAAGGGGGGCATCCTGGCCTTTCTCGTCGGGCTAGTGGTTTTCGGATTCCTCATGGCCCTCGACCGCTGGTTCAAAGCCTACAGGCGGCCTATGGGCATCGTTCTTATCCTCTCGATGGTCCTGTCTGTGGTGGTGCTCGGATGGGTGGCGGTTCAGTACGGCACGAACCACGGCCGGCTGCCCGGGGGCAACTCCATGCTAGTCCGCTGGCAGTATTGGATGGCCTCGGCAGAAATGTACGCCGATCGCCCTGTCGCGGGCGTCGGGCCGGGCAATTTCTCCGACCATTACCCCCACTATAAGCCCGCTGCCGCCCTCGAATCGGTGGCGGACCCCCACAACTGGCCCCTGAGCCTGATCACTCAGTATGGGCCGCTCGGGTTGATCGGCTTTCTGGCGATGCTCTCTCTGCCCTTGTGGCGATCCATCGTCTCGATCCCGGCAAATCCGCCGGTCGGTGATGCGGGTTCCCGGCCCACCTCCAAGGCGCTGGTCCTCGCCATCCTCTTCGCCCTCAGTCTGTGTCTGTTGCTCGTCCGACCACTGCTGATCCCCACATCTGGAATCGATGACTTCGGCGTCTGGCTCTACGAGATCATCACCGTCTTCATCACGCCGGCGGCGGCGTTCCTGATCGGTTTTTTTCTCGTGGCGGCCCCATTCGACCCGGGCAAGCCGGGCACGGGTCTATCGTATTCGGCCCTGTCCGCTTCGCTCGTCGCGGCGGTCCTGGCGGTTCTGCTGCACAACCTGATCGACTTCGCCATCTTCGAGCCTGGGGTCTGGATAACGTTCTGGATGCTGCTGGCCTGCCTCGTCGCCATACGGTCGCACCGAGAGGCCGCCCCTGCCGCCGCATCGCACCGAGCCCCGATGCTCAAATGGCTGGCGGGATGCGCCACGTTCGTACTCCTTGGAGCCTATATCCTCTGGATCTGGGTGCCCGCATACCGAATGACGGTGGGCATCGGCCAGTCGCAGCAGGCGGTCTCCTCGGGCCGATTCGACCAGGCACACAATGCTCTTGAACAGGCGACGCAAGCCGATCGGCTCTCCCCCGTCGCCGCCAGTTTCAATGGCCGGCTGTACTTGCAGCAGTACGATCAGATACCGCGGAAATCGATGACCCTGCTCGAAGAGGCGGCCCTTTGCTTCCGTGAGGCGATTGCCAGAAGCCCGGCCGACTACAAGAACTACGAGAAACTGGCGATGGTCTATGACCGGCTCGGCAGGCATCAGGACGCGTATGACTGGTACGTGAAGGCAGCCGAGTTATACCCCGGCCGTGAACAACTCTGGTTCGAGTTGGGACAACTGGCCGAGCGGCTGGGCAGGCCGGACGCCGCCCTCGGGCACTACGCCAGGGCCGTCGAGATCGAAGACGCCTATCGGGAACAGTTCCGCACGATGTACCCCGAGCGCCAACAAGTCGTCAGCCGACTTGGCGAAAGGGAATACCTTCACGCTCACGACCGAATCGCCGCTCTCAAGAAATAAAGCAGCCCCGCCGGTTCTCGCACCGGGCGGGGCTTGCCTTCAATCTTGTCCTATGCCAACTCTGCGTTTCTTACGACGAGAGCTCGGCAATGATCTCCTCGGGGATGTCGAAGTTCGCGTGGGCGTTCTGCACGTCGTCCTGATCGTCGAAGGCATCCATGAGCCTGATGATCTTGCGGGCCGTGTCGGCCTCCGAGATGGCGACCATGTTCTGAGGCACCATGGAGATTTCCGCCGACTGGATCGGAATGTTCTTCTCCTCGATCGCCTTCTTGAGCCCTAAGTAAGCCGCCGGATCACAGGTGATCTCGTAGACTTCCCCCACGTTCTGCATGTCCTCGGCGCCGGCCCCGAGCACCAGATCCATCAGTTCGTCCTCGCCGATAGCGGAGGTGGGGATCGTGATCATGCCCCTCTTGTTGAACATCCAGCTCACGCAGCCGGGGGTGCCCATGGAGCCGCCGCCCTTCTCGAAGATCCGTTTGATCTCCGGACCGGTGCGGTTGCGGTTGTCGGTGAGCACCTCGACGAGGATGGCGACGCCGCTGGGTCCGTACCCTTCATACTGGATGGACTCGAAGCTCACTCCTTCGCCACCGCCGGTGCCCTTCTTGACCGCCTTTTCGATGGTGTCTTTGGGCATGTTGGCGGCCTTGGCCTTATCGATCGCGTAGCGGAGCGTCAGATTGGCGTCCGGGTCTCCGCCGCCGGCTTTGGCCGCCACGATGATCATCCTGGCGATCTTGCTCCAGATCCTGCCTCTCTTGGCGTCGGCTGCGCCCTTCTTATGCTTGATCGTCGCCCAATGTGAGTGACCTGACATTCTATCTCCTTTGCCACACGTTTACCGGTCGATCCCCAACCAGAGATATCCCAAAAGCTGATTATAGCCGAGGTTTTCCGCTTGTACATAGCGAATTTTCCTCAAATTCGTTCTGCCGAGGCGATCCGCCCCGCGGAGGTCGGAACACTTGGGCGAGTTTTCGTCCTTGCACGCCAAGGCCGCCAGCCCTAAGATCGTGGGCAGTGCTCGCATCATTAGGGTTCTTGGATTGAGAATATGGACACAAGACTGAACGCCGGCAAAGTACTCCCTGGGGCTCGGATCGTGCTATTTGTCGTACTGGCCGCCACGGCAGGCTGTGCCTCCCGACGGGATACGCAATCGGACCCATGGCAAACCCTCTTCAACGGTCGGGATCTCACCGGGTGGACCGTCAAATGCAAACCCGCCGATCAGGACAAGGACTTCTGGCAGGTGGAGGACGGCTGTGTTATCGCCGATTCGATGGGCCGGCCGGACCACGACTACGTCTGGCTCGTGACCGACAGGGAGTACTCCGATTTTGTCCTCCGCCTGAGCTTTCAGGCCTATCGCGGCAACCCCGGCAACAGCGGCGTGCAGATTCGCAGCCGGTACGACGACCAAGCAGGCTGGCTCGACGGTCCCCAGGTGGATATCCACCCTCCCGATCCCTGGCGGACCGGCATGATATGGGACGAGACCCGCGGTTCGGGTCGCTGGCTGTTCCCGCCCGTGCCCAAGGGGCAATGGGTGAACCAGTTGATGGCCAACCCGGACCTCGTGTTCCATTATGCGGACGAAGAGCCCGGCTGGAACTCGCTGGAGATCGCAGCAGCCGGAGCCATGGTTTCGGCAACTCTTAACGGCGTACCGGTTACATGTTACGACGGGACGACGGTTCTCGACGACGATATCCACCGGCAACGAGGCGTCGGACTCAAGGGCCACATCGCCCTGCAGATCCATACAAAGGACCAGTTGAGAATCCGCTTCAAGGATATCGTCCTGCGGGAGCCGGCGCCCTGAGCCGGATGTCCGGGCAGAACGTGGGGATTTCTCGCCACTTGCAGGGATAAGGTCTCTCGGCTCAATCCCATTTCGGTCCCTGTTCATGCGGGACCGGACCCGGAAAAGGGGCTTGCGGCCTCCCCCGGAGTGTATAATCCCCTGAGGGTACGCCCCATAATGATGCCTGCCTTGCCGCCGGCGTTTCAACGGCTGTGCCAATCCTGCGGATTTTGTCGCTTTTTTTCTTGACGCTGGTTTAGCAGTCTTCTAACATAGTCGATTATAGCAACAACTGTGAGCGAACACGGTTGTGGATTGTCCTGAGCCGTGCAGGTGAATGTGATGCCTCGCGGATGGGACAGGGAGATGGGCGAATCTGTGCTTATCTCGAACGGTAGTTAAGTTGCAGAGACACTTTGAGGTTGCCGCGTCCGCGATCAAATCGATACTGATCCACTCTCTTGGCAGCCGCCGAAGTGAATTTCGAGTGAAACGGGATTGACCTTTGATGAATCATTACTTCCCAGCGCCGGAGGGGTGTTGTTGAGGATAGAGTCGGTAAAGCTTCGGTTATTGGCGGGTCTGCAACCTGTTTTGGACCAGGACGCGCGAGGAACCTTGGCCCTGCCGAGTTAATTCTGCCCCCACGCGGGAAGTCTGTCGCGTTTCACGAGCACTTCTTTGGAGCTTTCCTGCCGGTTCACACCCATAGTTCGTCTCCAGCCAGTGTTACTTGACTACTCTGTGGTGTGGAAAGGTAGGAACATGGACGCCATTTTAGCGCAGATCACCCCCTTACAGGGCACCGTGGCCGGCTTCCTGCTCGGCTGTTGCCTTGTCGCGGTCATCCACGAGATGATCAGGAGGACTCGCAAGAAGACGATTGACGAAGACCTCCAAAGGCAACTCGAAAGTGCGAAGAGAGAAGCAGAGAACATCATCAAGACCGCCCAGATCGAGGCGGCGGCAGAAGCCATCAAGAAAAGGGAGGAATTCACCAACGAGGCCAACCGCATCCGTTCGGAGCTGCGCGAGAATGAGGTAAGGCTCTCCAAGCGGGAGGATGTCCTGGAACGCCAGACCAACCTCCTGCAGGACCAGGAGAAGAACCTCAAGCAGCAGGAGCAGGAGTGCGAACGGCGGGTCCGCAACGTCGATGTCAAGGACAAGCAGCTCACCGTCCTGATCGCCCAGCAGAAGAATCAACTGCTCAAGATCACCGGCATGCAGATGGAAGAGGCCCGCCAGTTGCTGCTCAAACGCCTGGAGGATGAGTGCGAGCACGAGATGTCCTCGCTGATCCAGCGGAAGGTGGATGAGGCCAAGGAAATGGCCGATGACAAGTGCCGCGAGGTCCTCAGCACGGCCATCCAGCGGTATGCCGCCGATCAGACGTGCGAAGTGACCGTTTCCACCGTGGAAATCCCCAACGACGACATGAAGGGCCGCATCATCGGCCGCGAAGGCCGCAACATCCGGGCCTTCGAGAAGGCCACCGGCGTGGACGTCATCGTGGACGATACCCCGGGCATGGTGGTCGTCAGCGGCTTTAACCCCGTCCGGCGCGAGGTCGCCCGGCTGTCCATGGAGCGGTTGATCCAGGACGGCCGAATCCATCCGTCCCGGATCGAGGAACTCGTGGCCCAGACCAAGAACGACGTCAATCACAAGGTCCTCCAGGTGGGCAAAGACGCCTCCGTGGAGACCAACGTCCGGGGCCTGCCCAACAAGCTCCTGAGCCTCCTCGGGGCCCTGAGCTTCCGAACCAGCTATGGCCAGAACGTCCTTCGCCACAGCGTCGAGGTGGCCTTCCTCAGCCAGGTAATGGCGGATGAACTGGGCCTCGATGGCTCGGTGGCCCGCCGGGCCGGGCTGCTGCACGATATCGGCAAGGCCATCGACCACGACGTCGAGGGCAACCACCCGACCATCGGCGCCAACTTCCTCAAGCGATTCAACGAATCCTCGATCGTGCTCAACGCCGTCGCGGGTCATCACGGCGACATTCCGCCGGACAACCCCTACACGGTGCTGATTGCCGCTGCCGACGCCATCAGTGCCTCGCGGCCGGGCGCTCGACGCGAAACGCTCGAACGGTACATCAAGCGGCTCGAAAAGCTCGAAGAGATCGCCACCAGCTTCAAGGGCGTCGAAACCGCCTACGCGATCCAGGCCGGACGTGAGATTCGCGTTATTGTCGATGCCAACCAGATCGACGATGAGTGCGCCATGAAGGTCGCCCGCGACATCGCCATCAAGGTCGAGCAGGAAATGACCTATCCGGGCGAAATCCAGGTAACGCTGCTGCGGGAAGTCCGCTGCATCGAGTACGCCAAGTAGGCCGCGGGTTTCAAGACGAAAAGTAATACCGGTCTTTTTGGTCCTTTGGGTCCCTCAGATCCGTAGTGATTTGAAGGACCCGAAGGACCAAAATCATAAGGCCATGTTATGAAACTGAATATCTTGTGTATCGGAGACATCGTCGGCCGCCCGGGCAGGCGCGTGCTGGCGGATAAGCTCAGGAAGCTGATCGAGGAACGCTCCATCGATTGCGTGATCGCCAATGCGGAGAACGCCGCGGGCGGCTCCGGGTTGACCCCGCAGATCTACGAGAAGCTGCTTCGCTATGGCGTGAACATCGTTACGCTCGGCGATCATGCCTTTCGCAAGCGGGATATCATCGAGACGCTGGAACGGGCCGACAACATCGCCCGCCCCGCGAATTTCTCCGAGCACGCCGCCGGCAGGGGCACGGCGATCTACAAGACCACCAAGGGCCCGACGGTCGGCGTGATCACGCTGATCGGCCGGCTGTTCATGAAGCCGGCGGACTGCCCGTACACCGCGGCCGACAAGCTGATTCCCAGGCTCCAGCAGCAGGCGGAGATTCTCGTCGTCGAGATGCACGCGGAAGCGACCAGCGAGAAAGTCGCCATGGGCTACCATGTCGACGGTCGGACGGCCTGTTGCTTTGGAACCCACACGCACATCCCCACCGCCGACGAGCGGATTCTGCCCAAGGGCACCGCCTACATCAGCGATGTCGGAATGACCGGCGCCCACGACTCGGTCCTGGGCCGGAAGAAGGAGAGCGTTCTGAAGTCCTTCCGCACCCAGATGCCCGTCCCCTTCGAGATCGCCACGGGCGACGTCAGAATGAACGCCGCCCTGATCATCGTGGACAGCAACACGGGGCGGGCCGAGAGGATCGAGCGAATCCGCGTGGACGCCGACTCGACGGACGCTACCAGCTACGACAGCGACGACGGCCGGCCGGAGTACTTTAACGCATTCTAACCTGCCGCGAAACGCTTCCTGGGGCGATGATCGGCCATAATGCGCCCCGTGCTGTTCCATCTGTGAAAGCGGCAAGCGACAGGTTTGAGAGTCTGCGTTTGGAGTTCCGCCTTCAGGCGGGTTCAAGAGTCTTTCGGCGCAGCCGGTTCCTTGTATCCAATGAAGCTGGTCGAGGTGCTACGTAGTGTCCTACGAGCCTTGGACGTATGGGTTGCTTCGCTTCTCGCGGCCGATCGTTGTCCGCATCCCGTGGCCGGGATAGACCGCCGTGGCGTCCGGCAGGGTGAGCAGTTTCGTTCGGATGCCTTCGATCAATTGGTCCATGTCGCCGCCGGGGAAGTCGGTCCGTCCCACCGAGTCGGCGAAGAGGGTGTCCCCCACGAAGACAAGCCCCTCCTGCTCTGCATAAAGGCAGATCCCGCCCGGGGTATGGCCGGGGGTATGGAACACCTTCAGCGTGATGCCGGCCTGTTCGACGGTGTCGCCGTCCTCCAGAAGGATATCCGCCGCCTCGGTCGTGAACACCATGCCGGCGAAGGCGGACAGATTCGCCTGCGGATCGGCCAGCATTGCGGCGTCGAGCCTATGGATGTAGACCCGGATCCGTGGGAAATTCTGACGCAGGGCCGCGGTGCCGACGATGTGGTCAACGTGGCCGTGCGTGAGGACCGCCGCCACCGGGTTGAGTTGATGCTGCGCCAGAAACGCGATCAAGCCGTCGGCATCCATGCCGGCATCGACGACCAGGCAATCCGTGGCCGATTCCTCAGCGCGAACGACATAGCAGTTCGTCTGGAAATCCCCGAGAATCAGGCGGTCGATTTTCATCTTTCCCCGTCGTCGGCTGATCGTCGATTGGTGAGCTCAGCAATCACACTTCCCGCTTATGGCTTGTTCGGTTCGGCGACCTGCGGAGTCGCCGCCGGCTGGTTCGGCCCGACCGTCGGGACTTCGGCCGGCACGCTCGGGAGAACCGCCGGTGTGACCTGCGGTGTTTCGACTCCGGCTGCCGCGGGCTTTTCCAGATCTTCGAGCAGATCCGCCTGCGGCATGAGCAGGTTCTTGGTCTTCCAATCGGCGATCTCGTAGATCCAGGTCTTGTGCCGCAGCGTGAACCGCTGGGCGCGCTCCTGGGCCATGAGAATCGCCTCTTTCTTCTTGAGTTCCTCGGGCGAGTCCTGCTTGGAAGGGTCGATCGCCACCTTGGCGGGACTCATGTAAGCAGCCCGCGCCTTGAGATAGGTCTTGTCGCCCTTCTTGGCCAACTCCAGCGTGTACTCGGTGGAGTCGTTCATACGGGCCATGTACTTATGATCGAACGTCAGCCCCTCGATCCGGGCAGGCGTGTTCACATCCTCAAAACGCAGACCCTGGAGCGCGGCGAAAACGCTCTTGGCGTCGCTTTCCTTGAGCTTCCTGCCGGCCGGCACGCCATCCATGATCACGTCGCCGCCTTTTTCGGCCCGGAGCGTATAGGAACCCTGGGGCGTCGTGACGGTCACGGTGTTGACATCCTCGCGTTTGACCGACGCGATCTCCTGGTTGACGTATTCCAGGGGCTTCGTGCGGATCCAAGGCGCATCGTTCGTCAGGTACACATCCTTGCTCGACGCCTCGCGCACGTACGTGCCCTCGCCAGAGTCCCGGGTCTTGCCGATGATGATGCCGGCCAGAAGGGAGCCATCGGCCTTGAAGAACTTCACGGCGCCGCGGGGCTTCTCCTCGCTGACTTCCAGGTCCTCATGGTTTGCCGCGTCGCTCGTATAGAACTCGACGGTCTTGATATCCAGCGCCTTGGAGATCAGATCGTTGATCTGCTTGGTGTCGGCCGGATAGTTGATATCGCTGACGACAAACTGGCTGCCTTGGCGGTGGATCTTGACCTGCTCTTCGCCCTGGCCGACGGCGATGCTGTCGACGCTGGTTGTATCGAGCCCCTGGATCAGATAGGCCGGACCCGAGAGCTTGCCCCGCCCGCCGACGGAGGTGCGTGCCGTGATTACCGCCAGAAAAACCATTA
>Ga0209347_1006047_pt1 | contig 11044 bp, 12 predicted proteins | sample AutmiccommuBRH23_FD_187382 | JGI IMG/M metagenome (GOLD analysis project Ga0209347, IMG submission 187382) | Deep subsurface microbial communities from Mt. Terri, Switzerland - Autotrophic microbial communities BRH/23 (SPAdes) (version 2) | ecosystem: Environmental > Aquatic > Deep subsurface >...
AACGCGCCCGCGGGTGCCGTCCTGACTCCATATCCGCTGTGGTGCGCGTTCGCGACGGTACTGTCGACTCGCATCTGGCAGCTCAATCGCTGAGGAGGCACCGGCCATGGCAGCAGACGAGCAGGAGCGGGAGGAAGACGAGCAGGATCGGCAGCGCCTCGCCGACCGTGTCCTGAGCATCCTCGAGGACGCCATCTACTGGGCGATCGCCGTGATGCTGGTCGTCGGTTCCGCGGCGCTGCTGGTCAGCCAGTTCAACACCATGCTGCGGTTGCGCGAGATACCCGCCAACACCGTGATGCTCGAGATCCTCGACGGTCTGCTGCTCATCTTCATCTTCGTCGAACTGCTGTACGCGGTGCGCACATCGCTGCGCTCCCATGAGATCGCCGTCGAACCCTTCCTCATCGTGGGCATGCTCGCCGGCATCAAGGAGATCGTGGTGCTGTCCGTGGAGGCCGCCAAGTTGCTCGACAACGGGCCGAACTTCGCGCGCGCCGTCGTGGAGATCGGCGTGCTGGGCGCCGTGGTGCTGATCCTGGCCGTGGCCGCGTACATCCTCCGCGGCAGGCGCGGCAGGGAGCACGGCGGCACGCGGGCCGTCAAGGAGGAGACCTCCTCGTCGAGTTGACGCCGCACCGCCGCACCGCCGCACGTTTGCTTTACGATCGGCTAGTGAAGTACTTTACGATCGTAAAGGAGTTCGACGACGGGAGGCGGCTGTGGCATCCACCGCTGTCGAGGGACGATCTGCCGTCGACACCAGGGCGCGCCTGATCGGTGTGGCCGTCGACCTGTTCATCAGGCACAGCTCCGCAGGCACCTCCCTGCAGATGATCGCCGACCACATCGGATTCACCAAAGCGGCCATATACCACCACTTTCGGACTCGCGAGCAGCTCCTGCTCGCCGTGCTCGAACCGCTGCTGGAGGAGCTGCGAGAAGTGGTCGACGCTGCTGAGGGGGAGCGGTCCCTCCATGCCAGGGCCGATCGGATGCTGACCGGTTACGCGACGCTCGCCGTACGCAACCGGGGTCTCGTGGGGGTCCTCGCGGCAGATCCCAGCGTTGCCTCGACGCTGGAACAACGCGCGGAGTGGACGCAGCTCATCGCCCGGCAACTCTCGCTTCTCGCCGATGTCGACCCTGAGCCGGCCGGCAAGGTCAAGGCCGTGATGGTGTTCGCCGGGATGGCCGCCGCGGCGGGCCCGGCCTCGGCAGAACTCGACGACGACGAACTACGGGCGTACCTGATCGATGCGGGACGCCGAACTCTGGGTGTGCGTGCGCCACGGCGCCGGGAAAGGAAGCAGGAATGAAGACTGCGGTAGTGACCGGAGGCGGCTCGGGGATCGGGCGTGCGGTGGCAGAGCGCCTGAAGGCAGACGGCCACGCCGTGGCGACCGTCGACCTCAACCCCTCCGATGAGGAGTTCGCCCACGTCGCCGACGTGACGGATCGGGCCCAGGTGGATGCCGCCCTGGTGGCGGTCCGCGACAAATTGGGGCCCGTCTCGATTCTGGTGAACGCCGCGGGGCTCGACGGGTTCAAGCGATTCACCGACATCACCTTCGCCGAATGGCAGCGCGTCGTCGACGTGAACCTCAATGGCGTCTTCCACTGCGTGCAGGCGGTGTTGCCCGACATGATCGACGCGGGCTGGGGCCGCATCGTCAACATCTCATCGTCGAGCACCCATTCGGGGACGCCCTACATGTCGCATTATGTGGCAGCGAAGTCCGCGGTCAACGGCCTGACGAAGTCGCTTGCGCTGGAGTACGGCCCGGCGGGCATCACCGTCAACGCGGTGCCGCCGGGTTTCATCGACACCCCGATGCTGCGCAGTGCGGAGTCGCGCGGTGTACTGGGAGACGTGCAGGCAACGATCGAGGCCACGCCGGTGCGCCGGATGGGACGGCCCGAGGACATCGCCGCCGCGTGCGCGTTCCTGATCTCGGAGGAGGCCGGTTACATCACCGGACAGATCCTCGGCGTCAACGGCGGCAGGAACACCTGAGTGGCGGCGGACCCGGCGCACTTCACGGTGACGGACGGCGGCTTCATGCCGACCCGATTCGCGCAGAGTCACTGGGGCGAGGACCATCTCAACGGTCCGGCGGTCGTGGGATTGGTGGCTCGCGGTCTCGAGAAGGAATGCGGATCAACCGAATTCCGCCCGGCGCGGCTGACCGTGGACCTTTTCCGCGCGGCACGCAACGCCGTGACGACACTGGTCTTCAGAGTGGTGCGCGACGGTCGCAGGGTCCGAAGCGCGGAGTGCGACGTCATGCAGGACGGGAGGGTGACCGCGCGGGCGACGCTCGTGCAGTACCGGCCGTCGGCTGCGCCACCGGGGAGGCTGTGGAGTTCGGCCGCGCGTTTCCCCGACCCGCCACCGCAGGACGGAACCCTGTTGCCTTACGTCGGCAGCGACGAGGCCGGATGGACACGTTCGCCTGCCGCGCACCAGAACGACTCCCGAAAGCGCTTCTACGACGACGGGATCAGAGTTGTTGCCGGCGAGGCGAACTCGCCGTTCATCCGGGCGGCGATGGTGGCGGAGGCGACCAGCCTGGTGACCAATCTGGGCAGTGCCGGGATCGGCTACATCAACGGTGACCTGACGGTCGCGCTCTCCCGTCTGCCGGTCGACGAGTGGATCGGCATCCAGGCCGACTCCCACCACGCCGCCGACGGAATCGCGGTCGGCACCGCGACGCTGTTCGATAGCCTGGGTGCGTTCGGGACGGGAATGACCACCGCAGTCGCCAATCCTGCTGCCCAGATCGACTTCTCGACAAGAGATTTCCGCTCCGGCATCAATTACGAATAGCCGGCTACAGGCCGACGCGTTCGCACGCCTCGTCGAACTCCTCGAGCGCGGCTTTGTCGTCCTTGCCGTCGGCAAGGGCGCGGGTGTAGACGGCGAGGACGTCGTCCTGGAACTCGGCGAACCTCGCGTCCCACGTTTCCGAGTCGGATCTCCAGTAACCGGTGATGTCGTACTGGTCGATCGTCCAACCGAGTCCGCGCAGGTACTTGCGTACGGCGCGGGATTCGGCCGCTTCTCCGGCGAACCAACAGTATCCGCGGCCGTCGGGCAGCGTCAGATCACGAACCATCTGAGCCAGCCTGCTTGGTCCGCACCCGTTTCCGGTGCCGATTGAGGGGATGACGGTGACGCCCCGATGGGCGGGCAGATAGTCGAGATCCACGGCGGCGGCGACCTCGACGAGGAGGGTCGCCGAGGCGTCGGGTGACAGCTCTTCGAGGATGCGGGCCGTGGCGGGCAACCCGGACAGGTCACTGACCAGAAGTTGCCATCGGGTCGTCGGCTCCGGCCGGTACCACGAGCGCGCGTGATCGAGTCCGACACGGTCGCCCGGGCGGGTCGTCGCCGCCCACGTCGTTCCTGGGCCGTGGCTGTGCAGCACGACATCGAGGACGATGCGGGCGCCGTCGTGGCACCGGACGGTGTAGTTGCGTCCCGCATCCCCGGCGTGCGGGAAGTAGGCCCCGACCGCGGAGTCGGCGGCACGGGTGACGCCCAGTGCGTCGGGATCGTCGATGTGCACCACGATCCTGCGCATGCGACTGCTCAGCGCTGTGGTGTCGATGACGCGGGCGGACGAGAAGGCCACCCGTTGAGGTTAACTACACACACCCGCTCACCGTGATTCGCCGTCCGAAGTTCCCGCACACCGTGATGTCGGGCGCACGGCCCACACGCTCGGGATGGTACGGCTGGACTCGGGCCGCTAATGCAGACCGTTGGACAACGCGATGAATTCGCCGCTTTGGCAGCGCCCCTGGTCGGACACCAGATAGAGGACGGCATTCGCGACGTCCTCAGGCTCCAGTAGTCCAGGCCTGGGCCGGCCCTTGGCGAAGAGCTCCTCGACATCGTCGCGGCCCGGATTCGGCAGGTCGGGCCGGATGATCCGATAGGTCGACCGATTGTGGATCATCGCCGTGTTCACCCCGGCGGGAAGCACTGCGTTGACGACGATCCCGTGGTCGGCGACCTCGTGGGCCAGCGACTGTACGAGGGCGACGACCCCGGCCTTGGCGGCGGCGTAGTGGCCGGAGTTGGCCGCGCCGGTGCGCGCGACGGACGACGAGGTCGCGACCAGCCGCCCCGATCCGCGGGCGATCATGTGGGGGAGCACCGCTCGAAAGGTGTTGAACACACGGTCAGGTTGACGTCGATCATGGTCTGCCACCTTGCCGCGGACATCGTCGCGATCGGGCCGGCGCCGGCGATTCCCGCGTTGGCCACCGCCACATCGATGTGACCGCACCGGGCGACCGCTGTGTCCACGACCTGCTGCATGGCCGCGAGGTCACGCACGTCGGCGGTCAGCGCGATGCAGCGCCGCCCCAGGGATTCGACCGCGCCGACCGTCACCTCGACGTCGGCGACGGTGGCCAGCGAATAGTCGACCTCGTCCACCTCAGAGGCGATGTCGCAGAACACGATGTCCGCCCCTTCGCGTGCAAGCGTCACGGCGTGGGCGCGTCCCTGCCCGCGCGCTCCTCCGGTGATCAACGCGACCCTGCCGTCGAGTGCTCCCACGCGCGCAACCCCTGTCCGCCGGTGTTCCAACGACAGTATTGACCGGCTCAGTGCACCGGTCTCATCGCGACCATCTCAGGGGTGCGCGTCGCCCTGGCTCGCTTCGAGCGCCTCCCGCTGGATGCGATCGAACTGGGCGCCCATCGCGTCGGCCAACACCGTCGCGCCGGACAGCGGACGCACCATCACCATGAAGTCGTCGATCAGGCCCGCATCGTTGAGATGCAGGAAGTCACATCCGGTGACCGTCTTGCCCGCCACCGTCGCCTCGAACACCAGGGCGTGGTCGCGGCCGTTCGCGTCGGTGATCTCGCGGACATACCGGAAGTCCTCGAACACGCGCATGACACCGCGCAGGATCGCGGCGGTGATGGGCTTGCCCGGGTAGGGCTTGAAGGCGACGGGGCTGGTGAACACGACATTGTCGGCAAGCAGTGCCTCGATGGCGGTGTGGTCGCAAGCTTCAACGGCCTTGCGGAAGGGATGCATCACACACCTCGTTTCTCATCGGGTGTGGCTCGTTGCCAACCCGCTCATGACGGTAACGCCATCGACCCCTCTGCCCGACAGGAGGGCTGTCTGATCCTTCGGGGAAAATTTGCTGATGTGACGCGAGCTGCAGCTGCCGCCGAAAGAGAGCCCCCCGCAGGGCGTTCCTGTGTCCTAGCGTGGCGCCATGGCACGCACAGCGGGATTCTCGAAGGCCGGCATGAACGTACCGTATGGATTGTTCGTGTTCCGGGTTGTCGTCGGTTTTCTCTTCGCGCTCCACGGCTCGGTGAAGTTGTTCGGGTGGCCGTCGGATGCGGGTACCGCAGCAGCATTCGGTGCATGGCCGTCGTGGTGGGCCGGGCTCATCGAGATCGTCGCAGGACTGCTCATGATGTCCGGATTATGCACTCGTGCAGCAGCATTCGTGGCGTCGGGGACCATGGCGGTGGCCTATTTCTGGCGACATCAGCCAGACGGGCTCCTGCCGATCCAGAACGACGGTGAATCGGCGGTGTTGTATTGCTTCGCGTTCTTGCTCCTGGTTTTCGCGGGCGGGGGAGCGTGGGCGCTCGACAACGTTCGGACTCGGCGAGCAACACCGGCTCCGCCATCGCCCGCGGAGAGCGAAGCCGCTGCGCCGGCCTCCGAACTCGCGCCTGCCGAGAACTGATCAGTCGGTGGCGTTCGGATGCCACGACCGCAGCTGCCGCAGCAGATCCTCCTTCTTGTAATGGTGCTCGGTCATCCGCTGCAGGATGTCGCCGAGCACGACAACCGCGTCGTCGATGTGTGGTCCCTTGTTGAGCATGACGCATTCGGCGCGTTCACCCATTGCCGCGTCGCTGATCTCGGCGCGTGACGGCAGTCCGCTCTTGGCCAGTTGTTCGAGGACCTGAGTCGCCCAGATCACCGGCAGGTGGGCGGCTTCGCACAGCCACAGGATCTCCTCCTGCAGTTCTGCGAGCCGCTCGTAGCCGACCTCCACGGCGAGATCGCCGCGGGCGATCATCACACCGACGCGCGGCCGGCGCATCGCGGTGAGCAGCAGCTGCGGCAGGCGCTCGAACGCCTGCCGTGTCTCGATCTTGAGCACCACCCCGACCCGGTCGCCGCCGAGTCCGGCCAGCGCGTCGTGCAGCCGTGTCACATCGGAGGGGTCCTGGACGAACGACATCTCGACGAGGTCGGCGATGTCGACGACCGTGGCCAGGTCGGAGATGTCCGTGTCGGTCAGCGCCGATATCGGCAGGTGCGTGTCGGGAACGTTGATTCCCTTTTCGGCCCGCAACCGGGAGCCGTCGACCGCGGCACGGTCGATCCGCACCCGCATCGCGTCGCCGTCCACGGCGATGATCTCGCCGCCGATCCGGCCGTCGTCGAAGCGGATCTTGTCGCCGACCTTCGCATTGTCGAAGACCGCCGCCAGCGTGCACCCGATCCGCGGGTCGCCTGTGTCGCCGACCGGTGCGGGGGAGCAGTCACGCGTCAGGGTCAGCAGATCGCCTCGCCGCAGCAGCAGGCTCTGCTCCCGCTGCGGCAGCAGGCCCACCTCGGCTCGATCATCGGAATGGTCGACATGCATCACGGTGCCGGTGGCCAAGTAGGTGGTCTTGTCGCAGGTGGCGATGACGCCCCCGGCTTGTCCATCGGGTCGGCCCACCACGAGTTCGCGTTTCGCGCCGCGGGTGTCGTGCAGGTGCACAACATCACCGTCGCGACGCCGTGCCAGCCACCCACCCGGGACCGGCACCGACGCCATGCCGGTTTCCGGGGCCGCAGCCGGATCATCCTCCGCGGTCAACCACACTCTGGCGGGGGTGAGGACGCGGCCGAGTGCGTCGCGGGTCGGTCGCACCTTGACCACCCGAGGCCCCGGCTGAATCGGACCGGTCCGCAGCTTCGGGCCCGCCAGGTCCATCGCCACCAGACAGCTGCGGCCCGTCTGCTCGGCGGCGCGGCGCACGTGGCCTGCCATCGCGCGCCAGGCGTCAGGGTGGTCGTGCGCACAGTTGATGCGCGCGAGGTTCATCCCGCGGGTCACGAGCGTGAGAACCAGGTCGGGGTCTGTCGCCGCCGACGACGGCAGGGTCACCATGATCCGGGTGTCGCGCTCGGCAGGCGCCGGTCCCAACAAGTCGATGGCGCGGCGCCGCAGCAGTTGGGGCCCCTCGATCGACGGGATCGTCGGCGGGTGCCAGGTGTCTTCCAGCATCGCGATGACCGCGGCCCGCACCAACCGCAATGTCGCCTCCACATGCGGTTCGCTGCGACCCAACGAGGACAGGCCGAAGGCGGCCAGGCGGCCCTGCAAATCGCGCAGATCGCTCTGTCGTAGGGCCCAGTAGTGGATCATGTTCCGGGCACTGCCGCGGTACGCCGCGGGCACCGGGGTGAGCCACTCAGACCACTCCGCCTCCGCCTCCGCGAGACGCTCGATGAGCTCGTCCAACTGCTCGAGCAGGCGGACGAGTTCGCGTTCGGTCGGCGCCAAGAGGGCCGAGTCAGACAGTGACATGGAATTGCTCCTGGTGTGGCACGAGTGGGCCACGCTATCGGCCCTCGGTTACCTTCGGGTGAACGTCGCCCGTCTCGCCGGCGCTGCGGTCTTGCGCTTGATAGCTGTAGCTGCGACGACGGGAGTGCCCACCGGGCAGTGCAGGCGCGCGGCGTGCGCATCGCTTTGCTGACACTGTCCCGATTCCGAGGATCCGCCATTGGCCCTTTTGGCGGTGTGTCTGTGCGACAATTTCTGTTCAGCCTTTTGACAAAATGGTGATCAGGCCGCTGGTGAGGGGAGGTGCTGTCGATGCAACGCCTACGCGGTGCGACGGGTGCACTGGTGCTCTCGACCGCTCTGCTCATCGGAAGCGGAGCCGGGGCGATCGCCACCGCCGACACCGGTACCGGCGACCCCACCGCCCGCAGCTCGCGCACTCCGGACACGACGGATCAGGGTTCTGGCGCGAGCAGTCGCCAGTCCCCGTCGACTTCGGTGCGTGACGCCGTCCGCAGCGCCGCGAGCGCCGTGGAATCGCATCTCGATCGTGTGCCGTCATCTGAGGAGGCCGAATCTCGATCCCCGGCCACCGATGACGATGCCGCAGGCACGGTCGGTAGCGATGAGTCGGATGCCGCCGTCGAGGACGCCGTCGCCGTCGACGCGGCCCCGGCGGACGAGCAACCCGTTCCGGCGGTCCCGACGACAGTCCCCGAGCCGGTCCTTCCCGTAGCCGAGACGCCCACGCCCGTGGAGCCGGTGACCGTTCCGGATGTGACCGAAGCCGCCCCGTCCACCGCCGGCGGCCGAAACGGCGGGACCTACGACGGGTTCGATTCGTCGACCTCGCCCGATCCCGGCACGGCGGCCTCCGCGCCGGACAGTCTGAACGAGCCCGCAGGCGATGACCAACCGGCGCCGGTTCAGCCGCGCCCGATCGTTCGGGTGGTCACGACGATGACCACGGTTGTGGTGTCGCTGGGAAATGCCGTCGCCGCGGTCCCGCCGGTGATCTTGGCGCTGCCCTTCTCATCAACCCCCGTTTCCGACGTCATCACGATGCTCGAGACGGTTCTGGCGTCGGTGACAGAGTCGGCCTACGCAGCCGCGCGGTTACCGTCGGACGTGGCCGCGCTGTTCGGCCTGGACGCCATCGGCAGCGCCCCCGGCGGGTTCGTCGCGCCGTCCGATCGCACGCTGGTGCCAGCCGTCACCGTCGGCACCCCGGCGGCCAATCTGCCGGCGGCGCCGGCGACGCTGCCCATGGTGCCCGAGCAGTCGGTCGGCGACGTCGCCGCAAGTGCGCGGCCCAGTCTGTTCATCCCGGCGGCTCTGGCGTCCTTCTCGGCGCCACTGAATTCGGCTCCCGCGGCGGTGCCCGCCCCGGCCGGCGAGCACCGCTCCCTCATCGATCGAGTGTTCGGCGGGCTACTGGTGCCGCTGTCGCTGTGGGCGTTGGCCACCGGTGCACTGCCGGGCCTCGCCGGTTTGCTGGTCCTTCTGGGCGCCGGTGTCCGCGTCGGATACCGGCAGGCGAAGGCGGGAATTGCGGTGCGGGTGGCCGGCATCGGGCGATTCGCGGGTCCGGGTCCGTTGGGTGTGGTCCGATCGGCGTCGCTGATCGCGCTGCATCAGCGGAAGACCGGCGAGCACATGGGCATCCAGCGGCCGATTCTCGGCGACCAGGTCGCCTGAGCCGTCGCCCGCGCGCGGTGCTACCAGCGCCCCGCCGAAGAGCTTCCTGAGAGCTTGCCCGCAGAGTCCTGTAGGGTTTGCCGCGGCGAGCCGGGAAGTCTGGTCGGCAACATCAGCGCTGTCGCGGCAGCGGGTGTTCGACTGAAAGGCCCGTGCCGTGTTCCCCGCCGAGTCTCGCCGTTCGTCAAGATCCGACCGCCGCCATTCACTCCGCGACATCGTGTATCTCGTTGCGCCGGGCGGACATCCCAATTACGGTGACGAGTTCATCCTGCGCGCCTGGCTGAATCACCTCGCTCGGGTGCGGCCTGACTCTCAGGTCATCGTCGACTGCCACACGCCGGGCCAGGCGGCGGTCCTGCTGAGTGGCTGCCACCGCCATGTCACATTCGTCGACACGATCTGGCGGATCTGTTTCGACACCGCGCACCTCGAACCCTCCGAAGCGATCGCGACCGCAGCGCGCGTCGTCGGTGATCCGGGTCAGATGCCCAAGCTCGTCTCCGGCATCGAGATGCTGGCCGCCGCGCACACGATCCACCTGATCGGCGGCGGCTACATCAACATGGTGTGGCCGCACCATCTGGCGTTGTTGGCGGCGGCCACGGCCGCCGCACAGTGCTCGGGCGGTCGCGCTGTGGCGACGGGGCAGGGCCTGATGCCCATAGGTGTCCCCGAGCGAGCGGCTCTTCTGCGTGAGCTGCATGTCCAGTTCGCAGTTTTCGACGTGCGCGATACCCCATCGGCTGGTGTGGTCGCCGGAACCGGTGGTGACGAGTCGTGCACCGGGGATGACGCCTGGCTGGGGATCGGGGACCCGGGGGTCTACGACACGGAATCGGCGGCGGCTCAACGCCCCTTCGGTTTCTGCCTGCAATCTGATCTGATGGACGACTTCGCTGGGGGACGGGGCACCGATGGCCTGATCGAGGCGGTGTCGGCTCTCATCGACCAGTGGGACATACGGGGTGAAGAGGTCGTCGTCGTCGAGGCGATCCCTGGCGCCGATCGGCTGGTCTACGACCGGATAGCTCACCGTCTTCCGGGAGCGATCTTCGTTCCGTTCACCGAGCTGTGGCGGCGCGGTTTACCGGCGCGTCGGGGCCAAACCTGGCTCAGCACAAGGTTTCACGTGCACCTGCTGGCCGCTGCCGCCGGTGCCAGCGGGCTCGCGCCGCCTGGACGCATCGATTACTATCCGGTCAAACACCAATCGCTGATCGACGCCGGATCTCATTGGCAAATCGCCGATCCCACGGATCTGCCGTCGACTCCGACACGCTCCGGTGGGTTTGACCCGGAGGCCGTGGACGACCTCCATCAAGGAAAAGTCGCGCTGGCCGACCGCATCTATCCGCCCCATTCGTGGCGTCGCAGAGGGCTGACGACGTTACGCAGCGTCACCACGCGCTGAACGACGTCGTCCGGACCCTCGTTGGCCGCCGGTCACCGCTGGGTCTTGGGGGTCGACCGACCCTTGGTGGCCCGGGTCTTGGTGGGTGTCGCAGCCGCGCCGCCGCGGTTGGCCAGCCGCCCCAGGGTGGACACGCCGGGAACCGATGACACGGCTTTGTACACGTCATTTCCCGTCGCGACGAGCGCCTCCAATTGCGGAAGCATCGCGTCCATCGTCCGGATCATCGGATCGGCGAGCGCGAGGTAGCGCTCGGCTCGGTCGATCGGAGAGTAGGTAGCGCGGCGGACCCCGGGTTTTAACCCTGGGGGTGAGCGCGTCAACTTCGCACTCGACGTGCCCAACTGTTGCGTGCGGACCGGAGTGTCGG
>Ga0209347_1006049_pt1 | contig 11037 bp, 9 predicted proteins | sample AutmiccommuBRH23_FD_187382 | JGI IMG/M metagenome (GOLD analysis project Ga0209347, IMG submission 187382) | Deep subsurface microbial communities from Mt. Terri, Switzerland - Autotrophic microbial communities BRH/23 (SPAdes) (version 2) | ecosystem: Environmental > Aquatic > Deep subsurface >...
GAAATAACCAATTACATTTAAGCAAGGTATCAAAACAACAGCTATAAACTGTTTTTATTGTCAGCCATATTTCTCCGGGCAGCAAACGCTGCCGCTTCCGTGCGGTTAGCTAAATTTAACTTCGCTAGGATACTGCTAACATAATTCCTCACAGTCTTTTCACTCAGGTATATTGCAGTGGCAATCTCCTTATTTGTTTTTCCCTCAGCTACAAATCCCAGCACTTTGCGCTCCCTTTCAGTTAAGCGCTGTAAATCATCGTTGGGCTTCTGAGCCGTTCTGCGCATGCGTTCCAACAACCCTTTAGTTACCACCGGATCCAGCAGAGACTCACCCTTATATACCGCCCTTACTGCCCTGATAATTTCCTCATTACCTACGTCCTTTAATACATACCCTCTTGCACCAGCAAGAATAGAGTCAAACACCAGATCTTCTTGCCCGTAAGAAGTAAGCATAATGGTCTTAGTATTAGGATATCGATTAGATACTTCCTGGCAAGCCTCAATTCCGTTACTCCTGCCAAGTCTGATATCCAGCACCAACACATCAGGATGAAATTCCTCCACCTTTCGAAGAGCTTCAGCTAAAGTGCTCGCAACCGCTACAACTGTTAACCCGTCATATTCTTCAAAGAGATGCGTTAACCCAAACCGTACTATTTCATGATCATCAACAATCATAACCTTAATATCATTCATCCGCACCCCTCCTTTTTTAAATATTCTGTTAATGGTAACTGTAACATACTACCATTCCATGTACAACTGTCAACTGCACTGCATTATTTAGGACATTTGACACCTTCTGTTAATTTTCGATAAGGGATAGTAACCTGCACCCTGGTTCCCGATTTCTCATTGGATTCCACTTTCAATGTTCCTTCCAGTAATTCAGCCCTGGCACGCATATTAGAAAGCCCCCGATGAGTGATCTGATTTTCGTTCTCTACTAGACAAAAGCCCTCGCCATTATCTGCTATTTCTATCAATAATGAGTTTAACCTATACCTTAGTGTGACACCAGTTATAGCGGCATTAGCATGTTTAACTACATTATTTAATGCTTCACGTACTATCTGCTGAATTTGCTTTTGCCACTTAACAACCTTAAAGTCTAGCTCTTCCCCATGTGGTTTTGTGCCTAATATCCGAACCCTTATGTCCATATCGTACTGCCGGCGAAACCCGGCAACAAGCTGCTCAAGCATTTCTTCCAGCTCGCTATCCCCACCCATCTCCAGTTCGTGAATATATGACCGTAGTGCATGAATTACTTGATTTAATCGTTCAACAGAAATTTTCACCTTCTTTTCCGCCTCTATCCCATCCTTTTTTATAACGTGAGGTACTGTCTGCAAACTTACTCCAATACCATAAATGGCTTGTATCACATCATCATGCAGATCATGGGCAAATCTCTCCCGTTCTTGTAAAACCGCCTGTAAATGATGGCTTTCCTCCAGTTGCCTTTGTTTTTCTATGTCAAAAACAGTTAACATGCGAGTAATACAACACATTATAATTACAGCAACCGAGGTACGAAACAATTCTACAGGAAGGCCCACAATACGTCTAAAAGCATCTCCGCTTATGGTTGTTCCCATTATTCCTACACTTTGTGGCATTACAAGACCACTGAAGAAGGCAAACATTAGAAACGCTGCTACAGAACCCCAAAGAATATTTCTCACTGAATTAGTATTTAGTTTCTTTACCTCAGGCATTTGCAATGCCAAACCGTAGGCAGTCAGTAATCCACCGGGAAAAGCCAATAGGTACCTAGACCAGCTTTCACTGATTACCAACCAATCAATAACATCAGGATTTTCTATTAGAGGAATAAACCGGGCAAACTGAATTAACCATACCAGTAATACCACTATGGGAAAGAAAAACCACCATGGATTTTTTCCTTTAGTATCAGATATCAGCTTCGCGCCGAACAGAAGCAAAAAGAAGTGAGATAAAGCCTGCAGAAGACGTTGAAGGGCAATTAACTTCCAGGTGGGGAATTCCCCCAAATAGGGTACATTGACAGGGACAAAGACATTTCCCCATTCGCTGAGACCGTGGAACAGTCCAAATGCTGCCAATAGACTGAGACTGTATGCTAGTCGGAAACTGCTATAACTTCGATACTGCAAGGCAATAGCTGCTCCCATAGTATAAAAGGATAGTCCATATATAAAGAATAACCCCAATAAGTTAAGTTCCAAAATACCATGCATGGGCTCTAGGCCTCCACAACGCAAGTTTTCTGTATTATCACAATATTCTATTTATAAACTCTCTATTCCTTCTTTTCACCACTCCCAAATTATCTCATCTCTCATTCCAATAATAACTTAAAAAAGAGAGTTATAAGGGTTCTTAGTAAACCCTTTTAACTCTCTAAACAATTCCCTCCAGCATTACTTTCTTTTAAGTTTACCTCTCTAGGATAACAGCAGCACCTTGTCCCCCGCCAATGCAAAGTGTAGCTAACCCCAACTCACTTCCCCGTCTTATCATTTCATAAAGCAAGGTTATCAATATCCTAGTACCGCTAGCACCGATGGGATGTCCTAGTGCTATGGCACCACCGTTGACATTTACTTTTTCTCTATTCAGGCCCAACTCACGGCATACGGCTATAGCCTGGGAGGCAAAGGCTTCGTTTGCTTCTATCAAATCCATATCTTCCGCTCTTAAACCTGCTTTCTGCAAAGCTTTCCTTGAAGCAGGAACCGGGCCAATGCCCATTAAGGCCGGGTCTACACCCGCACTGCCGCTGCTCTTAATATAGGCCAATGGATTTAAACCAAGGCTTTTTGCTCTCTCTTCTGACATAACCACCACTGCGCCTGCCCCGTCATTAATCCCGGACGCGTTCCCTGCTGTTACGGTCCCATCCTTTTTGAATGCGGGACGTAAGGATGTTAGCTTTTCCAGTGTAGTTGAACGTGGGTGCTCATCATCTTTAAATAGCTTATAATCTCCTTTTCGTTGAGGAATGTCAAGGGGTAAAATCTCATTCTCAAATTTCCTTTGTCCTATTGCCAATGCCGCCCGCTTTTGGCTTTCCAAGGCAAATTCATCTTGTTCTGCTCTAGTGATACCAAATTTTGCAGCTACATTTTCAGCTGTAATACCCATGTGATAATCATTAAGGCCACACCATAACCCGTCTGTTATCATTTCATCCACAACTTTTCCGTCACCCATCCGGTGGCCCCAACGGGCTTTTTCTAAAAGATAAGGCGCTAAACTCATGTTTTCCATTCCACCGGCTATTACTACTTCAGCATCTTTTGCTTTAATGATTTGAGCAGCCTGGGCAATAGTTTTTAATCCTGAACCGCATACTTTATTCACAGTGTACGCAGGTATTTCCACCGGTAAGCCTGCTTTTATAGATGCCAGTCTGGCAGGATTCTGTCCTAAACCTGCCTGCAATACATTCCCCATGATTACTTCATCCACTTCCATTGGATCTAAGTCTATTCGCTGTACTACTTCTTTAATCACTGCCGCTCCTAGATCAACAGCAGGATAATTATTTAAACTCTTACCGTAACTTCCTACAGCTGTCCTTACAGCACTGACTATTACCGCTCGACTCATAGCTATTTATCCTCCTCCTATTACAATTCAAGACTCTTTTGATAACTTTCAAACTTCCTTAGGGAACCAAACCACCGTCTACATTAAGCACAACGCCATTAACAAAACTCGCTTCATCGGAAGCTAAGTATAGGTATGCTGCCGATATATCTTCCGGATATCCCAACCTGTTTAGCGGTGTTTTAGATTCCATCATGTCCAGTACTTTTTGCGGTACCTTTGCAGTCATATCGGTGACAATAAATCCTGGCGCTACAGCATTTACCCGTATACCTTTAGGCCCAAATTCTTTTGCCCAACTTTTTGTCATACCTATAACACCAGATTTGGTAGCAGCATAGTTTGTCTGTCCAATGTTTCCATAAACCCCCACTACTGAAGATGCATTAAGAATAACTCCCGAGCCCTGCTCCATCATTAAGGGTACCACTGCTTTAGTACATTTGAAAACACCGGTCAAATTAACTGCCAAGACTTTCTCCCAAGCATCATCAGTCATTTTCGTCAGGAAGCCGTCTATTGTAATTCCGGCATTGTTAATAAGTATGTCAATCTTGCCGAAACTATCTTTAGCCATAGACACCATTCGCTCCACTTGTTTACTTGAAGTAACATCCACCTTAATAAAATTTATATTATCACTGTTCCCTAATTCCTTAATCACAGATTGACCAGCCTGCTCATCATAATCTGCGATAATAACCTTAGCCCCTTCCCGGAGAAAAGCCTCGGCAGTCTTCTGCCCAATACCTTTAGCCCCTCCGGTAATTAACGCAACCTTTCCCTCTAACCTCATTGATTTTTCCCCCTTGAACAAAATTAGTAATTATGATACCTTACCCCGAATAAATGAGGCTATGTCCACAATTTTACTTTCAGGTCCAAACACTGCTGCAATGCCCTTTTCTTTTAGGGCAGGAATGTCCTCTGAAGGAATGACCCCGCCCATCAAGACCAGTATATCTTCTAGACCTTTTTTCCTGAGTAGTTCTACCACCTTCGGTCCTAACGAATTGTGGTTACCGCCCAGAGTACTTAACCCTACTACGTCAGCACCTTCTTGAACTGCTGCATTTACTATCTGTTCAGGAAACTGATTTCCTAAGTAAACCACCTCCATTCCTTCATCTCTTAGCATCCTGGAAACAGCTACTGCACCCCGCCAATGTATATCTAAGCCTAACTTTGCCATTACTACCTTTATTGGTCTACTCATGTCCATTACCTCCTTCAAAATATTAGCTAAGCTAGCGGAAATTGCCACAAACCAAACTCTTCACGGAAAATTTCTTCAATTTCACCTAAGGTAGCCAAAGCAAGTACCGCCTCTTTAACATAAGGCATAATGTTTTCATCCGATAGACATTTCTCCCTAAGATTACCTAAGGCCTTATCCAGTTTCGCTTGGTCTCTCTTTTTTCGTAACCGTGCCAGCTTTTCTGTCTGTCTAACTGCTGTTTCCGGATACCTAAAAACTTCTATTTCTGCTGCTTTTTTCTTCTCCGCAGGAAAATGATTAACACCAACGATTTTTTGCTCTCCGTTTTCTATTGCCTTTTGCTGCTTATATGCAAAATTTGAAATCTCTCTATGGAGCCAACCGCTCTCCGTAACTGCTACCAATCCGCCCTTTCGCTCAATTTCTTCAATGTACTCACGAATACGTTGGGCCATCTCACGAGTGAGACTCTCAACGTAGTATGACCCCGCGAGGGGATCAACAGTGTTAACTACATTGGTTTCCCCCTGCAATATTTGCTGAGTGCGCAAAGACACAAGAGCGGCTTCTTCTGTCGGAGCAGAATAAGCTTCATCATAAGAGTCAATATGAAGTGACTGGGCCCCACCCAGTATGGCTGCCAACCCTTGAATTGATGACCTAGCAATGTTGTTTAGGGGTTCAACTGCCGTGAGGGTAATTCCTGAGGTTTGGACATGAAAACGCATCATTTGTGAATTAGGGTTTTTTGCCTGGAAACGGTCCCGCATGACCTCTTGGAATACAATTCTTGATGCCCTGCACTTAGCGATTTCCTCAAAGAAATCATTACACAGATCCCAGAAGAAGGACATCCTTTTGGCAAAATCGTCAACGCTGTTCCCCCTGCTGATTAATTCTTCGGCAGTGGCTATGGCGTTGGCGATGCCAACTGCTACTTCCTGTACCGCACTAGTTCCTGCTTCACGCAAATTATAACCGTTATAGCTGACCGGATTCCATCTAGGCAAATGCTTGCTCGCATACTCTATAGCATCACACTGAAGCCTAAAAGACGCTTTTGGAGGAAGAATTTCCGGAGCACTGCCTACTACCGTTTCCATTAAAAAGTCATTTTGGTTGGTCCCTGACAGCTTTTCCAGTGCGATACCTCTTTTTTCCGCCATTACCATATACATAGCAAGCAGCACAACTGTGGTACTGGGCATATGAGTTACCACTGACGAAGAAATTTCATCAATTGGGATACTATTGAATAAGGTTTCCATATCTTCCAAGGAATCAATGGCAACTCCACAAGCTCCCACATTCCCTTCTGCCTCCGGATCATCAGAGTTATAGCCCCTGACAGTGGGCAAGTCAAAAACAATATTTACTCCAGTTGCTCCATTATCTAATAAATATTTTATGCGCTGATTGCAATCTTCCGGTGCCCCGAACCCAGCTAACTGCCGCACTGTAAACAGCCGGCCCCGGTACATATTAGGATAGACTCCCCGAGTATATGGTGCTTCACCAGGAAAACCAATATCTTTTTGATAGTCTAAATCCTTAATATCTGAAGGCGAATATAGAATATCAATGGGTATCCCCGACTCTGTATAATACTTCTTATCCCCCACCTTTCCTTTTAATGTCTCTTCATGCCAACGTTCTTTTTTTGTTCCTAGCTGCTCTACCACTTTCTGATCAAAAAGCTTTTGCTTTTCTTTAGTCATTTAATTACCCCCTAAAGGCGTTTTCCTTATAAGATCCGCAAGGATATCTTCAGCGGCACTGTGGGGATCCAGCTTTCCCTCCCCAACCTGGGAAACGAGTTTCTGAAGTTCTCCATTTGTTTCAATATATTCATTCAACTGCTGCTTAAAACTGTTCTGGATAACCTTAAACAATTGCTTTATATTCCGCTCCCTGCGATTCCCAACCCATAAGCACGTCTCCTGCAAATATTCCTTATGGCGCTCAACCTCATCAAGCAGTTGTTCTGTGCCATCGTTATCGATAGCCACAGTTTTCAGCACTGACGGCTTCCATGTACTAGCAGTTTCCTCTATCATCATCTGTAAGTCCGAAACACTTTCATCCGCTCCTGGCCGGTCAGCCTGATTCACCACATAAACCGCTGCAACCTCCATAATGCCAGCTTTCAGGGTTTGAATTGCATCTCCCAATCCAGGTACGGTTACCAGGACAACCGTATCTGCAACATCCATTACTTCAAATTCTACTTGTCCAACACCCACAGTTTCTACAATAATAATATCTTTACCAAAGGCATCCATCACTTGGACAATATCCCCTGTAGAAGCTGCAATGCCGCCAACATTTCCGCGGGTAGCTAAGCTTTTGATGAATACATTAGGTAACTTCGCCAATTCCTGCATTCGAATTCTATCACCTAGCAAGGCTCCGCCCTTAAAGGGACTAGTAGGATCTACACATATCACACCTACGCTCAATCCCATATCCGCCCAGAATCGACACAGCTTCCCTGTCAGTGTGCTTTTCCCTACTCCAGGGGGCCCTGTAACACCCACAACATGGGCATTACCTTTTTTGGTGACTGTATGCTTTATTATTTCATAGCCCAAAGGAGTCTGATTTTCCACTTCCTTCAATGCTCTCCCCAGAGCTACCAAATCCCCTCGATCAAAATTAATTAACAGTTCATTCTTAATTCACTTCACCCCCTACGGCACTCGTATTAATATTTCATATAAATTCCTTCAGGGTCCACTTTGGTCCGCAGCAATTCTAATTCCAAAAGAGTTGGCGGTTCCATTGGTTTGGCCCTGGATGTATCAATGTCAAACTCAGTAGCATTGATTATTTCCCCTAATGTTACTCCTAAGTCTGCATAGTAATAATCAACATACATCTTATGAGTATTAGCATCAAATTTCATTACCCCCATAGTAGAAACCACTGCATAAGGCCCTCCGTCCAAGCCTAACTCCCATCTGTACACCAACGATTTACCATCAAAAGAACGACACTTCCAACCAGTGCTGGTAATGTAATCCACAGTTTCCACAAAACGTTTTTTCTCATGGGCCATTATGATAATGGTCTTCTTTGCTAAAGCAGCAATATCACTGGCACCTCCGGACCCTTCAAAACGCTTCGTAGGAGAATAGTAATCACCTATACAAGTGGAATTCAAGTTACCATATTGATCCACCTGAGCTCCGCCCAAGTAACCCACATCTATCTTGCCGCCTTGCAGAAAATGACCCATCACTTCCGCCGCGGTTGGCACCCATCTTGTCTTATAAACGGCCCTGGCATCGGCTACACAGAAGGGAAGTGACTGGGGATTGCTGTCAAAAGCCACTGCCTCCATAATTACTACCATGTCCTTAGCGTGAGTCTTTTTTGCAAGCCCTGCTCCCACAAGGGGAAGACCGGTTCCTACCAAAACCCGTTCTTCATCTTCCAATAGCCTGCTGGAAGCAATAACCATCATTTCTAGTTGGCTGTAAGAGGTCTTATTATTGTTCGTCTTATCCGGAGCTTGTTCTTCTACAGTCATTACGTCACCCCTCCAAGCTTATCCAACCGTCTTTTTATATCCGGATTATAACCGTATACAGAATTGGCCCGTAGTTTCTGCAATCGCTTAAACCCTATCTTTTCCAGGTAATCAGAAAAATGGTCCATGCTGTACACCCACTTTTCCAACCACTCCTCCATCCTTTGTTCATCCTTTGAAGCCTCTAAGTATTCTTTGAACCACCACGGATCATTATCGTAAAACCGGTGTAGTGCAGTGGGATGCGCACCATTAGGGACCTCTAAGACTGCATTGACTACCTCGCCAGGAATAACATTGGACTCGGCAGTTAGTTCTAAAGCTTCTCTAGGAACAATTCTTTCTGCAGACACAATAGTAATGTCCGAAGCAACCGCTGCATAGTAATCCAAAAACGCTCCACCGGTAATGGAGACAGTCCCATCATCACCCACTTCTTGAGCATGAATTAGGCAAACATCAGGCTTTAAAGCCGGAATTAATGCTACCGTATCCCCCTCCCAAAAAGGATCCTCCATCAATACTACTTTCTTCTTAGGCACCTTATCATCGCTGCCCCTTAAAGCCTTAAATCCATCCAAGGACGGGTTTATAATGTCTGACCCTTTTAGAGATCTGGTAGGAATAAAAGGGATATTCATAGCGCCCGCCATGATGCGTAATGCACCGGTAGCCACAGTCCAATCATCGTGAAATAATTCTCCTTGGTGTTTCTCGTCCTCCATTTTACGGCGAAAGTTGTACGGATGGCCAAAAACCTCATGGCCAATATAATTAGTCTCAGTCTTAATCACACAACCTGCACCAATCAATAGGTCCGTCTCCGGCCCTCCAGGGTTACCTACCAGGTGGAGGTTTTTCTTCCTTTTCTTAATAACTTCATAAACCATTGCCATTGGCTTGCGAACAACTGTCCACCCACCTGTCCAGACCCTATCGCCATCTTTTACATAGTCAGCAACCTGTTCCAATAAAATTTTCTTGTTGGAACCACTCATTAATTCACTCCTTTCCCGCACGTTTTTCTTACACCTAAACTTACACCTTATTTTAGTTGCAAAACGCGTACCGGAAATAAACCCACTTACCTCAAGCCTTATATTCATCTGCGATACATTTCTGTATCACCCGGAATCTACTAAGGTTACCTTCATGCAGTTCCAATGGGGTAATTAGTGTTACAAAATTGCATCACCGAAGTGATGCATTTTTGTAACACTATGGACTATGTGTCGAATATTTTTGGATCTTACGTGCCACAGTAGCTTGACTCACTCCCAGTTGTTTAGCCGCCTTACGAGTACTGCCACACTCTTGATAGACCTTGAGAATAATCTCTTTCTCAGCATCAGCAAGCACTTTTTTCAAGGGTTTATCTGCCGGAAACGCGGCACTAGTTGTGCTGAGAATTTCCTCCCCTAGCAGCTCAAACTCTAAATTCAACCCTTTACTCAAGACAACCAACCTCTCTATTGTGTTTTCCAGCTCCCGAACATTTCCCGGCCAATCGTATCCCATTAATTTTGTCATCATACCTTCGGTAATCTGTCTTTTCATCCCGTACTTTTTGCTTAACTTTCTCAGGAAATGATCTACCAACCCGGGAATGTCCTCTTTACGTTCTCGCAAAGGCGTTACATGCAGTTTAATGACATTTAGCCTGTAAAATAAGTCCTCACGAAACATCCCTGCCTCAACCCTAGGTTTTAAATCCTTATTAGTAGCCGCCACTAAACGAACGTCAACCCTTATCTCTTCGTTACTCCCCACTCTTCTTATCTTTTTCTCCTGAATTGCCCTCAATAGTTTGACCTGCATTTCCAAAGGCATGTCACCTATCTCGTCGAGAAACAGGGTCCCCCCGTCAGCTGCTTCAAATAATCCAATTTTGCCATTTTTATCTGCCCCCGTAAACGCCCCACTTTGGTACCCAAACAACTCACTTTCTAACAAATTACCTGGCAGCGCACCACAGTTAACTGCTATAAAGGCACCTTCCTTCCTGCTACTCTTATGAATCATTTTGGCAACCATTTCCTTGCCGGTTCCTGATTCACCATAAACCAAAACATTCGCTTCAACCTGAGCAGCCTGTATGGTGAGCTCAATCAATTCCTTCATTTTTGCGCTATCTGCAACAAAATCGTCTGCAAATTCTTTAGCACGAAATCTCTGCAGTTCAGTTTCATAACGACTGGTCAACTGCGAGTACTTACTAATTTCATCCTTTAGACTATTCAACTGAGATAGGTCTCTAATGTTCGCCACAATTCGAATTAACTTACCTTTGTCGTTGAATACCGGCCTCCCAGTCAACAAAACATCTTTGCCCCGTATATTGAAAACAAGACTTTTAGGCTTAAGGTCTTCCATTACATGCCGGCTGACGATATCCGGTAAGTAGCCTTGTTGTTTTAGCAAGCTTGCAGGTTTACCCACAAAATCGTCAGATCTTATTCCCACAATCTTTTCATAGGCTTCATTCATGCGCAGCAAAACCCCATTACCATCGACACTTACCAAGCCATCGGCACTGAGATTAATTATGTCCTGCAGTTCTTTATTTGTCTCTTCTGTTTGCTCAGCCTTTTCCTGTACTTCTTTGATCTCATTCAAGTTTTTCATGATTACCAATTGAAGTTGTTTCTTCAATGGAACCACATTGACCTTGAAGTATTGCC
>Ga0209347_1006051_pt1 | contig 11035 bp, 10 predicted proteins | sample AutmiccommuBRH23_FD_187382 | JGI IMG/M metagenome (GOLD analysis project Ga0209347, IMG submission 187382) | Deep subsurface microbial communities from Mt. Terri, Switzerland - Autotrophic microbial communities BRH/23 (SPAdes) (version 2) | ecosystem: Environmental > Aquatic > Deep subsurface >...
GCGCCGCCACCCAGCGCGGGCTGTTCGGCTATCTGACCAAACCCTACGACGCGCCCACTCTGATCGACTTGCTCAAGCGGGCCACCCAGCTGGCGGGCAACAGCCCGGATGCCATTGACGACAGTTGGCGTTGCGAAATCGTCACCGCCAGCCCGGTCATGGAAATTTTACTGGCCGAAGCCCGGCTGACCGCACAAAGCGATGCCGCCTTATTGATCCAGGGCGAATCCGGCACCGGTAAAGAGTTGCTGGCCCGCGCGATTCACCGCGCCAGCCCGCGCCATGCGCAACCCTTTGTTGCGATCAACTGCGGCGCCATTCCCGCCGAACTGCTGGAATCGGAACTGTTCGGGCACGTCAAGGGCGCCTTTACGGGAGCAGGACGAGACCATGCCGGCCTATTTGTGAGCGCGGAGGGCGGAACCGTATTCCTGGACGAGATCGGTGACATGCCCGCACCCCTGCAGGTCAAGCTGCTCAGGGTATTGCAGGAATGCGAGGTCCGGCCGGTCGGGTCGACCGAAACCCGCCCTGTCGATGTCCGCATCCTGTCAGCGACGCATCGCAACCTTGAAGAAGCGATTACCACAGGCATCTTTCGTGAAGACCTGTACTACCGGCTGAATGTGGTCAATCTCATGCTGCCGCCGTTGCGGGAACGACGCGAAGACATTCCGTTGCTGGCGCAACATTTTCTCAGCACGCTGACCAAAAAATACCAGCGGCGGATCCACGGTTTTGCGCCCGACGCGCAGAAAATGCTCACGGCGGCCGACTGGCCCGGCAATATCCGGCAACTGCATAACGTCCTTGAGCAATGCTGCGCGCTCTGCACCACCGCCACCATTCCCGCAACCCTGGTGGCGCGCGCGCTACGCGACAAGCCCACCGAAATCCAGCCGCTGGCCGAAGCCCGTACCGCATTCGAGCGCGACTACCTGATCACCCTGCTCAAGCTCACCCACGGCCAGGTCAGTGAAGTCGCCCGACTGGCCGGACGCAATCGCACCGAAGTCTATCGATTACTGCAGCGTCACGGCCTGACCCCGGCCTTGTTCAAGGATCGCGACGAACCTGCCTAGTGTCGCAGGGAAGCGACATTTCCATCCCTGCGCGCACCGACCGGAACCCGTCCAAATTACAATAAGCCCATGATTTAACACTATTTAATTGAAATGGCACGCCCTCTGCATCATGGTGAGTACGCATTGCTGCGCCTTCACACATTTCAAGAGGAGAACATCATGTTCGGATGGGCCGTTTCGTTTCTCACCGTCGCCATTATTGCGGGCGTATTTGGATTTTCCGGAATTGTCGGAACGGCTGCAGGCATAGCCAAAATCCTGTTTGTCGTGGGTTTGGTGATGTTTCTTGCGCTCTTGCTCTCCGGCCGCCGCGCCCCCCCATTTTAATGACGGGCGCCGATTCGTCGCTTAGGGAGCCTTGCTCCCTTTTTTTCGCCGCCCCCCGCGCGACCCCCGCGTCGCCAACAAACAACAAAAAAATATTTATCAAAACAATAACTTAACTATAATCCCGCATTTTCGTCGTCCATAGACGACAAATCGACGCGTGCTTGTCCTACACGCTGGCAGGCCATGCACGCTTCCATCAAATTATCTGTCTGTTTTCATTCCATAAATTCAACGCTGGCACGGTCGTCGCTAACGTTACCCGCACAACCCGCCTTTCAGCCCAACCCAACTTACGGAGGTAGACAATGAATATGCTGACCCGCCCCAAGCCCAATCTGATGCTGACCAGCGCACTCGCTGCGCTCAGCATCGTGTGCGCCCCCGCCCTTTTCGCCGCTGCTCAGGCGACGCCGTCTTTTACGGCCTACGACAGCAATGCAGACGGCAACATCAGCCTGGAGGAGTTTCAGGCACAGGGCGGCTCGGTCAAGGCGTTTCACGAAGGCGACGCCAACCGCGACCTCCAGTTGAGCAAGGACGAGCTGGCGCAGGCCAGTGCGGCCACCCGTGATCGCACCCTGCCCGGAAAGTATCTGGATGACGCCTGGATCACCGCCAAGGTTAAAGCCCTGTTGCTAAAGGACGAGATTGTGAAAGGGCTCAACGTCAACGTTGAAACCACCAAAGGCACGGTGCAATTATCGGGGTGGGTGGCGGATGAAAAGCAGATTGCCCAGGCCGAGCAGGTTGCACGCGGCATTGAAGGGGTCAAGCAGGTCAGAAACGATCTGCAAATCAAGCGCGATTGAATTTCAGAAGGTCACCGGAGACGGCATCAGGCCCCTCCCCGCCATCAGGAGAACATCATGCATGAACGCATTCTTCAGGCTGACGGCACGCAAACCCCGCGCGATGGAGGGTCTGGGACCCGCCCGGGCCACGGCGCAGGCAGGACGTCGGGATCAAAGCGGGCCCATGCCGGACACGCCTCCTATGCGGTACTTGCGGTCATGACGACACTGCTTATCTTAAATGGCTGTGACAGTCCAAGTCCGGCTGAAAGGGCGGATGCCCAGATCGATGAAGCGGTACGCGAGTTGCAAGACAACAAGACGACGCTTAAAAAAGGCGGTGCGCATCCTGCCGGCGCTGCCGAAGAAACCGGCGAGTAAAACTGAACCCATGACGGCGCAGCGTGCGTTGCCTGGCTTCCGCCGTACGAAAGTCCCAAAAGGCCGGAGATAAGCTCCGCTCGGCCACCCTGCCCAGGCGCGCGCCATTGCACCCGGACAAACCCCGCGGGGGACCCTTCGTCTGGTCATTGTTGCCCCAGCACCTGCCACCCGTCTGGACATCCTCCCGCTTCTGCGGTCGTAGTCGTACCCGATGACACCCGCATACACCCCCTGCGGGACTGCACCCAGCCTGGCGTAACATTCGGTAACACCCTGTTACGCCTCTCACACATACGGCTTACATCACGCGCCTACAGTGCAACTGTCCGCTGAGCAAACCCCGCTGCAGCGACATTTATTCACTAGACCAGGAGCGACACCATGAAAACCCAACTGATGAAAAAAACGCTTGTTGCCTTAACCCTTGCCGGCCTCGGACTGATCGCGTCAGGCGCGCAGGCGAATGACAACCGGAACTACGACGACCGCTACGAACATCGTGTGGGCCGCGATCATGATGATCGCCGTGGCAATGAGCAGTTGCGCCAGAGCCAGCGTTTTGTCCAGCAGGTCGACGCGCGCCAGCATCGCCAGATCGACCGCATTCGTGACGGCCGCGAGTCAGGTGAACTGACGCGGAACGAGTTCCGTGAGCTTATGCATGAGCAGCGACACATTCGTTCGATGAAAGAAAACTTCCTTGCCGATGGCATCCTCGATCCCCGCGAGTTCCGTCGCCTCGACCGGGCGCAGGATATTGCCGGCCGGGAGATCCGGGCTGAGAAACATGACCAGCAGGCGCGTAACACCCACGGCCGCAGCGCCTGGTACAACTAAATCCGCACGGCCGTACTGTAGCCGCGGGCAGAGGACGCCCGCGGCTACAGTACGGCCGTTTTGCGTCGTTAATCGTTATCTATCAGCTTATCGGAGTCCGTCATGAATTTTCCCGCCACCCTCGCTTTGGCTGCGCTCATTGGCACCGCGCCCGTGTTTGCCGACCCGCCAAGTCACGCCCCGGCCCATGGCTATAACAAGAAACACCATGATCACGACGATGATGATCACAAAAAACCCAAGAAATACAAGCAGGACAAGCACTACAAAGGCAAGAGCGGCGTGGTGTACGTTGACGATTACGGCATTGCGTCAGGCCGTTGCAACCGCGACGAAATCGGTGCCGTGATCGGCGGCGTTACAGGCGCGGTCATCGGCGGCGGCGTCGCCGACCGGGACGACCGGATGGTCGGCATGGTAGTGGGGGGGGTGCTGGGCGCGGTTCTCGGACATGCAATTGGCGACAACATGGACAACCGCGATCGGGCCTGCATGGGGCATGCGCTGGAACTGGGTCGCCCCGGCGTGCCGGTAGAGTGGCGGCATGACGGCCAGCACTACCACTTTACGCCCTACGGCGATGCAACCAATGGATGCCGCAATGCCACCATGAAAATCAACGGCGGAAAACCGCACAAGGTGCTGGCCTGCCCGTCCGGTCGCGGGGAGTGGACCTTCCGCCGCAGCTAGGCCTGCCGCAACCCGAGGCCAGCGACGCCAAGCCTGCTAAAATGCCGGCTTTGCGTCCTGGCCTTTTTTGGCTACACCATGTCTGCACTCAAAAACGATACCTTTCTGCGTGCGCTACAGCGCCAACCCACCGACTACACGCCGCTGTGGCTGATGCGCCAGGCTGGCCGCTACCTGCCGGAATACAACGCCACCCGTGCTCGTGCCGGCGATTTCCTGACCCTGTGCAAAACGCCGGACCTGGCGACCGAAGTCACGCTGCAACCGCTGGCACGCTACCCGCTCGACGCTGCCATCCTGTTTTCCGACATTCTCACCGTGCCCGATGCAATGGGTCTGGGACTGTATTTTTCGCAAGGTGAAGGCCCGCGTTTCGAGCGCCCCCTGCGTGACGAATGGGAAATCCGCGACCTGTCCCCACCCGACCCAACCGACAAGCTCGGCTATGTGATGGACGCGGTCAAAAGCATCCGCCGCGCGCTCGATGGCTCGGTGCCGCTGATCGGTTTTTCCGGCAGCCCCTACACCCTGGCCTGCTACATGGTCGAAGGCGCCGGTTCGACCGACTACCGCCACATCAAGACCATGCTGTACAGCCGCCCCGACTTGTTGCACCGCATACTCGAAGTGAACACCCAGGCGGTGACCGACTACCTCAACGCGCAAATCGAAGCCGGCGCCCAGGCAGTGATGATTTTCGATTCCTGGGGCGGCAGTCTCACCCCGCATGCGTACAAGGAATTTTCGCTCAACTATATGGAGCGCATCGTCGCGGGCCTGATCAAGGAGCGCGACGGTCGCCGCGTCCCCAGCGTGGTCTTCACCAAGGGCGGCGGCAATTGGCTGGAATCGATTGCCTCGATTGGCGCCGATGCGGTCGGAATCGACTGGACCCTCGACATCGGCGAAGCCCGTCGCCGCGTTGGTGACAAGGTCGCGATCCAAGGCAACCTCGACCCCTGTGCGCTGCACGGTACACCGGAAAGCATCCGTAGCGAGGCCGCACGCATCATAGACGCTTACGGCAATCACCCCGGCCATGTATTCAATCTGGGCCACGGCATTTCACAGTTCACCAACCCGGACAATGTCACGGTGCTGGTCGACGAAGTGCACAGCCGCAGCCGCGCCGTACGCGCAGCGCAGCCCTGAACGAACTTTTTCACGCCACACCGTCTTACCTCAGCCTTCAATTTATCGGGACACCCCATGAAACGCATCTTCATCAGCCTGTTTGCCCTTTTCGTCAGCGTCGGTTTCGTCATGCCGGAAGCCGAGGCCAAGCGCTTCGGCGGCAGCAAGTCGTTCGGCATGCAACGTACCGCCCCCGCCAAACAGAATGTCGCACCTGCCCCGCAGCGCCAGCAAACCGCCACCACGCCCACGACTGCGCCGAAGAAAAGCGGCTGGATGGGCCCGATTGCCGGTCTCGCCGCAGGCCTGGGTCTGGCCGCCCTGTTTTCCCATCTCGGACTGGGCGAGGAAATGGCCAATTTCCTGATGCTGGCGCTGTTGGCGCTGGCGGCGTTCATGCTGATCCGCTATGTCATGCGTCGCAACGCCCCCGCCGCACCCGCCACACAATACGCCGGTATGCCCCACGCCAGCCCTGTCGCGTTTGACGCCACCCCTGCCGGAATCGGTGGCGGCACCCCCACTGCCAGCGCCTACCCGCCCGGTTTCGACGCCGACGCCTTTGCGCGTGAAGCCAAGGTCAACTTCATCCGTCTTCAAGCCGCTTTCGATACCGGCAGCCTGGACGACCTGCGCGCGTTCACCACGCCCGAAGTTTTCGCCGAAGTCCGCATGCAACTGGCCGAGCGCGGCGACGCAGCGCAAACCACCGACGTGATGAGCCTCAACGCCGAGGTGCTGGAAGCCGTCGATGCCGACGCCCACCACATCGTCAGCGTCCGCTTTACCGGTCTGGTGCGCGAGGCGGCGGATCAATCCCCCGTATCGATCGATGAGATCTGGCACCTCAGCAAACCGGTTAGCGGCGAGGGCGGCTGGCTGATTGCGGGCATCCAGCAACAATAACCCACGCTATTACCAGGCATCATCGATCAATTCTCCTGCTGAAAGTGTGCGCCGACGGTTGATAAAACCGTGCACTTATGCACATTATTTGGGCAAACGCACTTTCTTTCTGTCAAGCCCTTGACAGGCATGGGGTATTTATAAGCTGTTGATGATTAAAGAATTAATGCGCTGCCTGCTTTTTATACTGTAAGGTCCGTGCCCCAAAACACGGGCCTTCGGAGACAGTGGACACAAATCATTCACACAATTATCCACAGCTTGGGTGGACAACGCCAAATAATGCTTGGCTAACAGGCACTTAGTGGATAATCCCAGACTTTTACCCCGGTTTCACCTCTAACATGCCGCCCATTCTTCAGGTCGCGCTCGACACTCCGCTTGATCGGCTGTTCGACTACCGTCTGCCGGATGGGCTGGAAACCGTGTTGCAGGGCAGCCTGGTTGAAGTTCCGTTTGGCCGCACCCATCAAGTCGGGGTGGCGCTGGGCCAGTCGACCGACAGCGCCATCGATTCGGGCAAGCTGCGCGACCTGATCCGTGTGCTGGACGACCGCCCGGCGCTGTCGGCCGAGACCCTGCGTCTGGCGCAGTTTTGCGCCGACTACTACCACTATCCACTGGGCGCGATCCTGCTGGCCACGCTGCCGCCGCGACTGAAGAACGCCACGCCGTTTGTCGCGGAGACCCCCTGGCTGACCCTGACCGGCGCCGGGCAGACGGCGGAGCCGCCGGTCCGTGCCAGGGCGCAACGCGCACTGCTCGACGCCTTGCGGCTGGCGCCACAGGCGCGTGAAACCGTACGCGCGCAAAAACAGGGTCGTCACGCAACGGCACTGGTTGCGGCGGGCTGGGCGGCATGGACGCGGGTCCCGCCCGCCGGCGGCGCCGTCCCCGCAACCGCACCCTCGCCCGCCGCCACGCCTGAGCAGCAAACCGCACTCGATCGCCTGGTGCCCGCGCTGCCCCGGTTCGGGGTCCATCTGATCCACGGCGTCACCGGCAGCGGCAAGACCGAGCTGTATCTGCGCCTGATCGATGCGGTGCTGGCAAACGGCCGGCAAACCCTGGTACTGATCCCCGAAATCGCCCTCACCCCGCAACTGGAACAGCATTTCCGCAATCGCTTTCCGGGCCGCCGCATCATCACCCTGCACAGCGGCCTGGCCGAGGGTGCGCGCACCGAAAACTGGCTCGCCGCGTCCGACTGCGACGTGCTGCTCGGCACCCGGCTGTCGGTATTCGCGCCGCTGCCGCGACTGGGCCTGATCGTGGTGGACGAAGAACACGACGCCTCGTTCAAGCAGCAGGACAGCCTGCGCTATTCCGCGCGCGACGTCGCGGTGGCGCGCGGCAAGCAGGCCAAGGTGCCGGTGGTGCTCGGCTCGGCCACGCCCTCGCTGGAAAGCTATGCGCACGCGCGGGCCGGCCGCTACCAGCTGATCGAATTGAAGCAGCGCGCGATCAGCGCGGCACGCCTACCCGACATCGAACTGGTCGACCTCAAACATATCCCGGTCGACAACGGCCTCACCCGCCCCGCGCTCACGGCGCTGACCGACACGCTGGCGCGCGGCGAACAAAGCCTGGTGTTCCTCAACCGGCGCGGTTATGCCCCGGCACTGTATTGCCCGAGTTGTGCCTGGGTCTCACCTTGCCCGAGCTGCTCGGCGCGACTGGTGTTGCATCGCGGCGGGCGAAATCGGGCCATATCGGGACTGAAATGCCATCACTGCGGCTTTGAAACGCGCATCCCGACCGAATGCCCCGGCTGCGGCAACCCGGATTTGAAAGCGCTTGGCCAAGGCACGCAACGGCTGGAAGAGACGCTCACCGCCCTGCTGCCCGCCGCACGTATCCGCCGCATCGACCGCGACACCATGCGCCCGCGCGCCTGGGCCGACCTCGGCGAAGCGGTGCACGGCGGCGCGGTCGACATCCTGGTCGGCACGCAGATGCTGGCCAAGGGCCACGACTTTCCCAACATGACGCTGGCGCTGATCCTCGACACCGACGGCGCGCTCTACAGTCCCGATTTCCGCGCCACCGAGCGCCTGTTCGCCCAGCTGATGCAGGTATCCGGCCGCGCCGGCCGCGCCGACAAACCCGGCCGCGTGGTCATCCAGACCGCCTTCCCCGACCATCCCCTGTTCCGCTATTTGCAGCGCCACGACTACGCCGGTTACGCGCGCGAACTGCTGGCCGAACGCAAACAGCTCGACCTGCCGCCCTACACCCGGCAGGTACTGCTGCGCGCCGAAGCCAAAACCATGGACGCGGCGCTGGCCTTTTTGCACCGCGCCGCCGCGCTGGCGCCCGATTACACCGAGGTCAGCGTCTTCAGCGCCACCCCCGCACCGATGGCCCGCGTCGCCAACCTGGAACGCGCACAGCTGTTAATCCAGTCGGCTTCTCGGCAGGCCCTGCAGGCCTGCGTGCGCGACTGGCGCCCGCAACTCGACACCATCAAGCCACGCGTGGCGCGCTGGTCGCTCGATGTAGATCCGCTGGTATTTTGAAGCCCCGCCCCCGGCGCTTATAATCGCGGGCTACCTTATTGAGCACTGCGGCCCCGCGTTCACCGCCCCGCTTGGTACCCATGGCCAACACCCATCCACTTAAAGACCAGATTGCACTGCTGATCGGCACTGCCCTCGAAACCGTGGCGCCCGATGCCCCGGTGAGCCTGGAAATCGAACGTCCGAAGAACGCCTCGCACGGCGATTTTTCCAGCAATGCGGCGATGCAGCTGGCGCGACCGCTGAAGAAAAACCCGCGCGAACTGGCGCAGATGATACTCAGCGCGCTGCCAGAATCGCCGTTAATCGCCAAGACAGAAATCGCCGGCGCCGGCTTCATCAACTTCCATCTCACGCCGGCGGCGTGGCACAGCCTGGTACCGCAGATCCGCTCAGCAGGCGTGCAGTTCGGCCATGGCGTCGCGGGTGCAGGCCACAAGGTGCTGGTCGAGTTCGTCTCCGCCAACCCGACCGGGCCGCTGCATGTGGGCCACGGCCGCCAGGCCGCGCTCGGCGACGCGATCTGCAACCTGTATGCGGCGCAGGGCTGGGCGGTGTACCGCGAGTTCTATTACAACGACGCCGGGGTGCAGATCCAGACGCTGGCCAACAGCGTGCAGGCCCGGGCGAAAGGCCTGAAGCCGGGCGATGCCGCGTGGCCGGATTCGGCCTATAACGGCGACTACATTGCCGAGATCGCAGCCGACTTTCTGGCCAAAAAAACGGTGAAGTCGGACGATCGCGAATACACCGCGTCGGGCGACGTCAACGACCTCGACTCGATCCGCCAGTTCGGCGTGGCCTACCTGCGCCATGAGCAGGATCTCGACCTCAAGGCTTTTGCAGTGGCCTTCGACAACTACTATCTGGAGTCCAGCCTCTACTCCAGCGGACGCGTGGCAGCGACGGTGCAAAAGCTGGTCGATGCCGGCAAGACCTACGCGCAGGACAGCGCGCTGTGGCTCAGCACCACCGACTACGGCGACGACAAGGACCGCGTGATGAAGAAGTCCGACGGCACCTATACCTATTTCGTCCCGGACGTCGCCTACCACATTGCCAAATGGGAACGCGGCTACGATCGCGCGATCAACATCCAGGGCACCGACCACCACGGCACCATTGCGCGCGTGCGGGCAGGCTTGCAAGCCGCCAACGTCGGCATTCCGCAGGGTTACCCCGACTACCTGCTGCACACCATGGTGCGCGTGATGCGCGGCGGCGAGGAAGTCAAGATCTCCAAGCGCGCCGGCAGCTACGTCACCCTGCGCGACGTCATCGACTGGACCAGCAAGGATGCGGTGCGCTTTTTCCTGCTCTCGCGCAAGGCCGACACCGAATACATGTTCGATATCGACCTGGCACTCGCCAAAAACAACGACAACCCGGTGTATTACGTGCAATACGCTCACGCGCGGATCTGCCGTGTGTTCGAGGAATGGGGCGGGCAGGCCGCCGCACTTGACGACGCCGATCTCTCGCCGCTGACCGCACTGCACGAAACCGCGCTGATGCAACGTCTGGCCGAATACCCGGAAACCGTGGCCACCGCCGCGCGTGAACTGGCGCCGCATCTGCTGGTCCATTACCTGCAGACGTTGGCGGGCGATTTCCATGCCTGGTACAACGCAGAAAAATTTCTGGTTGAAGACAGCGCGGTCCGGCTTGCCCGGCTCGCGCTGGCCGACGCCACCCGCATTACGATTGTTAACGGCCTGGCCTTGCTTGGTGTGTCCGCCCCGGAGAAAATGTAGTCATGGCAAAATCCACCTCTAGAAGAACCGACCGTGCAGGCACCAAGTATCCGCGCAAGCAAGGGACCATTTTTAGCGGCGTCCTCATCGGCCTCACTGTGGGCGCCGTGCTGGCTGTCGGCGTGGCGTTATGGATTACCGGCAACAATCCTTTCATGTCGTCATCCGCCCCGGTGCAGCCCGCGCCAGCCAGAATCGAACCGGCGCCCCCCGAGGCGCCCGAGACCGCACCCAGCTTTGATTTTTACAAGGTTTTGCCGAGCGATACGCCAAGCGAAGCCGAATCTCCCCCTGCCGTCGCGCCGGTGGTGCCGCTGTATTACCTGCAGGCCGGCGCGTTCCAGAATCCGGCCGATGCCGACAACCTGAAAGCCCAGTTGGCCCTCCTCGGCGTCGAGACCATCATCCAGACGCGTGATCTCGATGACCGCGGGGTTTTTCACCGCGTACGCGTCGGTCCTTTCCGTGCCATGGATGAAATGAATCGCACGCGGGCGCTGCTGACACAGAACAATATCCCTGCCACACTGGTCAAAGAAATTCCCACCCCCTAGGAGACGCCTTGATGTTTACCCGCACACTGGCCATGGTTGCCGCTGCTGTTT
>Ga0209347_1006053_pt1 | contig 11035 bp, 10 predicted proteins | sample AutmiccommuBRH23_FD_187382 | JGI IMG/M metagenome (GOLD analysis project Ga0209347, IMG submission 187382) | Deep subsurface microbial communities from Mt. Terri, Switzerland - Autotrophic microbial communities BRH/23 (SPAdes) (version 2) | ecosystem: Environmental > Aquatic > Deep subsurface >...
GGCCTGGAGGACCGGATCGCCGGGATCCAGCCGATCGAAGCCGCCGGCGAAAGCGATGTGACGTTTGTCACGGATGCCAGACACCAGGCGGCGGTTGCCGGGTCGCGCGCGGTTGCGGTGATTGTGGCCAAGCCCATCGACGGCCTGGCGATGCCGCAACTGCTGGTTGCGGATGTCAATGCGGCCCTGATCGCGACGTTGCATCTCTTTGCCCCGCAGCTCAAACCCCCTGTCGAGGGGGTGGACTCGTCGGCCCGAATCGGGTCCGGGGTCCAGTTGGCGGCCGGGGTCAGCGTCGGCCCCTTCGTCGTGATTGGCGATGACGTCCAAATCGGGGCCAACACAGTTATTGCGGCCGGTTGCCGGATCGGGCAGAATACCCGGATCGGCACGGATTGCCGGCTCGACCCCAACGTCGTGGTACACCACGGGTGTCTTCTGGGCAACCATGTGCTGATTCAGGCCAACAGCACGATCGGGTCCGTCGGGTTCGGCTACGCCTTTCTTGATGGGGCCCACCGGCTGATTCCCCACAACGGCGGGGTGATCCTCGAAGATTTCGTCGAGATCGGGGCCAACAGTTGCGTTGACAGGGCGAAATTTGGCAATACGATAGTGGGCGCCGGCACCAAGATCGACAACCTCGTGCAGATCGCGCATAACGTCGTGATCGGCAAGTGCTGTCTGATCGCCGCCCAAGTGGGTGTGGCCGGCAGCTCCCGCCTTGGCGATGGAGTCGTTCTGGCCGGGCAGGTTGGACTGGCCGACAACATTGAAATCGGCGCCGGCGCCATGATCGGCGCCCAGGCCGGGGTGATGAGCAGCGTGGCGCCCGGAGAGAAACTTGCCTGGACGCCTGCGATAAATATCAAAGAAGCGGCGAGGGTGGTGGCCCACATCCTGCGTCTGCCGAAACTCTCGCAAGAGCTCAAGCGCCTGACGGCGAAGGTAGATAAACTTGAAGCTGCAGAAAACGATAAAGGATGAGGTCCGGCTCTCCGGCAAAGGCATGTTCGGCGGTCAGGACGCCACGGTGACGTTTCGCCCGAGTCCGGAGGACGCCGGCATCGTCTTCGTGCGAACCGATGTCGCCGGCGCCGTGCGGATTCCCGCGAATGCCCCGAGCATCGCCGAACGGAGCCGCCGCACGAGCGTCAAGAAAGGCGACGTCAGCATCGAGACCGTGGAGCACTGTCTGGCCGCGGTTCGCGCCCTGGAGATCGACAACATCACGATCGAGGTCGAGGGGCCCGAACTGCCCGCCCCCGATTGCAGCAGCGCCGCGTACGTCCAGATCCTCAAGACCGCCGGCGTCGTCGAGCAGAAGAACCCTCGCAAGGAATTTGTCATCAGGAAGCCCATCAACGTCAGCGCCGGCGACGCGACGATCTACGCGCTGCCCGACTCGGACACCGACCTGAACATCACCTATGACCTCGACTACAGCGATCATCCGGCAATCGGCCGGCAGATTTACAGCTACCGCCTTACGGCCGACAGCTTTGAGACGTCGATGGCCGCCGCTCGCAGCTTCCTGCTCGAGCCCGAGGCCCGGGAGTTCCAGGCCCGGGGGCTGGGCACGCACATCGGGCCCACCGATATCCTGGTGATCGATGCGGAGGGGCCCGTCAAGAACGCGTATCGGTTCCCCAACGAGTGCGTCCGGCACAAGATCGTGGATCTCATCGGCGATCTCATGCTGGTCGGCCGGCCCGTGCTCGGCCGGATCGTGGCCTACAAGAGCGGACACGCCCTGAACCAGCAGCTCGTCCGCAAGATCTATGAGGCGGTCCAGCAGCAGGAGCGCATGGACCGGTTCGGGACCGACGCGATCCTCGACATCCGGCGGATCCAGAAGATCCTGCCCCATCGCTATCCCTTCCTGCTCGTGGACAAGATCATCGAGGTCGAGGGCGACACGTGGATCAAGGGCGTCAAGAACGTGACCTTCAACGAGCAGTTCTTCCAGGGGCATTTCCCCTCGACGCCGATTATGCCGGGCGTGCTGATCGTCGAGGCGATGGCCCAGGTCTCGGGCCTGCTGTTTGCCCAGCGGCTCGAACACACCGGCAAGCTCGCCATGCTCCTGAGCATGGACAACGTGAAATTGCGCAAACCCGTCGTCCCCGGCGATCAGCTCATCCTGACGGCCGAGACGGTGCGGCTGCGGCGCAGGACCGCCCATTGCCGATGCCAGGCGATGGTCGGAGACATCGTGGCCGCGGAGGCGGAGATCAAATTTATCCTGGTTGATGACGAGAAAGTCTGAGAAAGTGAGATTTCTGATGTTCGATTCTTGATTGAAGAGAAGCAGCAGCCCAGATCGACAATCAAGAATCAACAATCACAGATTCTTCGAAAGGCAGGAACCACTGACATGGCGATAATCCATCCCACGGCGGTCGTGGAAGAGAACGTGCAGTTGGCCGACGACGTGGTCGTTGGCCCCTATTGCGTGATCGGCAGCGGCGTGTCGATCGGCGCCGGGACGATCCTCGACGCCAGGGTGGTCGTCATGGGCAATACGACGATCGGTCGGCAGAACCATTTTTTCCCCAATTCCCTGATCGGCTGCAATCCCCAAATCCTCGGGATGGATCCGGACGCCAAGATGGGCGGACTGGTGATCGGGGACCGCAACGCGATTCGCGAGAACGTCACGATTCACGTGAGCAAGCACGCCGGCACGGCTACCCGGATCGGTAACGACAATCTTCTGATGGTCGGCTCGCACATCGGGCACGATGTGATCATGGAGGACCGGATCGTCCTGAGCAACCTCGTCCAGATCGGCGGGCACGTCAAGATCGAGATGGGCGCCTGGTTCAGCGGCCTGGCCGCCTCCCACCAGTTCGTGACGATCGGACGCTGGTCCTACGTCGCCGGCCTGGCCGGTCTGACCCACGACGTCGTGCCCTTCGTGATCGTCAGCGGTCACTATCCGCCCCGCGTCCGCGGGGTCAACAAGCGCGGAATGAACCGCGCGGGACTGAACCCCGAGCAGCAGGAGCGGATCCTCGACGCCTACAAGTGCCTGTATCGCCAGGGCAGTACGCTGCTGGCCAACGCCAAGGAGCTGGCCGAGCAGGACGGGCTCGACGAGAACGTCCGTGCTATGATCGACGCGATCTTCAAGAGCACCGAGCACCGGTTCGGCCGGTACCGGGAAAGCCTTAGAGCCGGGTAGCCAAGAGACACGGGCCGCCCCGGTCCTATGCGTCCCACAGGTCCGATCGGTCCCATTTTTTTCAGGTTTCAATGGAAGACAAAAAGATTCGCACAGCAGTCGTCGGCGCGGGCAAGATGGGCTCGATCCACGCCAAGGTGTACAGCCAGTTGCCCGACAGCGAGCTCGTCGCCGTGGTGGACGCCGACAAGGACAAGGCCTCGAAGCTCGCCGAGAAGTACGGCTGCGCCGCGTTCACGGATTGCGCCGAGGTGCTCGACAAGGTCGATGCCGTCACGGTCGCCACGCCCACGACGACGCACCTGAAGCTGGCCAAGCTCTTCCTGTGCCACAAGATCCCCGTGCTGATCGAGAAGCCCCTGGCCTCCAGCGTCCGGGAGGGCCGCAAGATCGTGTCCCTGGCCCGCAAGTACGACACGGTCGTGGCCGTGGGCCATTCGGAGCGGTGCAACCCGGTGTCCCAGGCGATGAAGCGGCTGGACATCGAGCCCAAGTTCATCGAGACCCACCGCGTGAGCCCGTATCCCTTCCGCTCCACCGACGTCGGCGTCGTCCTGGATATCATGATCCACGATATCGACATTATTCTTTCCCTGGCGCGGAGCAAGATCAAGCGGGTGGACGCCGTCGGCGTGACGGTCATCGAGGGCGGCGAGGACATCTGCAACGCGCGGATCGTCTTCGACAACGGCTGTATCGCCAACCTCACCGCCTCGCGCCTGGCGCTCAAGACCGAGCGGCGGGTCCGCGTGTTCAGCCGCCAGGCCTACCTGAGCGTCGATTACCTCAAGAAGACCGGCATCGTCATTAAGACCGACCCGAACAAGAACGTCGTCGACATGATCAAGGAGTGGCGCCAGCAGGGCGATTTCAACCCGATCGCCGTCAACTGGCCCGACCTGCTGCACATCGAGCAGCTCGAAATCGACGACAGGGAGCCCATCCGTCTGGAGCAGGAAGCGTTTCTGCGGGCCATCAAGGACCGGTCCTTTGCCCCGGAAGTCAGCGCCGAAGAAGGCCTCGCGGCCCTCAAGTGTGCTCAGATGATCCTCCGCGCCGTCAAGAAGCACAAGTGGGATTGAGGGGATTGATGATCGATGATTGTTGATGGATGATTGAGAAGAGGTCGGACCCCTCTCTGAAATCATCAATCATCCCTCATCCATTATCAATTCTTCGGTGTGGCGTTTCGGCGGGCCTGGCGGACCAGGTCGCAGACCCAGTCCTCAAAGTAGAGCGGGTAGAGGTTCATCTTCTCGCTGGCCCAGCGAATCCCCTCACGGGACAGCAGGTCCTTGAACTGATCCTCCTGCCCCGCGGATAGCTCGGCGAGTCTCCTTTTGTATACGTGCCGGAGCATGTGCCGGCGCGCCTTTCGGGTCTCCTCATCCTTGTCCACGGCGCGGAAGAACTTGCGGATCGTGCCGACCGTCACGCCCTCGCTCTTGAAGTAAGGGGCCAGCCTTTTCGGAATGGCCTCCGAGATGATGAACTCGTCGCCGATGCTTTGCAGCAGGACCTCATCGGGTTCGTAGTGAAGAAACGGATCGTAGAAGAACACCGCCGGATGGAAGTCCACGCGGTGTGCGGCCAGGTGGGGGACGAAGGCATCTGCGAATTTGCCGTCGCGGAACAGGTTCAGAGGGCCGTCGCCGATGCAGATGCTGTAGCAGAGCTGGTTGAAGTCCCGTCGGTTGTAGCCCACGACGGCGTTGAAGACCCGCCGGAGTTTCGGCATCGTGCTGCGCCGGACGTCGAAGATGATCAACCGGGAGAAGATCGTCTCCTGCGCCGTCCGCTCGATCGCCTCCAGACTCTCCTCCACGCCCGCCGCACGTGGGCAGATCAACGTGCATCGTTTGAGGCGCTTGTCCGTGCCGATTCTCTCGCAGACGTCCTCGGCCAACGCCGGATCGAGGGTCAGGACGTGGATGGAATCCCGCCGCCGGTGATGGCTGAGGATATCCTGTTTCGTATCGGTGATCGTGTATTTGTCTTCGTACACCTCTTTATCCGCCTTTTGCGGCGATGCCGCAAATACTCGTCGTTTTACCTACGTTGTCCCGACCGTCCCAGTTCGCCCCGTGCCCGTCGCCCGTCTCGGCGTGTCGTCACGTCCTGTCTTCCCGGTCGATGGCCTGGAGTCGCTCCTTGCGCGCCTGGACGCGCAGTCGGGCGGTCTCGTAGCGTTGCTTCTCCTCCGGCGTCTGGGGCAGCAGCGGCCGGGCGGGGACCGGTCTTTTGTCTTCACCAAGCGCCACGAGCATCAGATGGGCCGTCGTGGCCAGGACCTGCCGCCCGCTGTAGGGGTCCTCGCGGATGACCTGCACGCCGACCTCCAGCGAGGACCGGCCCACGTAGTTGACCATGGCCTTGAGGATCACGTGGTCGCCGATCCGGATCGGCTCGCGAAAGACCAGCGAGTCGATGCCGGCCGTCACGACCTCGCACCCGCAGTGGCGCTGGGCGGCCATGGCGGCCGTCATGTCGATCCAGCCGACGATGGCCCCGCCGAAGGCGGTCCCCTGCGGGTTGGCCTGCGTCGGCATCACGAGGTATCGCGTTTCGACCGCACTCTCACCTGGCGTTTTGCCTTCTTCGCTTGTCATGGCGACCATAGTGGCACATCGCCGCCCGACAAGTCAACAGGCTGCCGGGCAAATTCGGCGAGACGAAGGAGGTATGCCCATCGAGCCGGGCGGCATGACCCCGCTCGTTCGCAGCGCCCCCGGGGAGGCGGCAGCAGGATTTGCGCAAGGCGGGCTTGATCGTCGGGGCCCCATCGGATAAGATTGCGGCTTGGACCCTCAAGTGAATAAACAGCAATCTCACAACAACGGGAGGACAACAGCATGCAACGACGTGACTTCCTCAAAACCACAGCGACGGGAGCCGGGCTGCTCATTCTGCCCAGCGGCGTGCTCTCCGGCGCCAATGCACCCAGCAACAAGCTCAACGTCGCCCTGATCGGGACTTGGGGCCGGGGCGAGGCCCATTTCAGAGATCTGGAGAAGGAGAACGTGGTCGCCCTGTGCGACGTGAACGAGGACCACCTGGAGTTCGGCGCCAAGCGGTTCCCGAACGCCAAGAAGTACGTCGATTGGCGCAAGTGTCTCGATCAGAAGGACATCGACGCCGTCGTCTGCTGTACGGCCGACCACACGCACGCGTTCATCGCCAACTGGTCGCTGAACCGCGGTCTGCACTGCTACATGGAGAAGCCCCTGGCCATCAGCGTGGAGGAGGCCCGCATCGTCCGCGCCAACTGGGCCAAGAAGAAGGGCAAGCTGGCCACGCAGGTCGGCATGCAGCGTCACGAGCATCCGAACTTCAACCGCATCCAGGAGATGATCCGCGACGGCGCGATCGGCGAACTGAAAGACGCATATGCCTGGGGCAATCGGCAGATTCCCCGACCTGGGTATCTGCCCGCGCAGGGCGAACCGCCGAAGGGCTTCCACTACGATCTGTGGGTCGGACCGTCGCCGTTCCATCCGTACAACCCCGGCTACTTCTCCGGCGGCCCCGGCGCCAACTGCCTCCAGTGGAACATGTACTGGGACTTCGGCACCGGCCAGATCGGCGACATGGGCAGCCATACGATGGACATCGCCTGGAACGTCGTCGGCAACGGTCTGCCGACCACGATGGAGGCCAAGGGCGAGCCGTTCAACCCGGACGTGACGCCGGTCAATATGGAGAGCCACGCCGTGCTGCCGGCCAATGACTGGCGCGGCGAGATCGGCGTCCACTGGTACCAGGGCGGCGCGATGCCGAGATCGCCGAGGGACTGGGTCGATCTGAACAAGATCGGGCACGGCGCCTTGTTCAAGGGCTCCAAGGGCTATCTGCTCAGCGACTTCACCTCCCGACTGCTGATCCCGTTCGGCGACGACGCGGACCTGAGCTACTACAACCGCCGGCCGAAGGACAAGATGCTCCCGAACGTGGGGCACTTCCAGACGGAATGGCTCAACGCCTGCAAGAATCCCAGTCTCCAGACCTCGTGCGACTTCGAGTACAGCGGCACGATGATCGAGACGATGCTCCTGGGCTTGGTGGCCTACCGCGTGGGCAAGAAGCTCGAGTACGACGCCGCCACGGGCCAGGTCAAGAACAGTCCCGAGGCCAACGCTCTGCTCAGCCGCAAGTACCGCGAAGGCTGGACCCTCGACGGGTAAGATCTGACCGCGGCGGGCCTCTTTCGGCCCGGCTCGTGATGGAAGACTTCTGATGATAATGCCGGCCGGCCTGTCCTGCGAAAAGACAGGCCGGCCGGATTCAATGATGGGAACAGAGACAGGCTGGACGCAACTCTTCTGGATGATGACAGTCCCGGCGGCAACCAGCAGGTTACTTCTGGGTGGCTTGTGACTTGGCCAGGTGTTTTGTCTCCGAGGCGATCTTCTTCGCCGCTTCGGCCATGTACATCTCAGGGGTCTGGCCCGAGGCATAGCCGCCGCCCAAGACCCAACTATTCCTATCCACTTTGATGGTGCCAATCTCTTCGTGGTTGACGCCATCGGCGAACCGCACGACTGCGTCAAAGTACGAGCTACCGGCCCCAAATCCGATCATGAAACGAGCGAACGAGTTTCCCTCGGTATAGCGTGTGACTTCCCCTGCGATGATCAAGGATGCATCATTCGCGTCGTTCACATCATTCACATCGTCCACTCGCGAGACACTCTTGAACGCTCCGGTTGCGCTGAGTTCCTGCACGATCAAATCGGCGAAGTGGCCGCAAGCCCAGTCGACCTTTGTGACCGGTGCGTCCGTCTTTGCGATTGCGTTCTTGAACCTGACGACCTGGACACAGTCAAACTGCTTATCGCAGACGAGTCTTGTACCGTCCTGCGATTTCAGCGACGATGTGGACCCACATCCAACCGTCAGCGATGCACATGAAACCAGACAAAGGACCAGAATTGTTCTCATGAGAGCCTCCCTTACCAAACAAAAATAACGCGCGTCCCCAACACAACGTCAGGCGACTCATCTCGCGTGCTCACGTATGGCGAAGGACACCGCGCACGGTCCGACGCTTCCACAGATGTCACGCTCCAAACCCAGGGACGAGATTATATCGAGTGTCTGTGCGCGGGCAAATGGAAAAATACACTTGAGAAGAACGCAACTACGGGGTTGGCTGCGGCGCAGGTTGGGCCGGCTGGGGCTGCGTTGAGAAATCCACCTTCGGCGGTGCGGTGCGGGCCTCTTCGGTGGTCTCGAAGAAGGGCTTGGGCTCGACGCCGGCCCGGCGGGCGAAGAATGAGCCCACGAACTCCTTCGTATAGGTGTTCAACGCCGTGACGGCCTGGTTGTACCTTGTGCGGGCGACTGCAATGCGGTTCTCCGTGCCCTCGAGGGCCACCTGGAGATCGCGAAAGTTTTGGTCGGACTTGAGCTGCGGGTAAGCCTCCTGGAGTAGCAGGAGCCGCGAGAGGGCGCCGCTGAGTTGATTGGAGGCCTCGATTCGTCCTTCGATGCCGTCGGATTGAAAGTACTTCGTGCGGGCCTCGGCGATCCGAGTGAAGATCTCCTTCTCCTGGCCGGCGTAGCCCTGCACGGTGGCGACGAGGTTGGGAATGAGATCGAGCCGCCGCTGGAGCTGGGCATCGACGTTGGCCCATGCCTCAACGGCCTGCTGCTCGAGCCGGATGGCCCGGTTGTAGCCGGGGATGTAGAATGCCAGGAAAACCGCCCCCAGCACGACCACGATGATGATGATTCCGATGAGGACACCCAATACACCCGCAAGCCCTGAGTTTCTCATGGACAGCTTCCTTCTCATCGACAGTTCGGCATACGTCCGATACGTCCCATGTGTCCTATTCTCTTGCTCTCCACTACCATCGCCCGCTGGCGCCTCCGCCGCCGAATCCCCCGCCTCCGAATCCGCCGAAGCGACCGAACCCGCCTCGCATGCCGCCGCCAAAACCTCCGAACCCGCCGCCGAACGGGCCGCCGCCATAGGAGCCGCTGCGGCCGTGCCCGCCGAGTCCGCCGAACCCGCGAAACAGCAACGGCAGCAGGAACAACCAGCCCCAGCCGCCACCTCTGCGGCCTCGTCGGCGACCGCCGAACAGGAGCATGAGGACCAGCAGGATCAGCAGGAATCCGCAGCAGGGACAGCCGCAGCAGGACACGCCGGTTCGCGGCGCCGGTGCGCGGCCATAATTGACCCCGCGAGGCAGGGCGGGCATACCGGTCAGTGTTACGCCGGCGTCCTCGGCGATCCGCTGGATGATTCGCAGGTTCGCCTCGTAGATGCCCCGGCTGATGTCGCCGCTCTTGAGCAGGGGCTCCAGCACTTCGCGTCCGATTCGCCCGGCGACCTGGTCCGTGATGACGCCCTCGAGCCCGTAGCCGGTTTCGAAGCGGTACGCCCGGTCCTTGAGAGCCAGTGTGAAGAGGAATCCGTTGTCCTTGTCCGCCTGGCCGAGCTGCCACTTGTCGAGCAGCTCGATGGAGAACTGCTCGATGGGCAGGCCGCCGGTCGAATCGATCGTCAGGATGATGTATTGGACGCCGGTTTTCTGTTCGAGCTCCTGGAGCAGCCCGTTGAGCGCCCGCTCGTGCTCGGCGTTGACCACTTGGGCCCTGTCCTCGACGTAGAACTGGGGTCTCGGCAGGTCCGGCCGGGCCGCCGATGCGAGAGTGGCTGCGGGCGACAGCATGAGCGCCAGTAGCATCGCCAGCCAAGCAGGATTTGTGGATCTGGCACGGCCACGAGAGCAATTCTCGTTCGATTCCGGGTGGCAACGGTAAATTCGCTTTGCCGATGCCCCTTCCACGACCGAGGGCATACCATCGGCAAGCTCCGAAGACTCCGCTTGCCGCTGCCACCCGGAGTGTGAAGTCCGCACTCCAGTGAGGATTCGTGAGTTCGGAGACGCATGCCGGCGTCTGCGGCCATGGGTCGCAAGGAGCACGATCAGCAGCAGGAGAGCCGCCGACAATGGCGATAGTATTGTGTCCATACCTACAGCTTCATCTCATCGATGGTTGTGGTCAGGCGGTCCACCGCGTCGAGGATGGCCGCAAAGGTGCTCTGAACGTCGTTCTGCGTCAGTCGCGGCTTGGTGTACCGCCACCGCTCGGCGGCGATCGCGGCGTCGAGGTCGACGTGGAACTCGGCGGCCGCCTTCTTCAGGGCTGCGTCCATGGTCCGGGGCCGCTCGATGCCGTGAAGCCAGAGCATGGCTCTTGTCAGGGGAGTCAGGCTCTTGCCCGTGGAGATGAGAACGTCCTGGACAAGCCCTTTGTCGCCGGCGGCGGCCACGTAGCCCTGCCGCAGCCGGACGAGCATGGCCTTGAGTTCCCTCTCGCACTGGAGCCTGACGTCGGGCTTCTCGACGTGAATCGCCGCGAACGGGTCTTCTCCGAGGACCGTCTGATGCGTCAGTTGGAAATCCAGGAACTCCATGCCGAAGACGTCCCGCGACCGCTCGATATACAGCGGCGTCATGAGCATCGGCAGCGAGAGCCTCTGGCGGTTCAGCGACCTGGCCAGAGACGCCACTGCGTTCAGCGCGCCGAGGTCATGCCGGTCCAGCAGCACAACCGTGTTGATATCGCTGGCCCCCGGCCTGAAGTCGTCCGTCAGGGCGCTGCCGACCACGGTCACGCTGCGGAGGTTCTCCCCCAGTCGTGTCTGGAGCTGCTGGACCAGGGTCCGCAACGGATCGCGGATCGTCTCGCGGACTTCATCCAATCGCGGAGCCGGATACGTATCGACCATCTGCCACCCCCTTTGCGAAGTTCTCTCGGCGCCGGCCGCGGCGCGACAATGGCCATTTCACAGGAAAAACTCCGCTCGCGGAGTAGGGAAAATGCCATTTTGAC
>Ga0209347_1006054_pt1 | contig 11028 bp, 13 predicted proteins | sample AutmiccommuBRH23_FD_187382 | JGI IMG/M metagenome (GOLD analysis project Ga0209347, IMG submission 187382) | Deep subsurface microbial communities from Mt. Terri, Switzerland - Autotrophic microbial communities BRH/23 (SPAdes) (version 2) | ecosystem: Environmental > Aquatic > Deep subsurface >...
TCGTCCACGAAGGCGTCCGGCTGATTGATAACATCCCGCTGGTGGAGGTCATCGCATGACTGCTGAACCGTATAAGGCTCTCTGCTTTGATATTGGAAACACCGATATTCACGGGGGGATTTTTGATGGCGACACCTGCGAGGCGGAGTTTCGTCTCTCCAATCGGCAACGACCGAGCGCCGACGAATTCGGAGTGTTTATGCTGCAACTCCTCCAGGCCCGGTCGATCGATCCGGCGGCAATTGCTGAAGTGGCGATTGCCTCGGTGGTTCCGGAATCCCTGCCGCCAGTGGTTGCCGCCTGCGAAACCTATCTGGGCCGTCAACCGCTGGTCCTGCGGGCGGGGGTGAAAACCGGCCTCAAGATCCGGATGAAAGAGCCTCGGGATGTTGGTGCTGACCGCATTGCGAACGCAATTGCCGCCGTTCACCAATTTCCCCGGCAAAACCTCATCGTCATCGATATGGGCACTGCGACGACCTTTTGCGCGATCAATGATCAACGCGAGTATTTGGGCGGCGCAATCGTGGCGGGGGTCGGCCTCTGCATGCGGGCGCTTGGCACGCAAACGGCGAAACTCCCTATGGTGGAGATCGTTACACCAGTTGCTGCCTTGGGGAAAACCACCGTCGAGAACATCCAAAGCGGCCTGATTTATAGTCATCTGGGCGCTTTGCGGGAGATCATCGGCCGCCTTCGCGAAGAAGCATTTGCCGGAGCCCCGGCGCTGGTAATTGGTTCCGGCGGATTTGCGCGACTCTTTGCAGACTTCGGTGTTTTTGACCATCTTGCACCAGCCCTTGTTTTGCACGGCCTCCGCCGCGCCCTCGAATTGAACGCATCCTAACCATTTTGTATCATGCGACGCACGCTTCTCAAATCCAAGATCCACCGCGCCACGGTCACCGATGCTGACCTCAATTACGAGGGCTCCATTTCGATTGACCCTGTCCTGTGCGAGCAGGCCGATCTGCTCCAGTTTGAGCGGGTGGAAATTTATAATTGTAACAACGGCAACCGTTTCGCGACTTATGTGATTCCGGGCAAACCCGGTGAGATTTGCCTCAATGGGGCTGCTGCCCGGCTGGTTCATCGCGGGGACCTGGTGATTATTGCCAGTTTTGCGGACTATGAAGAGTCCGAACTGGCCGAACATCAGCCGCGCTTGATCTTCGTGGACGAAAAAAATCGAGCCAAGGCGGGGCCCAAATCCGCCATTACTGGCATGCCGGTTTAAAGGGACGATCCAGGGAGGCCTGCGGCTTTTGCTTGGGCGCGATAGCCTTCATCATTGCCACCCAAGTTCCTCCCTACGTAAATCTGCCCCCTGTGCCGAGGATTGTTGCCACTCTCGATCAATCGCAGTCGCGGACCGAGCCTATTCCCCCGCCACTCGTTCTTCTACGTTCCCTACGCTGGTGGTTACCACTCGTCGGCCTCGGGGTGGCTTTGGGGCACTATATCGCATGGCTTCAGGTCGAGTGGGGGCTTAATGCCAATTACGCTTTCGGGCCGCTCATTCCTATCGCAGCTGCGGTTCTTGTTTACCTCCGGCTCGATCGTTGGCAAACACCCGCGGCCCTTGCTCAAACTTGTTGGCTTCCGCTCGTCGCCTGTATTTTCGGGGTGGCGTTGGTTCCGCTCAGCTTGATTGTCGAGGTCAACCCGGATTGGCGCCTGCTCATGTGGGGGCAGGCGATGTTACTGGGATTGATGGCTTTAACGGTGCTCCTCTCGCTGGGCGGTTGGCCGTGGGTGCGGGCTGCCTTGCCTATTTTGGCCGTGTTGGCCCTCGCTATTCCCTGGCCCACCCGCGGGGAACAATGGGTGCTTAGCCTCTTGCTTGAGACGGTATCAGGCCGGGCTGCAGACGTGTTTTATCTGTTCGGGTTCGACGTTATTCAACGGAGCAACCTCCTGTATGTGGAAGGGGTTGCTTTGGGGGTGGATGAAGCCTGCAGCGGGATTCGTTCGCTTCAACTAACCCTCGTTGTCATTGTTTTCCTTTGTCTCTGGCAACCGCTTTCCCCGCTGCGCACCCTCGGGTTGGTGGGAGGAGGGTTGATCGTTTGCCTGCTGGGAAACCTGGTCCGAATTGTCATCCTGGGAATGATTGGCGTGCACCATGGTCTCAATTCTTTGGAAAGCTGGCATGACGCGGTCGGAGGTGTGGCGACAGGTCTGATCTTATTGGGGATTTTGGGGGTGCGGTGGTTGGTGGCCTCGCCTTCGGCTCAGAAGCATCCACCTCCATCCCGATTCCAGCGGTTTGAAGCTGAAAGAGCGCTCGCGCATCGCCGTGTCGGTAGCTGGCCGTTTGCGTGGACGCTTACATTTCTTGCCGTTACGCTGGTTCCATTTGCAGCCGTTCCGCTCTATTACAGTGCAGGTAACAACGATTCGGATTCGCGCGCTTATCGATTGCCGCTGGAGTGGGATCCCGCGCTGCCGGGTTTTCGATCCTTACCTATTCCTGACAGTGTCACTGAGCAGTTACGGTTTTCCACTGCAGATCATTTTATGATTGGGGAAGGTAACCGCTGGTTCCTGCAGGGGTATTCTTTTTTCTGGGAAGACGGGCGCATTTCTTCATTCACCGCTGTCCACCGCCCGGAAAATTGTCTGCCAGCGATTGGTTATCGAATGGTTGATACCCTTCGTCCATTCGCGCTACCGATCGCTGATCGAGTGGTGCCGATTCACCGTTACATCTTCGAAATGCAGGGCCGGTCGTTCTTTGTTTATCATGCGCTGTGGGACACCGCGCATGGGCAGGATGCGATCCAACCGGCCGGTGTGGTGGACCGCCTTCGTCCCTTTTTGGAACGGGAGCATTTTGGGGCGCGACAAGCACTGCTTTTCATGGTCGGGGGCGAGCTGAACGCTGAGCAGGCTAACCAAATTCTCATCGGTTTGCTTCATCATGCCCGTCGCGATCGCCCGTCGCCTGACCCTTCTAGTCGCCCAGGAGCACCTTGATCATCCTTCACGAGTTCAGCCACCAAAGACCGACGCTCAGACTCACGGCGTAGCTGACCCAGAGAAGGTACGGAATTTGCAAAAGCGCAGCTGTTCGATGAAATTTCGCTAACAAAAGAACCCAGGCGAGGGCAGCGATCCAGACGCCAACAATGATCACGGCCTGCATTCCAAGCCATTGCAGCCCGAACTGCACCGGAGTGTAGCTGAAATTCAAGACGATCTGAATGAAAAATGCGGTGCGTGCGCGGCGCTGGAGGACCGTTCCAAATCCCTGCCGCCACTGCAGGGTAAAGCTGATCCCGATCAGGCTGTAGAGGGTGATCCAGACCGGCGAAAACACCCATGGCGGTGGTGTCCAGGGAACCTTTTCCAGAGACGCATACCAACTCTCCGGAGCCGAGGAGACACACAAGCTGGTCAACCACGACCCCACCACCAATACACCCACGACCATCAGTCCGCGTAGCACCCAGTTGCGGTTGAGCGTTGGGGGAGGTTGATGGTTTCCTGCGTTTTCCAGATGAAAATTCATCACTCAGGGTCAGCCAGAGGAGCTATTTACGCAAGGGATGAAGCATTGGGTTACACGCTCCTATGTGCCCGTCCATTTTCGGGACCTCCTACTATCCAGGAGAGGAGGTGGCTTATTTTGCCCTCGACGCGACTGATCGGGGGGAAGGAGCGAGCTGCAACGAAGCATGTTAAAGTCAGGACAGGAACAAGCCAGCTCCGGCTCTTTGAGCGATTCTTCCGACAGATGCTTAAGGCTCCCCGGACTTCTTCGGGGAGTGATGATTCTCGGATTGACGGGCACGCTGGCACCCCCAGCATCGCGCTTATCAGATTTGGCAAATCTGGCGGTAATCTCTGGATAAACTCCAGAAACCGTAAGCCAAGGCGGGCGTAGTACATCGGTAGTATGCGAGCTTCCCAAGCTTGAGAGGCGGGTTCGATTCCCGCCGCCCGCACCACTCTGGAACCCGCATGAATGCTGGGTCCTGCGCGAAATAGTAGCCATTTTGAGGAGTGGGGGGTAATGTCTAAAAGAAGCCCTTTAAAGCCGTTTTGAGCCACCTTTTGTAGGGACTTGTAGGGACCCCAAAGCGGCTCATTCAGGGCTGAAATCCTGAACCAACCGCTTCGAAGCAGACCACCCAAGGGGAGCAGGCTGCGTCTTCGCTCCGCAATGGCGGAATCTCGGTGCGCGGAAGATGCGTGGGTGACTTTCATCAAGGGAGCGATCTGTGGCGGGCGAACGTTGAGTGAACGTCGATAGCCCGAGAAACGGAATCGCAGCCCCCAGCGCCGCGATACTGCGGCGAGGCAGACGGCCCCTCTGGTTACTGCCGTCACGGCGGTGGAGATCGCTGCGATCAATAGTGAGGAGGTCGTGGATGCTATTGGCTTGGGCAGGGCATCGCACGACCGGCTATGTCATTGAGGTCTACAAACGGAGGAATACTGGAATCAAAGCCTGGTGCTCCGGCCGACTGCGAAGCGTGAACGGGGAGGGAAGGTGCGTCGGCGCTGTCGTATTTTAGTCGCAGCCCGGCATGCCAGAAGTTGTTGATGCGCTTCGTGAAGGCGGCAGCGACTCGTTCGATATCATTGCGCGGCTCAGCCATGGGGACGACGTCCCTGACAGCCCAGACACCCTTGGAGATGTTACGGCGCGGAGAACACGCTCGTGTTCTTTGAGCGGCTCAGCACGAAGGCGAGATGGGCGCGTAGACGGAGAAGACCCGGTCTCAACACCAGCGTCAATATATGCTGCCTCCAAGGTTCTGGAGGTGGAACCGATCCGGAACATGCCCGTAGGCACTTCGGCCAATCCCGGTAAAGCGATGTCGATACGTCCTGGTAGGACGAGCTCGTGTCCGGAAGCCGAGCGGGAGTTCGTCCGAGAGATGCGCGGCCCAGGTCCTCATGCCCAGCCAAACTCGGGAAATCTTCCGCCGTTATTGCGCACGCCTCTTGATCGCGCCGGATAATCGCCTAGGCAGACCACGAGTTTTTCAGCACCTAACGCTCTGGCCTTTCTCAGGTGTCACCCGTTTTGGGAACCGCGTGCCGCCGGCACGGGATCTGGAGGAGCTGGTCTCTTCGTGAGCAGGCAAGGGTGGATCCAATTAGGAGTCTACAGGTTTCTAAAGTGCTTTTTCGTTTTTTGCGGACGGCCGTACAAAAAAACAAAAAACCGGTAAGCGCCTTTTATCCAAGGTCATACGATGTCGGTTTGGATGAATAGGGGCTTAACATAAAAACGATAGGACAAAAAAACAGGACGTTTTTAGATTTTTCCCCGTTAAGGGCATGCAACAAGAAAACAACTTCGGATCGGGGCGGGAAGAGCCCTTTGGCGAGTGGCTGACTCGAAAGCAGGCAGCCGCTTATCTCGGCCTGGCGCTGCGGACACTTGACCGACTTCGGGCGCGCGGGCACATCCGTGCTCATGTGCTCCGGGGGACTGGAACCCGCCGGTTTCGGCGAAGTGACCTCGACGCCGCCTTCGAATAGGCGCCCGACATCCACATATCTCTCCCAGAAGAAAAGTGGCCAAGAGTAAAAAGTTCCGGTACATCAAAATGGTGAAAACGCCCGAGGGTCGTTGGCACGTCCGGGTCCAGATAAGATCGGCGAAAATTGACAGACAGCGAACCCTTGATACGCAAGACGCCGCGATAGCGTGGGGGCGGTCAATCGTGGCACAGTACCGGCGCACGGGCTATGAAGGCACACTGGGCATTGCGGAGGCAAATGAGTATCGGGAGGCCAAGGCTCTCGTGCGAGGGGCGGACCTTCGGGATATCGCAAGATATTGGCTGCACCGCCATCCGATCAACGACATAACTGTCGGCGCTGCTCTCGACATCTATCAGGCGAAGTCCGTCGCCCGGATGAGCCGCACTACGCGTTCAGCAATCAAGTCTAAACTGAGCTGGATTCGTCGGTCGGTCGGTACACTCGGTCTGCACGAAGTGGAGCTGAGCCATCTTGAGAAAGCGTCTGCTCAAATGATGGTCGTTGCGCGGGACACGCAGGACTCAGGCAAGCGGAGTGGAAAGCGCACCGACAAAGAAGTGGCAAAGGCTTCACCGACCACGATCAACAACTACATACGCGTGACCCGTCGGTTTTTCCGGTGGTGCTGCCTGACGCGGCTGGGAGGTTTGCAGGTATCTCCCGTGTCGGGATGGGCGCCAGAACCGGAGAACAGGGGAGCGGTGGAGTACCTGCCAGTAGCGGATGCCGAAGCCTTCTTGCGCGCGTCCGAAGAATACGACCCCTCTCTGGTGCCGCTTTTCTCGCTGTCATTGTTCGGTGGGATTCGTCCGGGCATTGCCGCTCGCTTGGCGCCGATGGCGGCTTCGTACATCGATCTTGAGGATCGCTATCTCAAAATCCCGGAGTTCGTTCGCGGACAACGTATCAACAAGACGCGAACGTATACTATCGATGCCGAAGTTCCCGGCCCTCTGTGGGAGTGGTTGCGGGCTTACTGGGATGGAGGCCCCATGGATGTCAGGAACTATAACGACCGTCGCAAGGTGCTCGTCAAAAAAGCGGGTATCAGTTGGCCTCATAATGCCATGCGGCATACCTTCGGGACTTACTGCTTTGCCCTTACGAAGGATCCCGGAGTCACTGCCGCTTGGCTAGGACATCCCGACCCGAACGTAACAATGCTCTATTACGTATCTGCTGAAGCGAAGAGACCGGACGCCGAAGCCTTCTTCGCCCTCAAACCGAAGCCGGGGGCCAAGCCGGTACCGCACCGGAAGGCAGACCCGCACGCTCCGCAGGTTAATTGGCCGAGCAATGACGTCTTGCTGGAGTGGAAGAGGAGCAAGACGAATCAGCAGATCGCCTCTGCTCTGGGTTGTTCCGAAACGCTAGTGCGGAAGCGGATCAAGAAGATCCGTCCGAAACCGGAGGAGTGACTCGAGTCAACGCGATTGGCTGAAGCGGGGAGCAATCGTCCATGGCCACTACATTCCCGCTGGAAGAGCAGACATGCTTGCCTCGCATGCGCGCTTGTTGCATTTTTGGGCTGCTATGAACTTCCCCGTTAATCAGCCCCGTTCGGACGAGTATGAAGAGTTATACGCCGACATGGTTCGGGAGTCAGAGGGGCTGCAAGAGGAGATTTTTCAACGAGAAGGAGGCATGCTCCCGCTCGAAGATTTCGCGCAGCGGTTGGATGTGCCTCCACGTAGGCTTCTCGCGGATTTTTCGGCCGGACGGATCATCGGTCTGCCGGGCGAAAAAGAAGCTTCCATGCTGTTGCCAGCGTGGCAGCTCCACCGAAACCAGCTTCTCCCTGGAATCGCCGAAGTGGCGGCAGTCCTAAGGAGAAACGACGCTACCCCGCTGGAGTGCGTGATATTTTTCGTTTACGAGCATGCGGAGCTAGAAGCAACGCCGCTGGAAGTCCTCCGACGTGGTGAAATCAAAACGGTGATTGATGCGGCGACTCGCGAAGGGCAGATGGGCTGTTAAGTTCCGGCTCAGCTCATTCCCGGGCGTGCGCGCCGCATCAAGAACTTTCGTGGGCGTGCTAACTCGATGTTGCCGCCTCCGACTGCACGCTCTCGGTCGATCATTCCCGGGGGGATCGGAGTGGTTTCGGTAACGAGGGTTCCGCATGAAGCCTTGGCTGTGTTATCGGTCGCGATCGAAGCAGGCGAGCGCCGCTCTCGATGGGTTGTTCGAATACATGTCCGGATGCCGAACGGTCGTGGTTCAGCGGAACTCGAAATCAATGCATTTCGACCTCGACCACGAAGGAGCTGTTGTTTTCGGAGAATATAGATATGAGCGCTGGCCGCATTTCGGTAGAGCTCAGTCTTCCTACGGTAAAGATCGTCCACCGGTTTACTTGCTCCAGGAAATCTTGCTGGCTGACGACCTTTTCTGCTGGGCATGGCGGTCCGCTATCCCCGGCTCCGTTCTGAAAGCACTGGCTGGGTTTCCGGATGGACACCCAGAGTTGTTGGAGCTCGCTCAAGCCGATCCAGAGACATTTCTGCGCATGTACGACCACAATCCGGCGTTGTTGAGGGTTCTCGTTTCGCGGGACGGCGTGCGCACCCAGCTTCGGCTTACCGATGCAGGCAGCCGAGCGCCTCTGCTTTACGCGAGGCACCACCATGTATTGAGATCTCTTGGTTGGCGCGGAGCCCGGAGCCTGGCCCGTCTGCTTCGGAAGGTTCCTGTTCAGTGTTGCCGATTATACCTCATCCGCCAGCTCCTGTCCGCTGTCGAAGATCTTTCAGTAGTAAAAATCCTCCGACATCTTCCGGTAATCAACGAGGAGGTAGTGCGCCTCTTAGCTGTGCCTTACGTTTATCGTGATTACCACATTTTCTACCTGGCAGCCTCGGAACCCCGGCGGGGCACGTTCCAAATGTATGGGATGGTGTCATTCATCTGCCGCGCACGACGAGAGGTTGGGAAAGACCCATGGCCGTTCAGCGGTATGATTCGTTCCTGGACGACGCTGTTGCGATTGGTGGGGCGAACCGAGCTGGAACGTTATGGATTCGCAGGACCATTTCCCAAAGAGCCCGTACCCACCGTGGGCGAGGCTGTGCCCGATGGACTCCAGATCGTGGCCCTAGACTCTGCTCGGCTTCTGCAGGAAGAAGGATTGCTCATGGAAAACTGCGTATTCGGGTTTATCGAAGGAATTCTTCTTGGAGACTTTTTTGCCTATCGGATGACGTCACCCGAGCGGGCTACCGTGCTATTGGTTCGCGATGGCAAGGAGCGTTGGGATATCGAACAAGCAATGGTGACTGCGAACGAGCGCGCGGTGTCGGCGAAAACGCTGACGCTCTTGGAAATGTGGCTTCGGCGGGCGCAAGGGCATTAGCGATCCAGTCGGCGTGGATGATTGCGCGGCTTACTGATCCGGGCACGAATATATTGAGGTATGAACCTCCGAAATCTGGAGCGGGAGAGCGATCGGCCAATGATTCACCGTCTGCCGCTGGAGACTAGGCTGTAGACAATAAGGCTCAAGATAGCAGGCGAGGGAGGCGTTTGGTGAGGAATGCGTTGACCTTGTGGAGCTGGGAACCGTCCAGACTCTCAAAGAGTTCGTGGCGGCTGATTTCCAACTTGGCCAAGATGTGCTGCGTTTTCTCTTTGCCTAGAACCCCGAGGAGTTGTTCGAGCATCACGATGAGCTGGCGCTCGGGAATCTTGCCATTGTGGACTGCCGTCTGCAGGTCCGCCAAGTATCCCGGCATCAGTCGTGCGAGAATCCGCACGTGTCGGATGTCCTGTCTTCCCGTTTGTGGAATGTCCGCGACGTTCGCCGTCTTGGCCTGCAGGAGGGCAATCGGTCCGGGAACGCGCACGCGTGTATCCCCGATGGCGAAAGTGTACGCCGGTTGCTGGAACTCTTCATTGCTGGCTCCGTGTGCATAACGCAGAACTTCTATGATCAGTGGCTGCCCATGGTCATCCCGCGCCACGACGACGCCGATTTCGTTGCTCGGCGGCCTCAGAGGAAAAAATTGCGGAACAACGCCAGCGATCTGTGCCAGCGATTCGAGGGTTTCTCGGCTTCCGAGGACATCGACGTCACGCGAGACAAAGGGAGCCAATTCGCGGGTCCGCGTCTCGTAGAAGATGGCCCACAGGTTAACCGCCTGTCCTCCGACGAGGAGCACCGGGTCTGGAACCGCCAACAGCCTCGCGAAATCGCTCGGCGGGCGGGCTTCTGCATCATCGAGGGTCGGCATGGGCTTCCTCGAAATTGATCAGGCGGATTGAGCGGCGAGACCCGGCGATGGCGTTTTGCTGCTGGAGAGAATCCGGAGTTTCGATGCCCAGATCCAGCAGCACCTGATCGAATTCCCGCTGGGCACGTTTATAGCGGGCGATTTCGGCAGGTGCTCTGAAGTCAGGAGGCATTTGCGGCGCCTTTTTCTGCACAATCGCTCGCACCTCCAAGGCGTGCTCTGGGTTGGCGACTCGCTCCTTCACCAGTTTTCGAGTGGCTTCCCGGAGCAAATCCATCACCGACGCTTTCTCGCGCCGTGCGATCTCCGTCAAAGCATCAAGGACCGCTTCGTGCTCTGCGAGACTCTGCCGGCGCTTTGATGTGGCAAGTTGATTGGGCATGTGTTGGAGGTTGAATCAACCTACGCGCTTCGGCAAGGTGAAAATCAATGATTTCCTTTCGCCCTAACTCGTGAAGCGAACCGGAAAAAAGTGTGCTGCCACAATTTTTTCTCAGTGGGCGCGCCGATTGGTCCTACGAACCTCAGGACCGCGTGTCTCGCTGGCGTGCCCCAAGTATCATCGGGTGGATTTTGGATAGGTCCCCTACAAAGTAGTAGATCAGGTTTTCTGGCGAACAACCCATGGCTCCCTAATTTGAGAGGAGATGTCGAGCTGACGGAGTCGGTGGAACTGATCGAAAGTGCACGATGTCTCTCGTGGTGGCGAAGATTAAGACCGCAGCGATACAGGCAGAAATGATGATTCCGGCACCTGCGACTCGACGTTTTCGCTCACCCAATCCGGTTAGCTGCATCAGGCCCGAAATCGGTGCAACAATGCGAAAAGTTGCGACGTCGACTCGAGCTGGAGCTTTTCAATGATACTGCGTCGTGCCTTGTATTCGTAGTCCGTTAGCTCGAAACCAGACTGTTTGGTTTCGCGTAGTGTCCGTCCCAAAAGCTTGAGCTCTCCCGGAGTCCAGGCTGGTGGCCAACATGCTCAAATACCTAGACCTGCAGGTCCTTGTAGGAGTCAATCCGGACACCGGCCGGTGGGACCGGATTCGTCTCCCTTTGTGCCGGCGAATCTTTCCAGGCTTCTGCCCGAGGTGTTTGCGCAGCGATGCAAGATTCGGGAGGTAACCATGGCCGAAGCTTCCCTGAATGACGGACAAACCATTCACGCCGTTAATGACCTCTTCATCGGCCCGGAATCCTATACTTCCGCCCGGTATCAGATCGCGCACCGGGGGCGTAGTGAACGGCAATCCTCTAGCGGCGTGATTGTCTCGACGGGCCTTGGCTCCACTGG
>Ga0209347_1006055_pt1 | contig 11028 bp, 6 predicted proteins | sample AutmiccommuBRH23_FD_187382 | JGI IMG/M metagenome (GOLD analysis project Ga0209347, IMG submission 187382) | Deep subsurface microbial communities from Mt. Terri, Switzerland - Autotrophic microbial communities BRH/23 (SPAdes) (version 2) | ecosystem: Environmental > Aquatic > Deep subsurface >...
GACGTAGCCGTCCGGGGCGCCATGAAGAGCGCCTTCGATCGCCTCAAGCTGGTATTCGAACCGTCTGGCGCCGCCTCGCTTGCCGCCCTTCTCGAAGGCGGTCACGACGTCAAGGGAAAGACCGTCTTGGTGATCGCAACCGGCGGCAATGTCGCACTGCCCGACTTCATGGCGCATGTCGATGCAGCTTGAGGCCGACTACGTCATCGTCGGTTCCGGTTCCGCCGGTTCGGCGCTGGCCTACCGTTTGTCGGAGGATGCCAAGCATTCGGTGATCGTCATCGAATATGGTGGCACCGACTATGGCCCGCTGGTGCAGATGCCGTCGGCCCTGTCTATCCCGATGAACATGAGCCACTACGACTGGGGCTTCTCCAGTGAGCCCGAGCCGCATCTCGGCAACCGGGTTCTTGCAACGCCGCGCGGCAAGGTGCTCGGCGGTTCGTCGTCGATCAACGGCATGGTCTATGTGCGTGGCCATGCGGGCGACTTCGACCATTGGGCCGACCAAGGTGCGACAGGTTGGGCCTATGCCGATGTGCTTCCCTACTTCAAGCGCATGGAGCATTCGCATGGCGGCGAGAAAGGCTGGCGCGGTACCGACGGCCCGCTGCACGTGCAACGCGGGTCACGCAAGAATCCGCTTTACGCCGCCTTCGTCGAAGCCGGCCACCAGGCCGGGTTCGAACTCACGGAGGACTATAATGGTTCCAAGCAGGAAGGCTTCGGCGCCATGGAGCAGACCATTCATCGCGGTCGCCGCTGGTCGACGGCCAATGCCTATCTGCGACCGGCGCTGAATCGCAAAAACGTGAGCCTGGTCAAGGGCTTCGCGCGACGCGTTGTGATCGAGAATCAACGCGCCATCGGCGTCGAAATTGAAGCTCGCAAACAGATTCAAGTCGTTAAGGCAAAGCGCGAGGTCATCATTGCCGCCTCGGCCATCAACTCGCCGAAGCTCCTGATGCTGTCGGGCATCGGTCCTGCCGACCCACTCAGGCAGCACGGCATCGATGTCGTCGCCGACCGGCCGGGCGTCGGCCAGAATTTGCAGGACCATCTTGAGCTCTACATCCAGCAGGAATCGACGCAGCCAATCACCCTTTACTCGGTGCTCAACCCGTTTTCCAAGGCCTTGATCGGCGCCGAATGGCTGTTCTTCAAGACCGGCCTCGGCGCTACCAATCATTTCGAGTCCGCGGCCTTCGTGCGGTCGGCGGCCGGTGTCGAGTATCCCGATATCCAGTATCACTTCATTCCGGCAGCAGTCCGCTACGACGGCAAGGCGGCGGCGAAGTCGCACGGCTTCCAGGCGCATGTCGGGCCGATGCGTTCGAAGTCGCGCGGCTCTGTCACCCTGCGCTCGCCAGACGCATGGGCGAAACCGGAGATTCGATTCAACTACATGTCTCACCCCGACGACTGGGCCGACTTCCGCCACGCCATCCGGCTGACGCGCGAGATTTTTGGCCAGAAAGCATTCGACCCCTATCGTGGCAGGGAAATATCGCCGGGCTCGGACGTAGAGAGCGACGAAGCTCTCGACGGCTTCATCCGCGACCATGCCGAGAGTGCCTACCACCCCTGCGGCACCTGCCGCATGGGCGCCGCCAATGACAAGATGAGCGTCGTAGACCCCGAGTGCCGCGTCATCGGTGTCGAGGGCCTGCGCGTCGCCGATTCCTCGATCTTCCCGCGCATCACCAACGGCAATCTCAACGGGCCGTCCATCATGACCGGCGAGAAAGCCGCCGATCATATTCTCGGGCGCACGCCACTCGCACCATCGAACCAGGAGCCATGGATCAACCCGCGCTGGAAGGTCTCCGACCGGTAGGACAAATCAACGCGACGTTGTACGGTGGTCCTGAAGGGACCATGCTTCATGGCGAAAGCGGAGAATTTTATGCGCGCACAGCCAAGATCATCGCATTACATCAACGGCCGTTTCGTCGATGACGAGCGCGGTACGGCCATCCCGGTGATCTATCCAGCGACCGGCGAGACCATCGCCATGCTGCATTCGGCGACGGAGAACGTCATCGAGCTGGCGGTCGAGGCGGCGCGCGAGGCACAACCGGCATGGGCGCGGCTGAAGCCCGTCGAGCGAGGCCGCATCTTGCGCCGCGCCGCCGACATCTTGCGTGCCCGCAATGCCGATCTCGCCCGGCTCGAAACACTCGATACCGGCAAGGCAATTCAGGAGACACTGGTAGCCGACGCACCCTCGGCCGCCGACTGCCTGGAGTTTTTCGGCGGCGCTGTGGCCACATTCAATGGCGAATTTGTCGACCTCGGCGGCCCCTTCGCCTATACTCGCCGTCAAGCGCTTGGCGTTTGCGTCGGCATCGGCGCCTGGAACTATCCGATCCAGATAGCCGGATGGAAGTCGGCGCCAGCGCTGGCCATGGGCAACGCCATGGTCTTCAAGCCCTCGGAGAGCACGCCTCTTTCCGCGCTCGCACTTGCCGAAATCTATACCGAGGCCGGCCTGCCGGACGGCCTTTTCAACGTCATCCAGGGCTATGGCGATGTCGGTGCCGGCCTTGTCGGCCACGATGTCGTCGCCAAAGTGTCGCTTACCGGCTCGGTGCCGACCGGCCGCAAGGTCATGTCGCTGGCCGGCTCGCTGTTGAAGCATGCAACGATGGAACTCGGCGGCAAGTCGCCAATTGTCGTCTTTGACGACGCCGATATCGAAAACGCCATTGGTGGCGCCATGCTCGGCAATTTCTATTCGACCGGCCAGATCTGCTCCAACGGAACGAGGGTTTTCGTTCAAAAGGGCATCCACGACCGATTTGTCGAGCGCCTCGTCGAGCGCACCAAGACCATCCGCATCGGCGATCCGCTCGATCCCGAGACGCAGATGGGTCCCTTGGTCAGCAAAGCGCAGCACGACAAGGTTTTCGGCTATGTCGGTATCGGCAAGGACGAAGGCGCAACGCTGGCCTGCGGCGGCGGCATACCCTCATTGCAAGGTTTCGAAAATGGCTGCTTCATCGAACCGACCGTCTTCACCGGCGTGCGCGACGACATGCGCATCGCGCGGGAGGAAATTTTCGGCCCGGTGATGAGCGTTCTGTCCTTCGACGAGGAAGACGAAGTGATCGCGCGCGCCAACAATGTCGAGTTCGGGCTGGCCGCCGGTGTCTTCACGTGCGACCTGCCGCGGGCCCACCGTGTCGTCAACGAGTTGCAGGCCGGAACCTGCTGGATCAATGCCTACAATCTGACGCCGGTGGAACTCCCGTTCGGCGGCTTCAAGCAGTCGGGCCTAGGCCGCGAGAATTCTCTTGCAGCGCTGGAGCACTATTCGCAGCAGAAATCCGTCTATGTCGAAACGGGCGACGTCGACAGTCCCTACTGATCGGCCTCTGGCGTCCCGTCGATATACTGCATAAGCGCGTTGACGAGATGGTAGAAGATGCTTGCCGGCACCTCGGTCGCAATCGACATGCCGCGTTCGTCGATCTGGTCGATCCACATGCCGATCGGCGCCGGCTCGATATGCCAGCGGAACAGCCGCGCCACCCGGGTTTCGATCTCTGGCTTGAGGTCCGGACCGCCGGTTCCGTCAAGGGCGATGGCCGCCTTGATCGCCTCGGTCTGAGGCCAGCTGCGCGATACCCGGTCGAGCGGCAGGCCCTGCCGCGACACCGCACCGTAAGCCAGCCCCGTCGCCCGATTCAGCCCGTTGGCGATGGCCGAGGCATAGAGCTTGCGCGCATAAGGCAGCATCTCGGGCTGGCCGCTCTTCTGCACAAATTCGACCAGGAGCGACGCCCATTCGAAATGATGGCCGGGCTCGGTCCAGTCGCCCTCCTCGCCGCGCAGTGGTTGCCATGTGTCGGTGAAGAATTCGCCAAGCGTCCAGCTGTCGGGATCGAAGAAGTGATCGCGAAAAAGCGCCACGATCTCCTCGGCGCGCCGCAGGTACTCGATGTCTCCCGTCGCCGTGTACCAGGCCAGAAACGCCTCGAGCATGTGCATGTGCGGATTTGAACGGCGCGTTCCTTCATGCGCCGGCACTTCGAAGAAGCCGCCTGCCCTTTCATCCTTGAGGTGGGTATCGAGGAAGGACAGCGTCTGCTGCCCGAGCCGTATCGCATCCGGATTGCCGCAGCGATGCGCATGTGCCAACGCCAGCAGCACGCAGGAATGATCATAGGCGTCCTCCGTGGCGTCGAGGATCGAGCCGTCAATATTGAGCGTGCGGGCCCAGCCGCCATTCCCGGTGCGGCCGTTGTTGGCGATGAAGTCGAGCCCGTGCGCAACGAGCCGGTCGGCGGGGCCATCCCAGCCGCGCTGCTTGGCCACCGCGAAGGCGTAGACCTGGCGAGCCATGGTGCGCATGCGCTTGGGCTTGATGAGCGGCGTACGGTCCATGGCCAGCGCCTCGTGGAAGCCGCCATGCACCTCGTCGACGCCCGCCGTCGACCATAGCGGCAGCGTTTCCCTGAACAGCCAGTGGCGAACCCGCCGCTGCCAGGCGCCGGGAACCAGGATCGGGTCAGGGGACGGCGTCACCTTGGTTTCAAGCCGGCCGCTCTTCTCAAGCTGCTGCACGATCTGCTTGACGTGCTGGCTGCGATCGACCGGCGCAACGAATGTCGCATCGGGCGTCGCAACGACTGCCACGTTCTTCAAGCCGATCGCTGACAGAAGGCCGCCATCGGAGCGGAAATAGGAATTCTCGCAATCGATCGCGACCACGTCCCCGATGATGACATTGCCGTTCTCGTCGCCTGTGCTGGCATCGAGCAGGGACTGCCATGAGCCGAGGTCGTTCCATTCGAAACCTGCCGGCACCATGGCGATGCCCGACAGCTTCTCGATGATGGCATAGTCGACCGAGTTCGACGGAATGGCGTTATAGAGATCCAGCGGCATGTAGAGGCCCGAACTGTCGACGGTCGCAGCGTTGTGGGCCGCCTCGGCAGCCTCCCAGACCGCCGGGTCAAGCGCCTTGAAGGCATCGCGCATCGCCGAGGCTTTGAACAGGAATATGCCGGCGTTCCAGTAGTAGGCGCCATCGGCAACGTAGCGCTCGGCGGTCTCGAGATCCGGCTTCTCGACAAAGCGCGACACGTCGAGCACGCCGGCATCACCCTTGGCCTGGATATACCCGTAGCCGGTCTCGGGATGGTCAGGGCGGATGCCGAACACGACGATGCGTCCATCCTCGGCCGCAGGAATGCCCTTCTCGACGCTCATCCAGAACTGTTTCTCGGTCGAGATCTCGTGGTCCGAGGGCACCACAAGCACCAGCGCGTCGCCATGATCGGCCAGCGTCTGCAGCGTCGCGATCGCAACGGCAGCCGCCGTGTTGCGCCCGACCGGCTCGAAGATCGCCGCCGAGCCTGACATGCCGAAACCCTCGAGTTCGTCGTGCAGGCGCTCGGCGTGGCGCTCCGAGGCGATCAGATGCACCGGTGTCGGAGCCCAGTCGCGCGCCTGCAGCCGACGGATCGTCTTGGCCAGCATCGAGCCGTCGCCGACGAAATCATGGAATTGCTTGGGATTATCCTCGCGTGACAGCGGCCACAGCCGCGAACCGACGCCGCCGCTCATCACGAAACCGACAATACGATCTTGCATGGGAGCTTCCGTCCGGTCCGGCATCATCAGAATGTCTGGTTGTATTTGCCGACATCCGGGCTGCGCCGCAAGACGGCGTCGATCTCCTCGAACATTTCGCGGCGTCGTTCCGACGAGACCGGGCTCTCCACCACCACAACCATCTCGGGCTTGTTCGACGAGGCGCGGATCAGGCCCCATGTGCCGTCCTCGGCGACGACGCGCACGCCGTTCACCGTGATCAGGTCGACGATCTTCTGGCCGGCAAAGCTTTCGCCGCTGTCCTTCATCGCCTCGAAATCGGCGAGTACCCGTTCCACAACCTTGTACTTCTTGTCGTCGTCGCAATGCGGCGACATGGTTGGCGTGCCGAAGGTCTGCGGTACGGCGGCGTAAAGCTCGGCCATCGACTTGCCCGGGTTGCGGTCCAGCATCTCGCAGACCGCGATCGCCGTCACCAGCCCGTCATCATAGCCGCGCCCGATCGGCGGGTTGAAGAAGAAGTGGCCGGACTTCTCGAAACCGGCAATTGCGCCAAGCTCGGCAACACGCCGCTTGATGTAGGAGTGGCCGGTTTTCCAGTAGTCGGTGTTCGCGCCGTTTTCCTGCAATATCGGGTCGGTGTTGAACAGGCCGGTCGATTTCACGTCGACGACGAACTGGCTGCCTGGATATTGCGCCGAGATGTCGCGCGCCAGCATGACACCGACCTTGTCGGCAAATATCTCGTTGCCGAGATTGTCGACCACGCCGCAGCGGTCGCCGTCACCGTCAAAGCCGAGCCCGACATCAGCGCCTGTTTCCAGCACCTTGTCGCGGATGGCGTGCAGCATCTCCATGTCTTCGGGATTGGGATTGTAGCGCGGGAAGGAGTGATCGAGCTCTGCGTCGAGCGGTATGACCTCGCAGCCGATGCGTTCCAGCAATTCCGGCGCGAAGGCGCCTGCCGTGCCATTGCCGCAGGCAGCGACAACCTTGAGCTTGCGCTTGATCTTCCTGCCCTCGGCAAGGTCATCCAGGTAGGTTTCCCTGAAATCGGCAATGAATTCGTAGCTGCCGCCGCCAGTCAGATCGAAGTCGCTGGCAAGCACGATATCGCGCAAGGCCGACATTTCGTCCGGGCCGAAGGTCAGCGGCCTTTGCGCGCCCATCTTCACGCCGGTCCAGCCGTTCTCGTTGTGCGAGGCGGTGACCATCGCGACCGACGGCGTGTCCAGCGCGAACTGTGCGAAATAGGCCATCGGCGACAGCGCAAGGCCGACATCCTTGACGCGCGCGCCGGCCGCCATCAGGCCAGAAACCAGGGCGAGCTTGATCGCCATCGAATAGCTGCGAAAATCGTGGCCGGTGACGATGTCCGGCCCTGCTCCGAGCCGCCTGATCAACGTGCCGAGACCCATGCCGAGCGCCTGAACGCCGATCAGGTTGAGATCCGGCTCGCGCGCCGACCCTGGATGACCGAACCACCAGCGCGCGTCATATTCGCGAAAGCCGGAGGGCTTGATCAAAGCGCTGTTTTCAAAGGCGAAACTGTTTGGGCGGGCATCGTCGACGATCTTGAAGGCCAAGGACAATCGTTCTCCGGTTGGGAATTTCTGCAACGCGATGCGTAGTGGCGGACGGCCACTGATACAACCTTGTAGAGGCGCTTCAAATAAAATTCCGGCGGCAGGCGCGATCACACAATGGACAAGCGAAACTGCCGCTTTGGCGCTTGCAGGAAACGGGGCCGGCGGCTATAAGCCCGCGTCTGGTCACGGAGTGTAGCGCAGTCTGGTAGCGCACGTCGTTCGGGACGACGGGGTCGCAGGTTCAAATCCTGCCACTCCGACCAGAAAAACCCACTCTCTTTCCCCTACACGCCGACAGCCGCAGCTCACGCAATCAGCCGGAACCTGGTCTGGTCGAGCGCCGCCGCCATCAATTCCTGCGTGTAGGTCTCGCACGGCCGTTCGAAAATCGCCTCGGTCGGTCCCTCCTCGACGATTGTGCCCTGCTTCATCACCACGATGTAGTCGGCCATGGCGCGTACAACCGCCAGATCGTGGCTGATGAAAAGATACGACAGATCGTGCGCGGCCTGCAGGTCGCGCAGCAAGTCGACGATCTGCTTCTGCACCGATCGGTCGAGCGCCGAGGTCGGCTCATCGAGAACGACGACCTTCGGCTTGAGGATGATGGCGCGGGCAATCGCGATGCGTTGGCGCTGGCCGCCGGAGAATTCATGCGCATAGCGGTTGCGCATGCCAGGATCGAGGTCGACCTCGCGCAGCGCCTCGACAGCACGCGCGTCCCTTTGCGCATAGGAGAGCGATGGCTCGTGCACCAGAAGGCCTTCGGTGATCACCTGGCCGATCGTCATGCGTGGCGACAGCGAACCGAACGGATCCTGGAACACCAGTTGCAACTCTCGCCGCATTGGCCGCATCGCCTCGCGGTCGAGGGGCGCAATGTCGCGCCCGTCGAAACGGATGACGCCATCACTTGGCAACAGTCTCAGCAGCGCGCGCCCGAGCGTCGACTTGCCGGAACCGGATTCGCCCACGACGCCAATCGTCTGACCCTTTTTCAGCGCAATCGAGATGTGGTTGACGGCGCGCACCAACAGCGGCTGACCCTGCAGAAAGCCACCGCCGATCTTGAATGTCACCTCGACGTCCCGGCCTTCCAGAAGAACCGGCGCGGATTGTGGGGGCGGCTGCTTCCTGCCCGTCGGCTCGGCCTCCAGCAGCATCTTGGTGTACTCGTGCTGTGGCGCTGTAAACAGAGCATCTGCCGGGCCTTCCTCGACGACTTCGCCCTGCCGCATCACATAAACGCGGTCGGCCAGCCGGCGCACAATGCCGAGATCGTGGGTGATGAAAACGATCGCCATGCCGAGCGTCCGCTGCAGTTCGGCGAGCAGCGTCAGGATTTGCGCCTGCACCGTCACGTCGAGCGCCGTCGTCGGCTCGTCGGCGATCAGAATGTCCGGATCATTGGCCAGCGCCATGGCTATCATGACGCGTTGCCTCTGCCCGCCCGACATCTCGTAGGGGTAGGATTTCATGCGGCGCTCGGGTTCGGGAATCTTGACCAGTTCGAGCAGCCGCAGCGCCTCCTTGCGCGCGTCAGCGTGCGGCAGCTTGCGATGCCGCCTGATCGGTTCGATCAGCTGGTTGCCGATCGTGTAAAGCGGATCGAGGGAGGTCATCGGCTCCTGGAAGATCATGGTGATCCTGCGGCCGCGGATGCTGTCCATGCCGGCGCGGTCGAGTTCCAGCAGATTCTGGCCACGGTAGTCGACATGGCCGCTCGCCCTGCCGTTCGATGCGAGCAGCCGCATCGTGGCCATCATCGCCTGGCTCTTGCCCGAGCCGGATTCGCCGACGATAGCGACAGTCTCGCCGGCCTCGACATGCAGGCTGATGCCTTTGACCGCCTCGACCCTGCCGTCGAGCGTATCGAAACCGACATGCAGGTCCTTGACCGTGAGAATGGGTTGCCCGGCCATCTCAGCGGTCTTTCGGGTCGAGTGCATCGCGCAGGCCGTCGCCAATGAAGTTCAGCGCAAACAGCGTCGAGACGAGCAGGAAGGCGGGATACATCAGCATCCAGTTTGCCGTGCCGATGTTCTTGGCCCCGGCTGAAATCAACACGCCCCAACTGGTCATCGGCTCCTGTACGCCAAGGCCGAGGAACGACAGAAAGCTTTCCAGAATGATCACCTGCGGCACCAGCAGCGTCATGTAGATGACGACGACGCCGAGCAGGTTGGGCACGATATGGCGCTGCAGGATGCCGCGCCGCGTAACGCCCAGCGCCTCGGCCGCCTGGACATATTCCTGGCGTCTTATCGACAGCGCCTGGCCGCGCACGATGCGCGCCATGTCCAGCCACAGCACCGCGCCGACCGCGAGGAACATCAAAACGAAATTCCGCCCGAAAAACACCACCAGCATGATGACGAAGAAGATGAAGGGTAGCGAATAGAGCACATCGACAATGCGCATCATCACCTCGTCGGTCTTGCCGCCGATGAAGCCCGCCGTCGCGCCGTAGATGACGCCGATGACCACCGCCACGACGCCGGCCAGCAGGCCGATGGCCAGCGAGATGCGCCCTGCCATCAGTGTTCGGGAAAGCAGGTCACGTCCGATATTGTCTGTGCCGAACAGGAAGTACTGCTGCTTTATGGCGGCGCTCATCACCATTTCCAGGCCGTCGGGCGCCATGCTTTCGACCTGGGCATCGTCGAACGTATCGGAGCGGTCGAGGTAGCGTATGTTGCGCTCGTCCAGCTTCTTGGACGCCGTCACCGTGACCAGCACGCGGTCACCCTCCTGCTGCCAGGATTTCAGGTCGACGCGCATGCGCTTGACCGCATCGCCAAGTGCCGTCTCGACCATGTCGGCCTTGGGGTAGGCGGTAAGGCTCGGCGGCGTTCGTACATAGTCAGGATAGACGGTGGTGTAGAGATGCGGCACGAAATATGAGCCGACAACGCAGAGCGCCGTCACGAACACCAGATAGTAGAGGCTGACCATCGCCGCCTTGTTGACCTTCAGCCGGGCCCAGGCGTCGCCCCAGAAGGAGCGTCCCTCGACGGGTACTGCCATGATCGCATCAGTCATAGCGCACCCTCGGGTCGACCACCGCATAGAGGATGTCGACGATGAGGTTGAACAGGATGGTGAAGACGGCGATGACAACCACGGTTCCCATCACCAGCGTGTAGTCGCGGTTGAGCGCCGCATCGACGAAGTAGCGGCCGACGCCGGGAATCGAAAAGATCGTCTCGACGATGACCGAGCCGGTCAGCAACGCCGCCGCCGCCGGTCCGGCATAGGAAATGATCGGCAGCACCGCACCGCGCAGCGCGTGCTTGACGACGACCGACCAGCGCGACAGGCCGAGCGCGCGCGCCGTGCGGATGTGGTTGGCGCGCAGCGCTTCGATCATCGAGCCGCGCATCAGGCGCGCCACTATGGCGATCTGCGGCAGCGACAGGGTCAGCACCGGGCCGATCTTGTTGAGCAGCGCGCCGTCGTTCCAGCCGCCGATAGGCAGCAGGTTCCAGGTCAGACCGAACAGCAGCTGGATGACCGGCGCTATGACGAAGCTCGGGATGGTACTGCCGGCGGTTGCCGTTGCGATAACGGCATAGTCGCCGGCCTTGTTCTGGTTGAGCGCCGCGATGATGCCCAGCGTGCTGCCGACCAGCAGTGCCAGCGCCAGCGCCGATGCGCCGAGCTGGATCGAAATGGGCAGGCCGTTGGCAAAGAGTTCGCCGACAGTGAAGTCCGGCAGATTGTAGCTTGGGCCGAGATTGCCGTGCAGCAAATTGTTCAGATAGTGGACATACTGCAGCCAGATCGGGTCATCGAGGCCGAATTGCGCCTCCAGATTGGCCTTTATCTCCGGGCTTAGCCCGCGCTCCTGGTTGAAGGGACCGCCAGGGGCGACGCG
>Ga0209347_1006057_pt1 | contig 11026 bp, 9 predicted proteins | sample AutmiccommuBRH23_FD_187382 | JGI IMG/M metagenome (GOLD analysis project Ga0209347, IMG submission 187382) | Deep subsurface microbial communities from Mt. Terri, Switzerland - Autotrophic microbial communities BRH/23 (SPAdes) (version 2) | ecosystem: Environmental > Aquatic > Deep subsurface >...
CACGCCGTTCGGTGTTCAGCATGTCCAGCCGTTCGGCCAGCGCCGCCGCCTCATGCGGGTCGGCAGTGGCCAGCAGCCGCGCACCAAGGTCTGCGGCGCCGATGCGCCCGCCGGCGTTGACGCGGGGGCCGAGCAGGAAGCCGAGGTGATAGGCGGCCGGCGCCGTATCCATCCGCGCGATATCGGCCAGCGCCACCAGCCCCGGCCGCTCTCGCCGCGCCATGACCTTCAGGCCCTGCCGCACCAGCGCGCGGTTCACCCCGGTCAGCGGCGCCACATCGGCCACCGTCGCCAGCGCCACAAGGTCCAGCAGGGTCAGCAGGTCCGGCCCGGCGACACCCTCGGCGCGCAGCTGCCGGTTCGCCTCGACCAGCATCAGGAACGCGACCGAGGCGGCGCAGAGGTGCCCGAGATCGCCGCTCTCGTCCTGGCGGTTGGGGTTCACCACCGCCAGCGCCGGCGGCAGCGTTTCGCCGCCAAGGTGATGGTCCAGCACCACGACATCGGCCGCGGCGGCCGCGGCGATGGGGTCATGCGAGAGGGTGCCGCAATCGACGCAGATGATGAGCCGGTGATCCCGGGCCAGCTCCTGCATCGCGGGCACGTTCGGGCCATAGCCCTCGTCGATGCGGTCGGGGATATAGAGAGTCGCCTGCCGGCCCATCGCCCGCAGCCAGATCAGGATCAGCGCGGCCGAGGCGCCGCCGTCGACATCGTAATCGGCGAAGACGGCGATTTTCTCGCGGTTCTTCACCGCGCGCAGGAAGCGGGCGGCGGCGGGCTCCATGTCCTTGAGGCTGCGGGGATCGGGCAGCAGGTCGCGCAGCTGCGGCTCGAGGAAGCGCTGTACATCGGCAGGGGCGACCCCGCGCGACACCAGAACGCGGGCCAGCGGCAAGGGCAGGCATGTCTCCTGCACCATCGCTTCGGCCAGGCGGTCCGCCTCGGACGAGGGGCCGACCCAGCGGCGGCCGGTGGCGGAGCATTCGACGTTGAGAAAGGCGCGATCTGTCATGCCGGTGTGATGGCGCAAATCGCGGGCGCTGGCCAGAGTGGATGGGGAGGAGCGCCCTCCCCTGCACAGACCTTGGGCAGTGCCTGTCCGCCGGGTGGGCGAGCAACAGAAGTTCTAGGCGGTTTATGGTTCAACATACCCCACCGAATTTCTAGGGGCTGGTGTTGCAAGCGCCCGCCCGAGGGGGCGGACGGGCGCTGCCCGGCGGCGCCAAGGCGCCTTGTTCCGGGCGAAGAGAGTCCGGTGCGATTGGCCGGGCTTGGGTAGCCAGTGCGAGGCTACCCCATAACCCTCACTTCACCGGGTTGCGGTAGATCATCCGCCGCACCGATCCGGTCTTGGACCGCATCAGGATGGTTTCGGTGGTCAGATACCCGGGCTCGCGCTTGATGCCGTGCACGACGGAGCCGTCGGTGACGCCGGTCGCGGCAAAGATCACGTCGCCGGTCACCAGTTCGTCACGGGCATAGATGCGGTTCAGGTCGGTGATGCCGGCCTTGGCGGCGCGGCCGCGCTCGTCATCGTTGCGGAACATCAGCTTGCCCCACATCTGCCCGCCCATGCATTTCAGCGCGGCGGCGGCCAGAACGCCTTCAGGCGCGCCGCCCGAGCCCATGTACATGTCGATGCCGGTGATATCGGCCTCGGCGCAGTGGATCACGCCCGCGACGTCGCCATCGGTGATCAGGCGGATCGAGGCGCCGGTCTCGCGCAGTTCGGCGATCATCTCTTCATGGCGCGGGCGTTCCAGCACGCAAAGCGCGATGTCGGACATCTTGCAGCCCTTGGCGGCGGCGAGGGCGGCGACCCGCTCGGTCGGGGTCATCTCGAGGCTGACCACGTCCTTGGCATAGCCCGGCCCGATGGCCAGCTTGTCCATATAGACGTCGGGCGCGTGCAGCAGCGTGCCGCGCGGCGCCATGGCGATCACGGTCAGGGCGTTGGGCATGTCCTTGGCGGTGAGGGTGGTGCCCTCCAGCGGATCGAGCGCAATGTCCACGTCCGGGCCGTTGCCGGTGCCGACTTCCTCGCCGATGAACAGCATGGGGGCCTCGTCGCGCTCGCCTTCACCGATCACCACGACGCCCTTGATGTCGAGCATGTTCAGCTGGTCGCGCATCGCGTTGACCGCGGCCTGATCTGCGGCCTTCTCGTCGCCGCGGCCGATCCACAGCGCCGAGGCGTGCGCCGCCGCCTCGCTGACCCGGGCGAGGCCGAGCGAGAGCATACGGTCGTTGAAGTCGAGGGGAGGGGTCATCGGATCATCCTGCGGTAAATGCGGCCTTGATCGCACCTAACCCGAGGAATGTGACAGGGGCAAGGCTGGCAGCGCTAACGCGCTGCCGCAGGGGCATCCGTGGGCCGATCTGCGCCGCCCCTGCCCGGTTTCCGCACAGGCAGGGTTCAGACCGCCTCGATGCGGAAGGCGACCGGTACGCCGGTGACGACGCCGGTGTCGGCAAAGCCGCGGAAGGCGTGGTCGATGGCGTCTCGCGTCGTCTTGTGGGTGACGATCAGCACCGGGGCGGTGCCTTCGTCATGCCCGTATTGCCGCATCCGGTCGATGGAGATGCCGTTCTCGCCCAGGACCGTGGCGATCTTGGCCAGCGCGCCGGGTTTGTCCTGCAGCTCCATCCGCAGGTAATAGGGCGCGGGGGCCGTCGCCTTGGCCGCGACCGGCACGGCCAAAGTGTTCGCCGGCTGGCCGAAGGTGGAGATGCGGCAGCCGCGGGCGATCTCGATCACGTCGGCCATCACCGCGCTGGCCGTGGGGCCCATGCCGGCGCCGGGCCCGCGCAACACGATCTGCCCGACGGAGTCCCCCTCCAGCACCACCATGTTGGTGCCGCCCTGCAACTGGCCCAGCGGGCTGTCGGCGGGCACAAGGCAGGGCGACATCCGCTGCTCCAGCCCGCGCCCGGTCATCTGCGCGACGCCAAGCAGCTTGATCTTGAAGCCCATGTCGCCGGCGCGGCGGATATCGTCGATGGAGATGCGGCCGATCCCCTCCAGATCGACAGCGTCAAAGCTGACCTGCGTGCCGAAGGCGATGGCGGCCAGCAGGCTCAGCTTGTGGCCCGCGTCGATGCCGCCGACATCGAGGTTCGGGTCGGCCTCGAGATAGCCGAGCTGGCGGGCCTCCTCGAACACCGCGTCATAGGGCAGGCCGGCGCTGTCCATCCGCGTCAGGATATAGTTGCAGGTGCCGTTCATCACGCCCATCACGCGGGTGATGGCATTGCCCGCCAGCCCCTCGGTCAGCGCCTTGATCACCGGAATGCCGCCCGCCACCGCCGCCTCGAAGCGGATCACCCGGCCGCGCGCCTCGGCAGCCTCGGCCAGCGCCTGTCCGTGATGGGCCAGCAGTGCCTTGTTGGCCGTGACAACGTCCTTGCCGGCCTCGATGGCGGCAAGGGTCGCATCTTGCGCCGGGCCTTCGGAGCCGCCCATCACCTCGATGAGGATGTCCACATCGGCGCGGCGGGCCAGCGCCACCGGGTCCGTCTCCCAGGCGTAATCCGACAGGTCGGCGTCGCGGTTCTTGCTGCGGTCACGGGCCGAGACGGCGGTGATCACGATCCTGCGGCCCACGCGGCGCTCGATCAGCTCGGCGTGGCGCTGGACGATCTTGACGATGCCGATGCCCACGGTCCCCAGACCGGCGATGCCAAGGCGCAGCGGTTCGGACATGGGGCGGGCTCCTTTGGGTGGGCGTTCGCGTGGTCTGTTAGCGGGTTCGCGGCGCGCATGCAACGCGGCGAGGGGTCTATGTGCCTTGCGCCTGTGGCGCGTCAGATCTCTTGCGCCTGCATTGCGGCGGCGCGGGCGCGTAGCGCCTCGGCGCGGGCCTGCTCGGCGGCGGTCGGGTCGGGCAGGGCCGCGCCCGCCTCGGCCTGCGCGATCACCGGGGCAAGCGGCAGCAACTCGGGCCAGCCGGGCGGCGCGGCGAGGCTGGTGGCCGGCTCGCCAAGGTCGGGCGCGGCCGAGCAGGCGGGGATCAGGCCAAGGGCGAGCGCGAGCGCAAGGCGGGTCATCGGGAACCTCCGGGGGGATGCGCGCCGACCATAGGCCGGGGGCGGAGGGGGCGGCAAGGGGGAGACAGGCGCGGTCGCGGTCACGGGTTGGGCCATGGGGCGAGTTCGTTCGGGCGGGAACAGGCGAGGCACTGCCTCGCCCCCGCCCGCTGGGGGACATGTCACCCGGAGCCGCTGGCAGCATGAGACCGTATGAGGACAGCGCCCGACCTGGCGGGCGAGAAGCGCCCGCCAGGGGCGGGGCGGGCGCTGGCCGGGCCCTTTGGGGGCCCGTCCGGTGCAAGTGGGTATTGCGGCGCGTGGCGAAGGCGATGGCCTTCGCCAAGGCAGGCGAGGCAACGGGGAGCGGCTTCCGTGTCCGGAGTGTTCAATCACCTCACCCGCTCGCACAGGCTTGGAATTGAACGCGCGTGCAGATACCACAGGGCATGGCACGCAAGACCGGCTCCCATTCCGACATCACCGGCCCCCGCGTTCGCGCGGCGGCGCAGCGGCTGTTCGCGCGCGATGGCTTTGCCGCCGTCTCGATGCGGCAGATCGCGGCCGAGGTCGGGGTGCAGGCCGGCGCGCTCTACCTCTACACCCCCGACAAGCAGGCGCTGCTGTTCGACCTGCTGAAGGCGCATATGGATGACGTGCTGAGCCATTGGGCCGCCGAGCCGAAGGGCAACGGCCCGCAAGAGGCACTGGAGGCCTTCGTGCGCTTCCACATCCGCTTCAGCCTGACCCGGGCCGAGGCGGTGTTCCTGTCCTATATGGAATTGCGCAACCTGACGCCGGAACATTTCGCCCAGATCGAGGCGCTGCGGCGGTCCTATGAGGACCAGCTGGAGGCGATCCTGGAGCAGGGGCAGGCCACAGGTGCTTTCGCCGTGCCCGATACCAAGTTGGCGACGATGGCCATCATCGCCATGCTGACCGGCGTCAACACCTGGTATCGCGAGGGCGGGCGGCTGTCGCGGGACCGGGTGGAGCAGATCTATCAGGACATGGTGCGCAGCGCGGTGCAGGCGTGAGGATGGGCGGCTTGGGCCGCCCATCCACAGTCAATGCGCCGGCCGGATGAAGCTTCCGTTACGCAGGTCGGCCATCGCCTGCCGGATCTCGGCTTGCGTGTTCATCACGATCGGTCCGTGCCAGGCCACCGGCTCCTCGATCGGCGCGCCCGAGATCAGCAGGAAGCGCAGCCCGCGCTCGCCCGCCTGCACCGTCACCTCATCCCCCGCGCCAAAGCGGATCAGGGTGCGGTCGCCCGACAGGTCGCGGATATTGACCTCGGCGCCCTGAACCTCTTTCTCCAGCAGCACGCCTTGCGGGCGGGCGGCATCGGCGAAGCTGCCTGTGCCGTCGAACACATAGGCAAAGGCGCGGCGGCGGGTATCGACCTTGAAGGTCTTGCGCAGCCCCGCGGGCACGGTGATGTCCAGGTATTGCGGATCTGCGGAGATGCCTTCGACCGGGCCGCGGCGGCCCCAGAACTCGCCGATGATCACCCGCACGATGGTGCCGTCATCGTCGATGATCTCGGGGATGTCGGCGCCCTTCACGTCCTGATAGCGCGGCTGCGTCATCTTCAGATGCCCCGGCAGGTTCGCCCAAAGCTGGAAGCCGTGCATCTGGCCCGAGGCGTTCCCCTTCGGCATCTCCTGATGCAGGATCCCCGAGCCTGCGGTCATCCACTGCACATCGCCCGCGCCGAGCAGGCCGCGATTGCCGAGGCTGTCGCCATGCTCGACGGTGCCGGACAGCACATAGGTGATGGTCTCGATGCCCCGGTGCGGGTGCCAGGGAAATCCGTTCTGGAAATCCTCGGGGCGCTCGTTGCGGAAATCGTCGAACAGCAGGAACGGGTCCAGTTCTGACGGATCGTGAAAGCCGAAGGCGCGGTGCAGCTTGACGCCGGCGCCCTCCATTGTCGGCTGGGCAAGGCGGGCTTCGGTGACGGGACGGATGGACATGGCGGGCTCCTTTCCGGGCGCTGCTGGGTGCAGATCCTGAATATGGGGGGCCCGACGGATCTGCCTATCGCCGCGCCCGCGCAGGGGCTGTGCGGAACTGCGCGGCGGCAAGTCTACTTGGCGCTGTTGTATTCCACCTTGGAGGCAAAGCGTGGGCGCGTCGGAATGAAATTCGTATACCACATATCCGCGATCCCGACATTCAGAACCGGCTCGTAATACATGCCCGTTTCCACCAGCACCACGGTCTCGCCCACCAGCATGTTCGGCAGCCGGTCTTTCTCGGCCTTGATGGTGGTGTCGGTATGGGCCGGATGGTCGGGCGAGGTGCCGTAAGACCAGTAGCGCTTATACACCTTGGCGTTGGTGTCGTAGTAGACCGAGGTGACGCGGATCCAGGTCGGATGGCTGGTGCGGGTCAGGTAGTCGAAGACATCGTGCAGATCCTCGATATAGTTCGGGCCGATCGCGTCCGCCTCGCGTGAGATCATGTCAGAGATGGTATAGGCGGCGCGTAGATTGACCGACTGTTCGCGGAAGGCGTCGAAGAACTGGTAGGACATGGTATAGCCCCAGATCCACAGCGGCAGTACCAGCGCCGCCTCGACGGTCATCGAGCCACGATTGTCGCGGGCAAAGCGGCTGACGGCGATCCGGAGGCGGCGCAGCAGCGGGGGAAAGCGTCTGGTCATGATGTCCCCCTAGCTCGGCTCGACGACGAAGGCGCTGGTCGAGATCAGCGCATAGGCCCCGGTGGTGTCCTTGGCCAGATCCATGCCGAGCCCGGCGCCGGGGAAGATCGGGTCGAACACCGCGCAGGCGCGGATCAGCATCATCTGGTTGTCCGTGCCTTGGGTGAACGTGGTCGCCGACTGGGCGCTGGCAGCACGGTCGACGCAGGGTGCGCGGTTGCTGGGAAGGCTGGCGCCCTTGTTCACCTGTCGCATCTCGACCAGTACCGAGTCCTCGCAGTCCGGGATCACCGTCGCCTCGGCGCAGATCCGCGCCTTGACCTGGGCATGGGTCACGGCCGGGAACTCCTGCAGGCGCAGGTCGCGCACCGCAAGGTCCAGGGACCGGTCAAGCATAACCTGTCTCAGCATCAGCACCCCGGATTCTGCTGCCGAGCACAGCAGGAAGGCAAAGACCGGGAACACGATCACGAACTCGATGGTCGAGGTGCCGGCCTCGTCCCTCCGGAACCGTCGCAGGCCTGCGCCGATCCATCTGAAAGGCGCGCGGATCATTGCGTCAGCCTCAGCATGTTGATGGCGTTGGCGATCCCGGCAAAGGCATCGCTGATCGTGCTGCCCTCGGCGTCGTAGTAATAGCTGTCGGCCGACACGCAATTCTTCAGCGCGGTCTGCCCGGCCGAGGTTGCCTCATATGCGATGGCAAACACGGTCACGCCCTTGGCCTTGGCGGCATCGCAGACCGATTTCAGCCGTGCGTTCTTGTCGCTGGCGTCGGCATGGGCGATGGCGATATCGGCAAAATCGGTGTTGGAGTCGGCCGCGTTGTCGAAGTAGTAACGGCCGTACCATTCCAGCGAGAACAGCTCCCACAGCTCCTGATAGGACAGCTGCGTCAGGTTGCCCAAGTCCCTTTCACGGTACCAGTACCCACGGCCATTGCTCTGGTTGTAGTAATAATAGTCATAGTCGCCGCTCTTTTCCGGGCGGTAGTAGAGATAGTATTTCGTGCTGCCGCTTTTGTACCAATACATCGGCGACGGGCCACTGCGATAGGGTTCGCGCACCGCATAGGTGTTGGTGTTCTGGCCGTCGGTCATCAGCACCATGATCTTCATCGTGTCGATATAGGTCCAGTCGAACGGCCGGCCGGCCAGCGCCGCATCGCCGCCATCCTCGATGATCTCGTCCATCACGTCCTGCATCGCCGGGTCCAGCAGGGCGATGCCCCACTTGGCGCCGATATCGATGGCGGTGTCGCCCTCGGCTTCCAGCCCGCTGATCTTGTTCTTGATCGTGGTCTTGTTGCTCGAGAAGGGCAGCATCGTTGCATAGCTGTAGCCATAGCATTCGCGGAACGACGGCGTTTTCTGCGAGGAGGATGACCGGGCATCGGCATGGGCGGTGCGGGGCAGGGTCTGGCTGTCGGTGATCGACGTGGTGGCGTAGTCGGAGCTGAAGAAATCGACGCAGTTCGACTTTGCGTGCTCGTTCGTCAGGTTCAGATAATCGGCAAACTCGGTCGTCAGCTGCACCTGCTGGTGATAGGGCACGACCGAGATCGACAGCTTGCCCTGATTGGTGCCGGCGCCCTGCACGTTGGTGAACATCGTGTCCACGAAGCTGTTGGCTGCAGCACGCAGCAGCGAGATCTTGGTGCCGAGATACTTGTTCTTGGAATCGTAGACCTTGTCATCCATCGAGCCCGAGACGTCGAGCACCATCGAGATCTCGACATTGCCGATCTTTTCCTCGGCAGTGGCTGCGGCGGGTGTCGACAGCGTCTCGATCCCGGCCATGCGCATGAACCAGGTATCGGTGGTCACTTCCAGGCTGCCGACGACCTTCTTCCACTCGTTGTAGGTGCCTTTGGTGGCAACCGCGACCGGCTCGAACCCTTCGATGCCCGCCTTGGCGAAATAGTCGTCCACCACCGTCTGCGCCTCGGCGGTCTGGCTGATATCGGCCGCGGCCAGCACCGCGCGGTCCAGCGTGTATTGCGCCCGTGTGCGCTCTGTCTCGAAGTGCATCACGTCCAGCGAGACCCCGACCAGAAGCAGAATGGAGAGGAACAGCATCAGGCCGAAGACCATGATCGAGCCGCCTTCATCGCGGCGGAAGCGACGCAGACGTGTCTTCGCGGCCCTGCCTTGGGGGCGCGCCGCAAGGTCCATTGCGGAAAGCCTGAATCGTGCGAAACTCGTCATATCACGTCCCTCTCCCGGCCCCGTCGCGGTTTCTCCGCGTCACAAGAGGGGCTGGCCCGAAGCTTCATTTATGCCATGCCTTGGGGCGAAATTGCGGCGCCACCGCGGAGGAAAATGTGAAATCGTAGGGCATTGGGGGATGGATTATGGCGTTTGGCCGGATTGTCGCCGCCGCGGCGACGGTGGCCGGCGATGGACGCGGCCCTGCGGCGTGAATGTGGCGGCGCGGTGAGGGGATTACTTTCGCGGACCAATCGCCCGTCGCGAGCGCGGGTGATTCGCTTAGTGCTTCCGGCTTCGAACCCGCTTAGGCTGCTGCGGCAGGTCGTCGCGTGCGGCCGCCAAAATGGAGAATCCAGCAATGACCGTAACCGGAGAACCGAGTTTCCGCGAATCCGTCGATCTGATGTTCAACCGCGCCGTGACAGTGATGGACCTGTCACCGGGCCTGGAAGAGAAGATCCGTGTCTGCAACTCGACTTACACGGTGCGGTTCGGCGTGCGGCTGCGCGGCGATATCCACACCTTCACCGGCTACCGCTCGGTGCATTCCGAGCATCAGGAGCCGGTCAAGGGCGGCATCCGCTATGCCATGAGCGTCAACCAGGACGAGGTCGAGGCGCTGGCCGCGCTGATGACCTACAAATGCGCGCTGGTCGAGGCGCCCTTCGGCGGCTCCAAGGGCGGGCTGCGCATCGATCCGCGCGAATGGGAAGAGCATGAGCTGGAGCGCATCACCCGCCGCTTCGCCTATGAACTGATCAAGCGCGACCTGATCAACCCCAGCCAGAACGTGCCCGCCCCCGACATGGGCACCTCCGAACGCGAGATGGCCTGGATCGTCGACCAGTATCAGCGCATGAACACCACCGACATCAACGCCGCCGCCTGCGTCACCGGCAAGCCGCTGCACCAGGGCGGCATCGCCGGCCGGGTCGAGGCGACGGGCCGCGGCCTGCAATACGGGCTGCGCGAGTTCTTCCGCCACCCCGAGGATGTGGCCAAGGCGGGCCTGTCGGGCGGGATCGAGGGCAAGCGCGTCATCGTTCAGGGTCTGGGCAATGTGGGCTATCACACCGCCAAGTTCCTGTCCGAGGAAGACGGCGCCATCATCACCGGGATCATCGAGCGCGACGGTGCGATCTTTGCGGCCGGCGGGCTCGAGGTCGAGGCGGTGCGCGACTGGATCCGCCTGAATGGCGGCGTGAAGGGCTTCCCCGGCGCCACCTTCACTGCCGATGGCGCGTCGATGCTCGAAGTCGATTGCGACATCCTGATCCCGGCGGCGATGGAGGCGGTCATCAACCTGTCCAACGCGGCGCGGATCAAGGCGCCGCTGATCGTCGAGGCCGCGAACGGACCGGTCACGGCGGGGGCCGATGCGGTCCTGCGCGACAGGGGCGTGGTGCTGATCCCCGACATGTATGCCAATGCGGGCGGTGTCACGGTGTCCTATTTCGAATGGGTCAAGAACCTCAGCCACATCAAGTTCGGCCGGATGGAGCGGCGCCAGGAAGAGGCCCGCCACAAGCTGCTGGTGGATGAGCTGGAGCGGCTGTCCTCGGACAAGGGGCTTGGCTGGACGCTGTCGCCGGGCTTCAAGGACAAGTATCTGCGCGGCGCGGATGAGCTGGAGCTGGTGCGCTCGGGTCTCGATGACACGATGCGCATTGCCTACCAGGCGATGCGCGAGGTCTGGCACACCCACCCCAAGGTCACCGATCTGCGCATGGCCGCCTATGTCGTCGCCATCGACCGGGTGGCGAAGTCCTACCGCTCGAAGGGCCTGTAACGACGGGGCGGGGGCAGCATAGGCGCCCCTGCCCACCTGCTGAACCGGCCTGCGCTGAAAAAGGCGGTTTCGCCCGGCGGCGCGCGCGGCTATACCGGCCCGGGTTTGACGCCTGAGGAGCAATGCGCAATGGCAAACGTCGTCGTGGTCGGGGCCCAGTGGGGCGATGAGGGCAAGGGCAAGATCGTCGACTGGCTGTCCGAACGGGCCGACGTGATCGCGCGCTTCCAGGGCGGGCACAATGCCGGCCATACGCTGGTGATCGGCGAGACGGTGTTCAAGCTGTCGCTGCTGCCCTCGGGCATCGTGCGCCCCGGCAAGCTCGCC
>Ga0209347_1006058_pt1 | contig 11024 bp, 10 predicted proteins | sample AutmiccommuBRH23_FD_187382 | JGI IMG/M metagenome (GOLD analysis project Ga0209347, IMG submission 187382) | Deep subsurface microbial communities from Mt. Terri, Switzerland - Autotrophic microbial communities BRH/23 (SPAdes) (version 2) | ecosystem: Environmental > Aquatic > Deep subsurface >...
GCTTGCGGATCTTCTGCATGACGGCCGGGATCAGCCAGAAGAGACTGCCCAGGATGATCGCTAAGGCAAACATGAACACCGGGATGAAGCGCACCCCTTCGGTGTACACCAGCAACACAGCCACGCCGCCCGGAATCAGGGCACACAGCGGCATGATGACCATGAGGATCAGCGACATTTCCTGCGATTTATTCATGATCCGTCTCCTTGCTCGTCCACCCGTATTGCTCCAGGGTCACGATCGACTGCACGACCATGACGACGAACATCCCGCCGAACACCATCCACGGGAGGTAGTTGACCGTGATCGCCCCCTCCGGCCCCTTGAGGAACCACGGGACCATCGCCGCCGCAACGAACAGGACCCAGAAAATCCCGTAAGCGGCGCAGGCGGCCTTGCGTTGAATCGCCGCGTCGCGCTCATCCCACGGCACCTTGCCCTCGCTCTTTCGGAACAGCAGCGGGGTCAATCCCGCAAGGCCCATGATCCCCATGAATCCGAATCCCGCCGCCGCACGATGGGCAGGCACTCCAAGGATGAAGAACCCGATGCTGAACGCGGCCACACTCAAGACCAAGGCAGTCGAAGCGACGATCAGCGTGAACCAAGCTGTCTTCTGTACCCGATTCATAGATCCATTCTCCTATCCGAATACATGCCAGTAATGTACTGCTTACCGCACTAAATGTACTGTATACATTACATTCAGTCAAGTACATTTTACTCTGGTGTGCAGTTTTTCTTCAGCGACCCGGCAAGGAGCGGAGAAATGAAGCCATACAGGACCCAGCGCGGCCTCCGACTGCGACCAGACTCTTCGGTCATCCGGCCCTTTGCATACCGCAAGTTCTCTTGGGGGCGATGCACCCACCCCCTGGGATTTGGCGCTTGGGACCGACAGCATGCCGGACAAAAGCCATGGATCCTGCTGGCGCTTCGCTCTGCCATCATGCTGCCGGCGCAGAGTGACTCGAAACCGCAGATGAACGCGGCTGCACGGTCTCCCGATGGATCGTTTTCGAGGAATTGAGACATACGAATTCGCCATTGAATTCGTAGTTCCTGCGGATGCGGGTGGGCTTCACCTATTGATCCTGTTTTCCGTTGGACTATCGACGCAAAATGTGGTTAACTGACCTCCTTCGGTAGGATTCATCCTTGTTTTATGGCTTTTTGGGAAGTGTGTCGTATGGCAAAATCGAGAGATATCAAGAAAGACAAGAAGAAGGCGCCCCAGAAGACGATCAAAGAGAAGAGGCAGGCCAAGCGGGAAAAGAAGAACGGCTGATCGCGGCCTTGCAGTTGTCCAGGCCCGTGACCTCCGTCTTCGCGACAGCGTGCATTCCGTCCGATTGCAGCCGAAAGCCGCGTTAAGTGATTCGTGTATTTCGCGATTGCACAGGGGTTTCACGCAGGGATACAGAAGCCGGGAAGCGGTGGGGAAGTTCGCGGCGCCGATGGCCGTGCTCCCGTGTCTCGGCACGAGGTTGCCCTGTTCAGCCGCCTTTGCAGCCTTTCTTCTGTACTCAGGCAATCCGGCTCACGGTTGTCGCCTCGCTTGGAGACGTGGAGCATCAGGCCGGCGGAAACCGGCTTGATAGGCGTGCCAATAGAACGGGCCGGCTTTTGAGGGCCGGCCCGGGAAATGCGAGGGAGAGGCGCCCTCAGAAAGTGTACTTGAGCCCGATGCTCACCCAGAACTCGCTGTCGTCTTCATTAATGGTGTTGTTCAACGTCTTCTGGTAGTACACGGATGGGGTGAGCATGAGGTTGCCGTCGGTGCCGAGGGGAACATCCGTGGAGGCGCCGAAGACCGCATGCGAGAAATCGTGGTCGGGATTGCGGTACACGATGGTCCAGTCGTTGCGAGGCCGGGCCGGCGTGATGGTGACGCCGTCGTTGTAAACCAGTTCGGAGTGCAGGATGATGATCTGCTCTTCGGTCCCCGGCATGAAGCCCGGGATTGCGAAGCTGTAATCGAGCATCCCGATGTGCAGCACCCCGGAACCCCCGTCGGAAATGATCGAGTCGGTCTCCCCCTGCCCTATCGCGATCACCGCGTAGCTGGGTTGCAGGCCCGGAATCGGCAGGAGGTTCGGCCAGGACAGGACCAACTGCCCTTCCTGCATGTCGAGGGACTCGCCCTGGTTGAGCTCCGGATAGTAGTAGTAGACGTATCCGAGACGGAAGTTGGTGGCGAAGTAGTCACCGGCCAGGATGCCGCCCTGGTAGTAGGCCGTGGCGTCCCATCGCTCGCGGTCCTCGAACCCGCCGGCGTTGGCGCGGTGCCCTACGACGCTGACCCCGAAGCCGGTCTCGAAGAGGTTCAGATCGGCCATCAGGTGCGTGACGCTCTCGTCACTGAACACATCGAAGCCGCGCCAGATGTACTTGCTGTCCCAGGTGACGCCGACCAGGGCGTGGAGATTGCCCCCCTGCTCCTGCAGGAGGTCGCCTTCCCAATCCTGCCCGGTCGCCGCCGTCGCCATCACCAGGATGGCCAAGAGAGGCACTCCGATAACCGCACGCTTCATTTGTCGTCTCCTTACTCTGCCTTTCAATCACCCGGCCGCGTTCCTCCGCAGCCGCATCAGAGACAAGCCGCGACTCCTACCAGCGGCCGCTCTTTCTCATCGGGGCCTTCGGCATGTTTTCGAGGTCCTTCGCGCACTGCTGCAAGACATCTTCGGGCAGCTCGTAATCGCTGAGCTTGCCGGTCATGTACTTGTCGTAGCCGACCAGGTCCATCAGGCCGTGACCGCTGTAGCTGAACAGGATGACCTTCTCTTTGCCTTCTTCGCGGGCCTTGATGGCCTCGTCGATCGTCGCGGCGATGGCGTGGCTGGTCTCCGGGGCGCAGATGGTGCCCTCGGTCTTGGCCCAGGTCAGCGCCGATTCGTAGCACTTGCTCTGGTGATAGGATCGCGGCGTAAAGAGCCCTTCCACGATGGCCTGGCACACCAGCGGCGCCATGCCATGGTAGCGAAGGCCGCCGGCGTGGATGGGGGCCGGGACGAAAGCGTGGCCCAGCGAGTGCATGGCCAGCAGCGGCGTCATTCCGGCGGTGTCCCCATGGTCGTACACGAACGGCGCGCGGGTCATCGTCGGGCACGCCGCCGGCTCGACGGGGATGATGTCGATCTTGGCGCCGTTGATCTTGTCGGTGGTGAACGGGAAGGCCAGTCCGGCGAAGTTGCTGCCGCCGCCGGCACAGCCGATGACGATGTCCGGGAGCTTCTCGCCGGCCATCGCCAACTGCTTCTTGGCCTCCAGGCCGATGATCGTCTGGTGGAGCAGGACGTGATTGAGCACGCTGCCCAAGGAGTACCGGGTCTGGCCGGTCGGATCGGTGACGGCGGCCTCGACGGCTTCGCTGATGGCGATGCCCAGGCTGCCGGGCGTATCCGGCGTCTCGGCCAGGATCTTGCGGCCGGCGTTGGTCTCCGAACTCGGGCTGGCGACGCAGTTGGCGCCCCAGACCTGCATCATCAGCTTGCGGAAGGGCTTCTGGTCGAAGCTGATCCGCACCATGTAGACCTTGCACTCCAGGCCCAGCAGGGCGCAGGCGAAGGCCAGGGCACTGCCCCATTGGCCGGCCCCGGTCTCGGTGGTCAGCCGCTTGACGCCGGCGACCTTGTTGTAGTAGGCCTGAGGGACGGCGGTGTTGGGCTTGTGACTTCCCGGCGGACTGGTGCTCTCATCCTTGTAGTAGATGCGGGCGGGAGTCTTGAGGAACTGCTCGAGGCGCACAGCGCGCCGAAGAGGAGCCGGACGCCACTGGTACAAGATATCGAGCACAGGCTCGGGGATATCGATCCACCGTTGCGTGCTGACCTCCTGCTCGATGATGTTCATCGGGAACACCGGCGTCAGCATCTCCGGGGACACGGGCACACCGCCCGGGCCCAGCGGCGGCAGCATCGGCGTCGGCAGATCCGCCGCCAGATTGTACCATTGCCGGGGTATGTCACTCTCTTTCAACAGAATCTTGTGCTCCATGTCGGGTCTCCAAGCAAGCCGCTCTCGGCGTAAACATATTTATAGCAGGGCCTTAGAACTGATCGGTATTCTTAGCCGATTGCGGGGCAGGTGTCAACCGAAAATTCCCGCCCGGCGCCTCGCCCCTCGCGGGGTGTGACCGGTAGCCGGTGGCGGATTCCGAGAGTCTGTGTCCGGGTGGCAGCGGCAAGCGTAGTCTTCGAAGCTTGCCGATGGCTCCTCGCATTCGCAAGACCATCGGCAAGGGGTTCCCAAACGCGAAGGAACGCGCTTGGGAACCCCTTGCCACTGCCACCCCGAGTCGAATTGCGGCTTCTTGCATCTCCACGGCGTGGCAAGCTCCGTTTGGGGCTGCGACACTGCCACCGTATTCCGGCCGCACCCCCTTTGCGTGCCGGTTTCGAGCGGCGATTTAGAACACGATGGCCGCATAGCCGACGCTGTCGCGGTTGCCTGTGCCCGTCTGGCGGAGCAGGACCTCGTTGCTGGTCGTATGGGCCAGCAGGACCCCCCTGGCGGCGCCGAGTCTCTTGGCAGTCGTGATGGCTGCCGCGGCGGCCCCGGGACCGCAGGCGTTGCCGTTCTCGATGGCGGTGGCGAGCAGGCGCTGCGGCTCGAGGGCCAGGGCCAGATCGATGAATTGCCGGTCGTTGACGCTGCTGGCCCACCCGAGGGCCTCCGAGCCGATTCCCATCGGCGTGAAGCCGTAGCGCGGGCCGTAGTGCGTCAGATCGGTTGAGCCGATGCACACGGTCCCGGAGATCGCATCGGCCGGCAGGTCGGCCAAGGCGTTGCCCAGCACGATGGCCGACTCGTTCGCCGGCACGATGATCGGCAGGATGCGGGCCTCGGGGAACAGGTGCTGGATGAACGGGACCTGGACTTCGATGCTGTGCTCGTGACGATGGGCCGAGGAGGTGGCCACAACGGTCCCGCCGTCGAGCAGAGCCTGCCGCAGGGAGTCGTCGATCTGTGTCGCGCCCAGGGGGGTTTCCCAGGCGTCGCTGCCGTCGACGGCGGGCTTGGGCCCGAAGTACCCGTGGGCGGCCCCGAAGATCACGAACGTGCGGACCGCGTCCCGCTGCTTCTTGAGGGCCGAGAAGACCATCGCCGCCAGCGAGCCGCTGAACGTCCAGCCGGCGTGTGGAACGATGCCCGCCACGGGGCGATCGGGCAGCGGCTCACTCAACGCATGGGAGGCGAGGCATTCCTGGATCTGCGAGAGGCATGATTCCCGTTCCGCGGGATAAAACTGACCTGCAACAACCGCTTTTCGAATCTGCATGGCGGACCCCCTGCCATTTACTATTTACTATTTGCGATTTATCATCTATGATGCCTCGGGTGTTCGGTCGGTTGTTGGATACGCCCGTAAGGCCAAATCGTAAATAATAAATCGCAAATAGTAAATGGCAAACGCAATGGCATCCGAAAAAACTGTGCCGGTCGCGGTCGTGATGGGTTCCGACAGCGATCTGAAGGTGATGCAGGGCTGCGTGGAGCAGCTTGGGGAGTTCGGGATCGACGCGACGGTGCGGATCCTCTCGGCGCATCGCACGCCGCAGGCGGCCGCCGAGTTCGCGCAGAATGCCGAGGCCCGGGGGATCAAGGTCATCGTGGCCGCTGCGGGCATGGCCGCCCATCTGGCCGGCGCGATGGCCGCGTGGACCACACTGCCGGTGATCGGAGTGCCCCTGGCCGCCGAGGGCGGTCCGGCGGGACTCGATGCGCTACTCAGCACGGTCCAGATGCCGCCCGGGGTGCCGGTCGCCACGGTCGCCATCGGCAAGGCGGGCGCCAGGAACGCCGCCATCCTGGCGGTGCAAATCCTGGCCCTGGCGGACGGCGATCTTCGAGAGAAGCTCCACCAGTTCAAGAAGAAGCAGGAGCAGACCGTTCGCGAGAAGGACGCCGCACTGTCTTGAGAGGGCCAGTCAGGGCCACGCCCAGGAGCGCCAGCACGCCGGCCGCCGGCACAGGAACCGCGAGGGGCTCGTCCGGCAAGGACGTGGCGATGATCAGGGCGAATGAATCCAGCCAGCCTGCGTCGTCGTAGTACGCGTCGTATACCTGAAGTGTCCAGGACCCATACGCATCCCCGCCATCGAAGGCGGCCAGCGCGTGAAGGGGCCGGAAACTCCCGGAAAACGGCGGCAGTGCATCCCCTATTCCGGCGGCCGCCTCATCATCGAACGTGGTGCCGTCATAGTCCGCGCCCTCATAGTAGCCGCTGCGCGGGTTACTGGCGCTGAGCATCACGACACCGCCGGAGGGCCCCACGAGGAACAACTGAAGGTCGAAGGCCGCCGTGTGCCTGATGTTCACGCGGACATCCAGATCGCAAATGAGAAGATGGTCCGGGACGCAGACGACGGCGTCCTGCATCCATCCGCGGGTGGCGGCGGCATCGGCGGGAATCCTCAGGCTGAAGGATCCGCCATACGTAGACAAGAGACTGGTGCCACCTGCGAAGGCGGGCCCGGACAGAGCCCACAAAAGGACCGCCGCGGCGGCTGAAAAACAGACGCACGTTTTCACTCTCACTCCTCCTCCAAGTCATGGGACTCTAACGCTCCTCCGGTGGGCCTTTCCATCCATTACCCGATAATAATAAAAAGTAATCGGTAATGTCAAGAGAAAAATTGAGGAGGGAGAGAAGGCACTGCGGCCGGCAGGCAGTGGCGGATTCCGGCCCCACCCAGAGCGGGCGGAATGATCGGCACCAGGATGCGGGTCGCCGGGCCGCGAGGCGACAGACGAACACTTCACAGGGGGGATGCACCATGCAGGGGCATCCCCCCTGATGAATACGGCTACATGCCGCCGGTGATCTGCGACTGGTTGAGCTGGAGGTTGACCGTGCTGGTCACGATCGGGTCGGTATCAGCGCCCGTCGTGATACTGCCTCGCTGCAGGACCTCAACGAATTGCGATTGGGTGCCGCTTCCGTACGATGTTGTCACACCCTGCTCCTGGGCGCCGACGAAGTGCTGAATCCCATCGACGCTGCCGACCCCCTCGGGCTTGACGACCAGGTTCGTCAGAGTGCCTCCGAAACTCTGCTGGCCCCGGGTCTCCGGGAAGCGACCTCCGTAGCTCCAGAGGTTCTGCCCGCCTTCCAGGCTGGCCTCCTGCCGCGAGGTACTGGGCCCGATCAGGCCGCTGGCCGCACCGTTCTGGAAGATCGTCCCTGAACTCCGCTGGAAAGCGGCGGAGTTGAGATAGTAGCCACCGGCAAAGTCCTGCCTCTGCTCGAAGCTGGCCTTGTTGACCGCGGCGGCCGAGCCGATGCCGCCGAGCCACTCCACCTGGTTGATGGCGCCGACGGTAAAGTTCTGAGCCCAGCCGATCGACGCCTGGGCGCCGGCAGCCAGACACAGCACGCCGAGGATGACTATCGAGCATTGTTTTCTCATGATCCACTCCTTGAATTTGCGGTTGCCCATCAGGCGTTCAACGTACGTTGACGCTGCCGACCTGTTGACCTCTCGTGAACCCCGCCATGTCGTAGAGCTGGCGGCTGACGTTGATGCCCGGTCCCCTGTTCTCGTACCTGGGGGGAGCCATTCGAGCAGCGGGCCTCTGGTATTCGTACGCGGACGCCGGCGCCTGGACGGCGGGCTCCCTGCTCTCGTACGCAGGAAGGGTTGCCTGGATACCCAGCTCGTCCTCCTCGGCTATCGGTGGAATCACCTGGGCCGTGGGCGGCTCATCCGGGATCGGCATCTCCGCCAGGCCGCTGGGGACCCGCGTTTCCACAGGACCGCTCATCGGGAATTGTACGCCGGGAGGCTGCATCATGACCGGGCGAGCCCGGAACCGAATCCGATCGTACAGCGACGCCGGGATCTGCCTTCGCTCCACCATGGCCGGGTAGAACCGGTAGGCATCGGCGCTGAGGACCGCCTTGCCTTTGCCTTCGGTGATGCCGGTGGCCTTGGAGCCCATCAGCGACAGCGAATAATTCGCCTGGCTGTACCCGGCGGCGGCCGACGGAAACGTGGTGTTTGAACCGACTGTGACGCCCTTCATGCCGCCGGAGACCAGGAGGATATCGACATCCCACAGCAGCGCTTCGGTGATCGCCGCCTTGTAGGCCTGGTCCCAGTTGCGATCCACGTCGCCTTCGACGTTCACCTTGCCCATGTAGGCGTATCCTTCTTCCCGCAGCAGACCCATGTCCACGTTGGAATCGATGAAGACCAGCAGGGGCTTGCCCTCGGGCCGGCGGTCGCGGGTGACCGAGTTGACGATCTCGAGCCCGCGGCCGTGGTGATATCGGTTGGGCGAGCCGAAGATGACCATGGCGACAGTGTTGAGGACGCCGCCGATGGCCTCGGTCAGGCCCGCGTGCGGGAGGGCCTTGAGCACGGTGCGCAGCTCGCGAATGTCCTCCGGGTTCTCCGGGTCGAACGTGGTCTCGTAGATCTGGTCGTTGATCGTGGGCCCGTTGGGGAAGTAGGCCTTCACGGTGCCCCAGCCGCCGTGCGTCCAGTACGGCAGATAGGGCGGCAGACTCGTCAGCGGCGCCGTGCGGGTCTCGAAATCCGAGACCGACGTCGTGTTGATGTTCACGTTGGCGTTGGAGTTCGAGGCGCTGTCGCTCTTGCCCCCGGCCGACGAGACGTTGACATTCTGATTCTGCCCCGTACTGATGTCGTTACTGACCTGGATCTGGGGGATCGAGGCGGCGCCGCCCGGATCTCCGTTTTCACCCTGCAGCGCCGTGCCCAGCGCCAGCATGGGAACCAGCACCAACCATACCTTTTTCATCATTTTCTCCTTCAGAAACTCCGTTTTCCATGGGGACCCCTCCGCCACGCCATCCGTGCGTGTACACTGAGAGCGGTATCCCTTGATTCCTGTGCTGGATGCGCGGTAAGCGCGAAGGTGTGGCGCTGCGTCCGGAAGGCCGAGGAGACCCGTCACAGGATCGTGACGGCTCCGCACGAGTGAGAGACCCGTTCAGAGGACTTCCTGTCCTCCCGACCCCTCCGGCCGGCGAGAAACCCGCCCCATGTAGCGAAACAGAGGCAACAAGCCGCGTAAGCACCGCGCGCATAGCATCCTTGCCCGGTTACCTTGTTACCCCGCATCGCATATCAACAATGGCAAACTCAGATTCTTATGTCAAGACAATTATCGGACTACTCTGTCAAACTATACTCGACGTCGCCCGGTCCGGTTCGTGCAGCGGGGGATCATAGACAGCCGCACGGTTTCCTGCCGCCGGCTTCGCTGCCGCCGAACCTGGGACATCGCCACTCCACACATAGTGCCTCATTCTCCTGATGCGCAACGCAAAATCCATAAACTCGAAATGTTGCATCCGCCTTGCGTTCCCCCAGCTTGCCCATGCCCCCCGCTTTCGCAGGGGCGACATATGGCGCCGGAGTCGCTGCCGCACAGGGGACATTGGGTTCGCAGCATCGGATGTCCACTGTGCAGCGGTCGTTAAAAATCTCGTTCTCGGCAACAACCGTCCCCGGGGACTACTTCACCTCGAGGACCGAGTTGTAATCGCCGTAAGGATTCATCTCGGAATGCTCGTTGTACGGATCCTGCTGCCACTGGCCATCCACGACCAGGCGGTAGCGATACAGGCCGCTTCCGAGCTTCATCTTCGTCTGCCAGACGCCGCTGTCGCCGACCCGCTGCATCTGGGTGCCCGCCGGCTGCCAGTTGTTGAAATCCCCGGCAATCTGGACGCTCTGGGCCCGCGGGTAGAGGGTCACGAAGACCACGGCGTCCTGGATCTGGCTGACCCCGTAGAAGTTGGCGAGCTTGGCGTCGATCAACTCGGCGGCCTCGGCATGGGCCTCGACCGATGTCTCCACGGGCGCCTCGACCGCCACGGCGACCGGCTGGGGCGCTGCGACCGGCTCGGGAGTCACGATCACCTGCACAGCCGGCTCCGGCTCCTTGGCCGGCGTCGCGACAACGGCGGGCTTGGTGGTCTTCAACAGTTCGTTGGCGCTGGCCCCGATCGCTTCGAGCTGATCGGCCAGCGAGTCCACCAGCCGCTTGCTCTTGACCTGCGGCCGGTCCTGGCTGCCGACGACCTCCTGTGCCAGCATCCGGAAATCCTGCTGGCCCTTGCTGGCCGGATCGTATTCGTTGATCGGCTGGCCGAAGCTCGATGCCTCCTTGATCCGCGTATTAAAATTCACGACCGTCTTGAACATGCGGTCGCCGAAGTGGGATCGCAGCTCGGCGAGGATCTCGCGGGCCATCTTCGTGCGAATGTCGTACATGCTCGCCAGGACGCGGACCGAAACGTTCTGCTGGCACCGCTTGCACAAGATGCCCAGCGTCTCCAGTTGCTTGCTCAGGCCGTGCAGCGCGAAGTAGCCCGTCTCCACCGGCACGAGCACGTCGGTCGATGACCGCAACGCGTTGAACGTCAGCAGGCTCACCGCCGGCGGGCAATCGACCACAGCGAAATCGTATTCGTCCTGCACCTCGTCCAGCACGGTCTTGAGGCAGGTCTCGCGATCGGCGATGCCCGCCATCTGCTGCTCGAACGCCGACAAATCGATACTGGCGGGGGCCAGCTCCAGGTTTTCGCCGATCTGCCAGAGAATCTCGGTCAGACGGATCGGCTCATTGCGGCTGCGGGAGATCAGAACATCGTAGATGCTCTGCTCGATCTGCTCTTCCGGCACGGCCAGTCCGACCGCGCAGTGCGACTGCGGGTCCATGTCCACCAGAAGCACCTTCTTACCCAGTTCGGCCAGCGCGCTGGCCAGGTTGATCGATACGGTGGTCTTCCCACACCCTCCCTTTTGGTTGACGATTGCCACTGTTCTCATGTTTGTCTCCGCGAACGAGCCTTCGATTGCGCCGGTTCCTGGGCCGGACGTGCCTTGACGGGGGTCCGCAACACGATCCATCGCGCCGCAGGGCCCCGCCGGACTCAAAAACCTTCATATCAGCACTGAGAGTCCGCATAAATGCCTACAGTGAACTTTTTCGGCACGCGCGTCCAGAAAACTTTACCCTTTTATGGGACGGCCCAATAAAA
>Ga0209347_1006064_pt1 | contig 11016 bp, 8 predicted proteins | sample AutmiccommuBRH23_FD_187382 | JGI IMG/M metagenome (GOLD analysis project Ga0209347, IMG submission 187382) | Deep subsurface microbial communities from Mt. Terri, Switzerland - Autotrophic microbial communities BRH/23 (SPAdes) (version 2) | ecosystem: Environmental > Aquatic > Deep subsurface >...
AATGGGATAGAATAGCAAGTGCATATAAGTCAGATCCGGGAGTTGTTAATCTTCTTAATTTAGGTTTTAGGTATGCACATGAGATTAATTCTGAACAAATCATTTTTAGTCTTAAAGTAATGGAACAAAATGAAGTTAGTGTGGTAATTAAATCGGAACCCGATTATTTTACTGTTGTTCAACTAATTGAAAAGTACAATAGAAATACTCTGCCAAAACTTGAGAATATTAGGGAACAGGTGGAACAAAGATTTTTAATAACTAAACGCATGGAATTTTTAAGAAATTTCATAAGCGAAATTTTAGAGGATAATAATTCGAAGATTATATGGCAAACAGAATAAAAATATTTTTATTATTAGTTGTTACTCTTTCGATTCAGAACAATGCTCAGCAGGTATTAGATAAAATTGCTGCCGTTGTCGATAAAGAGATTATTTTGAAATCAGAAGTGGAATTTAGAGCTGTTTATGAAGCAGCTCAAAGAAATCTTGACCCAAAAGATTCTACTTTATTAAGACAAGTACTAAATTCTTTAATTGAAGAAAAGCTTTTATATGCTCAGGCAGAATTTGATTCAGTAGTTGTGCCTGAAGAACAAGTGCAGCAGCAACTCGATTACCAAATTAACTATATCACGCAGCAATATGGCTCAAAAGAAAAACTTGAGCAAGCATATCAAATGTCCATTGATAAATTAAAGAGAAATTGGGCTGAAGATACTAGAAAAAATTTAATGGCACAGACAGTTCAAAATAAAAAATTCGGAGACTTAAAATCATCTCGAAAAGAAGTCGAAGATTTCTTTGATGCAAATAAAGATTCTTTAGGACTTATACCGGAAAGATTTGAAATCTCTCACATTTTTCAGAATCCTAAAACAGGCGAGAGAGTTAAAAATAAAGCAAAGAATTTCGCACTAGCATTATTAGATTCAATTAAAGACGGAAAAGATTTTGGTGCATTAGCCAGAAAATATTCTGATGATCCGGGCAGTGCTGCCCAAGGCGGTGATCTTGGTTTTGTAAAACGTGGTGTATTTTATCCTGAATTTGAAGCAGCCGCTTTCGCTTTAGGACCGGGACAATTATCGAACATTATCCTTTCACCGGTCGGATACCATATCATCCAACTTCTCGAAAGAAGAGGTGATGCAATCCATTCACGTCATATACTTATCAAAATTAAGAGTGATGGCGAATCTGATTTAGCTGCAATTGAACTTTTAAATGATTTGAGAGATAGCATTCTAAGCGGTAAAAATACTTTTGCTTATTATGCAATTAAGTATAGTGATGACCATGAGACAGGTAAGTTTGGAGGTTCTCTAGGCATTTTTGAACAACAGCAATTAGATAAATCACTTTCTGAGACCGTTCTTAAGTTGAAAGAAGGGGAGATTAGTTTTCCTAAACGTTTAGAAATTGATAAAAATTCTTATGGATATCATATAGTCAGACTTGTGAGAAGAATCCCACAGCATCAAGCAAGCATTGCTATGGATTATGACGAAATTAAGAAATTAGCTGAGTTTTATAAAAAACAAAAACTCTATTCAAATTGGATTCAAGAACTTAAAGATAAGATCTTCTGGGAAGTCCGCATATAAGGAATTTTGAGTGAAAGAGAATACTAATGATGTTAAATTAGTTAGTGAATTAAGTGATTCAATTCAAAAACTAAAAAAAGAGATCGCAAAAGTAATAGTCGGACAAAATAAAGTCATCGATGACCTTATCGTTAGTTTATTATGTAAAGGACATTGCTTATTAGTTGGTGTCCCGGGTTTAGCAAAAACATTATTGATTAAAACATTGGCTGAAGTATTAGATTTAAATTTTAGTAGAATTCAATTCACTCCTGATTTAATGCCCGGAGATATTACAGGTACTGAAATTATTGACGAAGATGCAGTTTCAAGGAAAAGATCTTTTCGATTTATAAAAGGTCCTCTTTTCTCTAATTTAATTCTTGCAGACGAGATAAATAGAACTCCGCCAAAAACGCAAGCGGCACTTCTTGAATCGATGCAGGAATATAAAGTTACAACAGCTGGTACCTCATATCAATTAGAACAGCCATTTTTTGTACTCGCTACTCAGAACCCAATAGAGCAAGAGGGGACATATCCTCTGCCTGAAGCCCAGCTCGATCGTTTTATGTTTAGTCTATGGCTTGATTATCCATCCTTCAGAGAAGAAGTGGAAATTATTAAATCAACAACAGGTGATTATATCCCTAATATAGAAAAAGTTGTTTCTAAATTAGAACTAATAAAATTTCAGGAATTAATTAAGCGTGTCCCTGTTTCGGATAATGTTATAGAACATGCGGTTAAGTTAGTGGCTAAGACTCGTCCTGTGATAAGCGATACACTTGACAGTGGTAATCTAATAAGTTGGGGAGCAGGTCCAAGAGCGTCACAATTTTTAATCTTAGCCGCAAAAGCAAAAGCTGTAATTGAAGGACGTTTTACACCTTCGATCGAAGATGTAAATTCATTTTTAGTGCCTGTGCTTCGGCACAGAATTATCCCTAGTTTTAATGCTCAAGCTGATGGCATTGATTCTGTCGCAATTATAAATAAACTCACAAATGCCAATTAAAATATGCTTAGAACAAATTTTCCCGGTTATTTCGAGCAATTATTATTTTTATTCTCCATAGTTTTTATATTTATTTTTTCTTCTTGTTCAGATAAAGATGAAAAGATAGTTCTCGAAATTCCAACACCGAATTCATATGGATTAATTGTTGACTCCCTTATCGAAGTGGATGGGACAATTGAAGCGAATCAGACTTTATCTGATATTCTTACCACTCACGGAATTACAACTTCCAAAATATATGATATTGCACAAACTGCTGAACCTGTTTTTTCTGTAAGAAATTTAAAAGCGGGTAATGATTATGTAATTTATGCTACATGGGATTCGGTAGAAACAGTAAAATATTTCGTGTATGTTTCTGACCCTGTTAATTATGTAGTATTTGATCTTCGTGATAGTATAAAAGTATATAAAGCACAGAAAGATGTGGTAATCAAACAGGATAGCGCTAAGGCTACAATTGATGGCTCTTTATATGGTACCTTTGAAAAATTAAATCTCGATCCTAATCTTGCCGTTAAGATGGCTGAGGTTTATGCTTGGCAGATCGATTTTTATCGTATTCAAGTGGGTGATCATTTTAATGTATATTATGAACAAGCATTTGTGGAAGGAAAACCTTATGGAGTCGCAAAAATATTAGCCGCCAAGTTTAATCATAATAAACAAGATTTTTATGCAATAAGATTTGAGCAGGAGGAAAGTCATGGTTATTACGATAATAAAGGGAATAGCGTAAAAAAAGCGTTTCTTAAATCACCATTGAAATTTAGTAGAATTACATCGCGATTTACTAATAAAAGATTCCATCCGGTTCTTAAAATAGTGAAAGCTCATCTTGGAACTGACTACGCTGCGCCTACCGGCACTCCAATTCTTTCGGTTGGTGATGGTGTAGTTTTAGAAGCACATTATAAAGTATTTAACGGTAATTATGTAAAAATTAAACATAACGGTACATATACAACACAATATCTGCACATGTCAAAAATTGCTCCTGGTATGAAGCCCGGTGTTCGTGTTTCGCAAGGGCAGGTGATTGGATTTGTAGGAAGTACAGGACTAGCTACCGGTACTCATGTCTGTTTTCGTTTTTGGAAAAATGGCAGTCAAGTAGATCCTCTAAAAGAAAAAATACCCGCTTCCGAACCGGTGAAGCCGGAACTAAAAGACGAGTATTTTGCTTTGCTTAATTCATGGCTACCTAAACTTAATAGCTAAAAGCTTTTTCTATCACTTCTTTTTGAGATTTTAAATATTTCTTTGAGGAACCGGAAGCAGGGCTTGGACTTTCAGGTCTCCCGGCAAATCTTAAATTGTATTTATTATCGATAACTTCATATAATTTATTGAAAATAAAATTCCAAGCACCCATGTTTTTTGGCTCTTCTTGAACCCAAATTAAGTTATCTAGATTTTTATATTCATTTAATAATTCGAATAATCTCTCCAAAGGGAAAGGATAATACTGTTCAATTCTTAGAATTAAATAATTTTTTATGTTATTTGACTCGTAATAATTTTTAAGCTCATAATAAATTTTCCCGCTTGTTAAAATTACGTTTTTAATAACTTCTGCATCGTCAACTCTATCAACAATAATCTCACTAAAATATCCTTCAGTAAATTCTTCTGAAACAGAAATTGCAGAAGGATGTCGTAATAAACTCTTTGGAGTAAATACTATCAAAGGCTTTTCAATTTCTTGATGGACTTGACTCCTTAAAAGATGAAAATATTGAGCGGGAGTTGTAGGATAACATATTCTCATATTTTCTTCTGCAGCAAGAATTAAAAATCTTTCAATACGTGCACTACTATGCTCGGGTCCTTGCCCTTCATAGCCATGAGGCAATAGAAGCACTAAATTATTTCTTAATCGCCACTTAGTATAGGAGCAAACAATAAAATTATCTATTATTACTTGCGCTCCATTTGCAAAATCTCCGAATTGAGCTTCCCAGATCACTAGTGCTAATGGATCAGTTATACTATAACCATATTCAAAACCAAGAACAGCGGATTCTGATAATAGACTATCAAGTGCTTCAATTTTCGCCTGCCCTTCTTGAATAAAATTTAGAGGATTAATTTCTTCACCTGTGTTGATATCAGTAAATACTAGATGCCTTTGGCTAAATGTACCTCTAACGCTGTCCTGTCCGCTTAATCTAATTGGTCTTCCTTCTAATAGGAGAGAACCGAATGCTAACGATTCACCGAATGCCCAATCTATTTTAGCATCTCCTTTTAAGAATTTTCTCCTCTTCTCGATATGCTTTTGGAGTTTGGGATTAAGTGTAAAATTTTCATTAAATGATGTAGTCATTCCTACGATTATCGATAATTCTTCAAAAGTAACTTTTGTTTCCTTATTTCTAATAGCTGCTGATTTCTTCTCAATAGGATAAGCAATCGAATGTTCCGGATTAAAATGTGTATCATCTCTTTTCTCTGTCTCTAAAGATTTTTCCAATTCGGAATAAATATTCTTATCGAGATTTTCAATTTCCTCAGAAGTAAATAAATTTTCTTTAATTGTTTTCTGTGAATATAAATTTTTCACTGAAGGGTGTTCTTTTATTTTTTTATACAGCAATGGTTGTGTATAAACCGGATCATCACCTTCGTTATGTCCATGTCTTCTATAACCGATTAAGTCAATTACAATGTCTTTATTAAACTTCATTCGATACATGAGTGCTAATCTCATTGCCCAAAGAGCAGATTCCGGGTCATCGCTATTTACGTGAATAATAGGAGATTGAATCATCTTGGCTACATCAGTAGCATAAGGTGATGAGCGAGCTTCTTCAGGTGTAGTTGTAAATCCAATCTGGTTATTAATGATAATATGTATAGTCCCACCTGTGCTATACCCCTTGAGTTGTGAAAGATTTAGAGTCTCTGCAACTATCCCTTGCCCTGCAAAGGCTCCGTCACCGTGGATAAGTACCGGTAGGTATCTATTCCTATTTTCATCTTCGTTTCTTGTTTGCTTGGCTCTAATAATTCCCTCTACAACCGGATTTACAAATTCTAAATGACTTGGATTTGAGGATATCGATACTTTTATTTCTTTTCCCGAAAGTGTTTTGTATATGCCGGTGGCTCCAAGATGATACTTAACGTCTCCCGTTCCTTGCGGAGAATCGGGATCAATATCGTCTTCAAATTCTGAAAAAATCTTTTCGTACGATTTTCCGATAACATTTGATAGGACATTCAATCTTCCTCTATGCGCCATTCCCAAAACGACTTCTTCTACATTTTCCTGCGCTGAATCGTTTAGTAAAATATCTAAGCAGGGGATTAATGTTTCAGAACCTTCAAGCGAAAACCGTTTATGTCCAATAAATTTTGTATGAAGAAAATGTTCAAACCCTTCGGCGATAACCAATTTTTCCATAATGCGCCTTTTCCATTCCGGTGAGAAATCATATTTATTCTCAATCGGTTCGATTTCGGTTTGGATCCATAATTTTTCTTCCGGATTCTGAATGTGCATATATTCGATACCAATATTGTCGCAATAGGTGTTTTTTATTCTCTTAAGTATTTCTCTTAGAGTCCCTGATTTTAGTCCTTGAAGATTTCCCGAAATAAAGAATCGATCATAATCCCAAATAGAAAACCCAAAATGAGACGGGTCTAATTCAGGGTGATAAACGGTCTTTTGGTTAAGTGGATTTAATTCAGCTATTAGGTGCCCTCTTACTCGATACATATTAATTAAGAGAACAATCTGTGCTTGTTTATTGATAGCTTCAGCTTCTTTATTAAAGGGATTGTTTGAATCCAAATCCTGTCCCCATCGAATCGGTTTTTGAAGAATATTTAATGATGAAAAAATCGATTCATAAAAAACATTTTCTCCTAATAATAGTTTATCTATCGTTGAAAGAAATTCACCTGATTCTGCCCCCTGAATAATTCTATGATCATACGTGCTCGATATATTCATTATCTTTCCGATTCCGAGAGATGCAATTGAGTTTGGAGTTAATGCTTTATATTCTGGTGGGAAATCAATTGCTCCGATTGCTATTATACATCCTTGTCCGTTCATGAGTCTCGGTGTGGAGGAGACTGTCCCGATTCCTCCGGGATTTGTTATTGTTAAAGTTGTCCCTTGGAAGTCGGTTGGATCTAATTTCCCGCTTCGTGATTTAGCTATTAATTTATTATACTCATTGGTAAATTCTTTAAAGCTCATTACTCCGGCATTTTTAATATTCGGTACAATTAATGAACGTGTGCCATCTCGTCTAATAATATCAACCGCTATTCCTAAATTGATATAGCTTTTATTGACCATATTTGGTTTACCATCAATCAAAGCAAAAGAATTATTGACATTCGGAAATTCTTTCACTGCCTGAACAACTGCAAAAGCAATTATATGAGTGAAAGATATTTTTTTATTTCCGCTTCTTAAAAGTTTTTCATTTATTAATATTCTATTCTCTTCTAAAATTTTTACCGAAATAGATCGCAATGAAGTAGCAATTGGAATTTCCAAGCTCCATGTCATATTCTCGATTACCTTAGCTCCAACACCCGTTATAATTTTTAATGAATCATCAGGAGAAATGGAATAATTTGGGGCTAATTTAATTTCAGTTTTTTTTTCAAATTTAGGATCATTATAGGAAGTGAGTTGATCGAAATATTCCCTCCAATAATTGGAAACACTCCTCCTATCGGATTGATACAAATCAAAAAGATCTGCTACAAAACCGAAATTAAAACCAAAGTGTTCAAATAAACTTTTATGATATTTTGATAAGTCATTACTCATATTTTAATACTTTCTTTTTTTTGATAAACAGAAAACTTCAACTATTCGTTCAATAAGATAATGAAATGGAATAATAAATGAATTATTATGAAAAAAAAATTGATAAAAAGAGAATATTTATATAGTTTCGCAAATCAATAATTAAAAAGGTTTAGAAATGAAAGCTGAATGTCCGGTTTGTGCAGCAACAATCGAATTATTAAAAGATGCAGTAGAGGGTGAATTACTTGAATGCCCCGATTGCGGAACCGAATTAGAGGTAATCAGTTTAGACCCGGCTATATTGGCTGAAGCTCCGAAAGAAGAAGAAGACTGGGGGCAATAAATTGGTATCAGTCCTTGATTCTACTCTTCGGGAAGGAGAACAAACTCCCGGTGTCTATTTTGATAAACATATTAAATTAGCTATTGCCACTCTTCTCGATGAAGTGGGAATAGATATTATTGAAGCCGGTCATCCAACCGTAACTCCCGAAATTCATGCTTCCGTAGAATCAATTGCTCAAAAAGGTTTTAAGTCAATTATTGGTGCTCATTCTCGTTCTCTAAAGACTGATGTTGATCTTGCTCTCCAATGTGGTGTAAATTTCCTCGGTATTTTTTATTGTGTTTCAGATGAAAGATTAACTACGGTATTCAAAAAGGATTTATCAACAGCTATTTCCCAAATTCAAGAAGTAATCTCGTATGCGAAATCCGTTAGACCTGATCTTTTAATCCGATATACTCCCGAAGATACTGTTCGCTCACAATTTGAAAACGTAATTATTGCAGCTTCTGCAGCTGTGGAAGCCGGTGCCGATATTATTAGCGTTGCCGATACAACTGGATATATGGTTCCCGGAACAGACAGGAATATGTACGATTATATATCTCGTCTTAAAGATGAACTCTCTAAGAAGGGACACAATCCTAAAATAGCTGTACATTGTCATAACGACAGGGGATTTGCTCTTGCTAATGCTTTAGAGGCTTATAGAGCCGGTGCTGAAATAATCGATGCCGCAGTTTTAGGTCTTGGCGAAAGAGCCGGAATTGTTGATCTCGCACAGTTACTTGTTGTCTTGACCGCAGATTTTAATCATACAAAATGGAATTTAGAAAAATTAAAAGACTTGTATAATCTTGTTAGTAAGCATTCACATGTTCCAATCCCTTCGAATTACCCGATAATGGGACAAAATGCTTTTACTCATTGCGCTGGAGTTCATACTCATGCTGCATCTGTTAATCCAATGCACTACGAAAGCTTAAGCCCTGAATTAGTCGGCAGAGAAAGAAAATTTGCTCTCGATCATATGTCCGGTATAGCTTCGCTAAGATATGCACTTCAACTAATCCAAGAAGAAGACCTTGGCAATGACCTCGAAAACGATATTCTTAGAGAAGTTAAATCTGTCGGTCAAAGAGGCAGAACTATCGATTTACCAGAATTAAAACACATTGTTGATTCCTGCAAACATCATAAGTCCTATAAGAACTGATCTAATCAGTTCTCCACCTTAAATTTAAAATAATTATTAATTGGAGAAGAAATGAAAGTCGGGTTGCTGCATTCACTTATACGTAAAGAAGAAAAATACTTAATTGAAGAATTTCAATCACGCAAGAATATCGAATTGGTATTACTTGATGATCGAAAGGCAGCTTTTAATATTGGTAAGGATAAGTTTGATCTTGATATTGTTGTGGAGAGATGTATTAACCATTCAAGAGCATTGCATGCCCTTAAACTTTATGAATCCGCAGGAATAAAATGTATCAATTCTTCTCATGTAGCCACTGTATGCGGCGATAAATTATTAACTTCTGTGGCTCTTGCAAAAGAAGGTGTTGCTCAACCTGAGGTAAGAGTAGCATTTACAGAAGAATCTGCTCTTCAAACCATTGAAGAAATGGGCTATCCGGTAGTCTTAAAACCGGCAGTCGGTTCATGGGGAAGACTTCTTGCTAAAATTAATGATCGTGATTCTGCAGAAGCTATTTTGGAGCATAAAACCGTACTCGGAAGTTACCATCATTCGATATTTTACATGCAAAAATTTGTGGAGAAAAAAGGAAGAGATATCAGAAGTTTTGTTATTGGTGATAAATGTATTGCAGCAATATATAGAACCTCACCTCATTGGGTTACAAATACAGCAAGAGGTGGAGTGGCAACCAATTGCATTGTAACGGATGAACTTAATGATCTTTCAGTCAGAGCCGCTAAAGCAGTCGGTGGTGGTATTGTGGCTATTGACGTTTTTGAAACGGAAGCCGGACTAGAAGTTAATGAAGTAAATTATACGATGGAATTTAAAAATAGTATTTCGACAACCGGAGTAAATATTCCTAAATTAATGGTTGATTATGTCATTGAGCAAATCGAGAAAGTAAAATGAATAAAATAAAAGTCAGCATTGCCGGCGGCTCGGGATATACCGGAGGAGAATTACTCCGTTTACTTTTATTCCATCCCAATATCGAAGTCGCTCAAGTAACATCGGAAGCTAATGTAGGAAAATTTGTTTATAAAATTCATCCTAATCTTAGAAAATCTACTCAATTAAAATTTTCTTCTATCAATGAATTAGAAAAATGCGATCTACTTTTCCTTTGTCTTCCTCATGGAAGTTCAATGAATAGAATCGATGAATTTAAAAATATAGCAGAGAGAATAATCGATCTTAGCGGAGATTTTAGATTAAAAGATAAAGAAGAATTTAAAAAATGGTATCATCACGAACATTCTAATCCCGAAATGCTTAATGATTTTGTATATGGAATACCTGAACTTCACCGCGAAGAGATGAAGAATGCTAAATTAATCTCGAGTGCAGGATGCAATGCTACAACTTCAATATTGGCTCTTTATCCTTTATACAAAGAAGGAATAATTGAAGAAGATAGAACAGTAATCGAAGTGAAGGTTGGCTCGAGTGAAGGGGGAAATAAATTTTCTGAATCTTCTCATCATCCTGAACGCTCCGGCTCTGTTCGTTCCTATATGCCCGTTCAACATCGTCATACTGCTGAAATTATTCAAGAACTGAGTCTCGGAAAAAAGATTGAAGTACATTTCTCTGCAACATCTATCGATATGGTACGCGGTATTCTTGCTACTTGTCATGTATTTACCAAGCAGCCGCTCGAAGAAAAAGATTTATGGAAACTATATCGAAAATATTATAACGATGAACCTTTCATCAGAATCGTAAAAGAGAATGAAGGCATCTATCGTTATCCCGAACCTAAATTATTAATTGGTACTAACTATTGTGATATTGGTTTCAAGAAAGATGAATTCTCAAATCGATTTGTAATTATTGCTTCGATAGATAACTTGATGAAGGGTGCAGCGGGACAAGCACTTCAGGCATTTAATTTAATGTATGGCTTTAATGAAACCACCGGATTAGAATTTCCCGGTTTCCACCCGATTTAATTATGTGCCGATTACTTTTAGTCAAATCGAAAGAAGCATTTAATCCGACGGATTATTTAAAACCATTTGCTAAAAATTGCAAAGAGAGCCGAGAATTTCAAGGTCATGGATGGGGTGCTTCTTTCTTTATTGATAGTAACTGGCGTAATTACAAAAATATTAAACCTATCTGGGAAGAT
>Ga0209347_1006065_pt1 | contig 11015 bp, 7 predicted proteins | sample AutmiccommuBRH23_FD_187382 | JGI IMG/M metagenome (GOLD analysis project Ga0209347, IMG submission 187382) | Deep subsurface microbial communities from Mt. Terri, Switzerland - Autotrophic microbial communities BRH/23 (SPAdes) (version 2) | ecosystem: Environmental > Aquatic > Deep subsurface >...
ATCTGGAACCTGACCGGCGGGGCGGTTCATGCGACCGATGCCACCAACGCGGCGCGGACGCTGCTTTATGACATCCGCAAGGGTCGCTGGTCGCAGACCATGTGCGACATGCTGGGCATTCCCATGTCCCTGCTGCCAAAGGTGCATGATTGCGCCGCCGATTTCGGCACCGCGCGCGGCGATCTGTTCGGGGCGGGCATTCCGATCCTTGGCGTGGCTGGCGATCAGCAGGCCGCCACCATCGGGCAGGCGTGTTTCCAGCCGGGCATGATGAAATCCACCTATGGCACGGGCTGTTTCGCCCTGCTGAACACGGGCGATCAGCCGGTCGCCTCAAAAAACCGTCTGCTGACGACGATTGCCTATCAACTGGACGGCAAACCAACCTATGCGCTGGAAGGGTCGATCTTTATCGCGGGGGCGGTTGTGCAATGGCTGCGCGATGGGCTGAAGATCATCCGCGAGGCGCGCGAGACGCAGCCCTTGGCCGAAAAGGCGGACCCTACGCAGAATGTGATTCTTGTGCCCGCCTTCACCGGGCTTGGCGCGCCCTATTGGAACCCCGATTGCCGGGGTGCGATCTTCGGCCTGACCCGCAATTCCGGGCCTGCGGAACTGGCCAAGGCGGCGTTGCAGAGCGTGTCCTATCAGACGCGCGATCTGCTGGAGGCGATGCATGCCGACTGGACCCCCGAGGGGGCGGAACGTGTCCTGCGCGTGGACGGGGGGATGAGCGCGTCCAACTGGGCAATGCAATTCCTGTCCGACATCATCGGCGCGCCGGTAGACCGGCCTGCGGTGCTGGAGACGACTGCGATGGGGGCGGCGTGGCTGGCCGGGATGCGCGCGGGGCTTTATCCGGGGCAGGAGGAGTTCGCGCGCACATGGGCGCTGGAACGGCAGTTCACGCCCTCCATGGCGCAGGCGGATCGTGAGGCCGCCTATGCCGCGTGGAAGCGCGCGGTGCAGGCGACCTTGAGTTTCTGAGGTGCGCGCGTGACCCCTTATGGCTTCATGATCCCCGGCCAGATCGTCTTTGGACGCGGCAACGCCACGCAGGCGGCGGGGCTGGTGCTGGCGCGGGGGGCGCGTGTCGTGCTGGTGCATGGAGCCAGTGCCGCGCGGGCCGAGTGGCTGCGCGCCGATCTGGAAGGGCAGGGGGGGCAGGTGACGATGGTCGCCTGTCCCGCTGAGCCTGACGTGCAGGGTCTGGAGGCGGCTGTGGCGCGGTTGCGGCCGATGCGGCCGGATGTGATCGTGGCCTTGGGCGGCGGGTCCGCCATCGACATGGGCAAAGCGCTGGCGGCGCTACTGCCCTCGACCTGCGGGGCGCTGGATCATCTGGAGGTGGTGGGGCAGGGCTTGCCGCTTTTGGCCGATCCCTTGCCCTTCATCGCCATCCCCACCACGGCGGGCACGGGGGCCGAGGCGACGCGCAACGCCGTGCTGACGGTGCCTGACCATGCCCGCAAGGTCAGTTTGCGCGATCCACGGATGATCCCCGATGTGGCCATCGTCGATTCCACGCTCATGGAGGGCGCGCCGAAATCGGTGGTGCTGGCTTCAGGGCTGGATGCGGTGACGCAGGTGATCGAGCCCTATCTGTGCACCCGCGCCAATCCCCTGACCGATGCGATCTGCCGCGATGCGATCCCACGTGGGCTGCGCGCGCTGAAAGCGGTGGTCGAGGGACCGGGGACGCAGGATTGGGATGATATGGCCCATGTCAGCCTGTGTGGCGGGATGGCGCTGTCGAATTCCGGGCTGGGGGCTGTCCACGGGCTGGCCGGGGTGATCGGCGGCGAGACGGGTGCCGCGCACGGGGCGATTTGCGGCGTGCTGTTGCCGCCGGTTCTGGCGGCGAATGCGGCCTTGGCGCAGCCCGGCAGCGATCTGGCGGCGCGGTTCGATTGGGTCCTTCATGAGGTGGCAGTGGTTTACGGCGGGCTGTCGCAGTTTGCCGATTGGGCAGGGGCGCATGGTCTGCCGCGTCTGGCCGTGCGGGCCGAGGATCGCCCCCGGATCGCGGAGGCGGCGCGGGTTGCTTCGTCCATGCGGGCCAATCCGGTGGACCTGTCGGCGGCGACGCTGGAGCAGATCATCGCGCAGGCGGGGTGAGCCCTTTTTTTAACCTGAAATGTTAGCGCTAATAAAAGATGAGGAGAGAACATGACCATCAAGGTGGGGATCAACGGGTTTGGACGGATCGGACGCTGCGTGCTGCGGGCGCTGGTGGAATCGGGGCGCTTCGATATCGAGGTTGTGGCGATCAACGATCTGGCCCCGGTCGAGACGAACGCGCATCTGCTGGAATACGATTCGGTGCATGGGCGCGCAGGGTTTGACGTGACGGTGGAAGACGGCGCGCTGAACGTGGCGGGCCACCGCATCCGAGTGACGGCGATCCGGGCGCCCGAGGATCTGCCATGGTCCGATGTGGATGTCGCGCTGGAATGCACCGGCGCTTTGACCGGGCGCGAGGCTGCGGCGCGGCACCTGTCCAACGGGTCGGAGCGGGTTCTGATCTCGGCCCCCGGCGAAGGGGCCGACAAGACGATCGTTTTCGGCGTGAACGACCAGTCATTGACGGCGGCGGACCGGGTGGTGTCCAACGCCTCTTGCACGACGAATTGTCTGGCCCCTGTCGCGCAGGTTCTGGACGCGGTGTTCGGGATCGAGACGGGATACATGACGACGATCCATGCCTATACGGGCGATCAGCCGACGCTGGATACGATGCACAAGGACCTGTATCGGGCGCGCGGGGCGGGGCAGTCGATGATCCCCACCTCGACCGGGGCGGCGCGGGCGGTGGGGCTGGTGCTGCCGCAACTGAAGGGGCGGCTGGACGGGTCGGCGATCCGGGTGCCGACGCCGAATGTGTCTGCGGTGGATCTGTGCTTCGTGCCCAAGCGCGCGGCCACGGTCGAGGCTGTCAACGCAGCGCTGCGCGACGCGGCGCAGGGCGATATGGCGCGGGTGCTGGGGGTCTGTGATCGTCCGCTGGTGTCGGTGGATTTCAACCACGATCCACGCTCGTCGATCTTTGCGACCGACCAGACGCGCCTGACCGAGGGCGGGATGATCCGCATCCTGAGCTGGTATGACAATGAATGGGGCTTCTCCAACCGTATGCTGGATACGGCCGTAGCGATGGCGCGCGCAGCCTGACGCCGGGTGCTGCATGTGAAATGTGTCGCAATGCGGGCAAGGCTCGAATCAAGCGTGTGAGCTGTGAAGGCGCTTTGTTTCGATTTTCAGGAACAAAGCACCTTTAGGGTTCGGATTGTTCTCACCAAAACTCGTTCTTAAGTTGAATTATGGCGGCGTTGTGATGAAAAGATCAGCGCGGTCAGTCCACTCTATTTGATATGCGGGATCCTGTTTTCTGACAGGAATGTCATGCGGAACGCTGGCGGGCCGTGGTGCTTTGATGCTGCTCCAACAGTGCAAGGGACGGTGTGACAGCGCCGTTTGTCGTGTTTAGCGGAACAATGATGCTGCATTGATAATCAAAGCGTCTGATAGCGAAACAATATACCCGCATCCCGACCATTCTTGATCGGCTTTCCTTGTCCGAACGGCCCGTTCGGGGCTGCGGCAAAGTGCCCAGATTTTGCCACAATCACATTCGCGTCACCTGACAAACCTGTTGCCTGAGGGACTCTATCGTCGTGTTTCCGGCAAAATGTCCGACGCGCCGAGATTGACCTTTGGGCGAAAAAAGGGCTTAAATGTGTCATACGAAAGTGTGGTTCAGAGTGACATCGTTGATTTCAAAACAAACGAAGTTTGCGACTCTTCGGGGTCGAGCAATGAGTGACACTATCTGAAGGACCACTTCCGCAGCGTGCTGCCAGATGATGCGGAAGCCAAGGGGAAAACGAACACCATAACAAAGACTTAGCGCCGCGGACCTTTGGTCCGTGAACAGCCGTCTTGTATCGATTCTCCAAGGTTCAAGCTCACTCCCTGCTGTCGCAGATGACGGATTCACCTGTTCACGGCGCTTATTGAGCGCCTGCTCATTTGGGGGAATGAGACTATGGCTTATGATATGGGCGTCTACTCTGACGCTGTCAGGGCGCGGGCTGCACGGAACGTGCTGACCTCCGCCACGCCTCGGCTGGCAGCGGAACGGGTGGTTCTGTACCCCGGTTTTGGCAAAAGACTTTTCGATCTGGCATTTGTCGCTGTGATTGCGCTGCCTGTGATTGTCGTGCTGGGCATACTGGCCCTTCTGGTGGCGACCGACGGTCATTCGCCGTTCTATGTGCAAAAACGCCTGGGCCGTCATGGCAAGGTGTTCCGCATGTACAAGCTGCGCTCGATGGTGTCGAATGCCGACAAGGTGCTGGCAGCTTATCTGGACAGCAATCCCGAAGCGCGTGTCGAATGGGATCGCGACCAGAAGTTGAAGAACGATCCGCGCATTACGCGGGTAGGGCATCTGATCCGCAAGACGTCGCTGGACGAACTGCCGCAATTCTTCAACGTGCTGAAAGGCGATATGTCGGTTGTCGGCCCGCGTCCGATGATGTGCGATCAAAAGGATCTCTATCCGGGAACGGAATATTACGAGATGCGTCCGGGCATCACCGGCGCATGGCAGACTTCGGTGCGGAACGAGAGCAGCTTTGAGCAGCGCGCCGATTATGACCGCGACTATTTCTACAAGCTGTCGTTGGCGACCGATATCAAGATCGTCCTGCGCACCTTTGGTGTCGTCCTGCGCGCCACGGGGCATTGAGCGAGGCACGCATTAGCGCTCCCTTTCCGGGCTTCGGGCAGGGCGCGGTCACATTTCTGCCTGATGCGCTGATTAATGATCGCGCGGAAGGTGTAAATACGCCACTCTGATCCAGTCTCTGGCTATGCTGCGGCTGCGATGAGAAAGAGGTTGTCCGGTGGGCTGACGTCCGACCGGATTTTGCCTTTGAAACGACTTGAGCGAAAGGAACGGGACGCCGCGATGCCGAACGGGTTTGCCTATCTGATGCTGGCGCTCTGGCCGATTGTCAGTCTCGCGTTGTTTCGCACGCAACCGCCAGGACGCGCGATCATCGGCAGTTTCTTGATCGCGTATTTGTTTCTTCCGCCTCATCCGACAGAGTTTGACTTACCGTTATTGCCAGCGATGACGAAGGATACCTTACCTGCAGTCGTGGCTTTTGTGATTTGCTTCTTGATGTATGGTCGAAAAATCAAGCTGCTGCCAGATCACGGTCTTGCTCGCCTGTTGATTCTTGTCTTCGTATTCAGTCCCCTCGCGACATCCATGACCAATTCCGAGCCTGTATTCTTCGGTCGTTTCGGCATTCAGGGGTTGGGCTTCAAAGAGGGGGTTTCAATGGTTATCGGCAATGCCATTGCGATCATCCCATTTGTGCTGGCGATGAATTTTCTGCGCAGCATAAGGGATTTGCGAGACATTATGATGGCGCTTTTGATCGGATGTCTGATTTATTCTTTGCCTATGCTGTTTGAGGTTCGGATGAGCCCGCAGTTGAACACATGGATTTATGGTTTCTTCCAACACAGCTTCGGCCAGATGATGCGGGGCGGGGGGTTTCGCCCCATAGTTTTCCTTTATCATGGCCTCTGGGTCGCATTTCTTTGTTTCTCAGCAGTTATTGCCGCATTGGCACTTTACAAGGATGAAGCGGCTCGGCGGCGCCCAGCGACGAGATATCTTGCAGCGGCTGTTTATCTGTTTTTGGTTCTGGTGCTGTGCAAATCGTTGGGCTCACTTATCTTTGCGGTGCTATTAGTCCCTGCAGTATTGTTTCTTCGTACGCGAATACAGTTGTGGATTTCAGCCGTTTTGGTGGCGTTGGCTGTGTTATATCCGGTACTCAAAGGGAACTATCTCGTTCCGGAAAGAGAACTTATCCAGTTTGCGTATTCGATCAATCCTGAAAGGGCAGGTTCCTTGCAGTTTCGTCTTGTGAATGAAGCCATATTGCTGGACCGGGCGGCCATCAAGCCTACCTTCGGATGGGGCACTTTTGGTCGTGGGCTCATCCACGCTCAGGACGGTCGGCTTCTTTCGATCCCTGATGGTCGCTGGGTCATCGTTCTGGGAGCTTATGGGTGGGTCGGATTTCTGGCCGAATTTGGTTTGCTTGCGTTTCCTGTGCTTCTGTTGCTCTTGCGAATGAAGGGGGGCGATCCCAAGCAAATTCCACCGCTTCTTGGCGGGATTACTCTTATCCTCGGTGCCAACATGATCGACATGCTGCCCAATGCAACTTTGACGCCTTTGACTTGGATAATGAGCGGCGCTATTCTTGGTTATTGTCAATCGCTTAGGTTCACGTCGGTCAGGCAGAGGCTACCTGTGCAGACGGCCATGTAGATCAAAGATCTGGTGTTGCAGACCCGAATTTACGAAGAGAATACTTAGCTTGGTGATGTTCTGCGCCCAAACTAGAAATGGAACTGGCGAAGAATTGGCCGCCCGACGGCGCAACAAATAAGACTTGAATGCAGAAGGCTGGGGACCATCGTCATGTTTCAGTATTTTTACCAAGGCATCCGGGCTGTGATGGCCTGTGCTGTGGTTTTCGCGCTTCCCGTTGTGGCTGAAGTCCAACCTGCGATGGAGAAGCCTGCCTTGGCCATAGGTTTGAACGGGGTTTCTGATTGGTCACCGCAGCAACCGTTCATTGATCTTATGCGAACGGCCCGACCCTGGATTGGACATCTGCCGGGACGTTTCGGCGGGTTTGAATTTGAACAGTTGCGCGCAGAAGGTTACTTGGACGAACATGGCTGGCCTGTTGCGGTTCCGTCAGGGGTCGAAGCTTTGGAGAGTCTTGTTTTGACCGATCAACCATCAGAGGCGAAGGGTCTGATTGGGCGCTATGTTCTGAGTTATGAAGGGATAGGACGGGTGCGGATGACGGGCGCGGTGTCCAATGTACGCTATCGTCCTAAGGAGATAAGTTTTGATTTTGTTCCGGGAAAAGGCCTTGTTGGGATTCGCGTTGACAGAATAGACCCAAGGAAGACTGGTGACTATCTGCGCAATATTCGCCTCCTTCGCGAAGAGCACATTCCGCTGCAAGAGTTGGGCATGCTTTTCAACCCAGATTGGCTGAGGCATGTGCAGGATATGCGGGTGTTGCGGTTCATGGATTGGATGGGCACTAACGGATCCGAGCAGGTGGCGTGGGATGACCGCCCGCATTTAAATGATGCTTTCTACGCTTACTATCTGCGCGGCGTGCCGGTCGAGGTGATGGTCGAACTGGCTAACGAGGTTGGGGCAGATCCTTGGTTCAACATGCCGCACAGGGCGGATGATGATTACATTAAGCGTTTTGCCACTTATGTGCGCGACCATCTTGATCCGCGTCTGAAGGTCTATGTGGAATACTCCAACGAGGTCTGGAACTGGCAGTTTCCACAGGCCACTTGGGCGCGGGAGCAGGCAGCTGCACGCTGGGGCAGTGATGTGGGTGACGGCTGGGTGCAGTTCGCGGGTATGCGAGCGGCCAAGATTTCAGGGATATGGAAGGAGGTATTCGGCGAGGAGGCCGGGGCCCGGCTTGTGCGAGTGATTGCGACGCAGACTGGCTGGCTGGGGCTGGAGGAAGGGTTGTTGCGGGCCCCCAGCTATGTTGCGGAAGATCCTAGCCACCGCCCGCCATATGAGGCGTTTGATGCGTACGCGATCACGGGCTATTTTGGCGTAGACGGTGATAAAGACGAGACCGCGCAGCAGATTCTGGACTGGGCGGATCGTGGCGCGGATTATGCCACGGCGCAGTTGGCGCAAAAACTGCGTGATACGTCAGTTAATGCGTTGACTAAACGATATTTCCCGTACCACGCGGAGGTGTCCCGAAGTGTTGGTCTTGATCTGATAGTTTATGAAGGTGGCACACATGTCGTAGGCTTTGGCGATTGGGTCCAGAATGATCGGCTGACGGCATTCTACAACAATTTTAACTACAGTCCCGAAGTTGCCGCGATCTATAGAGAAGTTCTGGATGGATGGCATGCCTCCGGAGGGACGCTTTTTAACGCATTTCTTGATGTTTATCTTCCATCGCGTTGGGGAAGCTGGGGGCATTTGCGGCATTTGGATGATTCCAATCCGCGTTGGGATGTCTTAATGGATTACAACAAGAATACGCCCGTCACATGGGAGGAGCGGGCCCCGGGGACGTTCAGCCATGGCATTATTCGCCGTACGGCCTCTGAGGGGGCACGTGTCGAGGCGCGGCATCCGCGGGATACATTGCTAGGTGGCGATGGGGATGACATTCTGGTGGCTACCGGGTGCTGCACGCGGCTGCACGGTGGTGCGGGGCGGAACGTGGCGGTTTTGCCGGGTGTGGCTGCGGATTACGTGATGCATTGGCAGGGGAATAGTCTACTCGCTAACAATGAAGGCGGTGAAATCCGTATGGTCAATGTGCAGGCGTTGAGGTTTTCAGAGGGGAAGGGTGAGTCGGTAGAATTGACGCCAGGTATTCAACCATGAGTAGATAGTATGTCCGTCCAGATTTTGTTGCGTGTTTCGATATAATATTAAGTAACAGATGATCATTGTTCTTAATCATTCGTCGAACTTGGCCACAATGTTGCCAAGATATTGCCCTTCATGGCACTGTGCTGCGGCGCGGCAGGTGTCTTTGCCACAATACGTGCCGCCTTGGGTCCTGTAGTTGGTCCCGTCCGAGAATTGACCCATTTTTCAGGATTTTACAGTGCTCAGCGTTATCATTCCGGCCAATAATGAAGAGGCGCTGATCGGTGCCTGTCTGTCCTCAATACTCGCCTCTGATTCTCCGGCCTGTCCGGTTGAAATTGTGGTGGTGGCCAATGGCTGCACCGATCGCACCGCCGCCGTGGCGCAGGGCTTTGTTTCGCAGGCCGAGGCGCGGGGATGGAAGATGCAGGTTCTGGACCTGGCGCAGGGCGGCAAGATGCGCGCGCTGAATGCGGGCGACGCGGCGGCGAGCTTGCCGTGGCGGGCCTATCTGGATGCCGATGTGATGCTGTCGCGCGGATTGCTCAACCAGCTTTGCCATGCGCTGGACGGCCCCAAGGCGCGCTATGCCAGCGGCACGCTGCGGATCACGGCGCAGGGCACGATCAGCAAGGCCTATGCCGCGACCTATCGCAAGGTGCCATTCATGGCAAATGGCGTGCCGGGCTGCGGGTTGTTTGCCGTCAATGCCGCAGGCCGCGCGCGCTGGGGCAAGTTTCCAGACATCATTTCCGACGATACCTATGTGCGGCTGCTGTTCCGGCCCGAGGAGCGGGTGGCCGTGCGGGCGACCTATGACTGGCCCGTGGTCGAGGGATTCCGCACATTGGTGCGGGTGCGGCGGCGTCAGGATCGCGGCACACGTCAGGTGGCGGCGCTGTTTCCGAAACTGATGGCGAATGAGGACAAAGCGCGACTTGGTCTGACTGGGATGATGCATCTATTCCTGCGTAACCCCGTGGGCTTTGCGGTCTATAGCAGCGTCGCCCTTGCGGTGAGGCTGGGTGATCGGCGGCGCAACACGGTTCCCGGTTCCGCCGTCGCTGACTGGAGCCGGGGGCGATGACCGATGGGGCCGTTCCCAGTAGCCGTATCCGCGGACTTCTGACCGGCAGCAGCCTGACGTCGCGGGTCTTGAGATCCTCGGGGATCACGGTCGCTGGGTTCGGTTTTTCCCAGGTTGTGAGATTGCTGAGCAACCTTCTTCTCACACGGCTTCTGTTCCCCGAGGCTTTCGGCCTGATGGGGTTGGTAACAGTCTTTCTGATCGGTCTGGCGATGTTCTCGGATGTGGGAATTGGTCCCGCCATTGCCCGCAGTCCGCGGGGTGACGATCCGGTGTTTCTGGACACGATATGGACAGTCCAGATCCTGCGCGGCGTATTTCTTTTTCTGATCGGATGTATTCTGGCCTACCCGATTTCCCTTTTCTACGAAGAGCCCTTGCTGTTCGGGATGCTGATGGTTGCCTCGGTCCAGTTTCTTGTGCAAGGGTTCACGCCGACTCGGCGCGAAACGACGAACCGGCATCTGGCGCTCGGGATGCTAACGCTGCTTGAAATGCTGGCGCAGGTTGTAGGGTTGATCATACTGATCGGGCTGGTTCTATGGCTTGAGTCGGTTTGGGCGCTGGTCATCGGCACGGTGATCGGCAGTATGGTGCAGGTGATCCTTCTGACCCTGTTCCTGCCGGGACATCGCAATCGCCCTCGGATGGAGTCCGAGGCGTTGAGCGAGGTGATCCAGTTCGGTAAGTGGATATTTCTAAGCACGATTTTTGGTTTTTTGCTGATCCAGGGCGACAAGCTGATTCTGGGTAAGATCCTGCCGCTCGATCTGTTCGGGATCTATACCATCGGTTTTTTTCTGGGTAGTTTTCCGATGATGCTGGGGCTGATGGTCGTTGGCCGAGTGCTGATCCCGGTTTATCGCGACTGCCCGCCTGCTACTTCACGTCAAAACTTTCTGCGACTGCGCAAGATGCGGGTTCTGGTGACGGCGGGTTTGCTTCTGCTCCTGGGGGCGCTGGCTTTTGTGGGTCCGTGGTTGGTCGATCTGATGTATGATGACCGTTATCTGTCGGCCGGGGCCGTGGTTGTTCTGATTGCCTGCATCAATATCCCGGTGGTAATCGGGCTGACCTATGATCAAGCGGCGCTGGCGGCGGGCGAGTCGCGGCGCTTCTTTTTTCTGACCTTGATTAAGGCAAGCCTGACGATTCTGGGTCTATTGGTTGGTGTGACTGCTGGGGGAGTCATCGGTGCCCTGATCGGGCAGGGGCTGGGTATTATCGCGGCCTATCCGGCGCTGGTGTGGCTGTCGTCCAGGCTGGGTGTCTGGGACGTGCTGCATGATCTGGGATTTGCCGTTCTGGGGCTGATGCTGGCCTGCGGGGCGATCTGGTGGAACTGGGACGCGATCGCGGCTTTGGCTGCTTAGCGGAACGTGACGAGTTTGACAGCGTTTTGTCAGATTATGACCGTATTTCGCGGCTATCGCGGGACCTGTGTTT
>Ga0209347_1006066_pt1 | contig 11014 bp, 10 predicted proteins | sample AutmiccommuBRH23_FD_187382 | JGI IMG/M metagenome (GOLD analysis project Ga0209347, IMG submission 187382) | Deep subsurface microbial communities from Mt. Terri, Switzerland - Autotrophic microbial communities BRH/23 (SPAdes) (version 2) | ecosystem: Environmental > Aquatic > Deep subsurface >...
GAGATTTGCATAGTCTGGAAGGGAAAAATAACGACGCTGGCCTTAAGTTCCGGAGTAAGGCGTTAGTCTGGAATAGGCTTTCGATTAAAGCTTTGGTTGATCCCAAAGATGAGTACGCACAGATGGCACTAATGGGAGATATCAAATACTGTCGGATCTTAAAGAGGGGTTCAAATTTCTACTTGCAGTTAGTTATTGACGGGTTTCCACCCGTTAAGCTGGGTAAAAACGGCGAATTCAAGCATAAGGTGGGTAGCTCAAAGGTTGGAATTGATATTGGCACACAGACAGTTGGGATTAGTTCTTCTGAAAAGGTAAGGTTGTTGGAACTGGCACCGGAGATCAATACGCCTTATCGTGAAATTAGGAAGTTTCAACGAAAAATGGATCGAAGTCGTCGGGCGAATAACCCTAACAAGTTTAAGGTCGATGGAACTTTTAATAGGAGTAATCATGACCCTTGGGTAAGGTCTAAGCACTATCTGAGTGATCAAGGCAAACTCCAAAGAATCCAAGGTAAGTTAAGTAATCTTCGCAAGCAATCCCACGAACGATTGGCCAACGAGATTATAAGCCAGGGTACGGAGGTTTTTGTTGAAGAAATGTCCTTCAAGGGACTTCAGAAGCGAGCCAAAAAGACGACTCTTAATAAGAGGGGTAAAGTGAATCGTAAGAAACGATTTGGCAAGTCGTTGGCGAATAAAGCGCCTGCGCTGTTATTAACTATCTTGGCTAACAAGCTAAAGCATCAAGGTGCAAAACTACATCGAATCAAGACAGTTGAAGTTAAAGCCTCACAGTACAATCATGTGGATGATACCTATGTGAAAAAGGAACTGAATGAACGCTTTGCAATAATTGATAGAGATATTGTGATTCAACGAGATTTATATAGCAGTTTTTTGATTATGAATGTTAATCCGGATCTAAGTTCAATTAATCGAGTACAGTGCCTTGAAACGTTCGAGAAATTCAAGACATTTCATGATATAGAGATAGAAAGATTGAGAACAGCAACGAGTCACAAAATAGCCAGTATGGGAATTTAGTTAAAACAAAAAGCGTCTTGATACGGGCGTTATACTACCGCTAATGTGGCCGATGGGCTGCTTGGTAGTTAAGTCTTAGGGAAATCGACCAGTCTTTATATGTTGTACCCTGTAGATGGAATATCATGCCTACTGGCGAGAGTATATCGGAAGTCTTCGTACTTAAGAACCCGCCGACTTTAGTCGTGCGGAGTATCAGTAATCTAACGAAGCAAAGCGAAGCGAAGCTTTAACCTTAAGTATCGAAAAAGCTATTGCACTATTATTTATTGAAGCGGAAGAAGGAGAAGCATCCTCCCTGATTATTAAAAGTAGAGCTCAAGAAATAAAAGTAAAAGGTCAGGAATCGGCAATGTTGGCAAAAACCATTTATGAAGAGATGCAAGTGAAACTTGCTGAAGCTGTTGAGGAAGCTAAGGTAGTCAACCAAATTAGAATTATGGTGGATTCGATTGAGGCTATTGCACATAAAACAAATCTAATATCTCTCAATGCCTCAATTGAGGCAGCACGTGCAGGCGATGAAGGAAGAGGATTTTCGGTTGTAGCTGAAGAAATTAGAAAATTAGCTGACCAATCGAGTCAAAGTGTCAACAATATTCATATAGTTATAGATAGAGTGCAAGAATCTTTTTCAAGGTTGCTCGTTAATACGCAAGGTATCCTTGCTTTCATGGGTAATCAAGTAACTGCAGATTATACGCGATTTATCCAAATGGGATTGCAGTATGAAAAGGATGCCATTTATATCAGTGAGATGTCAAATAAAATTACAATCTCAGCAAGCGGTATAAAAAAGGCTATTGAGGAAGTTTCGCAAACGTCACAAAGTGTAGCTCAAATAACTAACGAAAGTATATCGACCTCTGGAGAATTGCAGGAAAGTGTTTCACAGACAGCAATAGCGGTTGAGGATGTTGCTAGCTCAGCTCAAACTCAAGCAGAAATGGCTCTGTCTTTAAATGAACTTATCTCAAAATTCAAGCTTTAATATAATCTGTGAGTTAGACAAGACGAAATGTGAAAATGGACGCCTGGCTATGAATCGCCAAGCGTCCATTTGTTTTGTATGTGGGAGTAGTGGAAATCATAGGATAGATGGTGAATGAGAGTTATAACGTATTAGTCGTTGAAATGAAGATACTTTTTTCGCAAAAAGGTCTTGACTAAGTTGCTTAAGTAGTTTAACATAAGTTGAATCGGGTAAGAAAGGGTGAGTTAAAGATAATGCGCTACTAATTCTAGTTTCTTAAAAAAATTCTTGTTAATATTGACGAGCAATTTTTTCGGATAGGATTGGTATGAGCATTTTTAATGAAACACCTGGGTTACCTTTGTATAAGGTTCTATGCCTTTTCACTGTCTTGTTGAAGGGGTATGCGACTCACGTTTCTATTATATGATGGCTCTACCTCCTGTCCTAAAATGGATAGGGGGTTTTTATGTTTAATTTATTACGTAATCGGCTAGTGCAAGCGATTTTAGGCTCGGCGGTATTTTTGCAACTCGGAATTTGGGTGCGTAATTTTGCTGTGTTACTCTATGTGATGGAACGAACCAATGGTAATGCGTTTGCGATCTCTATGATTTCTGTTGCAGAATTTGCGCCTATATTTATTTTCTCCTTCATCGGTGGAACCTTTGCCGACCGCTGGCGTCCGAAACGAACTATGATCTGGTGTGATCTCCTTAGTGCTGTATCAGTATTTGCTGTCTTACTTACTTTGGTATTGGGCACCTGGAAAGCTGTGTTTTTCACGACCATTATTTCCGCTATTTTATCTCAGTTCTCTCAGCCATCCGGGATGAAGCTGATTAAGGAAAATTTGCCAGCTGATCAGATCCAAGCGGTAATGTCGATTTATCAGACGATCTTTACCGTCTTTATGATTCTTGGTCCGATCATTGGTACCTTCGTTTTTCATAAGTTTGGGATTTTAGTATCGATTGCAGTGATGGGCCTGGCGTTTCTGCTCTCGGCTAGTGCCTTAACCTTCCTTCCGCCGGACCGTGTGAACCTTGTAGAAACAGCGGGAACAACCCTACGCCAGGAAATGATGGCTGGGATCAGTTATGTACTCGCCAATAAAACTTTGACACTTTTAGGTTTATGCTTTTTGGCTGCTGGCTTAGGAGGAGGCCTTACTCAACCCTTAGGTATTTTTCTAGTCACAGAACGGCTTGGATTGCCGAAAGAAAATTTGCAATGGCTATTGACCCTTACTGGGATAGGGATGTTTTTTGGTGGGGTCATTGTCATGACTTTTGCAAAGGCGATTTCGCCCCAAAGGCTTTTATCTTTCGGGATGTTCATTTCAGCAATTGGTTTAGCAGTATGTGGATTTTCGACAACTACATGGGTAACCTATAGCGTGCATTTAATGATGGGATTAGTTTTTCCTTGCATCATGATCGGTATTAACATGATGATTATGCAAAATTCGGATAGTCAGTTCATAGGCCGAGTCAATGGAATTCTCATGCCCATGTATACTGGTGCCATGGTTATTACGATGAGTGTAGCGGGGGTGCTAAAAGAAACGTTTTCCCTGGTTGCCATGTATGAGGCAGCGGGAGTATTATACATTGTCGGATTCTTGTTTTTGCTGCCGTTAATTTATTTGCCGAAACCTACATTTGAACATTGAACCCACAAACCACACGTTTAGAAAGCCAAAAACGGTGAACCTATTCTCTTGTTTACCATAAAGCCTGCAGGTTTATTTGAAACGATGTAGAATACAAAGTATTAGTGAAGTAGTGAAAAGAAATCAAGATAACGAGAGATAATTCAAAGCAATAAACATCTTTGTAGGGGGAGAGGAAAGAATAATGGAGACTTTTACTGCTGGGTTAGGATTACAACAAATACTGATGATAGGTTTAGGAATCGTTGCTGTTGGCTTTATTCTTAAAAAGCTATTCAAATTGGCTATTACTATAGCGGTTATGATAGCACTTGTATATTATGGATTACCGTTACTCCAGACTGTGATGACAAAGTAATTGGTATGGAGGAAGACCATGAATTTCATTGGTAATATCATTTGGCTCTTAATTGGAGGGATACTTGCCTCAATTGTATGGTTTGTTGCTGGGTTAATATTGTGTGTAACCATAATTGGCATACCATTTGGTATTCAATGTTTTAAGATTTCGATATTTGTATTGTGGCCTTTTGGAAGAGACATAGAACTTGGACATTTCGGAGCAGGCGGCCTAATTTTTAACATTATCTGGCTTATCGTTTTTGGGTGGGAGTTTGCTATAGCTCATCTCGTTATCGGAGCAATTTTTTGTATTACAATTGTAGGTATACCCTTTGGACTTCAGCATTTCAAATTCGCTATGCTTGGGCTCATACCTTTTGGGGCGGAAATACACTAGACATCATGCACTTCTCAGGATTATATAGTAGGCAATAGAAACTAAACCATAAGATCCCAGCAAAGCTGGGATCTTTACATTTAATATAACATGATAGCCATGACAAATTTTGTTTGTACCCTTTTGTTTTCTTATACCCTCGCTTCATTGCTTTGGCTCAGTTCCCTTTGAGATGCTGCCAGCGGCAGAAGATCGTTTCCAAGAGATCTACGACAATAAATAAACTGACTCCGAGTAGAGCCATCATAATGATTCCGGCAAACATCTCATCCGGAGCCGCGCGGCTCCAGGCATCCATAATGAAATAACCTAATCCTTCGGTTGTGGCAAACGACTCGGCAAAAAATAAAACGGCAATCGCTGTCCCCATGCTCAGGCGAAGAGACGTCAGAACATCGGGCAAACTCGCAGGCAAGAGCACGTACCGGTAGACTTGGGCTCGGTTTCCGCCCAGTGAACGCAGGGAGGAAACGGTTTCAGTTGGTACTTTACGAACAGCGTCGCGTGTAGTCACTAAAATTTGAAAAAAGACGATAAACGTAATCAGGAAAATCTTCGAACGGTCACCTAGTCCGAGAAACAAGAGGATCAAAGGGAGAAATACAATTTTTGGAATAGGATAAGTAATATACACCAAAGGGGCTAAAAACCGGTCGATTCGTCGTTCATACCCCATAATCAAGCCTAGCGGAAGACCAAGAAGTAACGAGAGTAATGTAGATAGGACGACTCGATACGTGCTGACCCAAAGGTGCAGCCCAAGGTTCGCATTGAACAACAATCGAGTAGTAGCTCTTATTGCTGCCTGAGGTGTCGGTAAAAGGGGAGTATTAAGGCCCCAAGCGGCATACTGCCAGAGTGCTAGCAAAAATAAAACGGCTCCCAAATACCCAAAGAAATGTCGCTGTAAGCCTCTACCTCGCTTGATCATCTATCCATTCCCCCTTCCAAGAGGGAACGGACATAGCTTGTCTTCTCGAAAAATTCTGACGTCTGGCGATAGCCTGATTGCCCGACAAGAGGATTAAGTATTTCGCCCATGACATGAGTGGGGCGACCATCCGCCAGCACTAAGATTCGATTACCTAGAAAAACAGCTTCTTCAATACTGTGAGTTACTAAAACAGTTGTTAGCTTCTGTTCCTGCCAGATTTCTAATAAAAGTTTTTGCAGTCGTTCACGAGTCAAGGCATCGAGGGCCGACAAAGGCTCATCCATTAAGAGCAAATCTGGTTGTAAGGTTAACGCCCGAGCCAAAGCTACTCTCTGTCTTTGCCCGCCGCTCAATTGACTAGGAAAATGATTCTTTACTTCCCACAAGCCCATTTTGTGGACCATTTCTTCGACTGCACCCCGATACATACGCTTAGGCATATGCCGAACCCGCAAACCTAAACTAACATTTTGCTCAACATTAAGCCAGGGAAAGAGCCCATATTCTTGCAGGATAAAGGCTGTTTTCTGCCGAGTACCCATCACCCGCTCACCCCAAATCCGGATCTCTCCACCTGTTGGTTGCAACAACGCGGCTAAGAGATAGAGAAGAGTGCTCTTACCGCAGCCAGAGGGACCTATTAAAACTAAGCTTTCTCCTTGTTCAACCTTCAAACTAAAATCGTCATAGACCTTGACCTGTGACGCTCCTTGAACATAAGCTAGATCACAATGAGAAACTTCAATCACAGGTAATTCTCTCCTTATTACAGAAATCAGAGGCCAAGCTCTGAGTTAGAGGTTAGAGGTTAGAGGTTAGAGATTCGAAGTTCAAAATTCAAAAATTTGAAATGTAAGGCTCAAAATGAAGCCGACTACAAACATCAAACTAACGAAGTTCGAACATCGAACATCAATTTAGGGTAGGAGCTTGGAGTCTACTAAATCCTGATAGCCGTAAGCTAGGGGAATGAGCTTTTTATCAACCATCCATTTCATGACACTATTGACTTCTTCCTCTGTGGGAAGCTGAAGCTTCGAGAAGGTAGGCATTTTATAACTTTCCTTTAATTCAGCAGGAATTTGGGCTTTTTCTAAAAAAAGACTGCGATATTGATCGGGATTTTTACTTAGCGCTTGTCCAGCAGAGCCATAAACTCGAACTGTTGCTTTAATTCCTTCGGGGTTCTCTTGAATACTTTGGGTTCGAAATAAGAAAACGGTCTGGGAAATATTCCGGTACGTATCATCGATAATCAGATGAGCCCCCTTGGCTTGAGCTAGGGAAGCTAGAGGATCAGGAAGACAAGCTGCATTGATCTGGTCCGATAGCAACATATCTACGCGCACGGGCATTTTAGGGATTGACATCTTCTTCACATCGTTTAATATTACACCTTTATCCAGGAGCATTTGGTCGCTGACATAATCAATAATCGAGTTCTGCGATATCCCTAGTGTCGCTTCTTTTAATCCTATCATATCTTTTATACTGGACTTAGGGGAGGACAAAATTGCAAAACGCCCTTCTTGGGGAGTAGCCCCAAGCCCGATCGAAGCAATCTTCACATCAGAACCGATTTTCTTTAACAAAGCCACGGCTACCAGATCCGCTACTTCTCCATCAATTTGTCCTGCTTGTAATGCAGTATCCCGTTCCAGGGCACTCGCAAAGCTAACCAATTCTACCTGAACCCCTTCTTTGGCATAGAGTCCATCTTTTTCCGCAACATAGAACGGCAAATTATCTTCAATAGGCAGCACTCCAATTTTAACCGTTTTCCCAACTTTTGGCGTAGGTTGACTATTATCTGGGGCCTTAGTTGCTGCACAACCGGAAACAACGATGGCTAGACAAAGAACCATACTCAAAATACTTAACCAGAAACTTAGTTTTCTCATTTAATATCGACACTCCTTTTTCTTTTACTAGTCAGTCAGACCCCTATGCCTCTGCGCGGAACCACTGATGAATGTAAATGAGCTATTTTAGGGCAAAAAGTATAAACTGACTGTACGTCAGAAATTATAACTTTATGGAAGCATAAGTGCAACTAGGTGGCCGTGGGAAGGATAGCTGAGCGCTCCTATAGCCCAAATGACTCTTATTATTAGTTTCGACAAAGAGTTTGTGATTCCTTTTTGCTCAAGCATCCTGGAACTATAGTTCTACGGCAGCGATGAGAAAACAATTTAAAACATACTGAAAGTTATTAAAGGGCTATTTAGAAATGGATAGCTCTTTATGGATATTAGAGATTTTACGTAGGATTGCAGGTTAATCTGGAAAAGTGTAGAAATAACGTAAGGGCAAAAGTATGACCATAACACGAAAGGAATGGCGCTGACTCATGCATGAAGGACACAGGAGCAGACTGAAAAATCGATTCCTCGAAGAAGGACTGGACGGCTTTGAAGATCACCAAATCCTTGAACTTCTGTTGTTTTACGCCATACCCAGAAAGGATACCAATGAACTCGCTCATTCCTTGATTAATAAATATGGTTCTTTGTCTGGAGTTATGGAAGCTGACCCCAAGGATCTGGCAAAGACCCCCGGTTTAGGAGAAAATTCAATTGTATTGTTAGCATTAATACCTTCATTGACTCGGATATATCTCAAAGATCGTTGGGGAACAAGGCCTACTCTCAATAGCACTGCCAAAGCGGGGGAGTACGTCTTAGCTTTATGTGCGGGAAGAGCCTATGAAGTTTTTTATGTGATCTGTCTGGATGCCCAACATAACGTGATTTATCCGGCGCTCGTCCATGAAGGGACTATAGACCAAGCACCAATTTACCCAAGGATCATTGTGGAAACGGCCTTGCGACATAAGGCCCATAGTGTAATCCTGGCTCACAACCACCCAGGAGGAAGTCCCACTCCCTCGCCGCAAGATATTGAAGTGACGAAAAGGATTCAAGTTGCTTTAGAACAGATTTCCATATCCGTACTTGACCATATCATTGCCGCTGGAGAAAAATATGTAAGTTGTGCAGAAAAAGGATTGCTTTAAGCACGCCATTATCAACTGACGGGGCGGCTGAATTTCCCTGTGATTGTGATTCCACTTCGGTGAACAATGCTATACGGAGAGCCGCTACATAAGTAAAGGGTGTGAATGCCAAATCGTTTTGGACGGTCTGGTATTTTTGCTTTTTCTTGGATAATCCCCACGATCTTAGGAGGATATCGAGGAAAAATGTGGAAGGTATAAAGTATAAGGGGAATATCTGGTGGCTCGGATAACCGTCTTGACGTAGAGCGTTTGTAGATGCTTCGTAACCCCCTGTGTTGGTCCGTAGCGGTACTAATGTCTATAATGCGAACTCGAATTAATTTCATACAAGCCCAAATAGCTTACAATTTCCGCGTTGAGCTGCGACAGTGTTAGAACTCCTAACTTAATGTATCAGGAATGAATTATACATTTTTTTGTCCCCTTGATGAGCTAAAATTAAGATAAGAGGAGTTACAAACTCTAGATCATTTAGTTTTGCTCTTTAAGATTTGGAGTTTGTTGGTAGGTCAAAGGGAATGAACTTTATGTTGTTTAGCCTTATATGGTCATCTTACTTATATGTTCATTCCTTTTCATTTTCCATGGTTACTTATCGTTATAATCAGTCTATTTTTTCTCTTTTTTCATTGGCCTTTTGACTAACCGGCTTGGGCATAGTAATAAATTGACCAACAGAGACAATCGATAAAAGAATAGCGGGGGATAAGGAAATGCATTTAAGCGATTTTTTAAAAATAAGATATCTAGTATTTTTCTGTGGACAGTTACGGACCAAAGGGTGACTCGTAAACAAATATATGAGCTACGAGGTCGTTATTTCGACGGTCTGGTTTTTTGTATTATGCTAGACTATTTTTGTTATATTGGGAGGAAATAATAGAGAAATGTGGAAAGTATTTTAAATGCATTACCTTGTTAATTGAGTGAAGTCATTTCGCCTCACTTCTGGTTGTTAAAACGTAACTGATGACAAACTAAGTGGTACTAATGTCTGTGAGGGGAAGTCTATTTTTGCATTTGAATTTCGGGTATTATTTAAGAGAAAAAACACAGATAAGAAAAAAGATTTATGATGGAGGAATACTATGCCACCCAACAAAAAGGGTACTTCTCATAATTATGAAATCACTGCAATTAAAGAAATAAAGCAAGGCGCGACATATGGCGAAGTCGCTGTAGAATCCCCAAAAAGAAGATTGGTTGATGCTTTTGCTATTGCCAAGAATGTCAATAAACTGATGAATTATCTTAATCCAATCATTTCTAATATAGATAATGTCAAGGAAGTTATTAAACCAAATGTTAAGTATGTAGTGCAGATATCTAAAGAAATCCTTGATAAAATTGATCGTGGAGAGCTCGATTTTATGAAGTCAGGGGGAGAAACGATAGCAAATATTGTCGACAAAACCCGCCCGAAAAAACCTATTGTGAAGCAATTGAGAATTACAAAAGAAGCTATCGCTAATCCACAGGCAAAGGCTGTAGTAGGCCACATGGCACAAAATATTGCTATTCAACAGCAGTTGGCGAGTATTACGGAGAGATTGGATGCAATAGCAGATAAAGCTGAAAGAATCTTAATTGGGCAAATGACTGACAGATTAGGATTTATTTACGGTTCGTGGGACACGTATCAACAAGCACTTTATATATGTAATGAAGAATTACGCAATGCTTTGAAACTTGATATTATTCAATCGTTGAACATTGGAAGACAGCAGTTATTACAGTACATTAGTTCACTAGACAAGTTTTTTGATGAATTGCCGGTTTCAGAGTTTGAAACAGCATTTAGAAACTTAAATGGTAAACTAAAAAAAGATTGCGTAGATACCCTTAATTCATGTAATCAGGCATTGACAGGGATAGCGTTATCCACGGTGTTATTAAGCAACATCTATTTATCTTATGATGAAACAGGTGTTTTGGAAGTTCTTACGACGCCTCTGATCAAAGTAATAGAAACCCGAAGAGCTAATATTTTGCATATAGCTAACATTGCAAGTCAGCATGATAAACTTTTCGATTGGGTAATAAATCCGAGTGAGTTGGAAAATTTCTTGGACGAAATAAAGAATCCTGTCAAAATGTTAAAAGGAGATATTTTAGAAATTGAAATGTCAGGTGCCGAATTAATTAAATTGAGGGAGGAGAAATTAGAATGAATAAAAACAAAAAGGATCTGCCCAATCTTAGTAAATGGGCAGATGCTGGCGAAAAAATCGGAAATGTTGGAAAAATAATAATCCCTTTATTACCTCTTTTCATTATAGCAATTTTTAAAGGAAAAAAATCAACTTAATAATTTATTAGAAAGTGATTATATTTGTACAATTCAAGCATCGCATTATCCATAAACTGGGATAAATTGGAATAAACTGAGTTCGAGCCTTTTAATTTCTAATCGCGGGGTCTAAATCCACCGCCTTTAGGCGGTATAAGCTTTAAGCCTTAAAAAACTGAGAAGATAGGGCATACTAAACTCCAAAAAGGAGAAGAAGTATGTCAGTAGATTACAATAAATCGAGTCATGCAGTTTATGATATCAAGTACCACATCATTTGGGTTACAAAGTATCGGTATAAAATACTTGGCGGAGAAATATCAAAACGGTTACGA
>Ga0209347_1006067_pt1 | contig 11007 bp, 11 predicted proteins | sample AutmiccommuBRH23_FD_187382 | JGI IMG/M metagenome (GOLD analysis project Ga0209347, IMG submission 187382) | Deep subsurface microbial communities from Mt. Terri, Switzerland - Autotrophic microbial communities BRH/23 (SPAdes) (version 2) | ecosystem: Environmental > Aquatic > Deep subsurface >...
TGAGGATACAAATGAAATAGTTGAAATCATTGAAGGAGAATTGGAAAGCATTGTAGAAATAGATACTGTATTTTCAAATATAGGATTTTCAGACGGCCGTCGCGGGAGTACAAATACCGGTACAAACAGCGCAGAAATCAATGTCGTATTAAAAAGCTTAAAGGATAGGGACAGATCGACAAATGAAGTAGCTGATGAAGTCAGAAAACTGATAAAAGATATCCCCGGAGCCGAAAAGAGTGTTCAAGTATCTTCAACTTCCATGATGGGCGGCGGAACTCCCATAGATATCAAGATTAAAGGAGATGACTTGGGAACATTACAACAGATTGGGGAGGATGTAAAGCAGTTAGTTGCCTCCATTGAAGGAACCAGGGAAGTGAAAAGCAGTATGGAGGAAGGAATTCCTGAGGTTTCGATAATGGTAAACAGAAGAAATGCTTCACAATATGGCCTGACAGCTACACAGATTGCATCAACTGTCAAAGGTACGATTTCCGGACAGGTGGCTACAAGATATAAATTTGATGGAGACGAGATTGACGTTGTTATAAAAGGTGCGCCCATATACCAGGAGAGTATTTCTAATCTTGAACAGACCTCCATACGGACACCCAAGGGAATCAGTGTACCCTTAGGGCAAGTTGCAGATGTGACCGTTGAAAGAGGACCGGTATCAATCAGCAGGGAGGGGCAAGTAAGAACGATTAATGTGACAAGCCAAATCGTAGGTAGAGATTTAGCAAGTATAACGGGTGATATACAAGTGAAGCTAAATGGTTATGAGCTGCCAAAGGGATATAGTTATCAATTGGGCGGAGACAACGAGGAAATGGTGGATTCATTTAAAAGCCTGGCTATGGCACTGCTTTTGGCTGTAGTCTTAATGTACATGGTTCTTGCATCACAATTTGAATCCTTGCTGCATCCCTTTACAATTATGTTATCTGTTCCGCTGGCTGTGGCCGGGGGAGCATTGGGGTTATTTATTACCGGAAGAACGCTGAGTGTACCTGCGTTCATTGGAGTGATCATGCTGGCGGGAATCGTCGTGAATAATGCCATCGTGTTGGTTGACTATATCAATACCAGAAGGGCAAACGGAGAAGAAAGAAAAGAAGCAATTGTTAATGCAGGACCAATCAGACTAAGGCCGATTTTAATGACGGCACTGACGACAATACTGGGTCTGGTACCATTGGCTTTAGGTATAGGTGAAGGCGCTGAAACCCAGGCGCCCATGGCGACGGTTGTTATAGGCGGATTAATTCTTTCTACACTGCTGACCCTGATATTTATACCTGTAATGTATACACTGTTTGATGACTTGGCAAATAAGATAAAGAGAAAGTTTTTCAGGGGTAAGACTGCAAAAGTTTAAAAGGAGTGAGGGTCAATATGGCTGAACCAAAAGATAGAAAAATGGATATACTGCAGGCAGCCATTAAGGTTTTTTCGGAAAAAGGATTTCATGAGGCAACAATTGAGGATATAGCTGCTGAGGCTAAAATTGCAAAGGGAACCACTTACCTATATTTTTCAAGCAAAAATGAGTTGTTTGAAGAAATGATTCGATATTCCATAACTCAATATCATGATAACATCATTGAAAAATTATCATGTGAAATGAGCTTAAAAAATAAATTGCTGCTGCTTGCAGAGCTTCATGGCAGATTTATTGCAGAACGTATTGACCTGGCACAAATGATTATCAACAGTCAGTCCACCCTGGTATCAAAACAAATGAAATATATGATGTTAGAACAGAAAGAACGAATGTATACACTGGTGGGAAAAATAATAGAAGACGGAATTACAAAGGGTGAGGTCCGGGCAGATATTGATAAAGAAATTGCAGCATTATCGGTCATAGGAACCATCAATGATTATTATATAAGGAAGATATTTAACAAAAATAATAGAAAACAGCATATCGAACCAATGCCTGTTGTAGATTTTTTAATCAAAGCTTTAAGTTGAGACTATATAGAAGCAAGGGGACAGGTACACTGCTTCACCAACTGGTGAAGCAGTGTACCTGTCCCCTTGCTTCTGGAAAAATCCTTCGCTTTCGCTCAGGATGACAGTTACAAAAGCTTTGTACTGCCATTGATTCGCAATAAAACTATTATGACATATCGACTTGAACTAACAAATTATGGTACAATAAAAATAATAAAACAAATATTACAACTCTGGGGGCAGCTAATATGGGGAAGGTCTTTGTATACAGAAAATATCATATTTTCTTTAAAGGCATAACCACCTTGATCATGTTTATCCTCTGTGCCACAACCCTAAGAACGTGGAATTACAGTGGGGTGGGGATAACCGGTATTCTTTTGTTAATTTTTAACTATTTTGCAACTGAAAAAAGATTTCCTGAATGGGACTGGCATCGTCTCAGAACCATAAGAATTATAGTGAACTATGTCTTCATCAGCCTGTTGTTATATTATACAAAAATGACGAATGCTGCTTTTATTCCTTTTTACTTCTATATGATTACCCTAACCACCTTTTATTTCGGTATATGGCCAGGTGTAGCGATTGGTGCCGTCAGCATCATGATAACTGTAATTATTAGTTATGTTTATGGGGCAAAAGCCTTGCTATATCATTTATATTTATATTCCTTAGCTATGGCCACGGGTTATTTTGCATATGTGGAGGGAGCCAGAAATATTTTACTGGATCAAAAGGTAAAGGAACTAAAGGCATTGGATAAGATCAGTAGAATTATCGATGAGTTTCCAGAGACCCAAGAGATTTTAGAAAATATCACTAAGGTGGTGGCTGAGACCATGAATTATACTGCCAGTGTGATTATGTTCTACGATGAAGCAAAGGCTAAATTAATAGCAAAGGCCGGTCATGGATTATCAGTTGAAGAATTGAAAAAGATCTCCCGTGAACATAGGTTTGAACGGTATTTAATAGATACAAAAGAAACCATCGTCACTTTTAGCGGGCAAAACGAAGGTTTTATTCAAAATAAAGATGAGGCTTGTGAAAAACAGATAAAGTTTATTGCGGCTGTGCCTCTGCTTTTTAGAAACAAGATCATCGGTACCCTAAGCATTTATGATGGTAATGTAAAACCAATCACAGAGGAAAACAAAGAGCTTCTATACATGATTAGCTCCAGAATAGGTATTATATTGGAGAATGATAGGCTCTATAAGCAGGTTAAACACAATTCAATAACTGACGGACTTACGGGATTATACAATCAAAGACAGTTTTATGAGCGGTTACGTTTTGAAATAGATAATGCCAAGGTAGAAAACTCAAAGCTGTTTCTTTTGATGGTCGATATTGATCGATTTAAGAGTTTCAATGACCGATTTGGCCATCTGGTAGGAGACAAGGTTTTAGTTGAGGTGGCGAGAACGGTTAAAAACAGCATCCGGGAGACGGATGTGGCTGCCCGGTACGGTGGAGAAGAGTTTGCAATTATCCTGTCCAACGGGTCCTATGAAACAGCCGCCATCGTAGCTGAACGTATACGGTATAACGTAAAAAAAATTACTGAGTACATAGATGAAACAAAGGCCTTTGATGTAGGTATTACCGTTAGCATAGGTATATCCTGTTATCCAAACTGTACCAATGATCTCACAAATCTCATAGATATTGCCGACGTAAGAATGTATAAAGGTAAAGAAATGGGTGGAGACCAGGTTATCGCATGACGGGTTACAAGTTACGAGTTACAAGTTTCAAGTAAAAATCAAAATGATAAATAATAAAACTATTTTGTAGCGGAGAATTCATTCTCCGCCTGTATTTATAAGAATAATGTAGGGGAGGGTCTGTGACCCTCCCACAATAGCGGACATTCTCCGCGGCACGAATAGGAGTGTCAATCGGCTATGATTCAGGAAAAAGGTTTTTTTGCATATATTGATACTTTTCTAAATCTCATATTCCCGCGGAATATTTATTGTATCGTCTGCGGAGATGGGATCAGGAATACTGAAAAGTATTCAATGTGTCAGTCATGCAGGGACAAGGCACCCTTTATTTCATCCAGAGAATGTGAAAAGTGTGGAAAGCCTCTGGAAACCCTATACCTTCCTTCAAAATGTCCTGATTGCGTTTCTGCGAACCATTATTTTACAAGAGGATACTCCTGCGTGGAATATGATGACCACATGAAGCAGCTGGTATATAAGCTGAAATACGGAAAGCAAAGATACCTGGCTTACCATATGGCAGAGATGATGTCCGATAAGCTGCAGAAACAAGGCTTGGAAAACCTGGACGTTATTGTGCCGGTACCATTATATAAAACAAAACTGAGACAGAGGGAATTCAACCAAGCTCAGCTGCTGGCAAAATATATCGGTAAAGTCATGGATTGGCCTGTTGATGATAAACATTTAATTCGAATTAGGGAAACCCGTTCTCAAAATGAGCTGTCCAGAGATGAGCGGAAGGAAAATGTAAAAAATGCCTTTAGGCTTGTGTCAGAGGATGCTTTTCCGGGTAAAAAAATATTGTTGGTGGACGATATATATACTACAGGAAATACAATAGATGCCTGCTGCAAGGAATTGATGAAATTCAAACCTAAAACAATATATGTTATAACCTTTGCAACTGGTAGGAATGTTTAGATAGTTGAAAGTTGATAGTTAATAAAATTTTGTAGAGGAGAATTCATTCTCCGTAGAGATTTCCATAGCTAACTACTTGTTTATTTGATTTTTAGCCAGAAGCTAGCAGCCGAAGGTTTTACTTGCAGCTTGCAACTGGTAGGAATGTATAAAACTTTATTTTGGAGGTGTCTCATGGAATTTAGAAATTGTAAAGAATGCGGGCGTGTATTTCAGTCCAACGGATATACAAAGATCTGCCCAAGGTGTCAGGTCGATGACGAAAAGAACTTTGTAACAGTAAAGGAATACATTTATGACAATCCCGGTGTCACCATGCCGGAGGCTTCTCAAGAAACCGGGGTTTCAGAAGACAAAATTCTCCGCTATCTAAGGGAAGGAAGATTGGAAATCATAGGACACTCAATGCTGCTGGATTGTGAACGATGCGGAAAGAGTATCACCACGGGAAGATTTTGTAAGGCTTGTGCCCAAGAGATAGAACGGGGCTTAAAGGGCAGCTTTGAACGAAAGGAAAAAACAAAGGAAAAAGAAAAAATGTATATCGCTGAAATGAAAAATAAAAAATGATAAATTTATAAAACCTGTAAACTAACACCCTGCTTTTGCCGATACTATATATAGAAATCGGATAAGCGGGGTGTTTTTTATGAAAATAACAAATAATCCAAACATCCAGAAAATCTTGGGTGTATATAGAAAGAATACAGAAGCAGTTCAGAAGACTACAAAAATTAATCAGGAAAAGGATAAGGTGGAAATATCGGATAAGGCAAAGGATTTTCAATTTGCCCTAAACGCCTATAAGAACCTTCCGGAAGCTCGGAAAGACAAGGTGGAGGAAATCAATAAGAAAATTCAGTCAGGGTCCTACAATCCTACGGGTGAGGAAATTGTCGACAGTATCTTTGATAGGAAAATCTAAGGGCGGCAGTTGGGGGTATTCTACCTTCAACTTCTTTGTATAGGGGGATTCTATTATGTTAAAGTCAGTGGAACAATTAATACTGGCACTTACCAAAGAATATGAAATGTACAAGGATTACTTTGAGGTAGCCAAAAAGAAAAAGGAGATCATTATCAACGGCCACGTGAAGGAACTGGATCATATCACCAAGATCGAGCAGGATATGATAATGACCATGGGGAAAATAGATCATATTCGTACCAGCATCATTGGTAATTTGCTGATGGAGCTCAATATCAAGTCAGTCGACAGCCTAACTGAATTAACAGAATACCTGCCTGAGCAGGCAGCTTCAAAAATCATGGATATAAAAGAAAAGCTGGAAATGATTATTAAACAAATCAAGGATTTAAACGATCTAAACAGCAGCTTGATTAAACAATCCTTGGAGTATATAGACTTCAATATGAATCTGATGATGAGTCTGGAAGCAAAGGGCAGTACCTATGGAAGCAATGCCGATGAGAAGGATTTAAAACAGAGAAGCAGCGTTTTTGACGTTAAAATATAAGGTGGGATGAACAATGGGTGGAAGTTTTTTTGGGCTTAACGTCGCAAGATCGGGTCTTTTTGCCAGTCAGAGAGCACTGACTGTAACAGGTCATAACATAGCTAATGCCAATACACCGGGATACAGCCGACAGAGGGTTGAGATTGTCCAATCTTTGCCTACGGTTTTGCCGGGAGGGCAGGGAATGCTGGGGTCTGGCGTGGATACGCAGCATATTTCCAACATACGGAATGAATTTCTAGATTATAAATATTGGAGTGAAAATCAGTCCTATGGAGAATGGAATGCCAGGTCAGGAGTATTGGAGACAATAGAAACCATTGTGAATGAGCCAACAGACTCGGGAATTCGTACCGTTATGGACCAATATTTTGCCGCTCTCCAGGAACTCAGTACAAAACCGGAGGATTTGACGGTACGGGCCTTAGTGAGAGAGCGTGGTATTGCACTGTCAGAGACTATAAACCTTATGGGAAGTCAGTTGGAAAAGCTTCAAAGTGATTTGGATTTTGAGATAAAAACCGTAGTGGATGAAATCAATGGTTACGCCGATCAGCTTGCAAAGTTAAATGAGCAGATATTTAGGTATGAACTTGGTGGGAACAAAGCCAATGACTTGAGGGACCAAAGAACTCTGGTTTTAGATAAGCTTTCCGAATTGGTGCCGGTAGATGCCTATGAAGACAGTCAGGGAAGAATGCAGGTTATGCTCAAGGGAAAACTGTTGGTTTCCCATATAACTGCTAACCATTTGACTACAGAACAGAGAGCCTATGGGGATAAGAATAATGAATCCGATGTGGAGAATCTTTCAGATGTGGTCTGGGCTGACGGCTCTGCTTTCATAGCTGATGGAGGCAAGCTTAGGGGTTTATTGGACATGAGGGACAGCAGCAGCGATAATAACAAGGGTGTACCTTACTATTTAGAGAAGCTGAATCATTTTGCCAAAACCTTTGCTGAACAGGTTAATAGTATTCATAGGGAGGGTTATGGGATTGATGGTACCACAGGTATAGACTTTTTTGAAATGGACGAAACAGCCACCAGTTTGAAGGTATCTGAAGCTATTGATCTGGATTTGAATGCCATAGCTGCCAGCAGCACCTATGCAGGTTTGCCGGGAGATGGGAGCAATGCTTTAAAAATGAATCAGTTAAAAGATGATGCAAATATGTTTGCCTGGGGAAAACCTGGGGACTTTATGAAGTCTTTGATAGCCAACCTGGGTGTTGATGCCCAGCAGGCCATAAGGGTTTCAAGCAATCAATCGGCCCTTTTGGAACAGACCGATATCAACAGACAATCTGTTTCAGGAGTATCCTTGGATGAAGAAATGGCCAACATGGTCAAGTTTCAACATGCCTATAATGCCAACGCTCGAATGATCACCACCATTGATGAAATGATTGATGTATTAGTTAACAAGATGGGATTGGTAGGACGATAAAGCGTCCGTTGACGGTTGACGGTTCTGGGTTGATGGATGCAAAATAAGAGAGGTATATAAGTCCATTTTAAGATCGGAGTGAAATAAATGCGCATAACAAACAGCATGATGGTTTCTAATATGATGAGAAATATTAACAACAATTTAAATAGATTGGATAAGATTCAAAATCAAATGGCTACGGGTAAAAGGATTTCGAAGCCTTCCGATGATCCTGTAGGTATGGCTCAGGTCTTAAAGCTCACATCTGATATCAATGCCTCGGAACAGCACAAGAAAAATGCAGATGAGGCTTTATCCTGGCTGGAAACAACGGAGATGGCCGCCACCCAGCTGAAGGATGTTATGCAGAGGGTCAGAGAATTAACGGTACAAGGAGCTACTGATTCCTTAGCTCAGGAAGATAAACAGGCCATACAAAAGGAGATTGTCCAGTTGAAGGAGCAGATCATTTCCATAGGGAATTCCACCTTTGCGGGGAGATACATATTCGGTGGGTATAATACCATGGAGCAGCCATTTACCATTGAAGAAACACCGGTGGGGGACAAATTAAAATACAATGGCAAGTATATCAGCCCCGGTGGAATTATAAACAGTACCATGGATGATAGTACATTCATCGATTTTCTTACTAATCCCAACAATAAGGAATTAACCAATGAACAGATGACAGATACAATGCGGATAGAAATAGGAATAGGCGACTTGATGAATGTAAATATAAATGGAAATGAGCTGTTTGAAAAGGGCTTTGGAGGTGTTTTTGAAACCCTTACTAAGCTGGAGAATGTTTTAAATGGAGTAGAAGAATATAAGCATGGTTTTGTAGACATGCAGTTTGAAACAACTCCCACAGCTTTAAATGCAGATGACTTAGATAATACCGATGAAGATAGAACCATAAGCATTAAGCTGGGTCAGGATATATTTCAATTAAAATTGCCGAATGAGCCTCTAACCCAAGATTCTATTCAAAAGGCTATTGATTCCGTTGAATATTTGAAAAAGAACGGTGTTAAAGTGAGTATAGACGGTTCCGATATTTCCTTTTCAGCTCAAGAAAAAATAACCGTGAATGCAAGTCTGGGTAGTACTACGATCACCGATGAAACAGCAACACAGACGATTGCTCCGTTATTAATAGGAGATAGATTAGAAAATACTCTGGAAACTACTGCAGATAATCATGAGTTTATTTTAAATATTAATGGAACTGATTATACCATTTCTTTACCGGGGGACAAGGTCTACAGCTTAAACTCAACAAATGGAGAGAATGAATTGATGAAGGATATCAATGATCAATTTGAGGCTTTAGGTATTGAAGAGCAGGTACAGGTATCCTTTACAGAAGATAATCGGCTGCAGTTCAAAGGTCAATACAAGGACGCAGCATCAGCTTCTTTTTCAGATATTAATATTAAGAATACCGGAACTGGAGATATTGCATCGAAGTTAGGTTTTGCAAATGGTCAGGAATCTGCAAAGGCAGTGGTTAAAACTGAAAAGCTTGATGAAGGTAGTATACTGAGTGATATAGATAAAAACATGGAAAATATTCTCGCTAAGCTTGCTGAAATCGGAGCGAAAAACAATAGATTAGAATTGAGTCAAAACCGATTGGAAGATAATATTCTAAATCTAAAAGCACTGTTGTCAAAAGTACAGGATGTAGACATGGCTGAAGCTATTATGAAGCTGAAGATGGAGGAAATGGTATATCAAGCATCTCTATCTACGGGAGCAAAAGTCATTCAGCCAACCCTGGTTGATTTTATAAAATAGTATAGCATATTGCTAAAATATATACATAACCCAAAGTTATTAATTATGAACTAACTTGAGGTGATTTTATGGGTGACTTAAGGATCACCACTACTCCTGCCCTGATTGGTATACAGACTAAAACCGGCAGGTTAGAAATACAGCAGCCAAAGGCTGATATGGAACTGAATATACAGCATCCCAAGGTTGAAATCCATTCAGAGCAGGTAAAGGTGCAGATTGATCAGTATGAATGCTTTGCCGAAGCCGGACTGAAAAACTTTATAGATTTAACAAGGGAGAATGCTGCTTTCGCTAAACAGAAGTTTGCTGAGGCTGTGGACCGTATTGTCAGACAAGGTGACGAGATGGTGGCTTCCCTTCATAAGGGCGTTGATATGATTCCAATCCATGCTGAGGAAAATGCCTTTGAAAGGAATCGGGTGGATTATAATATGGATACCATACCAAAAAGCAGACCAAGGATTGATTTTATCGGAGGTACTGTCGACATCAAAGCCATTGAAGGAAGAGTAGACGCTCAAGTTCGGATTAATAAACCCATTATTGATTATACAAGGGGCAGTGTGGATATATATCTAAGACAGAAGAATAGTATAAACATAGAGTATGTAGGAAATCAGTTGGATGTAACGGGGTAGAAGAACGCTGCGCAGCAGCATTAAGGAGGTCACTATGCTTCTAAATACCAAACACTTTGGAGAAATTGAGATAGAAGAAGACAAGATCATCATGTTTCAAGATGGCTTATTAGGTTTTGAAGATATAAAAAAATATACCATCATCTTAAATTCAGATAAGGATGTTCCCTTTCACTGGCTGCAGGCAGTAGATGAGCCTAATTTAGCATTTGTAATTACCAATCCTTTTTTATTTAAACAGGATTATTCCTTTGATATTCCCGACAAGATTCTGGAGCAGCTGGAAATCCTTGAAAAGCAAGATGTGGCTGTTTTCTCCATTGCAGTAGTTCCTGAAGAGATGGAAAAGATGACTATAAATCTAAGAGGACCATTGGTAATCAATGTAGAAAAGCAAAAAGGCAAGCAGCTTGTTTTAGATGGAGAAGGATATGATTTGAAGTATTATATCTTTCAACTTCTGCAGTTTCCGAAATAGGATAGGGGGCGGACATATGCTGGTCTTAACACGAAAAAAAGATGAAAGTATAGTCATTGGAGACAATATAGAAATTAAGATTGTAGGAATTGAAGAGGGAAAAGTCAGACTGGGTATCTCAGCTCCAAAGGATGTAGAAATCCATCGTAAAGAAGTGTATGTGGATATTCAGGAAGAGAATAAAAAGGCAGCCACAGGCAGCCTGAATATCAGTGACCTTGGAAAGCTGTTAAGGAAATAGGATTAGAATATGTTTATATACGAATTATTAGGGTATCTTCTAAAATGATTAAATAAATGATTTTCGACACAAAAATATTTTTTTCTACTTAACTAAAGTATTTTTGTATATAATCCGATACTTTTAGTGATAGAAAATTCATTAATGGATCTATGGCGGCCGACATATGAGTTGTTAATGAGTTTCTAATAATATGGTTGATTTTTAGTCTGGTTGATTTTTATTTTAGGTTTTATCCGTCAACCGACAACCATCAACCATCAACCGACACGGCTGCGAAGCAGCCCATACCCTAGACATGGATGTCAA
>Ga0209347_1006068_pt1 | contig 11005 bp, 8 predicted proteins | sample AutmiccommuBRH23_FD_187382 | JGI IMG/M metagenome (GOLD analysis project Ga0209347, IMG submission 187382) | Deep subsurface microbial communities from Mt. Terri, Switzerland - Autotrophic microbial communities BRH/23 (SPAdes) (version 2) | ecosystem: Environmental > Aquatic > Deep subsurface >...
AGAGCGTGACGCCCTGCCGAATTCGACCAACAACCTCTACCTCAATACGGAGTGCGGCATCAATCGCGTGGCGATTCGTTCGACTCTCACGCCCGGCGTCATCACCGTCACCGCCTCGCGCGAAGGCCTCACCCCCGCGTGAAGATCGAGTCCAAACGCGTCGAAACCATCGACGGTCTCACACGCACACTGCCGCCGACTTTGCCAGGGTTACGGGAAAGGAACCGGCTGCGCCGCAAGACTCTCGAACCCGCCTGAAGGCGGGACTCCAAACCATTGTGCCTTGCCGGAATCAGATCGTATACGGGACGCGCATCGCGCGGGACCGCAGGCGGTTGGCCTCGGGATCGCCGACGAACTGGGCCTTGCCCAGGTCGAACTTCAGGTTTCGCTTCAACTGCCCGCAGATGTCGGCCGCCAGGCAGATGTTCATCGAGCGGAGCATGATCTCGGGGTTCGCCACCGCAGGCCGGCGCGTGCGGACGCAGTCGAGGAAGTCCCGCACGTGGTTCAGCGGCCTTTGGGTCCGGGCCGTGTAGTCATCCAGCACCTTCTTGAATTCGACCATCAGCGCCGGCGAGGAGACGTCGGGCTCCGAGTAGCCGTCGGCAGCCGCCGTCCATCCTTCGGGCCCTTCAAACCGCTCGCCGCAGGCGCCATGCCAGTACTTGCACGGGTCCCAGACCGAGCCGGCGACCCGGAACAGAACCAGCTTCACGCCGTTCGAGAGGCGCGTCATTATCGTCGCGTCCGGCCCGGCGTACTCGAACTCGATCGAGGACACGTCCGTCATGTCGAGTCCGGCCAGGGCCTGGGCCACCGTGTGCGCGCCCCACATCGCGGTATCCGTCGCCAGATCGTAGTAGTGATACCACCCGCTGCCGTTCACGTAGCCGGCGTTGTAGGGCCGCCAGGGACACGGCCCGAGCCAGAGGTCCCAGTCCAGTTCCTCCTTGCGCGGTTCCGGCTGCGCCGGCAGCCAGTCGTGATTCAACCCGTCGCGCCAGCGGCAGTCGGCGTAGACCGTGTGAATCGGGCCCAACCGGCCGGTGCGGGCCATTTCGATAGCGAATACGTGGTTCGCCTCGCTGAGCCGCTGGGCGCCGGTTTGATAGATCCTGCCGTAGCGGTCGGCGGTCTCCACGACCGCACGACCCTGCGCCATCGTCAGGCACGACGGCTTCTCGCAGTAGACATCCTTGCCCGCCCCCATCGCCAGAATCGATGCCAGTGCGTGCCAGCGGTCGCCGGTGGCGATCAACACGGCATCCACGTCCGTCCGTTCGGCCAGGAGCTGCCGCATATCGCTGTACGCGGCACAATCCTGATTGCCGTACTTGCTGTCCACCGTGTTCTTGGCCGTTTCGCGCCGGCTCTTCAGGACATCACAGACGGCGACCCACTGCACATCCGACTCGGTCAGCATGTAGCCCAGGTCATAGGAGCCGCGGCCGCCCATTCCGATGCCGCCCATCACGATGCGTTCGCTGGGCGCAGCAGTGCCGCCGCCCCCCAGCGCGGAGGCCGGAACATAATAGGGCAACGCCACCGCCCCGGCCACCATCGCCCCGCGTGTCAGGAATCGACGCCGCGTGAGTGTCGTACGATTGTCACCGCTCATGGGATCTTCCCTCAGCACCAGTTCATGTCATCGCGGGGGGCCAGGCGTCTCATGAAGAGACTCTTGTCGGCCTCCTCGTCGTTCGTGATCTTCATGTTCTTGGCGTCCCAGAGCAACGTCCGACCCGGGTGTACCAGCGCGATGTCGCCCAGAACGATGATCTCGGAGAGCGGTCCGGCGTACTCGAACGGCGACATCGCGGTGTCTTCGCCTTTGCAGGCCAGGGTCCAGTTGTCGAAGTGGTCGCCCGCTTTGCAGCGAAACGCCACTTCCGGCGGTCTCGGCGTCGCCTTCATCGCGGTCTCGGGAATGATCCGGCCGCCCTGGCTGTGGCTGCCGGCCATGATCGAGGCGTGCTCGCCCACCATGACCGAGCCGCTGTCGATCCCGCGACGCTCGGGCTCCAGGTGCTTGGGACGCGGGAACTCGATGTCGTCGCCCAGGTAGTACTTCATCGTAACCGCAGGCATCTTGCCCCGCGGGCCGAACTCGTACGTGATCACGCCCGACCGCGGCAGCGATCCGGGGAAGGCCGGCGTCTTGACGTCCGCCCGCACGCTCAGCGGCACCCGCAGATCGAGGGCGTAATAGGCCGGATCGAAGATGTGCGCCGCCATGTCGCCCACGGCCCCGCTGAAGTGCGTGTACCGGATCCACTCGCGGTTCATGTAGCTTTCGCTGAAGGGGATCATCTCGGCCCGGTTCAGGTACAGGTCCCAGTCCAGCGTCTTGGGCACGACGGAGCCCTCGACCACGGGCTTCTTGACCCAGTAGTTCTTGGTCGAATAGCAGATGACCTCCTTGATGGGACCGACCGACTCGGCCTGCCCCCAGTCCCGCAACATGGCCGAACTTCGGCCGGAGTGGCCCTGGTTGCCCATCTGCGTGATGACCTTGGGCTGCTTGCGGGCCTCTTCGACCAGCATGCGCACCTCGTTGACGGTGTGACAGAGCGGCTTCTGGCAGTAGACGTGCTTGCCCCGCCGGATGGCGGCCGTCGCGATCGTGTAGTGATTATGCTCCGGCGTCGCGACCAGGACCGCGTCGATCTCCTTGCCGATCTTGTCGAACATGACCCGATAGTCCGTCCAGAGCTTGATCCCCTGGAGCGTGGGCTTGTTGGCGATCTGCTTCTTGTGCCAGGCCTCATCGACGTCGCACAGGGCGATCACATTGTCCGTCCGGGCCAGATGCTCGGCATTGCCCGAACCCTGCATGCCCACGCCGATGCAGGCGATGTTGAGCTTGCTGTTGGGCGAAGGGCCGGCCTTGAGGATGTTGAAAGGCGCTGCGCCCACGGCGGACGCTGCCAAAGTGCTCTTCAAGAAGTCGCGACGGTTCAGTGATGCCATGATATGTACCTCCACCTGAATGAGGTCCGAAAGATAGCTGTCCGTACTACGGACGCCGCATAGATGATAGGATACTACGGCCGGAACGCCGCTGCAATCCTGCTTTCTCCAAAATCCGCCCGTAGGGGCGAATCATCATTTGCCCTTGCCGGCGGCGATCGGTTCCACAGATGGGCCGAATTTCGGCTATGTGGACGGACATTCGGAATCCCGCAAGCGAAAGGGACTTGAAACCGTCCGCCAGGGACGCAACAATGAGCGGACATGGGTGGGCGACTTCGACCCCGCGACCGATCGTGACGTCGGGGACGTGCAGTGGGTCCAGCGTGGGATGTAGGGCAAACTCGGCTATGGAAACTAGGGAAAGGAACGCAAAAATGAGGAAGACAGCCCAAATCGTGCTCATCGCATTGCTGGCCCAGTCGCTTTTCGCCAGGGAATATCATGTGTCGGTAAGCGGCCGGGATACCGACGATGGTTCGGCATCCAGCCCGTTGAAGACCATCTCCGCCGCGGCGGCCCTGGCGCAGGCCGGCGACGTGGTCACCGTCCATGAGGGCGTCTATCGCGAACGGATCGCCCCGCCGCGAGGGGGACAGTCCGATCAGCGTCGCATCGTGTACCAGGCCGCCCCCGGCGAGAAGGTCGTCATCAAGGGCTCCGAAGTCGTCAAGGGCTGGCAGAAGGCGCAAAACGACACATGGAAAGTCGTCGTTCCCAACAGTCTCTTCGGCGACTTCAATCCGTACAGTGATTTGATCCGCGGCGACTGGTTCAGCCCCAAGGGGCGGGAGCACCACACCGGCGCGGTCTATCTGAACGGCCACTGGCTCATTGAGGCCGCCGCGATGGACGATGTCCTCAAGCCGGTGGGAGCGGCATCCTCGCGATATGGCCCGGGGAGCCAGCAATACCTGCTGAACGTCGCCTGGCTGCGCCCCGGCGAGGGTTCCGGCAATACTGGACGAACTCCAGCGGCGAGTTTCTCAAGTCAGCACGGCATCCAGACGGCGCCGTGTTCGGAGGGGGGCGAGTGCATCGGCTGGATCGAACACGGGGACTGGGCCCGCTACGAGCGTGTCGATTTCGGCCACGGCGCCGAGCGGATCGAGATCCGCGCGGCATCCGAAACGACCGGCGGAATCATCGAGGTTCGCCTGGATACCGCGGAAGGAGAACTCCTGGGGACTTGCGCGGTCCCGAACACGGGCGGGTGGCAGTCGTGGTCCTCATTCCATGTGAAGACCAGGCCGATGAGCGGGGTCAAGACGCTCTGCCTGGTGTTCAGGTCGCCCCGTTCGGAGGCCGTGGATACCCCGCTGTGGTTTGCCCAGGTGGACTCGTCGAACACCACGATCTGGGCCCAGTTCAAGGGAGTCAATCCCGACGAGGCCGAGGTCGAGATCAACGTCCGCCGGACGGTGTTCTACCCGGACAAACCGGGCGTCAATTTCCTCACCGTTCGCGGCTTCACGATGGTGCACGCCGCCACGCCCTGGGCGCCGCCCACCGCCGAGCAGATCGGCCTGATCGGCACCCACTGGAGCAAGGGCTGGATCATCGAGGACAACGACATCCGCTATTCGACCTGCGTGGGCGTCACGCTCGGCAAGCACGGGGACCAGTATGACAACACCTCTGCCGATACCGCCGAGGGCTACGTCAAGACGATTGAACGCGGGCTGGCAAACGGCTGGTCCCGCGACAACATCGGCCACCATATCGTCCGGAACAACCGGATCTCCCATTGCGAGCAGGCGGGCCTGGTCGGCAGTCTCGGAGCGACCTTCTGCACGATCACCGGCAACGTCATCCACGACATTCACATCCGGCGGCTGTTCACGGGCGCCGAGATGGCCGGCATCAAGATCCACGCCGCGATTGATACCGAGATCAGCGGCAACCGCATCTATCGTACGTGCCTGGGCATCTGGCTGGACTGGATGGCGCAGGGTACGCGCGTGACGCGGAACCTCCTGCACGACAACAGCCGGGACCTCTTCGTCGAGGTCAACCACGGACCGTTCCTCATCGACCACAACCTCTTCCTCTCCGGCGCATCGCTCCTGGATATGTCCGAGGGCGGGGCCTACGCGCACAACCTGTTCGCGGGCGTTCTCGACCTGCGGCCGGAGTTGGGACGCGAAACCCCCTATCACAAACCGCACAGCACGGAGGTCGCGGGCCTGCGGAACATCCCCGGCGGCGATGACCGCTTCTACAACAACATCTTCACCGGCAACAGCGGCCTGGACCAGTACGACAAGGCGGCCCAGCTCATGTGCATGGCCGGCAACGTCTTTCTCAATGGCGCCAAGCCCTCCGCACATGAGCCGAACCCGCTCGTGCTGGCGGAGTCCGATCCCGCAATCAAGCTGGCAGAGGAAGCGGATGGCGGCTATCTTTATTTCACGTTCGACAAAGCATGGGCCGGGAAGTCACCGCGTCCGCTGGTCACCACGGAACTGCTCGGACGGGCGAAACTCCCGGACCTGCCCTACGAGCGGCCCAACGGCTCGCCCTACCGCCTGGACCACGACTACTCCGGCCGCCGGCGAAACGCCGCCAATCCCTTTCCGGGCCCCTTTGAAATGTCCGAGGGCGGAAGACAGATGCTTAAGGTTTGGCCGTTGCCCGCCCCCGCCGTGGTGTTCCGTCCCACGCGGGTCCCGTAGGCAAGCCGTGCGAGGGCAACCGCGTCCCGGCGGATGCGTCAGAAAACGCCCGGTCCCAGGGCTCTCACCGCGAGACAGGCTGAATTATGTCGATTCGAAGGAAAACGGGGGAATGGCCCGAATGGCTTTATGGGACCGTCGCCGCTTGGGAATCCAAACGCCCTCGAAGATCGCGCTGAGCTGCTTCTGGATCCCCCGCCGGATCCGGTCCTCGGCGGGCGGCCGGACCACCGGAACCGTCTGGAGAATCTCGGCGGCCAGCGCTCGATAATCGGCCGCCGCTCGGCTGTGGGGGGCGTATCGCAGGATCGGCTCGCCCGCGCTCGGGCTCTCAGCCAGCCGGACGCTCCGTTGAATCACGGTATCGAATACGAGGTTGCCGAAGATCTCCCGCAGTTGCTGCTGCACCTGCCGGCTGAACGTGGTGCGATCCTCGACGAACGTCAGAAGCAGGCCGACGTTTTCTACGGGGCAGGGATAGAATCGCTCGCGAATGATGGCCACCGTATCGAGCAGCCGCCGAAGCCCTTCGAGAGCGTAGTAGTGTACCTGGACCGGCACGATAATGTCGGTGCTGGCGACCAGGGCATTGAGCGTCAGGATCCCCAACGCCGGCGGGCAGTCGATCACACAGAAGTCATAGGCATCCCGTACGCTGCGAAACGCCCGGGCCAGGAGAAGTTCCTTGCCCGACATCGCCCCCAGCTCGACCTCGGCGCTGGCCAGCAGCACGTTGCTGGGCGCCAGGTCCAGGCGGTCGATCCCCGTCCGGATCGCCACGTCCGACATCTGGACGTCGGGCCGGGTCAGCGCATCGTACACGGTTCTGTCAAAGCCGTCCGGATCCTGGCCGAGCCCGATCGTGGCGTGGGCCTGAGGATCGAGGTCGATCAGGAGAATCCGCTTGCCAGCCTCGGCCAGGGCCGCCGCGGCGTTGATCGCGGTGGTTGTCTTGCCGCAGCCGCCCTTCTGGTTGATTACTGCAATGGTTTTCACCGGCCTTACCCGCCTCTCAGGGATTGAGCAAACAGCATGCGGTCCCCGCCTCGCACCGATCCATCGCAACTAAATAGTATACCCGCTGGGCGTGGCCGTGTCAATCGGTCACCGGCGCCGGAGGCTGGTGGGATGCGGCCGGCATGCGGCGGCGGACTTCGCGGGCTCTTTCCGGGTGGCAGCGGCAAGCGGAGTCTTCGCAGCTTGCCGATGGCTTCATCGCATTCACAGAACCATCGGCAAATCTCGTCTCGTACGGGCGGGAAAAGGAGGGGGGACCGGCTCGTCTGTCGCGTACGGGCCGGTCCCAAGGCACGCATGGGCGTAGGTGTCAGATGGCCTGTTTGCTCTCGAACTGGGTGGGTGCGGGTTTCTCGGGAGCCTGCTCCTTCTGCCTTTTCGTGTCGTTCTTTTCCAGCAACCGGTCCAACATCTCCCGGTTGCGTTTCTCCAGGGTCTGCATTTGCTCCTGGAGGCGTTCCATCTGCTCCTGGAGTCTTTCGACGGCCCGATCCTTCTGCTCGGAGAAGCGTTCCATGTCCGGCCGGGGAATCGAGCCGAAGAACTTCTGGTACATCTCCGGCCGCGGAGGCTCGGGCAGGCGGAAACCCTTCCCGATGACGACGTCCATCTTCACATTCTCGCGGACGTTCTCAATCGCCTCGCGGGCCGGGCCGCGATACTCCTGCGGGATCGCATCGAGATTGCCGACCGTCGCACGGTACTCCTTGCCGCCGACTTCGACAATGACCGCCGAATCCTCGTCCTGGGGGTCGCCCTCGATGGTGATCGTGTATTCCTTTCCATCGGCCTGGTGCTGGAGACTGTGCGTTTCCTTGAAGAACTGCTTCACATCCACGTCAAAGTCGGGCATCTTGTCAAATGGGATCTCCATCCAGTCCTGGCCGTCCGGCCCGATCTTGAAGACCTTGCCCGGGCGCCAGGTCGTCATGGCCACCGGCTCGGGCGGATACTTGAGCTTCGAGTCCTCCCGGGCCGCTTCCAGCTTCAACGGCACGGTCGTTCGCCGGCCCAGGTGGATGACGTCGAGCGAGACCTCATCTCCCACGGCGGCGCTGCGAACGCCCTCAACGACCTGCTCCACACCGGTGACTTTCTTGCCCTGAAAGACGGCCACAATGTCGTCGCGATCCAATCCGGCCTTGTCCGCCGGGCTGTCGACGATGATGTTCCGAATCCGAACGCCCTGCCCGGCATCGAGGCCGAGATGCTTGGTCAACAGATCGGGCAGCGGCGCCGCATCCAGCTCCACGCCCAGGAGGGCCCGCTGATCCTGGGCCAGAGACGCCGAACCGACAATCAACAGAACTACACATCCGAATAGCAACGCACCTTTTTTCATAGACTTTCCTTTCATCATAGACCGCCGTGGTAGGAAGCCGGTTTGACCACTCCCTCACGGTATCCTTCGATAAGCCATTGATTGCCTGCCTGGTCGGTGAAACCGTACCACTCCACCTCGCGGGTGACCTGATCCGGGGTCCGCCGCTCGAGCACTGGCCAACCGCCGTTTCGGCCCCCCGACTGGGGAGAGGTGTCTTTCACGACCATCGAGTCGTTACGATCGCTCGGAAGCCCGGAGCCTCCGACCAGCACGAAGTGGAGAAGCAGCCCCAGGAGGAATCCCGCCGCCAGCCCGACGGCAAAGCGAGGCATCCCATCCATGCGAATGATGCGACGCCATGCCGAGCCTCGGCTCTGCCGCCAGGCCCGCTCGAAGAGATCCTCGGGGTCCGCCCCCCCCGGGCGGACCTCTTGACGAACGATCTGGCAGCCGCATTCGTGCAGCATGCGCATCTGCTCCAGAAGCTCCCTGGCCCGGCCGTCCTGCTCCAGATCCCTGTCGAGGACGCGCTGCTCGGCCGGCGAAATCTCGCCGTCCAGGAGCTTGCCGATCAGTATTTCCAGCCTGTCATCTGTCGCACTCATATCTCATACACCTTCTGCTCTTTGCCGGCGATCTGGTTACGGATCATCTGCCGGGCCCGCACCAGCCGGATCTGCATCGTCGTGATCGGGACGTCCAGAACCTCGGCCATCTGGGCGTACGTCAGATCCCCCGAATGGGCCAGCATGAAGACCTCGCGGTACTTCTGGGGCAGTCCCTGGACCGCCTCGAGCACCCGGCCGTACAGTTCCTTCTTCGCAATATCATCCGCGGGGTCGCCCACGAATCCGGGCTCATCTACCGCAACCATCTCCGGCTTGCGGCGCCGGGCGTGCTTGATCGCCTCGTGCCGGGCCAGGATGGCCAGCCAGGCCCGGAATCGCTCGGGCTCGCGGAGTGTGTGAATCCTCGTGATCACCCGCAGGCAAATGTCCTGCATCACGTCGTCCAGCTCCTGCCTGTCGCCCCGGACACTGTAGACTAACCCCTTGAGCCAGCCCCAGTTACGCTTCAGCAGCGTCTGGAGGGCCTCTTTGTCGCCCCGCCGGGCGGTACACACCAACATCAACTCGTTTTGGTCGCGATCACTCATGTCGTTTCTACCCACTATAGATACGTCACAAGGGTCACTCATACATCATCGGCAAATTTTTCCTTGTGATTTTAGGAGAAGGACCGCGGCGGCAATGTGGCAGGATGCAGCGATTTGTGCGATTTTTCCGTGCGTTTGGTCTTGACGCGGCGGGCAAGTTCGGCTTAATTGTGCGATAGATACGCCGGTGGCATGCTGACAGGCCCGGACGGCGGAGGCGGAGATTACCTGTGCATGGGCCTGGACCGGTAAAAAATGCGTTTGAGGTGCTTAAGGAGGCCTTAGGATGACAAGGATCGTTACAACCGCAGCGGCGATTCTCATACTGACCATCGCCATCGGATGTCAAAGCAACACGGGAATCAGTCAGCAGTTGCCGCAACGGACAGGTCCGTATGCCGGTTCTGCGGAGCCGCTGCCCCTGACGGCGCCCAGTTCGTCCGATCAGATCGATCTGGTCGAGCAATTGACCACGTATCGCCAGTCCTATCGCCGCAGCTTGCAAGCCCTGGTTCAGCATTACGACGCCATGGGCGACAATCAGAAAGCCACTTGGGCGAAGGACGAACTGACGGCACTGGACCGGATTCCGATGTACCGATACATCGGCGGGGCCGACATGCCGACCAACCTCAAGGCGACCGAGCGTATCGTGGCGGCCGACGAACTGTACGCCGAGGCGGCCAAGCTCGAGCGAGAAGCCGGCGCGCTGCCGGTCCTCAAGAACGAGGAAATTCTGAGGGCCGCACTGGGCAAGTACGGCGAGGTGATCCGCCAGTACCCGACGAGCGACAAGATCGACGACGCGGCCTACAGAATGGGCCATATCCAGGAGTATTTCAACGACTTTGCGCTCGCACTGGTTTCGTTCCAGAGGGCATATCAGTGGGACGCCAGCACGCCGTACCCCGCCCGCTTCCGGGCCGCCGGCATCCTCGACAGGAGACTGCGACGCCGGGCCGAGGCGCTGGAACTGTACCAGGAAGCCATCATCAAGGAAGCCAGCTTCGAGTCGTACCGTCTCCCGGCCGAGAGACGCGTCAAGGAACTGACCACCTCCGGCGGCAACTGAGAGCCGGTGAGCAAGTTCGATTTCCAACGGGCCTGACGGTGTGTCAGGCCCGTTTTCATTTCAATGACCCGCTCCAAGGCGGAGATAGCGGTTTTGGCCACAGAGAACGCAGAGGGCACAGAGGGATGGAAGTTTGATGGTTGATTTCGGATTGAAGAACGCTCCTGCGAGCGAAAGCTCGCCTGGGCCCGACAATCACAAATCACACATCCCAAATCAACCATGCTTTCTCTGTGATCTCTGTGACCTCTGTGGCTGCCTTTCTTAGCTCCTTGCCGGGTCGTTGTTTCATTTTGGGATCGGTGACGAGTGTCCGGCGACATGGAGAAGAAGGTAGCCGAATTCATCCGCCTGCACGAGATCTTCGCGAGAGCCGAAGGGATTCTGGTCGCCGTCTCCGGCGGCGCCGACTCCGTTTCGCTGCTGCACGTCCTCAAGGCGCTCCGGACCGCAGGAACGCTCCGGACGAATCTTGTTTGTGCCCACATCAATCACCGGTTGCGGGGAAAGGCCGGCGAGGCGGATGAACGGTTTGTTGTCGAGCAGGCAAGCGAGATGGGGCTGCCTGTCGTCACCCGGGCCGTCGATGTCCGAGAGCACGCCCGGATGCGCAAGCTGTCGATCGAGACCGCGGCCAGGCAGTTGCGTCTGGCGGCCCTTGGCGAGATCGCCCGCGAGCACGGCTGCTCCTGGATCGCCGCCGGACACCAGAAGAACGACAACGCCGAGACCGTCGTCCACCGCCTGCGCCGCGGGACGGGCTTTCGAGGTCTGGCGGGCATTCGACC
>Ga0209347_1006070_pt1 | contig 11002 bp, 9 predicted proteins | sample AutmiccommuBRH23_FD_187382 | JGI IMG/M metagenome (GOLD analysis project Ga0209347, IMG submission 187382) | Deep subsurface microbial communities from Mt. Terri, Switzerland - Autotrophic microbial communities BRH/23 (SPAdes) (version 2) | ecosystem: Environmental > Aquatic > Deep subsurface >...
TATACATGTCAATAACTATCTCTTCGTCTTCGGTACGTACCTCAATCCCTTTACTAAGATTTTCTCTTCTTAGCAATTCAGCGATCCCATCTTTAATTTGTTTCCGCGAGGACATACCAACTAAACCAAAAACTTCCATGGCAGCGATTCCAGCAACATTAGCAATAACCTCATTCGAAACATAGACTCTTCCCAATTGATTAGAAATTTCAATTGTCATTTTTCTACCCCCTAAATTGATCTAACTTGGGCTATACTATATTTTACTATAAAGAATGAATTATTAAAAGATCTAGATTTATTCAATAACAAAAGCTTGAAAAAGATAAAATCATATGCTAAGATATGCAAGTATGTAGCAAATAGAATCGATGTATTCTAACATATAAGGTGTTTGACTGGTATGAGCTTATAAGGGGGTGTACAGATGTCTCGCAAATGTTTTGTAACAGGAAGAAAAGGAAGCACAGGAAATGCTGTAAGTCACTCCAATCGTAAAAACAAACGTAAATGGGGAGTAAATGTGCAAAAGGTTCGCATCTTAGTTGATGGCAAGCCTAAACGTGTTTATGTAAGTGCTAGAGCATTAAAATCAGGTAAAGTCGAAAGAGTATAATATTCTCCTGATTAAAAACAAAAAGAGCACCAGAATCGGTACACCGAATAAATATTCGAACTGCCTCGCGGAAGCATCCTGCTCGAATATAACTGTTGTGCCCGATGGGTGCGCTATGATTTAAAGGCTTCAGTTCTTCCCTTCTAGGAGTGAATTGAAGCCTTTACAACTAACTTTCGACTTTTTCTATTTCCCCTTGTGAAATATCCCTATTACCGCTTTCACTGCCCCTCCTAAAAACTTCGGGAGCTTGATTGTATAAAATCTCACCCCAACCCCTCCTTATCAGGTTACTATTAATAAACTCCACACAAGTCCATTAATACAGTATATTCACCCGCCTAAAAATATGTACTAAAATATTAAATATCTACTTGTTAATCCTTACTCTCAATTATTAATAATATTCCATCTTTTATCTCAATAGTTCCGACATCGCTAATCAGCTCATTACTAATTCCATATGGTTTTCCTCTTTTCATCTGTCCATCATTAATTGGATATTTAAACCCCGTAACTGTAATCCCACTAACTGTATCCGAAAAGGGAATTAAGGAGACATAGGGAAAGTTGCTTTTGGAAATCTGTTTTATTTGTTTGGCAAAGAGCAATTGAATAACATTGTTTTGACCGAGAAGCTTGCAGTTAATCCCTGCTTCTTCAGCTAAGATTAAGGAGTGTATATTGGCAATTACATGATCTAAACGGGAACCAATTCCACCAAAAACATTTATCTGCTTTGGGGCAAGTTTAATCGCTAGTCTGATCGCTAATTCAGTGTCTGTCTCATCCTTTTCCTGTGGTGAAATAATCAGCTTTTCTGGAAAGCTCTCCTTAATTTTCTCTAAAAAGCCCCCAGATACCGAATCAAAATCACCAATAAAATAATCAGGGACGACTCCCCGTTCAATTAACCACTCAGACGCCCCATCTACTCCAATAATAACCCCCTGAGCTTTAGCGATCTGCATCAACATCTCCTCAGTTAATAACCCTCCGGTAAAGATAAATATCTCTTTTTTCATAATTTTCAACCAAAACTCCTTTAACGCTTTTGCCTTTCAATCGTCGCTTAAGCTTATGAACTACAGATTTTCAGTATTTACAGGGGAATTATCTACTAAGCGATTCCAATAAAAGGTTGCCTGATCTTCGTCTTCTAATAAATAATAACAATAGCCTAGATAAAAATCTAGATAGGGAAAGCGGATTACAGAAGCGGATTTTCCCAAATATGTTAACGCAACTTCCGGCTTGTTTAAATCCAAATTAATTAACCCTTGAACAATATTCCCTAACCCACAAATCTGTGAATTAGAAGAGTTCAACAAAAATTGATTAAAAATATCTGATTTATCTTGATCATGGTGAAGGTAATACAATCTAGCTATGTTCGCAGTTAGATAGGGCTTATTAGGGATATCCATTTCCCTTAAAGAGACTATATGATTAACAACTGTTAGAGCCCTCTCATTATCATATCCTGTTAACATCCAAGCGTAAAGTAATAAAGCCTCGATATTTTCTCCATCTAGGGTTAGTGCCTTCTTCATAATTAACAAGCCTTCAGACTGCTGCCCACTTAACCAAAGATTTTTTGCGAAGCCTAACAAAGGAATAGTATTCTTCGGCTCTAATACCAGCCACCTTTTATACCATCTGCTTGCTTGGGAAAAATCTCGATTTATTTCAAATTGCTTAGCGAGCTGCTGAATAATTTTCGGTTGCTTGGTTAAAGCATATGCCTGCCTGTAATAAGCATTCGCCTGTTCAAAATTCTTCAGCTTTTGATAAACTTTCCCTAAATATAGTAATACTTCCCAATCCTTTTGATTATCATCCAATAACCCCTCTAGCAAACTGATTGCTTTGTTCAATCTATTCGTCTTATAGTAAACAATCGCTAAATTAAACTTTGGCTCACTCCACTTCTCTTTTAATTCCACAGCTTGCCTAAAGTGTTTTTCAGCTTCAATAAAACTTCGACGATAGCTGGCAATTATCCCTAAAATATTCTGACCCAAGGAGATAAGGTCAGGATCATCGGTAGATTGCAGCATTAGAGAAATCTCACTTTTTGCCTCAAGATAGCGTTTACTCTTAAGATAAGTCATTGCTGTATATAGCCTCGCCAAATTAAAATCTGGGTATTTTTCTATAACCTGTTCAAAATGATGGGCGGCCTGATCATACATCCAAAGATCGTAAAACCCGATACCCTTCTGAAAGGAGAAAAAAATCGCCTCGTCCAATTGGATAACTACCTGATCATTTTCCTTAGCCGGATCAACCTGTTGAGGATTGTCAAAGTTTGCACCCTGATTATTAATAAACTCCTCCTCGATGCCGCTAGACTGCAAGAAACCCTGCTCCTTCTCAAATTGCAAAAGTCTTTTTTGTAGCCTGTTTAGCTCATCGGCAATATCTTCACTCAGTTCTTTAATAGAAAGATATTTTTCCAGTAAAGATAATTCCTCGTCAAGATCTTCGGTAATACTAAAATCATTTTGCAATTCATCAATTGTTTGATGCATATACACAAAAAGTTCTTGAATCATCTAAATCATCTCCTTATACCAATAATCTTTGCTAGTATTAAAGAGAATATACTTAGAAGGACTCACATCAAACCCCGATATCTCCCGAAAAAAGCTTAATTAACTGACCATCATTTTGACGTAGCAGCAATTGACCATCCTGATTGATCCCTTCGTTGATCCCTGTTAGCTGCCTATTTAGCTGATTCACAGTGATCTGCATACCCTTCCAAAGCAGTAGCTCATTGTAGAAAGTATAAAAGGGTGAGAATCCTTCACTAATATATCTTTCGTAATATTTTTCCAGATTAATTAGCAAACTTTGAACTAACTCTTTCCTCCGTAAAGGAGAATTAAGAAATTCTTCTAAGGAAATTACTTTGTGATCCAGTTCAGCAGGAAATACCGTTCTATGCGTATTAATCCCGATCCCGATTATTAAATATTGCAGCAAATCCTGTTCTCCATGGATTTCGGTCAAAATTCCGGCTAATTTTTTTTCTTGCAAATAAATATCGTTAGGCCATTTAATTCTTATCGGTATTCCATAAAGCTCCTGAAGAGTTTTAGCAATGACTACCGATGTTAATAAAGTGATCAGCGGTGCTTGCTGAAAAGTAAAGCTGGGACGCAGAATGATGCTCATCCAGACTCCCTTGCCATTTGCTGAATGCCACTGCCGGCCTAATCGTCCTTTTCCCATCGTCTGTTCATCTGCCAAGATAATCGTACCATTCCTCGCCCCGTTTCGAGCAAGTTCATGCGCTGTCTTTTGTGTCGATTCTAATTTATTGTAAAATAATAGTTCATGCCCCAACCATTTTGTTTGCAGTTTTTGCTTTACGCCGACAAGATTTAGATCGTCAGGAAGATTAAGCAGACGATAGCCTTTCTTTCTAACAGCTTCAAACTGATAGCCCTCTTTTTTTAACTCCTTAATCTGTTTCCAAATAGCAGTTCGCGAGATACCTAATTGGTTGCTCAACTCCTCTCCGGAAATAAAAACATTCTCGGCGTTTAAAAAAAACTCTTTAATTTTGTTTCTCATTTTTCTACCTCTTTTTTAATAAACTTGGCATACTTTAATAATTCTTTTTGTTCATTAGGTAAATCAAAAAATATTACCCTCTTTAATAATTCTTCTAACACTTCCTTGACCCACGGTCCGCCTGAAACAGCAAAATATTCTATCAGCTCTCGGCCGTCTATTGCTAAATCAGTAATACTTCTTACCGGCAAGCTTCTATCAAGTGTGTGTAGATTCGTAGCCAGTTCTTGATACTCTCCTTGACTTATGCCACCGTTTATTAGCTGAAAAGTGATTGCTTTTAAGCAAAAATCCAGATTAGCAGCTAAAAGAGCTTTTTTAAGAATAACAGTACTGCTTCCTTCCTGAAGGATATCCAAGACTCTTGTAAGCTTCTTAAATTGCTCAACTTCTACTTTTGTAAAACGCAGCAGCTTTAATACTTTGGAACGTTCCGCAGCTTCCAATTGAGCAAGTAAAGAGAACCAGCGGAGAATTACATCATCTGTTCGGCGGATATTCATTATTATCTCTTGATAATCCAGAGCAGGTAATCCAGTGGAACTTAGACCTTTGATAAAACTTATCAGCTTTGATTCAAAAAGCAACTGGATGCCCCGCTCCGGATTCTTTGACAGCATTATCTTATCCAACTCCAACTTTACTCGCTCAATAGCAACATTTTGGAGCTGCTCCCCGTTATCAATAATACTCCTCCATGTTGGTTCGGCAATAAAAAAATCCAGCTGAGCCGCGAACCGAATAGCTCTTAACATCCTGAGCGGATCCTCAGAAAAACGTTCATCCGGAGAACCAACTGCCGCTATTATTCGTTCTTGAAGAGCTACTTGACCAGTATAAGGATCAATGATTTTCCCTGCTAAATCCATGGCGATGGCATTAATCGTAAAATCTCTTCTACTTAAATCCTCTTCAATCGTCTCTACATAGGTAACCTCCGAAGGTCTTCGATGATCAAGATACTTTCCCTCGCTGCGAAAAGTAGTAACTTCATAAGGTATTTCCGAGAGAATAACTGTTACCGTCCCATGCTTGATACCTGTTGGAATAGTCTTGGCAAAAAGCCTGCTAACCTGAGCAGGATCAGCATCTGTTGCTATATCAATATCATTAACCTCTCTGCTAAGCAGCTTATCCCTGACAAAGCCGCCGACAAAATAAGCTTGAAATCCATGGACTTCTAATCTCTCTAAGATTTTTTTGGCTGTCAGCTCTTTTTCCATAGACAATACCCCCTTACTTACAAAAAGGTCATCCCACATAATTAATTCACATACCAGAAACAAGATAATAGCAGTATTGGCTATAATTATAACCTATACTGCTATCTTTACAAGAGAGCCTCGCTGTCTATTCCTTTAACCTCATTTTGCGGACAAGGACATAAGAAAGCCCAAAAGCCGTAACAGCTGTTAGAATAAAGGTTAACACAGCATTATAAGAACTATAATTATCAGTAAAACCAAAGACTCTGACAAAGAAGTCCCACATCGCATTGACGACCTTCCCATCGGTTGCATTATTAAAGCCAATAACCGTAAAGATGATTATGACCGGAATAAAGGAAATAAAAATCTTCATCAGCTTCCCGGATTTGTAATAAAGCATCGTTATCATCCAACCGGAGCTGACAGCAAAAAGAAAAACGGCAAAATTCCAAAGAAATTCAGCAATTAGCCGTTTTTCTTCGCCATATATTTGCCCATAGAAACTTTGATAAGAGGATGTAGCCATAAAAAATTGACTCATGACCATATCCATTATAGCCATGAAACCCGCTAAGATCACAAAGGCTAAAATCCCCCCGAAATAAATGTCTCTTCTTGATACACTATTAGCCAGCATGAATTTAAAATTCGTTTTAAAGCTATTTAATCCGGATACAAACAAAAAGATCATCACGCCAAAGCCTAATCCTCCAAAGCTTGCCTCTGTGCCAGGCTGCCCATTTAAGCCATTACTCATATAAAATAAGAACAAGACCAAAAATATAGTAATCGCGTAAAAAATCATGACAGCCTGCCGGGAATCCCGCAAAAAATACTTAGCAACTTTTATTATATCTTTCATAAGATCCTCCCCTTAAGAATTGGTCAAGCCGATAAACAGCTGTTGCAACTCAGTTTTTGTAAAATCTAATTCTAACTTCTTAGCTAAACCCTCATCTCGACTTTGGAGATCGGCAAGAACAATAGCTGATTTAAACTTCCCAAGTGTTTCGGCACTTACATATTCTCTGCCTTGTAGATATTTATCGACGTTTTCTTTTTCACCGGAAATAGTATAGGCAGAGGATAACAATTCTTCCACAGATTTTTTCAAAATAATCCTGCCGGCATTAATGATAATTACCTCTTCCAATACATTTGCTACTTCCTCAATTAAGTGCGTAGATATGATAACTGTCCGCGGATTCTCATTATAGCTGGCCAATAATTCTTTATAGAAGATTTCTCGATGATTAGCATCAAGACCGAGAACAGGTTCATCAAAAATTGTTATCCGGGCATTGGAAGCTAACGCTACAATCGCCTTAAAGATTGAAGTATAACCTGTTGATTGTTCCTTTACAGTTTTGCTGACATCCAAACCGAATTTATTTGCCAAGCTATTGGCATAATCGAGATTAAACTCCGGGTAAAACTCCTTAGTCCACTTAAAAATCTCTTTTATTTTTAGACCCAAAGGAAATAAATTCTTTTCCATCATGTAATAGATCTTTTTTTGTGAATGTTTTTGCGAAAAAATACTTTCCCCATCAAAGGCAATATCCCCGCTGTGTGGATAGATCTTGTTCGTCAACAGGTTTAATAAAGTTGTTTTCCCCGCACCGTTTCTACCCAATAAACCATATATTTTATTTGGTTCTAATGTAAGTGAGACATTATCTAGTGCTAAGGTATTACCGTAGCGCATGGACAACTCTTTAATTTGAATCGTACTCATTTTATTTTTCCCCTTTCAATCATCTTAATTATTTCCGCCTTAGAAATATTCAATTTGGATGCTTCATCAATTAGAACAGCAATATAGTTTTCGTAAAAATTATCAATCCTTTTTTGCAGAATTTTCTCTTTTGCGCCAACACTGACAAACATCCCGACACCTCGCTTTTTATAGATTATTCCTTCATCAACAAGCAGATTAATCCCTTTCCCGGCAGTAGCCGGATTTATCTTGAAATTCACCGATATCTCCGTAGTGGAGATTACTTGCGCTTCCTCCTCTAAAATCCCTTTTAAGATATCATCTTCAATTGCTTCGGCAATTTGTAAATAAATTGGTGTGTCGCTGCTTAAATTCAATTTCAATCACTCCACCTCCTCATCAGTTAAGTAGTTAATTAATTATGTAATTAACTATATAACACTTTGGATAATTTTGCAATAGATCTCTAATAAAATAATTTAAAAAAACACTTAATCATTTGATTAAATGTTTTCATAAGTAAACTAATCACTTTGAGTAAATCTAATGGCGAATCATAAATAACGATTATGTTCATTAGTAAATATTTGGGGATTATCAATAAAGGGAGCAATACAAGAAATTCTTTCATTTGTGATAGGATGTGGCAGAGAGATTTTTGCCGCATGCAAAGCTTGTCTTGAGAAACCGCCTTTTTTACCGCCGTATAGAGAATCGCCGACTAACGGATGCCCTAAATAACTAAGATGAACGCGAATTTGATGCGTTCTTCCGGTCAGCAACTGAAGTTTAAGCAAGCTAGAATTGCTTCCCTGGTGATATTCCAGCACTTCATAATTAGTTACGGCTTCTTGACCGGTTACCGACACCCTTCGTCGAGTGGGATGGTGACGGTCTCTGCCTATTGGTTCACTAATTGTCCCCTTTTGCTTCTTCATCCTTCCTTCAACTAGAGCCAAATACGTTCTTTTGATCTCTCTTTCTTCTAGCAATCGATCAAGAATCGCTCCCGCAAGGGCGTTTTTAGCAAATAGGACTGCACCAGTTGTATCCTTATCCAACCGGTGAATGTGCCTAACCTTAGTCTCAATCCCTTTATTAGAAAAATAGTAAGCTACCCGATTAGCCAAAGTATTGGTCTGGTTAGGTTCATTAGGGTGTGTATCTATGCCGGCTGGTTTGTTAACAATTAGCAGGTGCTCATCTTCGAAGAGAATTTCAATGGCTGCTGCACTAGGTAATAACCCGTACTCTTCCTTGGGAAATATTAAGATTTGAAGTTTCTCTCCTTTGTTCAAATTCTTTGAAAAGGGGTGTACCTCATCATCCACCTTTACCTTTTTTCCCATGCGAAGCTGATGTAGCATCCCTTTAGGAACCTGCCATACTTCTTTTAAGATATATTCTATTGCAACCCCATTCCAATTAGGAGGAGTGATCAATTCCAGCCATTCACCGTTTTTTTTGATTACCAACTTAAGCACCTGCAATCCAAGAGAGTGGCACATTATCGTAGAATGGTATATCACCGTGCCAACCATCTTATTAGTCATAGCTGTTAATATTATACCTTATGAGGGAAGGAATATCACCGCAAACCTGTCCCCTTTGTCTGCAGAACAAACAGACAACAAACCTGTCCCTGATGTCTGCAAACTAACACAATATTAAGAGAATGGGACAATAAAATGCCCCATTCTCCTAAAAAGATTGTTTAAAAAATTTTTTTTTATGCCTTAACAACATCAACTCTCGAGTCGTATTGAGATGCGCTTCCGCCAATAAGATCAACGTATCCGTTAGACTTTAGTACTGGGTCCAGTTCTAATAAGCTATTGATAGAAAATCCTGTATCTCGACCTAGAGCATATCCACTTTCTTCATGAGCTGGCTCAAAGAAATTATATTTAGTATTCCCATATGGCGCTGGGGTTTTTGTCCAATACCCGTCTACTTGTACCGGTGTTGAACCATATGCAGAGTGTCCAAAGTTATATTCAGCACCTACAGTTCCAGGGCGAATACCATTTGTGACAAATACAACTCCCAATAACTCGCTGGTACTAGATTTAATCTTGATTTGATCACCGTTCTTTAAACCTCGCTTAGCAGCGTCTACAGGGTTCATCCATAATGAATTGCTTGGTTTTACTTCCCGAAGCCATGCACTTGAGATATTTCGATGAGTCCCTATATTAGCCGCCTTCCAATTGATCAATTTAAGCGGTAGTGAGGATTTTACTACATCACCCTCATAATTTATTATTTCTTCAATTTTAGGAAGGCCATCAAAAAATTGACCTGTAAAAGAGTGCTTTCCTTTTGCCACGCCTTCATCATAGAAGTTAACTTGATCAGCATATTGATACTTAATATACTCACCAATATACTCATTGCCGGGAGCTTCAAAACGGCCTCCACGATTAAGAACATAGACTACCTTTGACCATTCTTCAGGCTTAACAGCTTGTTTCCATTTTTCAATATTAAAGTAGCTACCTAAAGCCTTTTTACGGGATTCTTCAAAAACTGTCATCTCTTCAGAGCTGGCATCAGGAACCGGATCTCCATCATAAGCTATATTTACAACCATTTTTAGATAAAAATCTTCGTAGCTATCTAATGAGCTGCCATCTTCAAAAGCGTTTTTGCCAACCCCAGGTAAGCTCATTTTCTTTAAGATATCAATATATATATCTTCTGTTGCCCTAGCTTCTGGTACCACTCTTGTCACTGGCTGCATGATGCTTGTAACTTTATGCAGCTGATTTGGATAAATTGACTCACGCCCGAACCTTTCCAAATAAGTTAGATCAGGAAGTAAATAATCTGCATACATAGATGACTCCCCGATTGTTACATCACTAGCAACAAGTAAAGGTATTTTCTCTGGATCCTTGAGAATATCTGCTAAACCATGTCCACCTGGCATAGATAAAATAGGTGACATCCGCTGAATAAATAGTGCCTTCAATGGATAAGGATAGCCCTCTGCGGCACTGGGCAAAAACTCATGGGAAGCACTTCCTGCATATGGGAACCAAGGTCTTAATGCTGGATATCCTCCGTCTCTTTTAAATAATGTCGATTTTTCATAAACAGCTTTTTGTCGAGATAAGGGAATACCCCAAGCTTGATGTCCATTAGGTACCTTTAGAATATTAAGCTTGCCGGCAAAATCTTGATACTTCGCTCCTGACGAAATACTGCCACCCTTCCAATCATAATTACCAATAAGATGATTTAAAATATTGATTGCCCGAGTATTGTAGTAGCCATTAGTATGCATCGCAATACCACGGTAGGAAATAATTGCTGCCCTTTTACCATGAGAGGTAAATTCCTTTGCTAGCGCTACAATTTGCTCTTCTGGGACACCAGTAATCTGCGCATATTCCTCAAAGCTTTTTTCCATCACACGCTCTTTATACAGCGTGAATACAGATTTTACATGGATTCCATTAATGAGAGTATCAACCTCTAGCTCACCATCCTGTGCCTTATTAAAAGGTACGGGAACTCCATTTTCCATCACTATAAACTCTTTATCGCCAAGGCCTAAGTCAGCAGCCCGAACCTTAGGGCGCTTATTGTCGCCTACATTAATCAGATGAGTCGCATCACTCCACGTAGGTTCACCATCTGCTTTTGCTGCTGCTTGATTTGGGTTACGAAGATAACGCTCATCATATCGTTTGTTTTCAACTATCCAACGGCCCATAGCCAAGGCTAAAGCACCATCTGCTCCTGGTTGAATAGGAATCCACATATGAGCCTTCTCTGCAGTCTCACTCATCCGTGTATCAACCACTGCCATCTTCATTCCTCTTTCCAGGGCATTGGTAATTCTCGGTGCTAACCAAGTTGGTCCTT
>Ga0209347_1006071_pt1 | contig 11002 bp, 11 predicted proteins | sample AutmiccommuBRH23_FD_187382 | JGI IMG/M metagenome (GOLD analysis project Ga0209347, IMG submission 187382) | Deep subsurface microbial communities from Mt. Terri, Switzerland - Autotrophic microbial communities BRH/23 (SPAdes) (version 2) | ecosystem: Environmental > Aquatic > Deep subsurface >...
CGTCCTGCTCGATGAACACCTCGGGCGACGCCGACAGCACCGTCACCTTGCCGGTGTCGACTATGCCGCCGTAGGCGACGCGTTGCTTCTGGCGCAGATCGAGGAAGAAGGTGAGCGGCGAGCCCGAAAGCTTGAAGCGCGCCTTGAACGTCAGGTTGAGCTGGTAGATGTCGCCGGCGCGGATGTTCTCCTGCACCTTGACGAAGCGCTCGAGATAGTCCGCCTCGTCCCAAGCGAGAGAGACGTCGGTGAAGTGATAGCTGCCGCTGCGCGTATGCGTGGCGAGCCAGTGCTCCACCTCATGCGGCGTCATCTCGACCGGAGACTTGTAGATCCCCAGCCAGAGCAGCGGCACGTTGCGTGTCTTGGGCATGAGCGCCGCGAGCCTGGGCTCCAGCACATAGCCCAGCTCGTACGCGAAAAAGCCCGCGGCATGCAGCCCGCTGTCGACCGCCGCCTCCAGCCGCGCGATGGCGCCGGGCACCTCTTCGGGCGTCTCTGCCGAGATGATCTCGACGGGATCGGTGAACAGGAGCGACGGCGGCCCGCTACCCGAGTTGTTGTCGAGGAGCACGAAGGTCTCGGAAAGCGCAGCGCGCTCCTCCGCCAGGCGTTCGGCCTCTTTCCTGCGATCGGCTGGCGTCATTTCCCTTTGTATCCCGAGAGCGCATAGAAGGTCACGCGGCGGGACTCGTTCTCTCCGGCCGGAAGATCGCGCTCGCCGATCTTCTCGACGCTGGTGAACTGGGACGATACCGGCCCGCCGCGGCCCAGCCGCACCAGCAGCACCGGCTCGCCTGCGGTCTGCGTATAAGGCCGCATTAACTCGAAGTGGTCGTGCGGCGCGCCGCTGCGCCAGGCGAAGAGCGGCGTCGTCTCACCTCGCATATAATAGAGAAGCTCCGCGGTGATGGCGCGGTCCTCGCTCAACACTGCGGCAAAGGGTCGGCCCTCGGCGCGGGCCTTCGCGAGCTCCGCCTGCGTTGCAACCGCCACCGAATGCCAGCCGAGCAGGCGCGCGAACGGATCGGGCTTCACCGGCAGCGTGACGCGACCGGCAGCGAGCGTGCCGAAGGCTATCGCCAACAGCAGAGCCACGTTGATCGCGAACGAGCCCTTGAGCCAGCCCCAGGACTGATCGCGGATCATGGTCGCAATCACCAGGACGGTCGCCGCGACATAGGCCGTCGCCGCCCAGTTGGCGTGCGCACGGGAAATAAAGGCCTGCACGAGGATGACGGTGACGATGGGAAGCGAGAATGCGAGCAGCATGCGATCGGCAGGCTCGAGCCCGACTTTCCACGCGCGCCAGATGATCACCAGATAGCCGCCGAACAGCACCGGGCCGAACACGCCGAACTGGGAGGCGAAGAACTCCAAAGCCTTGATGGGGTGCAGAATGGAGCCGTCCCAGTGGGCGTTGTCGGCGGTATGCGAGAAGGTGGCGAAGCTGTGGGCGTAGTTCCAGATGAGGTTGGGTACGATCAGCGCCACGCCGATGGCGAGGGCGAGATAGAGCCGGTAGTCCTTGAGCAGGGCACGGCGCGACGGCGTGAAGATGAAGTAGAAGGCCGCGCACAGCACGAACCAGCCCATCGCGTACTTGGCGTTGAGGCCGACGCCCAGCGCCACCCCCAGCAACAGCGCGGGCCACAGCTTCCGCGATTCCAGCAGGGCGGCGAATGCAAACAGCGCCACCGCCCAGAACAGCAGCAGCGGCACGTCGGTGGAAATGAGCGCCGCCGACAGCGACACCCCCGGCAGCGTCGCAAATGCGAGCCCCGCGAGCGCGCCGGTGCGCGTATCGTAGAGCTGGCGCCCCAGGAGGAAGACCGCCACGGCCGTCAGCGTATGCAGGATCGGCGAGGGCGTGCGAATGCAGGCCTCGCCCAGGCCGCAGGTCTCGGTGGCGGCGCGAATGATCCAGGCGATCAGCGGCGGCTTGGAGTAGTAGCCGAAATCCAGATCCTCGCCCCAGGCCCAGTACTGCGCCTCGTCGAAGAACAGGTCGGTGAGATTGAAAGCGAGCGCGGTTAGCCGCAGGCACAACAGCGCCGCAAGCCCCACCGCAAGGATCAGAACCCACTGGGCATCGCGGTTCTTTGCGTCCATGCCTGTGGAAACCGTCATGTGGCTCAAGTCTTTCGACAAAGTGGGGCTTTGGACAATTGTCCGTCAGCGGCTGGATGGCGGCTCATTTACTAGGTTGAGAGACCGGCGTGAAGACTGGTAGTCTTGAGACCCCGGGCATTGTATTGAAGCTTTGGTTGGAGGCGTGTTTCGCGGGGGGCTTGCGGGATGGGGCACCTGATGCGCGTCACCGTCGTGATTCCGGCACTGAACGAAGCCGGCAATATCGGACGACTCATTGAGGAAACCTATGCGAGCGTGCCCTCCGGGCGGCTTGCGGAAGTTATCATCGTCGACGATGCAAGCGTCGACGCGACCCCCAATGAGGTAAAGGCTCTTATCGAGAGCGGCAATTACCCGGGACTGCGGTATCTGCGCCACGATCAGCGCAGCGGCCAGAGTGCGGCGCTCCGCTCCGGCATCACTGCGGCCACGAGCCCGATCATCGCCACCATGGACGGCGATGGGCAGAACGATCCCCACGACATTCCCAGGCTCTTGGAGGCGCTGGCCGCTCCCGGCACCGAGGGCCCGGCCCTGGTCGGCGGTGTACGTACGCAGCGCAAGGACACCGGCTCCAAACGCTGGGCCTCGCGCGCGGCCAACTGGATCCGCGACAAGGTGCTGCAGGACGACTGCCCGGACACCGGCTGCGGCATCAAGGTCTACTGGCGCGAAACCTTCATGCGCCTGCCTTTCTTCACCAGCATGCACCGCTACCTGCCGGCGCTGTTCCAGACCTACGGCCACGAGGTCGCCTATCTCCCGGTCAATGACCGTCCGCGCCGGGCCGGCATTTCTAAGTACAACAACCTCAATCGGGCCCTGGTGGGGATCTACGACCTGGTCGGGGTGACGTGGCTGCGCCGCCGCACCAAGGTTCCGCGAATCATCGAGCGCGAGCCAAAGATGCAGGTCGTGACCGACATCGCGACGCGGCTCAAGCCGGTGAACGACGACGCGCGCATCAGCGCCGGCGACAAGAATTAAAGCGGGGCACGTTTAAGGGGACACGATCCCAGGTGCGGGATCTCAGGGACAGACACGTACATGAACTTCTTCGCCCACGCCTCGGCGCAACTCGCCCAATGGTGGGCCGACACACCGACCACTGAGATGATGTGGCTCGCGGTCGGCTTCATTGCGCAGCTCATGTTCTCCATGCGCTTCATCGTGCAATGGATCGCCAGCGAGCGCGCTCGCCGCTCGATCGTGCCGGAGACCTTCTGGTACTTCAGCCTGCTGGGCGGCGCGATGCTGTTCGCCTACGCGATCTACCGGTTCGACCCGGTCTTCATGCTGGGTCAGGGCACAGGCCTGATCATCTACGGCCGCAACATCTATTTCATCCGCTCCCATCGCAAAAGCGAGAGCCAAGCGGCGGCCGCTGCGGCACCGAGCGTGCCTGCGGAATAGCAGAGACACTGCCACTTCCACTGATCTAGCTCTCATCGGGCCGTGCCTTTTCACCAAGGCGCGCCTCCAGCCGGCGCAGTGCTGCGAGAATGAACGCGGCGAGCAGCGTCGCCATGATCGCGAGCGCGTAGTAACCGCCACCGCTCGCCACTCCGATGGCGCCGGCGAGCCACATGCCGGCTCCGGTCGTGAGCCCGTGCACGTTCCCTCCGGAGCGGAAGATTGCGCCGGCGGCGAGAAAGGCGACGCCGGCGGTCACGGCCTCGATGACGCGGATGGGATCGGCGTTGGTGTTGTCGCCGCTGGCGACGATGCGGGCGTGGATCTCGAAGGTGATGATCGTAAACATGGCCGCCGCGAGTGCAGTCAGCATGTGCGTCCTGAGCCCCGCCGGACGGTCCCGCCGCTCGCGCTCCCAGCCGATGACCGCCCCGAGGCCGCACGCCAGCACGAGGCGCGCTGCGATCACGAGCTCGGAATGAAAGGTGCTGAGACTGTCGATAAGAGCCTCCTCGTTGAATTTGGCGCGGCTTGTCCCCAACTATCTGGGAGCCGGAAGGGCCGTCTCAGCCTCAAAACGCGCAATTGGATCAATGGTTCTGCGCACTGCGGCGGAACGCCTTGCCGATCAATCGGAGGGTGGGCTTCACAGGCGGGCGAATTGTGCTATAAGCCCCGCCACTGAAGGCGCCGCTCGGCAACGAGCGGCTTTTCTATCGGCCGCTACCGGATGCGGCCTGGACCCTTCTCCGGCATTGGCAGGTCTTTTTTCTGAAGCCCGTCCGGATTCGTTCGGTGACGCGGGGTGGAGCAGCCCGGTAGCTCGTCAGGCTCATAACCTGAAGGTCGCAGGTTCAAATCCTGCCCCCGCAACCAACCGTTAAAGACAAGCGAAAGCAGCCGTCCTCAGGGGCGGCTTTTTCGTTGCACGCGCGGCGAGCGGCGGCGACCGCGTGCTGCCGCTCGGCTGCGCTAGAACTGAACGGCGATGGCGACGCCCTTCAGGATCTCCGTGGGAAGCGTCAGGAAGCCGACGACCTCACTGGGGTCCGTCGCCTTGAATCCCGAGACAACGCCGTTCGTGAACGTAAGGGCGACCTTGTTGTTTACGAAGCGGCGGCGCTCGAAGCGAACGAAACCGACATCTCGAGCTTGCGGAGCGATGACCTCGGCGTGCGCCTCGGCGACCATCTTCGGACTCCCATCGCCTTCTCTACGAAACAGTGCGGCGCTGGCGACGATCGTGTAAGCGCCACTCAGACGGAAACACACGGCGCGATCACAAATGTCTGCAGACGGCTGGTCGTCGGGTCCCTTCGGATAGCCGGCAATGCCTATCGAGCCCTTTGGGATCACCCGCAAGTGGAGTTTGATGATGCAGTCGGTAGCCAACTTCTCCGGAAGATTGCGCTGAGGATTATCATTATAGGTCACGTCCTTGACGGCGGAGACCTTGATGTCCTCGTTGCAGTCCTTCGGGACTTCTTGTCCCTCTTTCAACGTGAGCAAACTCTTCTCTTGGCTCTTTTCAATGGCGCTTGCGGTTGCAACGACCTGATTCAGCAGCGCATTGACCGCCTGAACGGCGGCAATGGTCTGATCGCTCGTTGAGGAGGAGACCTTCTTGAGGAGGCCGTTGTCGATCTCGATTTCGATCTCGTCGGTGGAAAGAGGTCCATGGCTATAACGGAGGACCTGTTTGTGCCGGAAGTCTGGATACGCCTTCACGGGATCCAGCGATACGGTCAGCTGCTTGTTGGCCTTGGAGTACGTAGCGATCGCCGTCACCTCTGCCCTGGCCAGGAAATAGCTCAGAAGCGCCCCGTCGAAACGCTCCGGGATAAGCGTGTCCCCCCGATCGACTGTTTCGATCACGGGTCCACCGCAACCTGCAAAGGCAAGACACGCCGAGAAAATCACTCTTCTCAAAATCAACATCGCACACCCCCACGCAATACTTGAGTAAAGGGGCACCCTACTACGGGTACTGACGAAGGGCGCGGAGGCCGCAAGAACGGGGCCTAAATTTCAATCGCCGTCACTTGCAGGACACACGAATGCAATCGTGGTCGGCATCCTCGTCGTGGCCAAAGCGGCCACGGAGATCGGATGTTATCGTTCGAGAGATACGAAGGTCCGAAAGACAGGAAGGATATCCTTGGCATCATTCGCAGGCTACGCCAGGATCGCCAGCTTCTTCGTTGCGGGCTTGCTGTTCCTCATCCCATTCTACAAGCTGCTGGGCGGCATCCCGGCCTCCTCGCTCGGCTTTCTGCCCGATCATGTTGCCCTTTCCGCGATCGCCGTGCTCGGATTGGGCGCGAGATCGTGGTGCGAAGCACTGGTCGTCGGCATCGTCTTCGGCATGCTCGCAAACGCCATCTACGCCGGTTTTGGCTTCGGCTGGTTTCAATCCATCTACGGCGAGACAGTCAATTCGCCGGAGGAGGGCTGGGGCGACGCCGCCATAGACGTCTTGGTATGGACGCCCTTCATTGGCGCGCTTGCCGCGTCGCTCGGCTATCTGGTTCGCTGGGTTTTGCTTCAGACCGTAGGTCGGCTCGTCGCCAGGTGAGGTCTCGTCCAGTTCGGCTCAACGCCACGAGCCCGCCAAAGATGTGCACAGGATGGACCCGCGCATCGGCATCGCGAGTAACGGCGCTTGACCGCGCCGCATACTGCGTTGCATGAGGCGCGGATCGCGAAGGAGCGCTCGCCATGGACAAGATCAATCAACGCATCGCAACCGAGCTCGGCGTCGCGCCGCAGCAAGTGACGGCGGCGGTCGAGCTGCTCGGCGAAGGCGCCACGGTTCCGTTCATCGCGCGCTACCGCAAGGAGAAGACCGGCGGCCTCGACGATACGCAGCTACGCAAGCTCGAGGAGCGGCTCGGCTACCTGCGCGAGCTGGAGGACCGCCGCGCCACCGTGCTCAGGACCATCGACGGTATCGGCAAGCTGACGCCGGAGCTTGCGCGCGCCATCAACGACGCGGCGACGAAGATGGAGCTCGAAGATCTCTATACACCCTTCAAGCCCAAGCGGCGCACCAAGGCGCAGATCGCGCGCGAGGCAGGCCTCGAGCCGTTGAGCGAGGCGCTGTTGAGCAATCCCTCGCTCGATCCGGTCGTGGAAGCCCAGAAGTTCATCGACACGGGCAAAGGCATCGCCGATGCCGACGCGGCGCTGGAAGGCGCGCGCCACATCCTGATCGAGCGCATCGCGGAAATGCCGACGCTCGTCGGCCAGTTGCGCGAGTGGCTTTGGAACGACGGCGAGCTCAAGTCCGTCGTTCGCAAGGGCAAGAGCGAGGAAGGCGCCAAGTTCTCCGACTATTTCGACTTCGGCCAGCGCATCAAGGATATGCCCTCACACCGCGCGCTAGCGATGCTGCGCGGCGTCAACGAGGGCGTCTTGAGCCTCGACCTCGACGTCGCGCACGAAAAGGGCAAGTCGCACCCAGCCGAAGGCCGCATCAGATCTGCCTTCGGCATCGCAGACCGCGGACGCCCCGCCGATGCCTGGCTCGGCGAGACCGTGCACAAGGCCTGGACCGACAAGCTCTCGGGCTCGCTGCAAACGAACCTGCTGGCACGCCTCAAGGAGCGCGCCGACGCCGAGGCGACGGCCGTGTTCTCGCGCAACTTGAAGGACCTGCTGCTGGCAGCACCGGCGGGGCCGCGCACGACCATGGGGCTCGATCCGGGCATCCGCACCGGCGTCAAAGTCGCCGTCGTCGACGCAACGGGCAAGGTCGTCGCCACGACGACGATCTATCCGCACGAGCCGCGCCGCGACTGGGCCGGATCGCTCGCCACGCTCGCCGCGCTGTGCAAGACGCACAAGGTCGAGATCGTCTCCGTCGGCAACGGCACGGGAAGCCGCGAGACCGACAAGCTCGTCGCCGAGCTGATGGCCAAGATGCCCGAGCTTAAGCTCACCAAGGCGATGGTGTCGGAAGCGGGCGCCTCGGTCTATTCGGCCTCCGAGCTTGCCGCGCAGGAGTTCCCCGATCTCGACGTCAGCCTGCGCGGCGCGGTCTCAATCGCGCGCCGGCTGCAGGACCCGCTGGCCGAGCTGGTCAAGATCGAGCCCAAGGCGATCGGCGTCGGCCAGTACCAGCACGACGTCGACCAGGGCGGTCTTGCCCGCTCACTGGACGCCGTGGTCGAGGACTGCGTCAACTCGGTCGGCGTCGACGTGAACACGGCGTCCGCGCCGCTATTGTCGCGCGTCTCCGGTCTCAATCGCACGCTCGCCTCCAACATCGTTGCCTACCGCGACGAGAACGGCGCCTTCAAGGCGCGCACGGGCTTGAAGAAGGTGCCGCGTCTCGGCGCCAAGGCGTTCGAGCAGGCCGCGGGCTTCCTGCGCATCATGAACGGCAAGAACCCGCTCGATGCCTCCGCCGTGCACCCGGAAGCCTACGCGGTGGTCGAGAAGATCGCGGAAGCGACCAAGCGTCCGCTCAAGTCGCTGATCGGCGACAGCGCGTTCCTGAAGTCGCTGAAGCCGGCGCAGTTCGCCGACGACGCCTTCGGCATTCCGACCGTCACCGACATCCTTGCCGAGCTGGACAAGCCCGGTCGCGATCCGCGCCCCGAGTTCAAGACGGCAACGTTCCAGGAAGGCGTCGACGACATCGGCGACTTGCAGCCCGGCATGCAGCTCGAAGGCGTCGTCACCAACGTTGCAGCCTTCGGCGCGTTCGTCGACATCGGCGTGCATCAGGATGGGCTGGTGCACATCTCCGAGATGGCCGACCGCTTCATCAAGGATCCGCACGAGGTCGTCAAAGCCGGCGACGTCGTCAAGGTGCGCGTCAAGGACGTCGACGTCGGGCGCAAGCGCATCGCGCTGACGATGAAGTCGGGGGCGATTGACAGAGGTGCGCCCGATCACGCCCGGTCCGCACCGAGCCACCGCACCAGCGCCCAGCCGCCGCGCCAGTCCGGCCAGGCTCCCGGCGAAAGCGCGTTCGCGGCCGCCATGCGCCGTGCCCAGGAAAAGGGTCGCGAATAGGCCGACGGCCGACACGATCGATTAACGAGATGCTTCGCGGCGAACCACGCCGATTGCCCGTATAGGGCTATATTTCCGACGGTTCTACGCTACAGCCCAGCAGTCCTTCAATTCCGGCCTCATTCGTGCGAAATGACGCGAGGCTCGCGAGTTTGGACGGTCAAGTGCGGATATGTTCGAGGACGTCAGAGCGCTGAAACGGCGCTATCCAACGGCTGAAACGTTTAAGTTTGGTGATAGCGCGGCGTTGTGCAATGCGCTTCTTTCCTTGGTGCGCAGTGGAAAGAAAGTCGCAACCTGCGACGCGTTGCGGGAATTTCAGAATGGCGAGCCTACGCCGGAAATCGGTCGGCGGGACATTGCGCTCAACTGGGACGATACTCCGGCCCTTGTGATCGAAACGGTCGAGTTGATCCAGTGCCGATTCGATGAAGTGACCGAAGCAATGGCCCTGGCCGAAGGCGAGGATGACAGCCTCGACGGCTGGCGTGCAGGACATCACGCCTATTTCGAGCGGAACGGCGGGTTTTCTCCGGATATGCAGATCGTCTGGGAGCGGTTCGTTCTCATCGAAGACCTCGGCTGAAACAACAGGCCGCTTGATCGCAACGCCAATCAGGCAAAACCAGTAGCGCAGAAAGTCCGGGAGTTCCGGCCGAGCAGCGGCCAGAATGGACATATACGCTTCTGGCCGCGCAGGCGCTCGGCACTTTCGGCCATCGCTGTTCAACGTCGAGGACCCGTTCGCCGCGGACCGGCCGCTGGACGACCGCCGCTACGCCCTCGACCACTTCGCGGTGAAGCTGCTCGGACTGCCGGAAACCATGCAGACGCCCACCGGGTGCGCTATGGCCAGGGAGCGCATCGGCAAAATGCGCGACTTCCTGATGAGCCTTGCGGGCGAGCTCGGCCACGAAATGCCGTGGTGACAGGCCCGAACCCTGATCCCGCAAGCCGGTCCAGCGAGCGTTAACGACGCCTCGCCCCTTGCCCCCCCCGCGGCGGTTTAATTCTTGACTTTTTTGGTAGAGAATAATCTCATGGGTTTCAGTAGCTCGTCTTTGGATCGCCCCTGTCACACAGGAGTGCACGATGGGTACTGGACTGACCGGCTCGGGGCCCTGCTCCGTTCAAGACGCAGACGGCACGACTCTGCAGGTGCTCGCGTCCCTCGCACTGACCCTCTCCAGGGAGCTGGGGCTTGGGCACTTCTCGCGGCTGCTCGATGCCATCGCGGACAATGAAAGCTTTCACGAGCTGACGATGATCGACTGATGGGTCCAAGACAGTGATGCCAGACGTAGAGGTTATGCATGTCTTTGCTTAAGCGCCGGCGTCCGACGGCGACACGGGCTCCCCAGGTCGAGGACAACGGCAACAACCGGCCGTCCCACGACGAGCTGCCGTGCGTCGCGTCGATGCATCCCAGCTCGCTCGATCTCCTGGCGCTCAACGTCGCGCGCTGCTTCTGTCATGGATGGTCGAGCGGCCGGCTGGCCGCCTGGGAGCACGCCTTCCAGATGGCCGACGAGCAGCTCGGTCCGGTGCAGGGCTCGGACTTCGTTGCCCGCGTGATCGCGCTGATGCGCGCCGTCATGCGCGAGCGCACCGGAGGCCTGCACTACATGTCGGTCGGATGCACGCGCATCTGCGAGGACGAGGAAGCGTTGATGCGCGCGGTGCAAAGCGCATTCGGCAACGACGCCAGCGCCCTCAAGATGGCGGTCGCCGAGCTGACGCGCACACCGCAGCCGGAATGCACGTATACGCTTCTTGCCGCGCAGGCGCTCGGAGCCTTCGGCAACCGCGCCGCTCACGAGATCGAGATGGGGCCGGCGATCCCCCGCCACGCACTCAACTGACGGGCGGACGGGCAGAGCGCACGGCGCACGTCCTCTCAATCATTCTCGTGGCAGCCTTCCTGAGCATTCCAGGCAAGGCCAGGCTTGCAGCCGTGGGCAATGCCCTGCTGCTGCCATGACGGGAGCTGCTTTTGCGGCTTGGGCTGCTGGTAACCCTGCACGCACTTGTTGCCTTGCAGACGATAGCCGGGCCCACAATAGCTCGCCGCGTCGCGTTTCCTGATGCACTTGCCTTCGATGACGATGTAGCCGGCCTTGCAGCCCTTCTTGCTCGTCGGCTTCTTCTGCGGCTCCGACCCGAAGCTCACCGCCGTCGGGACCGGGCGCGGCAAGATGATCTCGTTGCAGTTGCCGTCGGCATCGGTGACCATCCAGGGGTGGGAGACGAACGTGTCCACGATCACCTCCTGGCCCGGCTTGATCGTGATGTAGTTGCGCGCGTTGCCCTGATAGTCGATCCAGTGAATGTCGCGGCGGCTGCCCGAGTAGTGCACGAAACTGACTTTCGTCGGCGTGGCGTAGTGCAGGGAACGCAGGCTCGCGCGCTCACTGCACGAGCGCTTGGCGGGATA
>Ga0209347_1006072_pt1 | contig 11000 bp, 15 predicted proteins | sample AutmiccommuBRH23_FD_187382 | JGI IMG/M metagenome (GOLD analysis project Ga0209347, IMG submission 187382) | Deep subsurface microbial communities from Mt. Terri, Switzerland - Autotrophic microbial communities BRH/23 (SPAdes) (version 2) | ecosystem: Environmental > Aquatic > Deep subsurface >...
GCTTGTTGTGCCACGCCAGGGAAGCGACCGACCACGCACTCTAGCTGCCGTTCTCATTTGATTATGGCAGCAGCATGACCCGCGTCATGCACGATCTGGTGAACACAACAAGCCGTGGCCGCGAAAAACAGTTCGCGACCACGTGAGTTTGCCGCGTCTCGTTGACGGCGGCAGCGACCGGGCCGCCGCCGCATCAATCACATGCGATAGGCGATCGTGTCGTTCCAGAAGCGGTCCAGGCGCTGCAAGGCGCGGTTCATCTGCTGGAATTCGTCGGTATTGATACCGCCGACCTGCTCAATCGAACCGATATGACGCTCATAAAGGCCGCCGACCACCTCGGCCACCGCCGAACCCTTGGGCGTCAGGCTGACGCGCACCGAACGACGGTCGATGCGCGAACGCTGATGGTTGATGAAGCCGAGGTCGACCAGCTTCTTCAGGTTGTAGGAGACGTTCGAACCGAGATAATAACCACGTGAGCGAAGCTCGCCTGCGGTCAGTTCCGAATTGCCGATGTTGAACAGCAGCAGCGCCTGAATGGCATTGATGTCGCTGCGGCCGTTGCGGTCGAACTCGTCCTTGATGACATCAAGCAGGCGGCGATGCAGCCGCTCTACGAGTTGCAGGGATTCCATGTAGAGGGAACGGATCGCTTCGCGGCGATCATCAGATACGGTAGCGGTCTTTGCCGCCGGACGCGGGTTGTTCATGATCTTGCCTCTCGTTTGTCGCCCGGTGATTGTTTTTTATTTCTCACCTTGATTGCGACACTATCGAATACAGATAAAATTCGACTTAAACGCCAAGACTAACAAGGGGTTAAGTTAGGGTGGTTTCGAAAGAGGCTTAACGAGCTGTCACCCGGGACGGTAAAATTAACCGTAATCTTCGACCTTGCGCTTCTGCCAGTAAATGAGACCGCGAAGCATCCCGTAGAACAGGGCGACGACCAGGTGGCTGATCACGATCAGCAGCCGGTTGCCGTAAAGGTCGGGAAAGAAGCAGTACATCAGGATCTCGGTCACCGCGCAGATGCCCCAGATCACCGGCCCCCAGGACGCCAGCATCCACAGCCCGATGGCGGCAAATGGAAAGAACACCGCCAGCGTCACCGCAGCCACCTGCCAGTGCAGCGGCATGAGGTCGAAGCGCCACAGGGGGCCCTCGTACAGGCCGATCAGGCGTATCCAGTAAAGGACGCCGAACAGCAGGCAGTATCCGGCGATGACGCGCTGGAACCAGACGAAGATCACCTCGAGGACGGTTGGCCGGATTACGGCGCTGCGTTCGGCGAAATCGCTCACAGCACAAGATCCCCCCCGGGGAGCGGCGCGAAATAGGCGTCGATGGAAGCCGGATCGACTTCATCGAGCCGCTCTGGTCGCCATTGCGGCACCGTTCCCTTCTCGATGACGGCGGCGCGGATGCCCTCGAAAAAATCATGACCGGCAAGCATGCGATTGACGATGCGAAACTCCATCCGCATGCATTCGTCCATGGTCAGCGTCGAGCCGGTGCTGATCGCCTGGAAGGCGACATTCAGGCTGGTCGGCGATTTGGCTTGGATGGTGGCGAGCGTCTCTGCCGCAAACTCGTCCGTGGCGGCGGCCTGCTCGAGGCTTGCGATGATGTCGTGCAGCGATCCGAGCGAGAAATGCCGGGCGATGGTGTGCAGCGAGGCCGCATCCGTCTGGCGCGGCGCGGGCCGGAACACCTCCCGCAGTTCCGTGCCAGGATCGCCGGTCTCGGCAATGTTGTCCAGCAGTCCCTCGAGGTACTCCGACTGCACCGTATGCGTGGCCAGGCCCGACCACAGGGCGTCTCCATATCCGATGCGCTTGCCGGTCAACCCGAGATACATGCCGAACGAGCCGCCGAGACCCGCCAGAATAAAACTGCCGCCAACGTCGGGGAAAAACCCGATGCCTACCTCCGGCATGGCAAACTGTGCCTTCTCCGTCATCACCCGATGCGACCCATGGAATGCCACGCCGACGCCACCGCCCATGACGATGCCGTCGATCAGCGCCACATAAGGCTTCTTGTAGCGCGCGATCTTCGCATTGAGCCGGTATTCGTCGGCAAAGAACTCGACCGGCGGCCGGCCGGCCTTGCTGGCCCAGTAGACTTCGGCAATATCGCCGCCGGCGCAAAACGCCCTGCCCTCGGCCTTGACGATCACCACGGAGACAGCCGCGTCGTCAGCCCAGGCGTCGAGGGCCTTTGACAGGGCCCTCACCATCGGATGGGTGAGTGCGTTCAGCGACGTCGGTCGCGTCAACGTAACAATTCCCGCAAATCCGAGCCGCTCGAAACGGATCTGGTCGCCGCCGCCAAAGTCCATTCAGACAGAATCCTCTTTTGTCCCGAGCCGGAACAGAACTGCTAAAGGGTGGCGGATAGGTGCGTCAATGCTGGTACCGGCCTGCGCCACAACATCAGTGCGACAGGATGTTGACCAGCTTGCCGAACGGATCACGTACAAAGAAGCGACGGACACCCCAGGGCTCGCCGGTGATCGGATACGCGATTTCGAAACCGCCCGCCAGCGCGCGACCGTAAATGGCGTCGACATCGTCGACCTCGATGGAAAGGTCTGGTACCGGCGCACCCGAACCGCCTTCGCTGGCAAAGCCGGTCTGCGGCGCGGCTGTCCCCACGTCGGCGAAAGTCTGGATCCATCACCAGCCTGAGCCCCAGCAACTCGCCGTAAAAACTCTGCGCGACCCCCGGATCGGCGGTCGCGATAGTGGCAATGATGCGTCGAACGGTCATGTGTTCCCCCTGCGTGATCGTCTCGCTTGAAAACCAGGTTCGTCTGCCCCGCTGACAAGTCGCCGCTCTTGCAGCCGTTGGCCAAACAGACGCTTCTCGGCGCGGAGAGCTGAAACTTGCCTCAGTGTTTCCGTCTGGTTATAAATTCTGCGCCGGGCTGGGCCGGCTTCAGTGCGGTCTTCTCCATGTCTGCAACCGACCGGGCCTTGTTGATTTGTCTCGCCCTTGGCATGGCAGGCTTGGCCACCATCCAGGCTGTCGCGGCGGACGTGTCAAACCTCTACCGTGCCACCTCACTCGTCACCGGCACAGGCGAGATCAACCGCCAGCGCGGCTTCAGCCTGTGCATGGACCAGGTGATTGTGCGTGTTACCGGCGACCTGTCTCTGCTTTCGATGCCGCAAGTGGCGCGCCTCAGGGACCGCGCCGGCGAACTGGTCGGGTCGTTCACCTATCGAGACCGGCTTGAAGGCATCCCGATCCACGACGAGCAGGGCAGTCGCGACCGCCCGTACGACCTGACCTGCAACTTCGACCAGGAAAAACTCGACGCGGCATTGACCGAGCTAGGCGCCAGGCCCTGGCTTGCCCCACGGCCGGTCGTGGTTCCATTGCTCGCGGTCGAACACGGCCACAAGCACTTCGTGCTGGTCGCCGATGGCGAGGATGGCCGGTTCATGGACGTTTCATTCGCCGCAGCGGCAGAACCCCTGGCAATGCGTATAGCGCTCCCCGTCAAGGCCGACATTTCCACCCTCGATGGCGCATCGCCGTGGCTGGCAGATCAATTGGTGCTCAACCGGATGGCGCAAGCCGGCGGTGGCGATGTGCCTCTGCTTGGCCGGCTGACCTGGAGCGACGCAGATCTCGGCTGGGTTGCCGACTGGCGGATGACATTCGAAGGCAACACCCATGACTGGCAGGTCCGCGGCGTCAGCTTTGACGAGGCGTTCCGCGTGGCAATGCGGGGCGCAGCCCAGATCCTTTCAGGAAACGGACGGCAGTTGGAGCAATCCGCGAAGTGACGCATTTGTGATCCGTGGCCTGCGTGCTAAAAGCCGGCCAGTTACCGGAGCCAAGGCTATGAACAAGTTTTCCCTGCCCCGACAGGCCACGACCCGCACCGTCGACGAAATCACCGGCTCGCGCCGCCTTCGCCGCACGCGCAAGGCCGACTGGTCGCGGCGCCTTGTACAGGAGAACCGGCTTGCCGTGGACGACCTGATCTGGCCGATCTTCGTCATCGACGGCGAAAACCGCCGCGAAGAGATCGCCGCAATGCCCGGTGTCTTCCGCATGACCGTCGACCTTGCGGTCAAGGAAGCCGAGCGCGCCGCCAAGCTCGGCATTCCGGCGCTCGCCACCTTCCCCAATGTCGATCTGTCGCTGCGCGACCAGACCGGCTCGCACATCCTCGACACCGACAATGTCATCAACCGCGCAACGCGCGCCATCAAGCAGGCAGTGCCGGAAATCGGCATCATCACCGATGCCGCGCTCGACCCGTTCACCATCCATGGCCATGACGGCATCCTGCGCGACGGCATCATCGTCAACGACGAGACGGTCGACCAAGTCGTCGCGGCCGCGGTGGCCCAGGCGCGATGCGGCTCCGACATCATCGCGCCGTCCGACATGATGGACGGGCGCGTCGGCGCGATCCGCGACGCGCTCGACGCCAACGGGTTCCAGGACGTGGCCATCATGTCCTACGCCACCAAGTTTGCGTCGGCCTTCTACGGCCCCTACCGCGAGGCGGTCGGCACGGCCGGCCTGCTTCAGGGAGACAAGAAGACGTATTATCTCGACCATGCCAATTCCGACGAGGCCCTGCGCGAGGCCGAGCAGGACATTCTGGAAGGCGCCGACATGCTGATGGTCAAGCCCGGCATGCCCTATCTCGACATCATCCGCCAGTTGAAGGACGCGTTTTCCATGCCGACCTTCGCCTACCAGGTGTCGGGCGAATACTCGATGATCATGGCGGCCGATGCCAATGGATGGATCGATGGCGAGCGGGCGATGATGGAATCGCTGCTCGCCTTCAAGCGGGCCGGCTGCGACGGCATCCTGACCTATTTCGCGCCAAAGGTGGCCGAGATGCTGAAGGGGTGAGCCGGCAGGAGTCGTCCATGGCCGCCTATCCTAGTCTGATCTTCGCCGCTGGGTTGTGCGGTGCGGCTGGCGTGGCGCTTTCGGCCGCGGCCACGCATTCTTCAAACGCCAATGTCGGCATAGCGGCGTCGTTCCTGCTCGCCCACGCGCCGGTGTTCCTGGCCATCGGCATGATCGGCGGCAACCGTATCATGAAGCTTGGATCGGCGACGTTGCTGCTCGGCGTGCTGCTGTTTTGCGGCGATCTCGTGATGCGCGACTATGCCGGGACGCGGCTCTTGCCGATGGCCGCGCCCGCCGGAGGCACGATCATGATCCTCGGCTGGCTTGGCATCGCGGCGTCGGCGCTGTGGCCGTGGCGGCCGGGCGGAACAAGCTAGCCTTCATACGCCTTCATCAGCGGCGCGATCTCAATCTTGACCATGCTCATCATCGCCTCGGCGACGCGCTTGGCGCGCTGGCGGTCCTTGTCCTTCATCATCTCGAAAAGCTGTTTCGGAACGACCTGCCAGGACACGCCGTATTTGTCCTTCAACCAGCCGCAGGCCTCGTAAACGCCGCCCTCGCCGAGCGCCTCCCAGAGACGGTCGACCTCGGCCTGGTCGTCGCAGTTGATGACGAAGGAGACTGCGTGGTTGAAGCTGTCGAGCGGCCCGGCCTCCATCGCCTGGAACTGGACGCCGCCGAGGTTGAACTCGACGATCTTCACCGAGCCGGGCGGACCGCTCGGCGAGTCGGCCGCCAGCGCCCAGATAGAGTCCAGGCTCGAGTCCGGGATCAACGACACGTAGAAGCGCACCGCCTCCTCGGCTTGCTTGGCGAACCAGAGAAACGGGGTCACTTTTGATACTGTAGTCGTCATCGATCTTCCTCCAATTCCGGGCGCTCAGGCGGCCGATTGCTCGCCGGACCTCGTCGCCGCCGCGACATCCATCCAGAAAACCTCCCAGATGTGGCCATCCGGGTCCTCGAAGCTGCGCCCGTACATGAAGCCGTGATCCTGGACCGGTGTCGGGTCGATGACGACGCCGCCCGCCTCGGCCTTCCCGACCATGGCGTCGACATCGGCGCGGCTGTCGGCCGAAAGCGCGATCAGCACCTCGCTGCTGGTCCTGGCGTCGGCGATCTTCTTTGAGGTGAACTGGCGATATTTCTCGTGCGTCAGCAGCATCACGTGAATGGTGTCCGAAAACACCATGCCCGACGCCGTATCGTCACTGAACTGGGGGTTTCTGACCGCTCCTATGGTTTCGTAGAACGCCGTCGCGCGCTTCAGGTCGGCGACCGGCAGGTTGACGAAGATCATTCTGGGCATGGGTGTTTCTCCTGTTCTTGCCGGCCGAAGGACGAACTGGAGCAGCAGACCCCGACATCAACCCTCGGTTTTTTTGCGGTGAGGCGCGCGGTGGTTGACCATGCTGGCCCTGCCCATGCGTTTCCAGGCGTCGAGCCCGGCAATCCTGCAGGCCTCGGCCAGCGTCGGATCGTTGAAGGTATCGTTGGCGCATAGGTCGAGCCCGCCGCCGAGACTGATCGCCGCCTGGCTGATCCACGGCGCTGCCCACGGCCTTCCTTGAATTCTGGGACTCTTTTCACCATCTGTTTGAGGACAGGCGTGCGGCCGGCAACGCAGCGGGCGCACCGAGCAGGGAAAAAGATGAACACAGATACGCTTGAGGGTGAAATTCTTGGTGGCAGGCTAGATGACGTCCACGCCTATGACGGCGTGCGTTCGCGCCGGGTTTTTGCTTTCCTCATCGACTATCTCATTGTCGCGATCCTGCTCATTCCCTTCGGCATACTGGTTCTGCTGCTCGGCCTTCTGACATTCGGTCTTGGCTGGGCGCTGTTTGCCGTTCTCGTGCCAATCGTTGCGCTCATCTATGTCTGGAACACGCTTGGCGGCCCCAATCAGGCGACTATCGGCATGCGCATGATGGGCATCCGGCTGGATCGCCTCGACGGCGGGCCGGTCGATGGCATGCTGGCAGTCGTCCACTCCGTGCTGTTTTGGGCGGCCAACGCGGTACTCACGCCGCTCATCCTGCTGGTCACGCTGTTCACCGCCCGCAAGCGCGCGCTGCACGACCTGCTGCTTGGCACGGTTGTCATCCGCTCCGACCGCTGAGGCAGACCGCGTCTGCCGGTGTTGTTTTCAACGCAGCCGCACATTTGCGGCCACAATCCTGTTGAAATTTCTGCCGCACGCTTCAAGGTAGAGCGATTCGTATGGAGTAGTAGCCGGAACTCGATGACTCACCACCCTACCCAGTCGCCGCAGTTCTTTCTGACCGCGCCCTCGCCGTGCCCCTATGTTGACGGTCAGTTCGAGCGCAAGGTGTTTACGCACCTCGTCGGAGCCAAGGCGCCGGAGATGAACGACCTCCTCACTCAGGGCGGCTTCCGGCGCTCGCAGAACATCGCCTACCGCCCGGCCTGCGAGAACTGCCGCGCCTGCATCTCGGTGCGTATCATCGCCGACAAATTCCAGACCACGAAGAACATGCGCCGCGTCATCCAGCGCAATGCCGACCTTATCGGCGAGATGCACGATGCCGAGCCGTCGACCGAACAATATTCGCTGTTTCGCACCTATCTCGACGCCCGGCACCGCAAGGGCGGCATGTCCGACATGACCGTGCTCGACTACGCCATGATGGTCGAGGACACGCATGTCGACACAAAGGTCATCGAGTACCGCAGGCGCGGGCCCGACACGTTCATCACCGGCAAGGGCGAGGGCGAACTCATCGCCGTGGCGCTGACCGACAAGATGGGAGACGGCCTGTCGATGGTCTACTCCTACTTCAATCCGGAGTTCGACGATCGCTCGCTCGGAACCTTCATGATCCTCGACCACATCGCCCGCGCGCGCGCCATGGGCCTGCCCCATGTCTATCTCGGCTACTGGGTCAATGGCTCGCGCAAGATGGAATATAAGGTGCGCTTCCTGCCACAGGAGCATCTCGGCCCGAAAGGGTGGGAACGCTACGGCGAGAAACCCTGACACCGGCCCTCTAGCTGCCGTTGAACCGCGACGGAGCACTCATAACCTTGTCGGATCTCCACAGCGACCACGCCAAGGGTCTGCTCATCACCGGTATTGGCGGACTGGCGCTGACCATCGACATTCCGCTTATCCGCCTGTCTGGCGGCGATGCCTGGTCCATCCTGATGTTGCGCGGCGGCGTGACGTTCCTCGCGGCGCTGGTGACCTGGGCCGTTTGGCGATCCATCACGCCAAACGCCCCGAAGCTCATTCCGGGCCGCCTCGGTTTCGTGGTAGCCTGCCTTTACGGCCTTGGCTCGATCACCTTCATCACCGCCGTCTACAACACCACAACCGCCAATCTTGTCTTCATCCTCGCGTTCAACACCATGTTTGCGGCGCTCCTGTCCTGGCTCTTCCTGAAGGAAAAGCTGCGGCTGGCCACGCTGCTGGCGATGGCCGTGATGGTTCTCGGCATCCTCATAATCGTCGCGGATTCGATCGGCACCGGCAATATGTTCGGCGACGTCATGGCCGCCTGCTCGGCATTCCTCATCGCCAGCGCCATCACCGTGTCGCGCGCCAGTGGCCGCGACATGGGCTTCACCGCACTGATCGGTGTCATCTTCCCGTTTGCCATCGCCGCCTTCATGGTCTCGCAGACGGGTTTCAACGTCGAAGCGCCCTGGTGGATCATCTTCAACGGCGCCGTGGTCACGCCGCTGGCGTTCTTCTGCCTCGCCGCCGGGCCGCGTTATATCTCCGGCCCGGAAGTCGCGATGTTCTACCTGCTCGAAACCGTGCTCGCGCCGGTCTGGATGTGGATGATCTTCTACGAAGTACCGACGCGCAACAGCCTGATCGGCGGCACGATCCTCGTCATGGCGCTGGTTACCCACTCGCTGTGGCAACTGCACGAAGGCCGCAAACGCCGCGCCGCCGCCATGGTTCGCCACCCGGTCTGATTGCGCGCCTGGTTGCCGACCTCGAAAGGCGGCTATCTACTTGGCAAGCACCAGGGCCCAGTAGCGTCGCCCCTGTCCGTCCGTGGCCGAGCCCAGCCCATAATGGCCGAAGCGCGGATCGAGCATGTTGCGGCGGTGGCCGGACGAGTTCATCCACATCGAGAACAGCTTTTGCGGGCTCATCGCACCATAGGCGACGTTTTCGGCGGCCGGCCCGGCAATGCCGTTTTTCTTCATGCGGCTTGCAAAGCCCTTGCCCCACCCGGTGCTGTGCCCCATGTCGCCGGCGCTCGCCATGAAGCCGGCCTGCTGGGCCGCCGCGCGTTCCAGCTTGCCGTCCGACGTGAGCGGCGGCAGGCCATGTTCGGAACGGATCGTGGCCAGATAGCTGACGCCCGAGCCCGAAGCTCCGACGCCCGCCCCACCTGTCGGCAGCACATTCTGGCAGCCGGCGATCAGTAGCATTCCCATCATGGCTGCCAATTTGGCAATTCTCCCGGCAACTGGTCTTTTGGGGTGTGTCATTGTCCGTTCCTGTTTCGGTCCGCGACTTTCAGGCGGATTATGGCTTTTGCCGGGCGGAGGCGCGCAACTCCATGCTCCCTGCCGCCCAACCTGGCCGCGCAATCGTCAGGCGCGGCCAGGTCCTCGTCGCCACCAGCGCCGCTTCCCAACAGGTCCCGGCTCGGCTTCTCTGCAGCCCTGGGATAACGAAGGCGTCAGCGAAGTTTTCGCGCCCGTTTGATCCACGCCCCTCGCACCTCCCGCATAATGCTGGCATCGCCCTCGCGGGAAACCTGGTCCGGACCGGGGATCAGGGGTGGGCGACGGCGCCGGGTGGCTGCGCAACGGTAGCGCGGTTGGACATCTTCATCCAAAAACCCGGGCCCTGGCGGAGGCAAGCGCGTGAAACTCGTGGCTCCCTGGCTGCCGGGGCAAGAACGCTGGCGGGGCGCAGGATACCGCGCCACATATTTACTTAGAGAGGTGCGGTCCTGTGCCCCGCTTCCCGGCTGCCGACAACAGCCAGACCGGAAACGGGGCGTGGCGGCGAGAAATACTGGCCGAAGGCCGGAGAAAGCAGACGGTCTTGTTCCAACACCTGGGGATTGCACAAATGGACTGGCACCTCCCCGCCAAGCACCCGGATCGTACCGACGGCCGCGCCGAACGAGGTCTATGCGCATCACGCTTCCTCGGTGAAGTCCGCCATGCGCAGCGTGATGATCACATTGCCGAAGCTGACATGTCGATGATCGTCATGACGCTCGGCCGCGCCCGCTTGCGTCCGGCGCCGGACGAAGCATGGCCGTAACAGCGCTCCGCAACATGGTTTCGATCCTGTCGAACGAGATGCCGTGACCCGGCAGGTCGCTGATGGCCAACCCCTGCCCGATGGCCAGGATCATCGGCAACAGCGCGTCGAGTTCCACGACCGGGTCTATGTCGCCGCGATCCAGTGCGCGTTGAAGGTGATCGCGAAATTTTTGCTGAACTTCACCCATGCAACTCTCGCCAATTGCACGGATCGTATCGTTGCGCAGCGACTCGGTGGCAATCTCTGCAAAGATCGGTGCGTTGCCGTTTTCGTGGGTAAAGCGAAGATGGTCCAACGCGCAGTTGACGATGCCCTCGACAACGCAGGCGCTGTTTTCCATCGCGGCAAATTTTTCGGCGTCCTCGCGGCGGTTAACCTCGCAAATTGCCGCGATCAAGGTCTCCTTGGATGGGAAATACCGGTAGAGCGCACCCGGACTCATTGCGGCCTCGGTGCAGATCTCTTGCATCGACGTGCCCTGAAATCCAGAACGGACAAAGCAGGTCTTGGCTGCGTCGAGGATGCGCTGCGCCTGCTGATCGCGCCGCTCGGCACGAGAATAGGCCCGGCCATCAAGAGGTTCGGCCTGGGTGGCCTCGAAAAACAGCGATTCTTCCATGATCCCGCATCCGTCGAAAGCGAATATTCGTTCTCATATTGCTCGAATGTTCATTCGCCATTTATGCGAACGAACATTCTCCGTCAAGCCAGAGCACGGTTTGCTCCTGACAACGTGATGTCATTAGGGCTGCTATGCGAAGGCAGGGGCTTCGTTGGGTGACCCGGCTAGCCGAATTTGCCGGTACGCGGAAAGCCCTTTGGCGCAATACGCCCG
>Ga0209347_1006073_pt1 | contig 10998 bp, 8 predicted proteins | sample AutmiccommuBRH23_FD_187382 | JGI IMG/M metagenome (GOLD analysis project Ga0209347, IMG submission 187382) | Deep subsurface microbial communities from Mt. Terri, Switzerland - Autotrophic microbial communities BRH/23 (SPAdes) (version 2) | ecosystem: Environmental > Aquatic > Deep subsurface >...
CACCTGCCACAACTGGCTCTGGGGGGTAAACAGGTCTTTCAGGGAGTCACTGGCATAACCGAGAGTTCCCGTAAGGGAGATGATCGGAAGCCGGCTCGCCTTGGCCGCGCCAACACGCGCGTTGGCGGACATGAGCCGGGCCTCGGCCGCCAGTACGTCCGGCCGCCGGTTCAGCAGTTCCGACGGGAGTCCCACCGGAACCGGCGGAAGGGATTGAAACGCCTGGGCCTTGTAGGCGTCGGGTTCATTCGCCACCGGGTAGGCCCCCTGGAGTATCGCCAACGCCTGTCGGGTCTGGCCCAGGGCCTGGACAACCGAGGGGAGGCGTGATTCGGCCTGGGCGAGTATCCGCCGGGCCTGGCGCACATCCAGGATCGACGTCAACCCCCTCTGGTACCGGCTGTCCACCAGCTCCAGGTTGAGCCGGTGGGATTCGATCAGCCGACGGGTGATACTGATCTGCTGCTCCAGGTACCGGACTTCCAGGAACCGGGTCACGGTTTCGGCGATGAGCGACTGGACCACGGTACGCCGGTTTTCCTCGGCGGAAAGAATATCCGCCCGGGTCGCTTCGGTCGCCCGGGAAAGGCGTCCCCAGAGATCGAGTTCGAAGGATGCCGGCAGGGAGAGCGACTTGGTTTCGGAGATGAACGATTCCCGGTCGCCATTCAGCGAAGAAATCGACTGCTGCTGCCGCGACGCCTGGGCATTGAGGTTTAATTCCGGGTACTGGTCCGCCTGGGTCTGCCGCATCTGGGCCCGTGCTTCCATGACCCGGGCAGCCGCCTGGTGAATGTCCGGGTTCTTCAAGGCGACATTGGTCACGATCCGGTCGAGATCCGGGTTCCGGAAAATGGTCCACCACCTGTCCTGGGGAATATAGGCGCCGGTCCGGGCCGCCCGGGCCTGATCATAAGTTTGGGGAATATCGTATTCGGGGTCCGACCGCTGGTAATCCTCGCCCAGGGTCATGCACCCCCCGAGCGCCAGTCCGGCGATAATGATGATGATCCAACGATGCATATTCAATCCTTTGTCAGGGAATGTATTCCGTCGATGGCAAATGCCGTTATGTGATCGATCAGGACGGATTTGAACCGGTCGTCGTATTCGCACCCGGTCAGACGGGAAATTACCGGCCGGGCCAGCGTAAAATAAAGGGTCATGCCGAGAATGCTCAGGAGGGCGAGCCGCAGGCGCTCGTCAGTCACCGTGGCGGGCAGATTCGGGCGGATCAGCGCGCTCAATTCCTGATGGAACGGCCGGATGACTTCATTGACGATCATGTCGAGCGCCTCGGTGGGCGAGGCGAGTTCGCGTTGCATGAGCTGAATATGATTCAGCCGCTCCTCGGCAGTGAGGGGGCCGTCGAGAAAGGCTCGCGCGATGGCTTCAATAATATCCCGGATTGCCGGAACGGCGCTGCCCGCCAGTCTGTCGGTCAACAGCAGACGGACCCGTCGGGTGCGGGGAACCCACCGTTCCCGGAACACGTTCACGTACAGGTTCATCTTGTTGCCGAAATGATAATTGACCGCCGCCAGGTTGCTCCTGGCCGCGGCCGTGATCTCCCGGACGCTCACCGCGGCAAACCCCCTGCGGGCAAACAGCTGCTCCGCGGCATCGAGAATCCGGTCCCGGGTATGGTCGGCTGGTTCCTGTGCCAATTTTTGTCCTTGAAAAAAGTTCAATTTGTTCGAACGTTCGTATAAAACGGTTGTTTTAAAGTCAAGGGGTATTTTTCAGAAAAGCGCTATAAATGGCTTTCGTGGAAATGAAATTCGGAAGTCGGGTGTTTGTTGTTTTAAAAGTAGATTGACATAAAGATAGACAAAAAACGTACGAATCATAAACCCGTTTCCTATTGTCTGTTCCGGCGCATGCCGGAATGTCTTTCTTCTATATTCTTATTGATTTCTGACTGCGGCTGTCCGCTCATCTGATTTTTTCGCTTTTTGACGGGACATCTTCGTCAATTTCTTCATGCATGCGACGCCATGCATCGATACCGTACTTCCATTCTGGAGACAGTATGTCCGAAAAGCTCATGATGGAGCGAACGTTATGGTTTGATCAGAGGGTCCGGGCCGGCAAATATCCCAATGCCGCCGGTTTGGCCCGGCATTGGGAAATAAGCAACAAAACGGCCCAGCGGACCATCGCCTTTATCCGTGACCGGCTCTGCGCTCCACTGGAATACGATGCGTCGAAAAAAGGGTATCATTACAGCGAACCGAATTATTTCCTGCCGTTTTTACAAGTCACCCAGGAAGAAATTCTTTCCATATTGCTGGCCAGGAATCTTCTCTCCCATGCCGCCGGCGGTTTTATCAGCAGAAGTATCGGAAAACTCCATCGCAAGTTATTTGCGGAAATAGAAACGGTCGGCCTGACCGAGGAGCGGATGGACGAATCCTTTTCCGCCGCCTGGAACGGATATTCGCCCACCCAGGGGGAAACGTTTCGCCGGGTAACATCCGCCTTGCTGGAACGCCGCCTCCTTTCTTTCACCTATCGCGCACCTTCAAGCGGACAGACCACCCGCCGCATTGCCGAACCCCATCATTTGCAGCATTACATGGGTGACTGGATACTGATTGCATGGTGCCGGCTCCGACAGGACTGGCGGAAGTTGTTTCTCTCCCGGATGGAGGATGGGACAATCCTTGAAGGTTCATTTGAATTCCGTCCGGCTATCAACTGGCAACATCTGCGCGAAGGTGCTTTCGGCATATTCCAGGGCGGGCAATCCGTTTGGGTGACCCTGCGGTTCAATCCTTTCCGCGCCCGCTGGATTGAAGGCCAGTATTGGCACCCCGGGCAACGGATTACAAAAAATGTCGACGGCGGCCTGGACTTGAGCATCCCCGTGTCCGATTTCCGGGAGATCAAGATGAAGATCCTCCAGTTCGGAGCGGATGTGGAAGTGATATCGCCGACGGAACTGAGGGAAGAGATCAGGACGGAAATCGAGAGAATGAGTGGGATGTATAAATGAAAAAAAATGGGAGAGGGTAAAAATAATTCGAGGTGGGACACTGGGTGACCCAGTGAGTTTGATAGAAGGATTTGAAAAGAGATCGTCTGCCTGCGTTGGTTTTATAAAACAGGAAAATCGAATTGAATGCTTTATCGGCAAATCTCTGGGCAAAAACGGATAGAACTGGGAATGGATGGCATCCCCTCATTCTCCACATGCTGGATGTGGCCGTCAGCGTGGATGGTATACTGGCGCGTGAACCGGAATCCACCCGCGTTCGAATGGCGGCGTGTTTCGGGATGGAATGGAAGGATGCGCGACCATGGCTCCTGGTTGTTGCGGCTTGCCATGATCTGGGCAAGGCTTGCCCGGGATTTCAGTATAAGTGGCCGGAAGCGCCTGCCACGGGATTACAAATGCCGCGAAGTCCGAATACCAGGATTAATCATGCGTTTGTGAGTCAGATTGCCTTGTCGGAACTACTACAGGAAAAAGGATGGCCTTTTGACTTGTCGGAACTGGTTGCCGATGCGATCGGATGCCACCATGGAAGCCGGGCGGCTCCGAGCACTCTTGAGTTTCTGGCAGGCGATAGGAGTGCAATCGGTGCAACAGATTGGACAAATGCGCGTCGGGACTTTCTTGAAGCGCTGATGAGCGTTTTCAATCCCCGGAGGATACCCGAGAAACCGGATCTCTCCGGCCCACATTTCATGCTGCTCTCGGGACTGACGAGTTTTGCCGACTGGATCGGCTCAAATGAAGAATGGTTTCCCTTCGGAACTATAGAGGACTGCAAGGACTTGCAGGCCTGGGTCCAAACTCGCGGAATCAGCGCCGACCATGCTTTGGATGCAATCGGTTGGGAACCTCGAATCCCGCTTTGCACATCCGCGAAATCTTTCGATCAGGTGTTTGGCTTTGCTCCCCGCCCCTTGCAGCAGGCTGTCGCAGAAGCATTCCCGGCTTTAAAAGAACCGGCCATTCTACTTGTGGAAGCGCCGATGGGTGAAGGGAAAACAGAGGCGGCGTTCTTCGCGCACCTGGAACTCCAAAGACGATTCGGACATCGCGGTTTGTACATTGCCTTGCCGACCAAGGCTACCGGAAATGAAATGTTCCGGCGAACCCTCGATTTTTTGTGCCGGCGGGGAGCGGAACGCAGGCTTGATCTGCAACTTTTACATGGTGGAACGCTGCTCAATGACACGTTTCAAAATCTGCGGCTTTCCGGAATCCATGATCCTGAAAAGGGCGGCGAGATCCGTGCCGGAGAGTGGTTCACCCATAAAAAACGGGCGCTTCTGTCGGAATATGGTGTTGGAACCGTGGATCAGGCCATATTGCCCATTTTACCCGTACGTCACAATTTCGTTCGACTCTGGGGGCTTGCCAACCGTGTGGTGGTTTTCGACGAGATTCACGCATACGATGCCTACACGGGGACGCTCCTGGTTCACCTGCTGCGCTGGCTAGTTGCGCTGGGTTCGTCCGTGGTGCTTCTCTCGGCAACCCTTCCACCCTCCATTCGGCGGAAGCTGGCGGGTGCGACCGGCGGAACCCTGCCGGAACGGGAAACGGAATACCCCCGATTGACCATCTTTCAACATGGCTCAGTGGAACAGATACATTTCAGTGCCGATTCTGCCCGCCGCCGGACTTTGACATTAAAAGGAATAGCGGCGGATTTGACCGCCATGCATGCCGCCCTGGAGGAGCATCTTGCCGAGGAAGGCATGGGACTGGCGCTGCTCAATACGGTCCAGAGAGCGCAAGACCTTTACCGCCTCTTCCCGGGAGGTGAGCCCCTGGATCATGATGGCCATCAAATCGGGAAACGGCTATCCGATGGAACGGAAGTGTTTCTTTTTCATGCGCGGTTTCCGGCCGATAATCGTCAGAAACGGGAGGACCATGCATTGGCAACTTTCGGCGAGACGGGAAGCCGAGCCGGTCGCAAAATCCTCATCGCCACCCAGGTGGCTGAACAGAGTCTTGATCTGGATTTTGACCTGATCGCAACAGACCTTTCGCCCATTGACCTCCTGCTGCAACGTGCGGGGCGACTGTGGCGTCATGCGCGGGAATTCAGACCTGTATCCCATCCAATCCTCCTGATCGCGGGGTTGGCAAGTGACGAGCCGCCATCATTCGGGAAACCCCTCTGGTGGGGCGCCGTGTATCGGGAAGACCTTCTTTTACGAACATGGAGCCTCCTTCGGGATCGAGAGGAATTAACACTGCCGGACGAAATCGATATCCTGGTGCAGACCGTTTACGAAGAGCAGGTCGACGTTCCCGAATCGCTTCGGGATAGATTGGGAAATGCGATGAATGCCGGGGATGGTGCGGTCATTGCGCAACATGGGCAGGCAAATCAGGCGATCATCGGTTTACCCGACGATGCTTCATGGAATGATCCGGCCAGGTTCATTCTTTACGACGAGGATCAGCCCGGCGTGCATCGCACACTTATGGCCCAGACCCGCCTTGGTGAAGATTCGGCGGTGGTTGTCCCGTTGTGGCCGGGTGATGGTTTCCTTCCGGAACAAACTCCGGAATTTCACAAAACCAGGCAGTGGTTTATGAAAGCAGTGAGTCTTTCACGAAAGGGCGTGGTCAGGAAGCTTCAGGCATTCGGAGTGCCGGAAGGCTGGAAGGAATCGCCACTCTTGCGCAACTGTTTTCCTCTGTTGCTGAATACGGATGGGACATGGCTGGAGGATGAAAGTGTACGGCTGGATGATGAACTGGGATTGGTATACGAATCAAAGGAGACCAAATGAGCCATTTTAACCTGATTGACGAGAAATGGATTCCGGTGCGGTTCCTTGATGGAACCCGCGACGATTCAGGGCTGGGGATCCGCGATACCCTGTTACGATCCAGGGAAATTGCGGCCATTGAGGACCCTTCACCGCTGGTGGTGGCAGCCTTGCACCGTTTTTTATTGGCGGTGCTTTACCGCGCGCTTGAGGGGCCCACGGATATCAATCAAGCCAAAATACTGTTCAGGGAAGGATTCCCTGCAGAAAAGATTACGGCATACCTGGAAAAATGGCAGGACCGGTTCTGGTTGTTCGATGAGAAGTATCCATTCGGGCAAATTCCTACATTTGAGCCGAAGAGTTGGCGGGCATGGACGGCACTTGCAGCCGAGCACAACGCTGACAATGCCAAGGTACTTTTCGATCATATGAATGTCGATGCCCCCGGCGCCATTTCCGAAGCTGAGGCGACCCGCTGGATGCTGGCAACGCAGACCTTTTCCGTAAGCTGCGGCAAAAGTGAATTGTCACACACCGGCACAGCGCCTTCGGCAACGGCTGCAATAATTCTGCCCATTGGGTGCAACCTGCAGGACACTCTACTGATGTCCCTCGTCCCACAAAATCGGGAAATCGCAAGTGCCGACATCCCGATATGGGAGCGGCCCCCGGAATCGGTTGAGAACCTGATAAAGGGTATTGAACGTAGTATCACCGGTTTTGCTGATCTTTATACATGGCGGATTCGTTCCATCCGCCTTGAGGCAAACGATTCAGGGCGGATTGCGAAACTTGCTTTTGCATCCGGAGTCGGAAACGCTTCCAAGGATCAGATAGACCCAATGCTGGGTTACAGGATTGATGAAAAGAAAGGAAAGCTGCCTGTTCAATTCCGTGACAGAGGACTTTGGCGGGATTTTGATTCATTATTGCCGGATGAATCGCGTTTGGCGCCTCAAGTGATTGAACATGCCTTGGCATTGGCGAGATTGAACCGGGAGCGTTTTCCCCGGTCGGTCATTGTATTGGGCCAGTCAAACAACAAGGCGAAAATAGAGTACTGGCGCATGGAACGTTACACTCTGCCCGAAGCGCTGGCAGGGGATCGTTCCGTCCGGGCTGAAATAAGGAAACTTCTTACTGATGCGGAGGAGGCTCAAAAATCTCTTTGGGCGGCATGCAGTTCCTTCGCCCGGGATACGATGTGCCGGGGGGAAAGGAAGCCCACTACGGACGATATCAGAAAGTTTATAAAGCAGATGCCCGTGAATGATCGGTATTGGTCCACCCTGGAATCCAGATTTCACGAAATTCTGTCTGAATACAAAATTAACCGTGATCCCGAGGATATCCGCCGGTTATGGCTGCAATTTGTACGGGACACGTTGAGGGCCGCCTGGGAGCAGCATCGCAGTTCGGTTTCCCTGGGCAATGCATGGGCCATCAGGGCCGTCGTGAAAGCTGAGGGACTGGTTCAGCGGAAGTTGAGGGAGTTGGATGTTGAAATTTTGAAACTTGAGCCAAGGAAGGAGGTTGCATGATCGGATTAATCGAGTGGCTGGAAAAACTTAGCGAAAAGGATACGAAGGTGAGGGCGGTACTGCGCCGAAGCCTCGCTTTCGATCCAGGAAAGTTTGTCCCCGCTTATCCGTATGTCGAACCATTTATCAAGGATGAGGCCAACATTTGGCGGCGGGAAGTTTACTACCTGGTAGCCGGCCTCTGGGCCGCGCATTGGCGGGAAGGACGTTCAAATGCACCAATGAAAATTGGAAATGCATCCGCAATGCACCAGAAAAAGAGCGGATCGACCAGTACCGAGAGGCGTTTCGTCTCTCTGCTGGATGCCGATTCCGATCAGCTGCCGCATCGTCTGCGCCAGATGGTTGCCCTCCTTAAAGACCAGCCAATTGATTTTGAGAATCTGCTGAAGGGACTTCTGTTCTGGAATGATGATCAGAAACGCACTCAGAATGCATGGGCGCGGGACTTTTTCAGAAGTCTAAACCACGAAATGGACACAGAAAATTAGGAGACCTGCCAATGAAAACGGTTGTCGAGATTCATGCACTACAAAACTTTGCTCCTTCCAATCTGAACAGGGATGATACCGGTGCCCCAAAGGATGCCTTTTTCGGAGGCACCCGCCGTGCCCGCATATCCAGCCAGTGCTTCAAGCGGGCGGTGCGTCGGCATTTCGCGGAATTAGTCGAACAGAACACCCTCTCTTCTGATGATGTAGCATATCGAACAAAACGCGTGCTGGATGCCCTTACCCAGGCCTTGGTCGAAAAGGGGCGGACCGTGACCGAATCAGAGGGAAAGGCCCGTCTGGCTTTGGCCGCCATGGAGCTTTCCATTAAGGAGGACGGGAAAAGCGAGTACCTGCTGTTTCTGGGGCAGCGCGAAATTTCAGGTATTGCCGATATTATTCATGAAAAATGGGACTCTATTGCCGCACCCGAGGTCGCGCCTGTTGAAGGGAAAAAGCCGTCTAAAGCCAAGAAGCAGGCCGCTCAAGGTGCTGACCCGGAATTGAAGAAAGCCCTTGATAAAGTATTCAACGGCGGCAAAGCCGTGGATGTAGCGCTATTCGGACGCATGCTGGCCGACATGCCGGCGAAAAACCAGAACGCTGCATGCCAGGTGGCGCATGCCATTTCGACCCATTCCGTCGAACGGGAATTCGATTTCTACACCGCCGTGGACGACCTTAAGCCCGAGGACACTGCCGGGGCCGATATGATGGGAACCGTGGAATTCAATTCCGCCTGTTTTTACCGCTACGCCGTGGTGGATTGGGAGAAGCTTAAAATAAATCTCCAGGATGACAAAGAACTGGCAAGGAAGGGACTTCGCGCCTTCCTGGAAGGTTTTGTAACGGCTGAGCCCACCGGCAAGCAGAATACATTTGCTGCCCACAATCCACCTGAATTTGTGGCAGTATCAATCAGATCCAACACCGCCCCGCGTAATTTCGCCAACGCATTCGAGACCGGCGTCCGTGTAAAAAAGGATGAGTCTCTAACCGGTGAATCGGCAAAAAGGCTCATTGAAAAGGCCACTGCACTCCAAGCGGCTTTTGGTGGTGAGGAAAAAACGTTTGTTCTCAACCTGACAGAGGCAAAACTCAATGGATTCGGAACTTCCGTGGTTTCACTGAAGGAGCTGCTTGACCGAATCCTCTCGGACATACAGGAGTGATCCCATGCCAACTTTGTTGCTTCGCCTGGTGGGTCCAATGCAGTCGTGGGGAACCACCAGTCGTTTCGATCAGCGGGATACGGGCAAAGAACCCAGCAAGTCCGGGGTCGTGGGACTGATAGCCGCCGCCCTCGGGATCGACCGCGAAAATTGGACAGAGCTTGAACCCTTTACGCGCTTGTCCATGGGCGTTCGTCACGACCGCCCGGGCGTTCCCAAGCGGGACTACCAGACAGCCGGGTGTGCCGCAACCGACATCGTGATTAAGGCGGATGGAGCTCTTTCAAAGGATGGAATTGTCTCTCAGCGTTTTTATCTTGCCGATGCGGCCTTTCTGGTGGGGCTCGAAGGGAATGATCGAGCGCTTCTGGAAAATGCTCATGAAAAACTTAAAAACCCGGTCTGGCCCCTGTCCCTGGGCCGGAAATCGTATGTCCCTTCCGAGCCGATCTGGATCGAAAACGGCATCCAGGACAAGCCGTTACGGGATGTTCTGGCGCGGTGGCCCTGGATTGCCTCACAAAGGAAATGGGAAGATCTTCCCGAGAAACTTTTAGTATCCATGGATTCCGGGGACGGTTCCGGTGTGCTTCGGATGGATCAGCCGCTGTCTTCCTTTGCGGAGCGGCGCTTCGGCGCTCGGTTTGTGAGTTCGGAGTGGATTCCTTTTCCAGGGGAGGTGACCCATGCTGCTGCATAGAATTCACCTAAACCCCCGATCCCGGGAAGCCCGGCGGGATCTGGCTGACCCGTATCAACTTCATTCAACACTTTGTCGGGCATTCAGTATTCCGGCAAAGAAATGCCCTGAAGGTGAATTCCTGTGGCGACTTGAACCTGAGATGAATACCGCCGGATACCCCCGTATTCTTTTGCAAAGCCGAACCCACCCGGACTGGACGGGTGTCGGTGTGAAGGAATGGCTGGCGGGGGTGGATCCCGCCATTGACCTGAAGGACCGTCTCAACCTTGATTCTTTGAAATCCGGCCAGCGATTTCGTTTCAGGCTGTGCGCCAATCCTTGTGTAACCCGTAATGGCAAGCGCCAGGGGCTTCTGAGGATGGAGGATCAGGAAGCGTGGCTTGGGCGTAAAGGGGAGCGGCATGGTTTCTTACTCCCGCAATATGTATCGTTTGACCTGTCGGAATCGTCTCAAAAGCGGGTCGATGTGAGGATATCCAGGGAACAGATGCTCCGGGGGAAGCCGCATTCCGGTAATGCGATCCGGATCTTTTCCGTATTATACGACGGGATTCTTTCCGTGACCGAACCGGACAGTTTCAAGCATGCACTGCAAAACGGCATCGGCCATGGCAAGGCGATGGGTCTTGGTCTCTTGTCGGTGGCGCCTATGATTGATTATAACGGAATGACTACCATCATTAAGTGGTGAAACAAAAGATTAGAACTCCAGCGGGAACGGAAAGCACTGAAATGGAAAAAATGCTGGCGGAATCAGATCAGGAACCGCCGGGTAGGTGAGGGAGATAACCGATGAACGAACCGATACTGCCGCCGTTGAAACCGATTCCGATCAAGGACCGGGTTTCGGTTCTCTTCGTGGAAAGAGGCCGGCTCGATGTAATTGATGGCGCTTTTGTGCTGGTGGACAAAACAGGGGTGCGCACGCACATCCCGGTGGGCGGGGTCGCCTGCCTGATGCTTGAACCCGGAATTCGGGTGTCCCATGCGGCGGCAGTGCTTGCCGCCCGGGTGGGTTGCCTGCTGGTTTGGGTGGGTGAAGCGGGAGTCCGCCTCTATTCCGCCGGCCAGCCGGGCGGCGCCCGGGCCGACCGGCTGCTTTACCAGGCCAAGCTGGCGCTCGATGATACGGCCCGGTTGAAAGTCGTCCGGAAGATGTATGCCCTGCGGTTCAAGGAAGAACCCCCCGCCCGGCGCAGCGTGGAGCAATTGCGAGGCATCGAGGGCGCTCGGGTTCGCAAGATGTACGAACTTCTTGCCCAACAGTACCGCGTCCCCTGGAAAAATCGTAATTATGATTATTCCGAATGGGGAAGCGGCGATCTCCCGAATCGCTGCCTTTC
>Ga0209347_1006074_pt1 | contig 10995 bp, 8 predicted proteins | sample AutmiccommuBRH23_FD_187382 | JGI IMG/M metagenome (GOLD analysis project Ga0209347, IMG submission 187382) | Deep subsurface microbial communities from Mt. Terri, Switzerland - Autotrophic microbial communities BRH/23 (SPAdes) (version 2) | ecosystem: Environmental > Aquatic > Deep subsurface >...
GGTGCAGTCAAACGAGGGCAAGATTGTTCCCCTGTTCGTGGCTGCCGGCGAGAGGGTTCCCCAGATTAAAGATGTTCCCTCCTCCAAAGAACTGGGGGTAAACCTGGATGACTCGGTACTGGGCTACTCGCATATATTGGTGGCCCCGGCGGGACTTTCCCCCGATCTGAAGAAGATGTGGGATGATACTATGACCAAGGTATTCAACGACCAGGAGTGGAAGGACCAGATGGACAAGGCCAAGTACCCGCCGTCCCCGCTGAGTGGCGAAAAGCTGACCACCGAAGTCAACAAGACCCTGGACGGAGCCGAGAAGTTCAAGGACGTTATTGCCGGACTGGGTAAGTGAGAGGCTTATGCTGATAGTTTCACCGGTCGGGAGACAGGAGTCAGGAGACAGAAGGTGAAAGACCTGACCTAAAAATGAGGGCTGGTCCGGGCCGGGGGTTTTCCCGGCGGCCCGGAAATATGTCTTTTGATGTCACCTGATTACAAACCTGGATTAAAGGGTGTCATGATGGAGAACGGGTCCTCTAAAGATCAAAATTCATACTACCGTGTTTTGTCGCCTGGAAGGGTACTGGCGGATCACGGGCCGGTTACCATGGTTATCCAGGCCGGTCTGCGAGGAGAGCCCCATACCGGGGCGGCTCTGGCCGGGGCGAGGCTGGTGCCCGATCTGCTGAAGGGTTTGGTTGAATACTTGTCTTACGCCCGGCAGGAGGTTGGAAATCTTGATCCGGGGAAGGACCAAATCTACCCGGAGGTCTTGATCCGGATGGCCGGGGCAGTGCGGCAGCTGGATGAGTCCGACTTCACCCCTATGGCGGCGGTGGCCGGCACCTTTTCCGATTTGGTCAAAGAAGCGGTGGTGGCTGCAGGGGCCGACCGGGTGGTGGTGAACAATGGCGGGGATATTTCCCTGTACCTGGCCGGGGACGACTCCCCCTTCCGGGTGGGCATTATCAGCGACCTGGAAAAAGGTGAGGTTACCCATGCCACGTATATCCGCCCGGATATGGGCATCGGCGGTATCGCCACCAGCGGCCTGGGGGGGCGCAGCCTGACCAAGGGGGTGGCCTCGGCGGTGACCGTGCTGGCTAAGAGCAGCTGTCTGGCCGATGCCGCCGCCACCTCCGTCGCCAATGCCGCCAACTGCCTCCATCCGGCGGTGGAGCGGTGTCCGGCCCAGGAATTGGACCACCTGACCGATATACCCGGCCACCTGGTTACCCGGCGGCTGGGCGACCTGCCTGACAGCGCAGTGGAGGAAGCCCTGGCCGGGGGCCTGGAACGCGCCCGGCAGCTGCACCGGCGGGGAATGATCAGCGGAGCGGTGATCTTTGTCCGGGGGCGGGCGGTGATGTGGCCGGAAAATATTGTTTTGCCACTGACATAGATTCTTAACGTGCAATACCCGAAGGGAGGGGTTTTGTGGAAAAAAGACATACGGCCGTCGGTCGGGAGGTCAGCTTTGTGGATGCCGCAGAAAAAGTTACCGGGCGTGCCCAGTACCTGGACGACCTGGCCCTTCCCGGCATGCTTTTTGGAAAAATACTGCGATCGCCACACCCCCACGCGCTGATTAAACGGATTGACACCACCAGGGCGGCATTGCTGCCCGGGGTCAGGGCGGTGATTACGGCGGCGGACTGCCCGCGGATCAAGTTTGGTTTGGATCTACCCGATGTCTACATGCTGGCTCCGGATAAGGTGCGCTATGTAGGCGATGAGGTGGCGGCGGTGGCGGCGGTAAGCGAAGAGGTGGCCGCCCGGGCGCTGGAATTGATTGAAGTGGAGTACCAGCCCCTGCCGGTGCTGGACCACCCCCGGCAGGCCCAGGCCCCGGGCGCCCCCCTGGTGCATGAGGATAAGCCGGGCAATCTGGCCAAGAGTTACCTGATTGAGCGGGGCAGCGTGGACCAGGACTTTGCCTCCTGCGACTGTGTATTTGAAGAGGAATTCAGCACCTCCCTGGTCCAGGCCTGCTACCTGGAGCCCTTTGGGGCCATCGCTAACTGGGAGTCAAACGGCCGCCTGACCATCTGGACCGGCACCCAGTCGGCTTTTCAGGCCAGGGCTGAGATCGCCAGGGCACTGGGTATTAGCCCCAGCCAAGTAACTGTTAAAGCGCCTTTTATCGGGGGTGGGTTTGGCGGCAAGATCTGGATCCGCAATTTTCACCCCATAGCCGCCGTGCTGGCCAAAAAAACTGGCCGGCCGGTGAAAATAGTGCTCTCCCGGGAGGAAGAGTTCCTGGCCTCCCGGGCCCGGGTGGCCGCCGACATAAAACTGAAACTGGGCCTGATGCGGGACGGCACCCTGGTCTGCAAGGAGGCCGGGATTATTGCCGATAACGGCGCCTATAACTGGGCGGCTCCGAAAATACTTTTAAATATGTCCATGCGCACCGACTGCCTGTACCGGTTCAAGTCCAGCCGCACCGTGTCCCGGCTGATTTACACCAACCACGTGCCCACCAGCGGCTTCCGGGGCTACGGCAACGCCCAGATGCACTTTGCCCTGGAGTCCATGGTTGATATCTGCGCCCGAAAGATGGGTCTGGACCCGGTGGAAGTCAGGCTTAAAAACGCCGTCCGCCGGGGGGACACCACCCTGCACGGCTGGAAGCTGCGCAGCTGCGGCCTTGCCGAGTGTATAGAAAAGGCCGCTAACGAGATCAAAGAGGGCAGGCTGCCCAGAGAGGAAGACAGCGGCAGGATTAAAAGGGGCATAGGCGTGGCCTGCATGACCCACGTTTCGGGGAACCGGGGCGGAGACAATTTTGACGGGTCATCGGCCTTGGTCCGCTTCCAGGAGGACGGTAAGGTACTGGTTTTTTCCGGGGAGAGCGACATGGGGCAGGGCGCCCGCACGGTGTTTGCCCAGATTGCCGCCGAGGCCCTGGGCATTCCGGTGCGGGATGTCCTGGTGATGCCCCTGGACACCGATGTCAGCCCCTTCTGCTATGGCACCTACTCCAGCCGGGTGACCACGGTGGGCGGTAAGGCGGTGCTGTTGGCAGCGGGGCAGGTCCGGGATCAGCTTTTACAGCTGGCCGGCCAGCTGATGAACGAAAAGCCGGAGCTCCTGGAGATCAGGGACGGGGTGGTTTTCCCCCGCCTGGACCCCGGCCGCCAGATGACCGTGGCACAGGTCTGCCGGGCCGGTATTCGCACCAGAAAAGCCGCCGGGCTGACCGCCTATGTCACCTATGACCCGCCCACCCAGGGCACCGACCAAAACTTCTACGGCGACTACTCCAGCGCCTACAACTATGGCGCCCACGGTGTAGAGGTGGAAGTGAACACGGAAACCGGGCAGGTCAGGGTAATCCGGGTGGCGGCGGCCCACGACGTGGGCTTCGCTATCAACCCCGCCGGGGTGCGGGGACAGATCAGCGGCGGGGTGGCCCAGGGGGCCGGCTGGGCTCTGTACGAGAACCTGGTTTACAAGGCCGGGGTGCTGCAAAACCCCAGTCTGAGCAGTTATCTACTGATGACCATCAAAGATATGCCGGTGATCAAGCCCATCCTGGTGGAAACCGAGGACCCGGTGGGGCCTTACGGGGCCAAGGGGGTAGGCGAGCCCACCCTGATCCCGGTGCCCCCGGCGGTGGCCAATGCCATTGAGGACGCCCTGGGGGTGCGCATCCGGGATCTGCCAGTAACCCCGGAAAAAATATTCTGGGAGCTCAACCCGCAGTTAAAGGAGGACCTCAAATGAGTGTGCAGCAATATTTAACACCTCTGACTGCGGGGGAGGCCCTGGCGCAATTGGCCGGCTTTGCCGGTGAGGGCCGGCTGATCGCCGGCGGCACCGACCTGATGCTGTGGCTTAAAAAGAAGAAGTTTTCCCCCAAGGCACTGATTGATATCACCGGCATTGAAGAATTCCAGTCGCTTGAAGAGTCCGGCGGCGAACTGATTATAGGGGCTGCCGCGACCCACGCCGAGGTGGCCCTGCACCCAGCCGTCAGGAGGTTGGCCCCGGTGCTGGCCGAGGCCTGCGGCAGTGTGGGATCGCCTCAAGTCAGAAATATCGCCACCGTGGCCGGCAATGTGGTCAGCGCCCAGCCGGCTGCCGACGCCGCCGTAGCCTTGGTGGCCCTGGGTGCCCAAGCCGAGATTATTTCCTCCGGCGGGCGGCGGGCCATTCCGGTGGAGGAGCTTTACACCGGCGCCGGCGGCAGCACGGTGGACAGCACCCGGGAGATAGTCGGCCGGATCGTGGTCAGAGCGCCGGGCCCGGGCGGCGGCAGCGCCTTTGTGCGGATGTCCCCCCGGGAGGCCCTGGCCCTGCCCATTGTAAATGTGGCAGCGGTTCTTTATACAGATGGATCCGTGATCACTAGCGCCCGCCTGGCCATCGGGCCGGTGGCCAGGCAGCCCTTCCGCCCCCTGCAGGCCGAGAAGTTACTGGCCGGGGCGCCTATGGGAAGCCTGGAGGCCTTTGAAAAGGCCGCCGAAACAGCCGGCCGGGAATCCAGTCCCCGGGACAGCCTGCTGCGGGGGTCAGCCCTTTACCGCCGCCAGCTGGTCAGGGTGCTGGTCAGACGGGCCTTGCAGGAAGCCACCGTTAGAATTGCTCCCGGAAAGGAGGGTTGATCGACATTGACGGGCACTCAGATAATCAGTTTTACCCTCAACGGGGAGCAGGTGGAGGTGGCGGTGAAGCCGGCCGAATCACTGGCCGACGTGCTGAGAAAAAAGCTGCTGCTCACAGGCACCAAAAAGGGCTGCGAGGAGGGTGAGTGCGGCGCCTGCACCGTACTGCTTGGAGGCAGGCCGGTCAACTCCTGCCTGATACCGGCCATGAAGGCCCGGGGTAAAGAGGTAATTACCATTGAAGGGCTGAGCCCCTCCGGCGAACTGCACCCCATCCAGCAAGCATTCATCGAGGCCGGGGCGGTGCAATGCGGCTTCTGCACCCCCGGTTTGATTCTGTCGGCCAAATCACTGCTGGACCGGACCCCGCTGCCCGAAGAGGAGGAGATTAAGACCGAGCTGTCCGGGCACCTTTGCCGCTGCACCGGTTATACGCAGTTTGTGGAGGCGGTGAGGCTGGCTGCGGAAAAAATGAAGCAGTCCTAAACAGTTGTTTCCGCTGGCAGTGCCCGGAAAAATGGCTGCATTAAACTAATACGGCAATAATAAATAGGAGGGATAATATGTCAAAAAGAATGGGTAAACTGTTTCCTTTGATCCTGGCGGTAATGCTGGCCCTGTCCTTTACACTGGCGGGCTGCGGCGGCGAGAAAAAGGAGCCTGACAAAAAGGCGGCGGCCGCCCCGGCCGCAAAATACCCCGAGAGTCCCATTAAGGTGATTCTTACCCACGGCGCCGGCGGCTCGGTGGACACCCAGGCCCGGCTGATCGCCCCTTTTATTGAAAAGAACCTGGGCGGGTCCCTGGTGCTGGAAAACATGGAGGGTGCCGGGGGCCGCAAGGCCAGGGCCTTTGTCTTCAAGGCCAAGCCCGACGGCTACACCCTGCTGGTGACCGGGATGCCTTCCACCGTGGTCGGGGAAATGCTCTACAAAGGTGATTACAAAACCCCGGAGTACACTTTTATCCACAATTTTATGGGCAAGGATTACTCCATTGTGGCTGTGGCCGACAAATCGCCGATCAAGGATTACAAGCAGCTGGTTGAGCAGTCCAAGACCAAAAAGATCAAGCTGGGCTGCGCCGGCACCGGCACTACGGACCATCTGGGGGCGGTCATGCTGAAGCAAAAAACCGGCCTGCAGTTTGACCTGGTGCCCTTTGACAGCACCACCAACGCCATGATGGCCCTGATCGGCGGCAAAATTGACGCCATCATGGATGCGGTTTCCAGCACCGGGGTGCGGTCGGACCTGCGCGCCCTGATGGTCATGGGGACCCAGCGCGCCGAACTTATGCCCAACGTGCCCACCCTTAAGGAAGCTGGTTTTTCCGAAATGGATATAAGCTACTCCCTCGGCTTTTTAGCCCCTCCGGGCCTGCCCGAGGACATCCGTAAGAAACTGGAAGACGCTGTGGCCAAGGCGGTTAAGGACCCGGACTATCTGGCCAAGATTAAGGAAGCCAAGGCTATTGCCATGCCTTTGAACGGAGCGGAATACAAGAAGATGGTGACCACCCTTTATGAGGAAACAAAAGCCGTGATCCCCGTTATGCAGGAAGATATTAAGAAATAAACAGGCTGTGGCAGGCTATGTTTTACGGAAGGGGGCCGGGGCGTCCCCTTCCCCCACATCTTTAATTTAAGGGGGGAAGAAATTGTCCCGTAGGTTTGATACGGAAATAGTGCTGCTGTTGTTTTTTTCCCTGGCCAGCGGGGTTTTTTTGGCCCTGACCTTCAGCTACCCCTCCACGGCGGCTCTTTTTCCCAAAATAATAGCTTTCATCACCCTGTTTTTTTCGCTTTACTATCTGGCCGGACGGTTGAGGAAAGGCAGGGGGAAGGGGGATAAAAAAGAAGAGGGAGCTTTGCCCTGGCATATATCAGCCATTTCCATGCTGGTTTTTCTGGGGCTGATCTATCTGGCCGGACTAATCCCGGCAATGGTTTTGTATATAGGATTCACCATTCATATACTGGGCTATAGAAATCCCGTCCGGGCAGCCGTCATTGCGGTCTTTAGCACAGCTGTCCTGGCCTCGGCCATGAAATGGTTTTTCGTCATACCCATTCCCATGGGCCTGCTGTTCAGTTGACCGGAAAATGATCATCGAATGGGGTGAAGTGAATGTGGCTTGAAGGCCTGGAAACTGTTTTCCAGGGCACCAACCTGTTCTACCTGCTGTTAGGCACGGCCTACGGACTGCTCATCGGAGCGCTGCCGGGGCTGGGTCCAAATTTCGGTGTGGCCTCGATGCTGCCGCTAACCTTCAACATGGACGCCTCCACAGCTATCATCTTTTTAGCCGCCATCCACGCCTCCACGGCGTATGGCGACTCCATCGCCTCCATACTGATCAACACCCCCGGCGGCGCGGGGTCCATCGCCTCCTGCTGGGACGGCTATCCCCTGGCCAGGCAGGGCAAGGCTGGTCTGGCCCTGGGTGTCTCCACCCTGGGATCGGCCATGGGAGGGATTATCGGCTGGATTTGCCTGGTTTTTATATCCCCCATACTGGTTACCGTGGCCCTGACCATAGGGCCCCATGAGTACACCATGCTGGCTCTTTTGGCCCTCTCGCTGCTTTCCGTGGCGGCTCAGGGGGAGACCGTCAAGGGATTTATACTCTGTGGCTTTGGGCTGCTGCTATCGTTCATGGGTTCAGACCCGGTCAACGGTTTTATGCGCTTTACCTTCGGGGCCAGCTATTTTGAGGATGGCATCGACATCATCCCGGTGGTCCTGGGGCTTTTTGCCCTTTCCCAGGTGATTAACCTGGCCGCCGGCAAAAGCAGTTCCATTGCCGAGGTCTTTTCTCCCAAGGACAGCGTCTGGAAGGGGGTGCTGGAGGCCCTGCGCTACCCCGTGACCATCATCCGGGGCGGGCTGTTCGGTATTTTCCTGGGCATTATGCCGGCCCTGGGCATCTCCACCGCCAATATTGTGGCCTACCTGGCCGAGAAGAAGGCCTCCAAGGACCCCGGCAGCTTCGGCCAGGGCAATGTGCGGGGCCTGCTGGCGCCCGAAACGGCCAAAAACGCCTGCGTGGTAGGGGACCTGATTCCCACCTTTACCCTGGGCATCCCCGGTTCTTCCACCACCGCTCTTTTCCTGGCCGCCCTGATGATTCACGGCATCACCCCCGGACCGGAGTTCTTTCAAAAGGGGGTTTTGCCCTACGCGGTGTTTATCGGCATCTTGTTGGCCCAGGTAGCCTTTTTCCTGGGCGGGCTGCTCAGCGCCAAATATTTTGCCAAGGTGGTCAACATCCCCACCGCCGTCCTGGTGCCCCTGATTACAGTACTCAGCTTTCTCGGGGCCTACGCCTTCCGCAATGAATTGCTGGACGTACTGATGACCGTCTTTTTCGGGGTGCTGGGGTACTTTCTGGTACGAAATAAATATCCCGTTGCCTGCATTGTTCTGGGGCTGGTCCTGGGGCAGATGCTGGAAGGCAATTTCCACCGGGCTTTAATCATAGGCGACTACAAGTACACCACCTTCTTTACCCAGCCGGTTTCACTGGGGATCTTCCTGGTCATGGTGTTCTTCCTCGTTTGGCCCTATATTATTCCGCTTTTCAAGCGGATTCCGGCCTACCTGAGGCCGGGCGCCGACGACTGAGACCCCTGTTGACAAGAAGATTCCAACCAAAATATAAACATCACCAAGGAGGTAAAAACAAATGCCTGTTAACGACCTGAGAGAATGGATGGCCCAAATGGAAGCCAGGGGTGAGATACTGAAGGTCAATGGAGCCAACTGCGAGGAAGAAATTGGTGTGATCACCGATGTCTACCAGAGGCAGCCGGGCAGCAAGGCCTTACTCTTTGACCAGGTCCCGGGCTACGAGCCGGGCTACCGGGTGCTTTCCAACAGCCTGGTTTCCCACCGCCGGCTGGGCTTTACCCTGGATATGCCTTCTATTTCCGGACCCCTGGACATAGTGCAGGCCTGGCGTAAAATCACCGCCGGACTCGATCCCGTCCCGCCCACCGTGGTCACAAGCGGCCCGGTGCTGGAAAATGTGGAGCAGGGAGAGGCCATTAATCTGCTCAAGTTTCCGACCCCCAAGTGGCACGAGCTGGACGGCGGCCGCTACATAGGCACGGCCTGCATGGTGATTACCAAGGACCCGGACAGCGAATGGGTAAACTCCGGCACCTACCGGGTAATGGTGCACGACGATAAAAATCTGGGCATTATGATTTCCGCCGGCAAGCAGGGTCGGATTATGTATGAAAAATACTGGGCCAGGGGCAAGGCCTGCCCGGTGGTGCTGGTGGCCGGCATGGACCCGCTGCTCTACCTGGTCAGCGGTATGGAGATACCCTACGGGGTCAGCGAATTTGACTACGCCGGAGGCATCCGCAAAAAACCGGTGGAGGTAATACTGGGGCCCACCACCGGTCTGCCCATCCCGGCCGGCGCCGAGATTGCCATTGAGGGTGAAATGCGCCCTGACGACGTCATGGTGGAGGGTCCCTTCGGCGAGTGGACCGGTTATTATGCCGGAGGCATCAGGCCCGAGCCGGTGATCAGGGTGTCGGCGGTGCTGCACCGCAATCAGCCCATTATACTGGGGTCCTCCCCGGCGGTGCCGCCCTCGGACACCAGCTACTGGCGGAGCCCCATCCGTTCGGCCATTGTCTGGAACCAGCTGGAGGGAGCCGGCATCCCCGGGATCAAGGGTGTCTGGGCCCACGAGGCCGGTGCCGGCCGCATGCTGCTGGTGGTAGCCGTGGAGCAGCTCTATCCCGGCCACTCCCGCCAGGCCGGACTGGTGGCCTCCCAGTGTCACGGCGGGGCCTACACCAACCGCTGGACCATCGTGGTGGACGACGACATCGACATCACCAACACCAACGAGGTGATCTGGGCGGCCCTGACTCGCTGCGACCCCGCCGAGGATTTGGAAATAATCAAGAAATGCTGGAGCACCAGGCTTGACCCCCTGGCCTACCCGGCAGACAAGAAATACTTTAACAACCGCATCGTCATCGACGCCTGCCGTTCATACGAAAGGCGCAACGAATTCCCCCCGGTGGCCACCACCAGCCGGGAGGCCGTGGCCAGGGTGATGAAGGACTGGCCGGACCTGTTCCCGGTAAAATAGATTTGAATCAAGTCTTTTTGGGGGTGTAATATGCCCGGCTTGGAAAAGTACGTCAACCATATATTGGACACCGATGTGCTGGTGGTGGGCGGGGGACTGGCCGGCTGCCTGGCCGCTGTGAAGGCCCGGGAGCAGGGTGCCCGGGTGATTCTGGCGGACAAGGGCCACGTTGGCCGCAGCGGCTGCAGCCCCTTTGCAGCCGGGGTAATCAACGTCTGTCTGCCCGAGGATAACCTGCAGGAATGGCTGGAGGAGATCATCGTCCGGGGGGAGTACCTGGCTGATCAGGAATGGGTGAAGGTGCAGCTTGCCGAGATTTACGGCCTGGTCATGGAACTGCAGGGCTGGGGCCGGGACTACGGGCTGAAGGTGATGGAGGAGGACCAGGACGGCCGCCTGGTCCGGCGCAAGGCCCGGGGCAACATCAAGACCCTGTCCAGCCTCATCCACGCCCTGCCCATGATGGATACCCTGCGCCGAAAGGTGAAGGAAAGCGGGGTAGAACTGCTGGAGAGGATCATGGTTACCCACTTAGTCCAGTCGGGCGGGAGGGTGGCCGGTGCCCTGGGCATCGGCACCCGGACGGCGGAGCTGTATTACTTCCGGGCCGGGGCTGTGGTCCTGGCGGCCGGGGGCTGCGGCTTCAAGGCCTACTTTATCGGCCACCAGAACCTGACCGGGGAGGGGCAATACATGGCTTACCGGGCCGGCGCCGAGCTGCGCAACCTGGATCAGGCCATGTCCAACACCACGGCCAGGGAGTTCGACATGCACGGGCTGAGCATGATGGTGGGCAGCGGCGGCCGCTTTTTAAACCGCCACGGCGAGGAGTTCATGCTTCGCTACGACCCCCAGGTGGGCAGCCGGGCCAGGCTGACCAAGCTGGTCATCGGTATGGCCAGGGAGGTGGCCGGGGGCAACGGCCCGGTCTACCTTGATCTGTCCCCGGTAAGCCCGGAGGACCGGCTTCTTTTGCGCCGGCTTTTGCCTGAGGGCTTCAGAGTTTTTGAGAGGATGGGACTGGACCCCTTCAAGGATCCCATCGAGTGGATGCCCGCCTTTGAAGGCACCCTTATTCACGGCGGGGGGGTGCACATCGACACCAACTGCGCCTCCACTGTGCCGGGGCTTTACGGTGTGGGGAATGTAACCTGCACCCCGGAGCACGGCACCTGGTCCATCACCGGACTCAACCTGGCTTTTTGCCTGGTTTCCGGGGCCAGGGCCGGCCGGCACGCGGCCCGGTGGGCACAATCCAGCTCCTGCGTCA
>Ga0209347_1006075_pt1 | contig 10995 bp, 8 predicted proteins | sample AutmiccommuBRH23_FD_187382 | JGI IMG/M metagenome (GOLD analysis project Ga0209347, IMG submission 187382) | Deep subsurface microbial communities from Mt. Terri, Switzerland - Autotrophic microbial communities BRH/23 (SPAdes) (version 2) | ecosystem: Environmental > Aquatic > Deep subsurface >...
CCTGTCGGTAATCTCCCTTGTAAGCTATATTCTTACCAAGGTGGCGGTTACAGTTTATGCGGGCGGTGTTGTATTCAAGGATGTTTTTAACATCGATTACGTCACCTTCTTTGGCTATGATATAGACTTTTTCTGGATCAGTGCAATCGGGCTGGTTGTAATAACGGGACTTTATACCACTTTTGGAGGGATGAAGGCCGTTCTTTACACTTCTGTACTTCAAACACCTGTTCTGCTTATAGGTTCGCTCGCTATTCTTGTACTGGGCTTAATCAAAGTGGGCGGCTGGAATGAATTGATGGAAATTACAAGAGCCAATGTAACAGTTCACGGCGATTCAATGACTGATCTGATGCGTTCCCATAACGATCCTGATTTCCCCTGGACCGGAGTTATCCTAGGGTCGGCTATTATCGGATTCTGGTACTGGTGTACCGACCAGTATATAGTCCAGAGGGTGCTTTCAGGCCGTGATATGAAACAGTCGCGCCGCGGTGCCATCTTTGGTGCATACCTTAAACTGACGCCTGTTTTTATCTTCCTGATCCCGGGAATGATAGCCTATGCCCTCCAGCAAAAAGGCCTTTTAACCCTTCAGTCGAATGATGCTGCCTTTTCCTCCATGGTGAAGGAATTGCTGCCCATGGGGTTCAAAGGTATTGTAATCGGAGGTATCCTGGCAGCGCTGATGAGCTCACTTGCAGCGCTGTTTAATTCATCAGCCATGCTCTTTACGGTCGACTTCTACCAAAAATACAAACCGAACGAGACCGAAAAGCATTATGTACTGATTGGACGTTTGGCAACCATTGTTGTTGTAATGCTGGGCATTGCCTGGATTCCGGTTATGAAAGGACTTGGGAAGGTTTTATATGAATACCTGCAGGATGTACAGTCGCTGCTGGCTCCGGGAATTGCAGCTGTGTTCCTGCTGGGTATCCTTTCGAAAAGGACGACTCCTGCTGCAGGGCTCTGGGGACTGCTCATAGGTTTTACGCTCGGTATGCTTCGGCTGGTGCTGAATATTTTCTCAGGATCCATTGAAGAAACATCATTGCTCTACAAGGTAATCCTCTCGCACAACTGGCTTCACTACGAGATTTACCTTTTCGTCCTGGTTATTATCTGCATGGTAATTATCAGCTACTTTACTAAACCTAAGGACCCGCTCAGCATTTCAGGGCTTACCCTGGGAACTGCCTCAGCTGACCAAAGGGCAGAAACCCGTGCTTCATACAATCATTGGGATATCATTAATTCTGTAATTATCATTACCATAATCCTGGTTTTCTACGCCTATTTCTGGTAAAATACAGTTGCAGTCAAAAATATTTTTCAATTAAATAAAAAATAGCTGTTGGATACGACAGCTATTTTTTATTTTAGGGCACGATACTTTTTCATATGTACGATATTATCGGTGATGTTCACGGGCATGCACAGCTTCTCAAAAAACTACTGCTGACGCTGGGCTATAAAAAAACGGCATCCGGATACGCTCATCCGGAGCGCAAGGCTATTTTTGTAGGCGATTTTGTAAACAGGGGGCCCCAGATCAAGAAAACCATCCGGGTCATCCGGAGTATGGTTGAATCGGGAAATGCCTTCGCCATCCTGGGCAACCATGAGCTTTACCTCATTATCGACCATTTGAGGAGCAGGAAAACCGTCAGTCCTAAAAAAGATATTTCTGTTATAAAAACAGTCAATGAATTCAGTGAAGATCCGGAGGAATGGAATGATCATATTAAGTGGCTCCGCAGCCTTCCCCTGTTCCTCGAGCTCAACGGCCTGCGTATTGTTCATGCCTGCTGGTCGGATGAAGCCGTTGAGTTCCTCAAAAAAAACCTTCCCCCGGGCAAAATAAAAAAGGATGTTTTCAGAAAGTTACGTAAAGAGCCCGGGTCGCCTCTTGCCAAAAATATCTGGCTGCTCACCAAGGGCATTTTATTCAGTATGCCGGGCGACCTTAAAATTATAAGCAACAAGGGCGTTTCACCACGTAATTTCCGGATTAAATGGTGGGAAGACCCCTATGATAAAACCTTCGGACAGCTGTCATTCGAGGCAAAGTACCAGTTGCCTGAATACACCATCCCACCCCAGATACTGCCGGACAGCCTGCCCTATGGGGAGAACGATCCGCCCTTATTTTTCGGTCATTACTGCCGTAAAGACGGGCCTCACATCATCAGCCACAACCTGTGCTGCATAGATGCATGCATAGCTGGCAGCAAATCACTTCTCGCCTACCGCTGGGACGGAGAAACAGCACTCACTGAAGATAAAATCTGCAGGGTTAAAAAAACATTGTTTTAAAACTTCATGTTTTTCAGCGCTTTGTATAAAAAGAAAAATTGTTTTGAAAATGTATTGCAGTAAAAAAAAGAAAGTATATATTTGCAGCAACTTTTCAAGCCGTATGGTGCAGAAACAGGGAGTTCTTAACAGAATTAAACAAAATGGTGCGGTAGTTCAGTTTGGTTAGAATATCGGCCTGTCACGCCGAGGGTCGCGGGTTCGAGTCCCGTCCGCACCGCCTCAAAAAAAGCACTTGCCACAATGGCAGGTGCTTTTTTTTTGGTTGAATATTCCCTTTTCGTTGCTGCAGGGCTTACTATTGTTCCTCCGTATCTTACCGGAGTGGTGCAGAGCACCAAAATATTTGTAGAAACGGTAAAGGAATAAGGAGAAAGGTGCAGAGCACCGTAATATTAAATGGCAGGCTTTCTGATAATAATATTACGGTACTCTGTACCTCAATCCCACTACTCATTCATGCTTTCTACAAATACTTTGCTATTCTGTAGCTTAAGATCATGGTGTAGTGTACCCGGGATAGATCGATGCTATACCATCTTTAGATTAAATTCAATGTAAATTCAATTCAAATTCAATAATAATTCAATGTAAACTCAATTATAATTGAATTTACATTGAGTTTAGATTGAGTTTAGATTGAGTTTCATGTTGATCATACATATTCTCTACCGTCGTATTATTATTCCGTCCAGGTCTGAGAGAAGGTAATACCGAATTTTATATACAACAGATTGAAAAGGCAACATACAATTGTGATTGTGGCTGATGTTATTGTTATAAGGAATTTAAACCACGAATTTCAGGGATGACACGAAAAGGAAAGGAGATTTGCCGAGGATCCACAGATTGAAGCACCTTCGGTGGTATTGAAGATTGTTAACCAGGGAGACTCTAATGTACTACAGGATAAAATACTGAACGGATTCTTCTCCCCTCTGTGCCTTGGAGAGGGGTGCGGAGTAAATGTGCTCAGGAGGGGTGAGGGAACAGGTGGTGGTTGTTATCATTTATTAACTGGAGCAGGATTTGGCACAGTTATAGTTTTCATCAAATAGTTGTTCATTTTGAAGTTCGGTTGAATACCGGGGGGACTTAGGAGAAATCCAACGGTGGCAACCTCTTTTCTGAACTTATTAACCTTATTTTTCGTGAGGTTACTGCCAGTAAGGAGAGATTGCCTGCCGGCAGGCAGGCAGGCTTCAACCCGCCTTTTATTTACTTATCTGATTGAATCTTTGAGACTTCAGTGCTTTTTTGTTTATCCTTATCTTGTTAGGAAAAAGGCGGGTTTCGCAATGACGACGCTGGTGTACCTGAGGGGGGCCACGACGACCAAAGCCTGCCTGCCGGACAGGCAGGCAATCTGATGGATCTGGCAGAAAGCTATTCTTTTCCAAAAACATGATTTCCAATAAACAACCTACAATAACCTTCATCCAAAGATCCGCCCCCGCTTAATTGGCATACCTTTTAATGATATTGTATGCCCCATGGATGCCCAGCTCACCGGCACGGCTTAAATCAAGGGCGCCGCCTTCAACATCATCGAGGAAGATTTTTGTAAGTCCCCGGTTAAAATAGGCTTCGGCAAACTCCGGTTCCAGCTCGATGGCTTTATTCAGGTCGTCGATGGCGCTTTTGTACTCCTTCAACCGGAGTTTTATATAGGCACGGTTGTAGTACCCGAAAAAGAATTGTGGTTTCAGGTAAAGCAGCACCTGGTAGTCGTCGAGTATTTTTCTGTATTCAGGAATATCGAGCTGCACTTCATCGGAAGAATTCGCCTGCTGACCAACAGGAACAGTGAATCCGTTTTGCTGGTTTGCCAGCATTTCAATCTGCTCCAGCATTTTACATCTTGCATTTCCTCTTACAAAATAGGCTATACCCTGGTCCTTATCCATGGCAATCGACTGGTTTAAATCTTCGAATGCAGCATTGTAATTACCTGTGAGGCTATAGAAGATTCCCCTGTTCAACAGGTTATGGCTCGTTTTTGCTATGTTGATGCGGGCATTGAAGTAAAGGATAAAGTTTTCGAAAACGCTGCGGTATTCCTCCACAGGCTTATTTGTGATGGAGAACAGCGGATTGTAGTTATTTTGACGGTTCAACTCATCGATGGCAAGATTATAATATTGCGAACGTTCATAATCCACTGCATTCTTCTCATATGCCGAAATAATAAACACAGGCTGCAGGTCTATTGAAATATTTCGGTTCTGGATTCTGCCATCTTCAACTTCTTCAGGTTCTTCAGCTGGCAGGTTTCGTGAATCCTCCACCACAAGGTTAACCTGGGCCTGCCTCTTCCTACGGCTTTCGCGTTCTTCAGCATCAGAATCACCTGTTCCTGTATTACTGGCAGGATCATTTTGCTGTGTATTATTTTGTTGTGTATTACCTTGTGAATTTTGTCCGCCGGAAGAAGTGGAACCCTGCTGCGACTGTTGCTGGTTTTGTGCCAGTTGTTCTGCACTAAGCCTGCGGCTTTCCAGATCATACTGCGGATTAAGCTGGGCTGCAATACGGTAATCATTTTCAAATCCCTGTCTCCCCAGTATTTCTTTTGCCATGGCACGGTTAAAATATGCGCTTGCCATCTCAGGGTTCATTCTGACAGCTACATCGTAATCCATGATGGCACCTTCATAATCGCCCAGTTTTTGTTTAACAATTCCCCTGTTGTTATAAGCCAGTGCATTTTGAGGATCAAAACGTATGGCCTGGTCAAAATCACGAAGTGCCGATGCAAAATCATCCATGTCAAGGCGGGCAAGTCCCCGGTTGAGGTATGCCCCTTCAAAATGAGGCCTGATGATGATTACCTGGTTTAAATCACGGATGGCATCCTCCATATTACCCTGGACAATTCGGGCATTGCTGCGGTTCATCAACGCATTAACCGACTTTGGGTTTATTTCAAGCGCCTTGTTATAATCGGAAATAGCTCCGTCAACATCTTTCAGTGCAAGTTTTGCAATACCACGGTTATTATACAGGCCTTCATTTTCAGGATCAAACTCAAGGCCTCTTTTATAATCTTCAATTGCTTTTTCAAACTGTTGAAGGCTATGGTAGGCCATACCCCTGTACATGTATGCAAGGGGATAATATGGCTTTAATTCAATGGCTTTGTTAAAATCTATGATGGCGCCGCGGTAATCTTCCAGTTGATGCTTTGCTATTCCCCTGTACAGGTAAGCTTCAGGAAGATAAGGCTTAAACTTGATTACAATATTGAAATACTCGATTGCTCCCGTATAATTTTCAATGGAAATACGGGTACGGCCCACCCTTATATAATGGTTGATGTTTAACTGTGCTTCGGCAAATGCAGCCGAAACCAATATGATGGCCAGTACGAGTATATGTTTCTTCATTTTATTTTCCTGAGCCAGCAAAAATAATATTAATTAAAAACAGCAGGTCAGTTCATTAGTTTTATTTAACTTTTGCAAAAATTTAATTCTTTTGCAATGCATGAACGTTGTGGCTGGGCTGTAAAGAATGAACTCATGAGGGACTACCACGACAGGGAGTGGGGAGTTCCGGTTTTTGATGACAAAAAGCTGTTCGAATTTCTGATTTTGGAAGGTTTCCAGGCCGGACTGAGCTGGCAGATTGTCTTAAATAAAAGGGAAGCGTTCCGAAAGGCTTTTGATGGTTTTGATGCGGAAAAAATAGCCTTTTACTCACAGGATAAAATAGAAGCCCTCATACAGGATGCAACCATTATCAGGAACAGGCAGAAAATTACAGCCAGCGTCATCAATGCGCAAAAGTTCCTTGAAGCTCAGGATGAATATGGAAGTTTTTCGGATTATATATGGAGCTTTACAGAAAGAAAGCCAGTCTTAAATGCCTTTACAAGCCTGTCAGAGCTTCCGGCCCGGACTCCGCTTTCCGACAGAATCTCGGCCGATCTTATAAAGAGAGGGTTTAAGTTTGTGGGTTCCACCATAGTATATGCGCATATGCAGGCAACAGGCATGGTAAATGATCACCTGGTTACCTGCTTCAGGTACGGTGAAATTTCCCGTTTTTAGCTATAAAAATTTGATTCTGAGTTGCCACTAAATTTTTGCCAACTGGTTTTTATTATTATTTTTGGCCAACAACATCATATTAATTTTTTACAGATGAAGTACAGCATGACTCACCTGCTGACAGCAATTCTTGCTGTTTGTTTTGTTCTACCCTCTTTTGCCGGTGATAATCCTACGGGCAAAAAAGAAGAATGGGTTTTTGAAGATGTTAAATCCATGCTTGCCATACCTGTGGAGGATCAGCACCGGACCGGCACCTGCTGGTCGTTTGCCGGCCTATCATTCCTTGCATCGGAAATGATGCGGACTGGCAAACCGGGAGTGAATTTATCAGAAATGTTCATTGTGTGGCATACTTATGCAGAAAAGGCACGTAAGCATGTCAGGGTACATGGCAACCTCAATTTTTCGGCAGGAGGTGCATTCCACGATGTTACAAATATGATTTCAAGGTATGGAATTGTTCCTGAAGGGGCCTATAAAGGATTGAATTATGGAGAAGACAAACATGTGCACGGGGAACTTGACCGTGTGCTTCGCGAATATGTAGATGCAGTTGTAGAAAATAAAAATACAAAGCTCAGCATTTCGTGGCACGATGCTTTTACCAAAATACTGGATACCTACCTTGGTAAAATCCCTGAAACTTTTGAATTTGAAGGGAAGCAGTTCACTCCGCTCAGTTTTGCCGATAATTATGTAGGCCTCAATATGAATGATTATGTTGAAATTACCTCCTTCACCCATCATCCCTTCTACTCGAAGTTTATTCTTGAAGTGCCCGATAACTGGTCGTGGGATGAAATGTACAATGTACCTCTGCATGAGATGGAAGAAATAATTGATTATTCTCTTAACAATGGTTTTACCATTGCATGGGCGGCCGATGTGAGTGAAAAAGGGTTTGTTACAGGAAAACAAGGCATAGCTGTGCTGCCCGAAGCACCTGAAATGAATATGACTGATGCTGAAATCAGCCGTTGGGAATCTTTGTCCGACAGGGAACGGGATAATGAACTGTATAAACTTGAAAAACCAGTTCCGGAAAAAGAGGTTACCCAGGAAATGAGGCAGGCTGCCTTCGATAATTTCCAGACAACCGATGATCATGGAATGCATATTATTGGCATTGCCCGGGATCAACGGGGGGAAACCTTTTATAAGGTGAAAAACTCCTGGGGCAACTACAACAGTTATAACGGCTATTTTTATGTATCAAAACCATATGTGAGTTATAAGACCATGTGCATCATGGTTCATAAGGATGCCATTCCGGCCGACATCAGGGTCAAACTGGACATTTGAAAGTAAAGGGACTGCCTCCGCCGGATACAGTCCCTTTATTACTTTAATTTTGAGCTTCTTTTATCCTGTTTTTAATGAAAAACCACCTGTTAATTCTGTTTCTTTTGATTGCCTTTTTCAGGGGAATGTCGCAGCAAGGCAGTACTGATTATAAATGGTGGAACGATCTTCACGGATGGGAAGAAGGGGATCCGGGATGGCGGAACTGGATGAAAATAACCCCCGGATACATGGGGCCCAATGCACTTCCTGTGCCCCATATGCAAAAGGGATACCTCCGCAGCATGACGGAGATAGAATTTACTTTTTCAAGCCATTTTCACCGCGAAGATCCCACACAGGATATATCAGGATATGTATATATCCCTTTTGGGGAAAAGAGAATAGCGCTGGAATTATATGGAGTGGCAATTGAAAAATATAATTTTTCAGAAAGGATCCGCAACGAAAGGATGGCCCGGGATGAGGATGGCAGGGGAACTGCAGCAGGCGATTTTTACTTCAGCACACTTATTCAGCTTGTCAGTGACAGAAAGTTTCCAAACACCGTTTTGCGTATGGCTACAAAAACCACATCGGGAAATAACCTTGAGGCTGCCCGTTATACCGACCACCCTGCCTATTTTTTTGATCTGAGCTTTTCAAAAAACATTGGAAATGAAGCAGGCGGAATGTTCAGACCTTTTGCAATGGCCGGTTTTTTCAACTGGCAAACAAATGATGAGCTGAACCTTCAGAACGATGCGCTGCTGTATGGTGCAGGGGCTGATTTAATAAAAGGAAGATGGTTATTTTCTGCATCCTGCTCGGGCTATTCCGGGTATAAAAATGAACGCGATAAACCCATGCAGCTTCAATTCGAGATAAAAAAAGGTTTTTCTGAAAGAGAATTTCGCATACAATACCTGCATGGCCTGCGCCACTGGGAATATAAGACAGTAAAAGTTTCATACATATGGAAACTTAAACCTGCAGGATAAAGTGCATGTTTTGATTTGGATTTGTGTAAATTTGCCGGCAAATGGTTAATAAAGATCAAAAATCGAATCCAAAATGAAGAAGCTCTCACTGGTAATCTGTGTTTTCAATGAAGAACCCAATATAAAACCACTCTCCGAACAAATCAAGAAAGCGCTGGCGGGAATCGATTTCGAGGCGGTATTTGTCGATGACGGATCCTCCGATGGTACGCGTTCCGAAATTTTGAACATAAATGATGACAGGTTCCTGCTTGTGGAACTGAAAAGGAATTACGGACAAAGTTCAGCATTGCAGGCAGGGATTGACCAGGCAGAAGGTGACTTTGTGGCCCTGATTGACGGTGACCTGCAGAATGACCCTGCAGATATTCCAATGATGCTTCAAATGATGGAAGAAGGTGAATGGGATATGGTGGCAGGCGTACGTTCAAACCGGAAAGATGGTATGTTCCTAAGAAAAATTCCGTCGAAGCTGGCGAATTACATGATCAGGAAATCAACCGGCACCAAAATGAAAGACCTTGGGTGCACCCTGAAAATATTCACAAGGGAAACCATCAAGAGCATCCATATATACGGCGAACTTCACCGTTTCATCCCAGTACTTATTACACTCGAGGGAGCCACACGCATCACCCAGGTAAATGTCAACCACAGGCCGCGTACATTTGGGAATTCAAAATACAATCTGGGCCGCACCACCAAGGTTGTGAGTGATTTGTTCCTGATGCTGTTCTTTAAAAAATATCTTCAAAGGCCCATGCACTTTTTTGGGGCTCTTGGCATCATCACCTTAGGCATTGGGGCGATTATCAACTTCTATATGCTGATCCTTAAGATACTTGGCCACGACATATGGGGGAAGCCTTTACTGCTGCTGGGAATCTTACTTGTAATGGGTGGCATCCAATTTGTTACTATAGGAATAATTGCCGAACTTCAGATGCGTACCTATTTTGAATCTCAGCAGAAGAAACCTTACCGTGTCAAACGGGTAGTAAAAACAAAATCTGTTGAACAACCTGTTTATTAACCCTTTCTTTTTTAGGCATCTGTTACGGAATATTTGAATTTTAAATTAAATTTGTCTGATACATTACATAAATTAAAAGCCATGAATACAAGATTAATATCATTTGTGATCCTGAACACCTTTTTATTCATTTCAATATTTGCAGGGGCACAGGAAAAAGTGATCCACGGACTGGTAACCACCTTCGACAGCATACCGCTTTCAGAAGCTCAGGTCAGGATTAAAAGTACTAAACAAACCGTAGTTACTGACTCCCTTGGTCAGTTTTCAGCAATAGTAAATCCGAACGACCAGCTTAAAGTTAGTGCAAGCGGATTTTACAACCAGAAAGTTAAACTGGAAGAAAAAACAAAGTTTGCTGCAATTAACCTTAAACTGAAGCCGGGTGAGAAAAACCGTGAATATGCCATAGGGTACGGACATGTTTCCGACAGGGATAAGTTAAATGCGCTTGCAACACTTAACAGCAAGGAAGTTGATTTTTCACAGTACAGCAACATGTACGATTTAATAAAGGGTAGGTTTGCAGGTGTACAGGTTTCGAACGGGCAAATCATTATCAGGGGAGTAAATTCAATCAACAGCAGTACAGCTGCCCTCATTGTGATTGATGGTATTCCGGTTGACGGTTCAGCCCTGAATTCAATTCCACCAATCCAGGTTAAAAGCATAAATGTTATAAAAGACGGAAGTGCAGCCATTTATGGCTCCCGGGGAGCAAACGGTGTAGTGGTGATTGAAACCAAGGGTGGTAACGATTAGTCATAAAAACTATTCCATAACTAAGCCAATGATCCGGAGTTTGTTTCCTTTATTCCTGTTCATCACATTAATCATTCAAAGCTGCAGCCGTAAAAACGAGCTTGAGAGGCATGATCTAACCATCTGGTTTTCCGAACCGGCAGAAAAATGGGTGGAAGCGATACCCGTTGGAAATGGGCGGTTGGGTGCTATGGTTTTTGGAGGGACTCATTCCGAACATATTCAGCTGAATGAAGAATCGGTTTGGACCGGCGGACCTGTTGACAGGTCAAATCCTGAAGCTCTTGAAAGTCTCCCTGAAGTGCGACGGTTGCTGTTTGAAGGCAAATACGCTGAAGGCGATAAACTGGCTCAGGAAAAAATAATGGGCATTGATGGAATCCGTCACACTTATCAGACTCTGGGCGATTTTCATATGCAGTTTGAAAACCTTGGAAAGATTGAGGATTATAAACGGACACTTGATCTGAGAAATGCCATAACAACAACTGAATTTAAATCAGGTGGTGTAACTTATACACGTGAAGTGTTTGCATCTTCCCCT
>Ga0209347_1006077_pt1 | contig 10993 bp, 11 predicted proteins | sample AutmiccommuBRH23_FD_187382 | JGI IMG/M metagenome (GOLD analysis project Ga0209347, IMG submission 187382) | Deep subsurface microbial communities from Mt. Terri, Switzerland - Autotrophic microbial communities BRH/23 (SPAdes) (version 2) | ecosystem: Environmental > Aquatic > Deep subsurface >...
GGGGGCGGGGGAGGCGCGATGCCGTTGGAGATCTGGATCGTGATGATCGAGCCCGGCACCGTCTGGCCGCTCGGAGATGTCCCGACGACCGTGCCGTAGCGGGAGGCGCTGTTCACCGGTGTGGCCTGATCGGCGACCTGGAAGCCGGCCTCACGCAACCGCTGGCGTGCGGTGTCCTGGGTCAGACCGGCGACGCTGGGAACCCGGCCACCCGGGGCGCCGTCGACGTACCGCGGATCGGTCGGCGGCAGTGTGACCTCGCCGAAGTTGGTCGCGATCGGCATCATCGCCGTGAACCACGTCCGGGCGGGCTCGTTACCGCCGAACAGGTTGCCCGAGCCGCACTGGCGCAGCGGGAAGGAGCACAACTCGCTGGGGTTGGTGGAGTCGTCATAGATGTAGTTGGCCGCGGCGAGCTGATTGGTGAAACCGAGGAACGCCGAGGAGCGGTTGGCCTCCGTGGTACCGGTCTTGCCCGACATCGGCAGGTTCCAGCCGACCGAGCCCGCCGCGCCTGCCGCGGTGCCCGCGCCGGTGTCGTCCTTGCTCATCGCGTTGGCCAGGGTGTTGGCAAGTCCCTCCGGCACCGCCTGCTCGCAGGTGTCGGTGGTGACCGAAACCTCCTCGCCGTTGCGGTCGAAGACCGTGTCGATCGGGTTGGGTGGGCACCACATGCCGCCGGAGGCCAGCGTCGCCGCCACGTTGGACAGTTCCAGGGCATTGACCTCGATCGGCCCGAGCGTGAAGGACCCGAGATTCTGGCGCTTCACGAAGTCGGCCAGGCTCTCGTTGCTCTCGGGGTCGTAGTCGCGCGCCGTGCCGGGCAGCGCGTAGGACCGCAGCCCCAGCCGCACCGCCATGTCGACGGTGCGCTGCACCCCGACCTGCGCGATCAGCTTCGCGAACGCGGTGTTCGGCGAGGTGGCCAGCGCATCGGTGACGCTCATCGAGCCGCGGTAGTTCCCCGCGTTCTGCACACACCACGTCGCGGGCGGGCAGCCGCGCGCCCCGCCGCTGCCCAGACCCTTTGCCTCGAACCGCGACGGTGCGTCGAGCTGGGCGTTGATCCCCAGTCCCATTTCGAGTGCGGCGGCCGTGGTGAAGACCTTGAACACCGATCCCGCCCCGTTGCCGACCAACGAGAACGGCTGCGGCTGCATCGTCTCCCCGGCGTCGAGGTTAAGGCCGTAGGTGCGGTTGCTCGCCATCGCGAGCACCGGGTGGGACTCCTTGCCCGGCCGGATCACGCTCATCACGCTGGCGACACCGTCGAGGTCGGGGCTCGCGAAGTTGTCGATGGCCGATTTCACCGTCGCCTGCACGTCGGGATCCAGGGTCGTCTTGATCAGGTAGCCGCCCTTGGCGACCTGATCCTTGCTGATCCCGGCGCGGGCGAGGTAGTCCAGCGCGTAGTCGCAGAAGAACGCGCGGTCACCGGCCGCGATACACCCGCGCGGCAGCTCCTTGGGCTGCGGCAGGATCCCCAGCGGCTGCTGCTTGGCTTCCTGCAGCTCGGCCGAGTACTCGGGCAGGTTCTCGATCATGGTGTCCAGCACCACGTTCCGCCGTGCCAACGAGGCGTCGGGGTTGGTGTAGGGATCCAGCGTGCTCGTCGACTGCACCATGCCTGCCAGCAGCGCGGCCTGCTGCCAGTTCAGCTCGGAGGCGTTGACGCCGAAATAGGTCTGTGCCGCGTCCTGGACCCCGAAGGCGCCGTTGCCGAACGACACCAGGTTGAGGTAGCGGGTCAGGATCTCCGGCTTGGTGAACGTCTTGTCCAGGGTCAGCGCCATCCGGATCTCACGCAGCTTGCGGGCCGGGGTGGTCTCGATCGCCGCGCGCTTCTCGGCATCTGTCTGGGCGATCACCAGAAGTTGATAGTTCTTGACGTACTGCTGCTCGATCGTCGAGCCGCCGCGGGTGTCCAAGTTGCCCGACAGATATCCCGAAAGTCCCGTCAGGGTGCCCTGCCAGTCGACGCCGTTGTGGTCGGCAAACCTCTTGTCCTCGATCGAGACGATCGCCAGCTTCATCGTGTTGGCAATCTGATCGCTGGGAACCTCGAAACGTCGGTGGGTGTACAGCCAGGCGATGATGTTTCCCCCTGCGTCGACCATCGTCGACACCTGGGGGACCTCGCCCTCGACCAGCTGCGCCGATCCGTTGGCAACAACGTCGGAGGCGCGATTGGACACCAAACCGAACCCGCCGACGACCGGGAACATCAGGCCGGCGGCCACCACGCTGGCGAGCACCACGCACCAGGCGAGCTTGATGAGCGTGACCATCCGGGGAGGAGTGGTCGGCGCTTCAGTCGGGGGGTCCTCCGGCATGCGTACAGAGTAGCGACGACTCCGGGTCCCGGAATCCACGGAGCTGCCCGAATCCCGTCACGGCAGCCCGTGTCAAATGCCGAGGTCCGGCACTGTACCGGCCTGACGGCACGGTCGTCCCAAAAAAGTGGTCACGAACGTATTGCGCAGAACGGCCCTGACCACCTAAGTTGAGCACACAGTGCGATACAGGTCACACCTGCTACTCGCAGTGTGGCGCAGATCGCACTTGCGATTGACGCCGGTGTGAGAGATGTCTGCGTTGTCGGGGCGCGGCCAGAACGAAGGGGATCGCTGGTGTCCGGTATCAAGCCCGCCGCATGCAAGACCACCGTGAATCCGACCGCCACCTCCATTGTGCACGGCAAGGAGGCCGAGGCCCGTATTGCTTGGGTTTCGCAGGCCCGGTGTCGCCAGGCCGACCCGGACGAACTGTTCGTCCGTGGCGCCGCGCAGCGCAAGGCCGCGGTGATCTGCAGGCACTGCCCCGTCATCGCCGAGTGTGGCGCCGACGCGCTGGACAACCGTGTGGAGTTCGGCGTCTGGGGCGGCATGACCGAACGCCAGCGGCGCGCGCTGCTCAAGCAGCACCCCGAAGTGGTTTCCTGGGCCGAGTTCTTTGCTGCTCAGCGCAAGCACCGCACCGCCGGCTAATCCGGCCCGCGGCAATTCGCTTTGACCGCGCCGGTCTGATTCGCGGCTAGGCCCCCTACGCCGCGGGAGCCTCGCCGGTGATCTGATCGGCGATGGCCCGCAGCGCCTCCAGGTCCGACACGTCGAACGGCAGTGACGGCACCCCCACGACCGCCACGTGCGGGTTCGCGCCGGTGAATCGAGAAAGCAACCGCACCTCCCGCTTCGCGGTGGACGCGCGCTCGGCGTGGATGCGCAGCGCGGCCACCGTCAGCGCGTCCGGGTCGGTCTCGGCCAACTCGTCGGCCGCTTCGGCCGCCTTGTCCGCGTGCAGCGAGCACAGGGTGGGATGGGTCCGGTTGAGGATCAGCCCGGCCAACGGCATGTGTTCGGTGGACAGCCGCTCGACGAAGAACGACGCCTCGCGCAGCGCGTCGGGTTCGGCCGCCGATACCACCACGAACTGTGTGCCGCGCCGTTTGAGCAACTCGTAGGTCCGGTCCGCCTTCTCCCTGAATCCGCCGAACGTCGCATCGAGGGACTGCACGAAACCGGCCGCGTCGGAAAGCATCTGCGAACCCAGGATCGTCGACATGCCCCTCATCGCCAGGCCGACCGCGCCGGTGACCAGCCGGCCGATGCCGCGGCCGGGGGCCAGCAGCAACCGCCACAACCGGCTGTCCATGAAGCTGCCCAGCCGTTTCGGCGCGTCCAGGAAGTCGAGCGCGTTGCGCGACGGCGGGGTGTCCACCACGATCAGGTCCCACTTGTCTTCTGCCAGAAGCTGTCCCAGCTTCTCCATCGCCATGTACTCCTGCGTACCGGCGAGCGAGGTGGCCACCGTCTGATAGAACTGGTTGTCCAGAATGGTGTCCGCGGTCCCGGCTCCGGAGTACTGAATCACCATCTCGTCGAAGGTGCGGCGCATGTCGAGCATCATCGCGAACAGCTGCCCGGTCACCTCCGGCGCCAGCGGAACCCGCTGCGGGTTGTTCCCCAGATCCCTGATCCCCAACGCCTGAGCCAGCCGCTTGGCCGGGTCGATGGTCAGCACGACGACGGTGCGGCCGTACTCGGCGGCGCGCAGCGCCATCGCCGCGGCGGTCGTGGTCTTGCCGACGCCGCCCGCACCGCAGCAGACGACCACCCGGTTCGACGTGTCTCGCAGGATCGAGGCCATGTCCAGGGCCGGCGGGGTGTGGCTCATCGTTGCCATCTTCTCTTCGCGCAAGCGCTCATCGACATCCTCCGGTTACCGCGCGCCCTGCTGGGCGAGCACTTCAGCCAGTTCGTACAGACTTCCCAGATCGACCCCGTCGGGCAGCGACGGCAGCTCGAGGCGGGCGACGTCGATCTCGACGAGCTGCTCGGCGCTCTCCGCGCGGGCCGCGATGCGGGTCGCGTGCTGGATCGTCTCGGTGAGCAGTCCGGCGAAATCGGGGTCCGACAGCGTGATTCCCACGCCGGCCAGGGCGGCCCGCACCGCGTCGGCGTCGATGTCGCCCTCGGCCGCCTTCGCGAGGTCGTCGGGCGCCAGGTAGGCCGGGATGTTGCGGTTGACGATCACGCTGCCGATCGGCAACTCCATCCGTCGCAACTCGTCGATGGCCTCGATCGTCTCCTGGATCGGCAGCGCCTCCAGCAGGGTGACCAGATGGATGGTCGTCAGATCCGAATGCAGAAGCTTGACCACGCCCTCGGCCTGGGAGTGCACCGGCCCGCCTTTGGCGAGGTCGGAGACCGCCTTGGTGACATCGAGGAACCGGGCGATCCGACCGGTGGGCGGTGCGTCGACCACGACGGCGTCGTAGGCGGTCTGCCTGCTCTTGGCATCCGTCTTGTCGGACCGGACGACGATCTCCTTGATCTTGCCGGTGAGCAGCACGTCCCGAAGCCCTGGAGCGATCGTCGTCGCGAACTCCACGGCGCCGATCCGGCGCATCGCCCGGCCGGCCAGCCCCAGGTTGTAGAACATGTCGAGGTACTCGAGGAACGCCGCCTCGGTGTCGATCGCCAACGCGTTGACCAGCCCACCGTCCTCGGCGGTCGCGATCTTGACCTCCTCGTAGGGCAGCGGCGGCACATCGAAGAGCTGCGCAATTCCCTGGCGCCCTTCGACTTCCACCAGCAGGACCTTGCGGCCGCCTGCGGCCAGCGCCAGCGCCAGTGACGCCGCGACCGTGGACTTGCCGGTGCCGCCTTTGCCGGTGACGAAGTGGAGGCGCGCCTTGGTCAGGCGAGACGGCCAGCCGACCGGCTTGGGACCATTCGTTGTCCCGTTTGATGTGGTAGCCACCAGTGCATGCTAGCCATAGCGGGTTCGCCGCCGGATAAGCTCAGCCGCATGACCGAATCGACCCGCTGGGAGTACGCCACCGTCCCACTGCTGACCCACGCCACCAAACAGATCCTCGACCAGTGGGGCGAGGACGGCTGGGAGCTGGTGTCGGTGCTGCCCGGTCCGACCGGTGAGCAGCACGTCGCGTACCTGAAACGGCCGAAGTGACGGACTGGTCGAAACGCCTGACCGACCTGGGCATCGAATTGCCCGAGGTCGTCGCACCGCTGGCGGCCTACGTGCCCGCGGTGCGCACCGGCAACCTCGTCTACACCTCGGGTCAGCTGCCGATCACCGCAGGGAAACTGCCGGTGAGCGGCAAAGTCGGGGGCGAAGTGACGGCGCAGGAGGCGAAGGGCCTGGCCCGCCAGTGCGCGCTGAACGCACTGGCCTCCATCGACTCCCTGGTCGGCATCGACTCGGTGACGCGAGTGGTCAAGGTCGTCGGGTTCGTCGCCTCGGCACCCGGCTTCGTCGGCCAGCCCGGCGTGGTCAACGGCGCCTCGGAACTGTTCGGGGAGCTGTTCGGGGAGGCAGGCGCGCATGCCAGGTCGGCGGTCGGAGTGTCCGAACTGCCGTTGAACGCCCCAGTCGAGGTCGAGATCGTCGTCGAGGTCGAGTGAGGTGAGCCGACTGGAGCATCCCGCCTACGGTCTGCTGCGGCCGGTCACCGAGACCGCCTCCGTCCTGCTCTGCGACAACCCGGGGTTGATGACGCTCGACGGCACCAACACCTGGGTACTGACGGGCCCGGGCAGCGACGAGATGGTGGTGGTGGATCCTGGGCCCGACGGCTCGGGCGCTGCCGACGAGCACATCGAGCGCCTCGCCGCGCTCGGACCGATCCCGCTGGTGTTGATCAGCCACCGCCATACCGACCACACCGGCGGGATCGACCGGATCGTGGAGCTCACCGGGGCCGTGGTGCGGTCGGTGGGCAGCGGATTCCTGCGGGGCATGGGCGGGCCGCTCACCGACGGTGAGGTGATCGACGCCGCCGGCCTGCAGATCAGCGTGATGGCCACCCCCGGCCACACCGCGGACTCGGTGTCCTTCCTGCTCGACGATGCCGTGCTGACCGCCGACACGATCCTGGGACGCGGCACCACCGTGATCGACCGGGAGGACGGCGACCTGGGCGACTACCTGGAGTCGCTGCGCCGCCTCCAGGGATTGGGGCATCGCACGGTGCTGCCCGGGCACGGACCCGAACTCGGCGACATCGCCGCGGTCAGCGAGACCTATCTCGCGCACCGTCAGGACCGCCTCGAGCAGGTCCGGGCGGCGCTGCGCGATCTCGGCGAGGGTGCCGGAAGCCGCGACGTGGTGGAGCACGTCTACACCGACGTCGACGAAAAGCTTTGGGACGCAGCCGAATCATCGGTTCAAGCCCAGTTGGACTATCTGCGCCGCTGAGCCGCCGAAATGGCATTCCAGCAGGCGGCCACTCGAACTTCCTCGGCCGGAATGCGATTTCGGCAGAAGCGAGTTACCTCGCTCGGCGCTGGATTCTCGCTCGTTACCTCGCTCGGCGGGCCAGCCGCTCGGAGTCCGAGATCAGCACGCTCTTGCCCTCCAAGCGGATCCAGCCGCGGTGGGCGAAGTCGGCGAGCGCCTTGTTGACCGTCTCGCGCGACGCCCCGACGAGCTGCGCGATCTCTTCCTGTGTCAGGTCGTGCGTCACCCGCAGCGCGCCGCCCTCCTGCGTGCCGAACCGCTGCGCGAGCTGCAGCAGCTGCTTGGCCACGCGGCCGGGCACGTCGGTGAAGATCAGGTCGGCGAGGTTGTTGTTGGTGCGGCGCAGTCGGCGGGCGAGGACCCGCAGCAGCTGCTCGGCGATCTCGGGCCGGTCGGCGATCCACGCCCGCAGCGCCTCGCGGTCCATCGAAACGGCACGCACCTCGGTGATGGTGGTGGCGCTCGACGTGCGCGGCCCCGGGTCGAAGATCGACAGCTCGCCGAACATGTCGGACGGGCCCATGATCGTGAGCAGGTTCTCGCGGCCGTCCGGGGAGCGGCGGCCGATCTTCACCTTCCCGGAGATGATGATGTACAGCCGGTCGCCGGGCTCGCCTTCGGCGAACACCGTGTGCCCGCGGGGGAAGTCGACTGGTTGCAGCTGCTTGGTCAGCGCTGAAACGGCGCTGGGTTCCACCCCCTGGAAGATTCCGGCCCTGGCCAGGATCTCGTCCACGTTGCCCCTCTTAAAGCTGTTCGGTGATAAGACATGCGTAAGCCGACCTCGAGCTGGATCGTGAGATCAGTCTAGAGGTACGACCTGCCGACGTTGTCGGCATTTGAGCCTCCAGCGTGACCTGCCCACGCTACACAGGATTGGCGTGCCGGGTCTTCTGAAACTCGGGATTGGCATCCTGATGGACCCGGTGATGGATGTACCGGGGTGTCGGCAAACCCCGGGCGGGAATCTGCTCGACGAGGTCGCCCGCCGTGGAACTCTGCTCGTCCAGCCGTCGGCGAAGGCTGTGCATGGCGCTGTCCATCCCGTCCCGCGCAAGCGCGTCGACGTCGCTGGCCTCGGCTTGGTCGAGAAACCCTGCGACGTCGGCCGCGGTGATGGAGTCCCGGCGCAGGCTCGACTCGACGCGCTCGAGACCGAAGGTCGCCAGCATCAGCAACCCCGGGATCAGCGCAACGAGCAACCACGACACAAGGCTGAAGTAAACACGGCCAAGGTCTCGGCAGGATCACGAATCGTCGTCGGTAAGAACTGATCCAGCGCTCGGCGCATCGCACCCCCTCAGTAGGCTGGCGTGGTGACTGTGGGTGATACGTCGGCACGCGGATCGAGCGACGCGAAACCGGCGCGAAGGGCGCCGGCCCGCAAGTCGGCGGGCAAGTGGGATCAGGAGACGCGTCTCGGTCTGGTCCGCCGCGCCCGCCGGATGAACCGCGCTCTGGCGCAGGCCTTTCCACACGTGTACTGCGAGCTCGACTTCACCAATCCGCTCGAGCTCACCGTCGCGACGATCCTGTCGGCGCAGAGCACCGACAAGCGGGTCAACCTCACCACCCCCGCGTTGTTCGCGAAGTACCGCACCGCGCTCGATTACGCCAAGGCCGACCGCACCGAACTCGAGGAACTCATCCGGCCCACCGGGTTCTTCCGCAACAAGGCCTCCGCGCTCATCCGGCTGGGTCAGGAGCTGACCGAGCGTTTCGGCGGCCAGGTGCCTGCCACCCTCGACGAACTCGTGACCCTGCCCGGCGTGGGCCGCAAGACCGCCAACGTCATCCTCGGCAACGCGTTCGACATCCCGGGCATCACCGTCGACACCCACTTCGGCAGGCTCGTCCGGCGCTGGCGCTGGACGAGCCAGGAAGATCCCGTCAAGGTCGAGCACGCGATCGGCGAACTCATCGAGCGCAGCGAGTGGACGCTGCTGAGCCACCGGGTGATCTTCCACGGGCGGCGCGTCTGCCACGCCCGCAAGCCGGCGTGCGGCGTCTGCGTGCTCGCCAAGGACTGTCCCTCGTTCGGGCTGGGCCCCACCGACCCCTTGATCGCCGCTGCGCTGGTCAAGGGCCCCGAGACCGAGCACCTGCTCGCCCTGGCCGGGCTCTAGGCGTTCGTCGCCGGATTTTGAGATGAGCACGTCGGCCCGCTGGAGCATCGTGGCGATGGTGGTCGTCATCGCGCTGGGCGTGGCGCTGTGGTCCGAGCTCGGTGCCGACAACGACACCCGATCGTCGCCGCAGGACTCCGTCTCGGCCCGTGACCGCCGCGACGCCGACACCACCGAGGCGCTCGCGGGCCCCCGCGCCCGCGCGGACCTGCAACCCTGCCCCGGACCCGGCGCCGGGCCAGGTCCCGAGCCGTTGCGCGGCATCGTGCTGGAATGCGCCGGAGACGGATCGCGGGTCGACGTCGCCGCAGCGGTGGCCGGCCGGCCCACCGTGTTGAACCTGTGGGCGTACTGGTGCGGCCCGTGCGCGGAAGAACTGCCCGCGATGGCCGAGTACCAGCGGCGGGTCGGGCCCGCGGTGACCGTGCTGACCGTGCACCAGGACGAGAACGAGACCGCGGCGTTGCTGCGCCTGGCCGAACTCGGGGTGCGGCTGCCCACCCTGCAGGACGGGCGAAGGGCCATCGCCGCAGCACTGCGGGTGCCCAACGTCATGCCGGCAACGGTGGTGCTTCGCGCTGACGGTACCGTTGCCGAGATCCTGCCTCGGTCGTTCGCCACCGCCGAGGAAATCGCCGAAGCGGTCGGTCCTCAGATAGGAGTGGCTCAGCGATGGGCGAATTGACCCCCTCCGCAGCTCCGCCATGGCTGACGCCGCTGGTCACGCGTCCCGACGCCGTCAAGAGCGCCTACCGTCGCCGGGTGCCCGCCGAGGTGCTCGCCGCGCTGTCCGCCGCCAACGCGACCGCCGCGATGACAGGAGCGCGCCGCGACGCCGCAGTCCTGGTGCTGTTCTCCGGGCCGGCGGACGGTGCGCCGGACACCCTGCCCGACGACGCCGATCTGCTCGTCACCGTGCGCGCCTCGACGCTGCGACACCACGCCGGGCAGGCCGCCTTCCCCGGCGGCGCGGCAGATCCCGGTGACGACGGCCCCGTCCACACCGCGCTGCGCGAGGCCACCGAGGAGACCGGGATCGACGCAACCCGCCTGCACCCGCTGGCGACGCTCGAACGGATGTTCATCCCGCCCTCGGGCTTCCACGTCGTGCCGGTGCTCTCGTACTCGCCGGACCCGGGCCCGGTCGCCGTCGTCGACTCGTCCGAGACGGCATTGGTCGCGCGGGTCCCGGTACGTGCGTTCGTCAACCCGGAGAACCGGATCATGGTGTACCGCAGGGAGAACACCCGCCGCAGCGCCGGCCCGGCGTTCCTGCTCAACGAGATGCTGGTGTGGGGATTCACCGGGCAGATCATCGCCGCGATGCTCGACGTCGCGGGCTGGGCGAAGCCGTGGGACACCGACAACGTCCGCGAACTCAACGATGCAATGGCGCTCCTGGACAGCCAGGGCAGTTACGGTGATGCCCAACTATGACACCGTCGCAGTGGCTCGATATAGCCATTCTCGCCGTCGCGATCATCGCCGCCGTCTCCGGCTGGCGGTCAGGCGCGCCGGGTTCCCTGCTCGCCCTGATCGGGGTCGTCCTCGGCGCGGTCGCGGGAGTTCTGCTCGCCCCGCACGTGGTCGACCACATCAGCGGTCCCCGCACCAAACTGTTCGTCACGCTGTTCCTGATCCTGGCGCTGGTGGTGGTCGGCGAGATCGCCGGCGTCGTGCTGGGCAGGGCGGTGCGCGGCGCGATCCGCAATCCGACGCTGCGCGTGTTCGACTCCGTGGTCGGGGTGGCACTGCAGCTGGTCCTCGTGCTGACGGCATCGTGGCTGCTCGGCACCGCGCTGACGTCCTCTCCGCAGCCCAATCTGTCCGCGGCGGTTCGCGATTCGAAGGTGATCGCCGAGGTCGACGCGGTGGCGCCGGATTGGCTCAGGTCGGTGCCCAACAGGTTGTCGGCGCTGTGGGAGACCGCCGGCCTTCACGACGTGCTCAAGCCGTTCGGGCCGACCGAGGTCGCCTCGGTCGACCCGCCGGACGCGTCGCTGGCCACGTCGGCGGTGGTCGAGTTGACCCGCCCGAGCGTGGTGAAGGTCCGCGGGGTGGCACCGAGTTGCCAGAAGGTGCTCGAAGGCAGCGGCTTCGTGGTG
>Ga0209347_1006078_pt1 | contig 10991 bp, 10 predicted proteins | sample AutmiccommuBRH23_FD_187382 | JGI IMG/M metagenome (GOLD analysis project Ga0209347, IMG submission 187382) | Deep subsurface microbial communities from Mt. Terri, Switzerland - Autotrophic microbial communities BRH/23 (SPAdes) (version 2) | ecosystem: Environmental > Aquatic > Deep subsurface >...
TAATTCCCAATTCCCAATTCCCAATTCCCAATTCCTAATTCCCATCTGCTACTTCCGCAGCGGCGTGAATGATGGCGGCAAAACTTTCCACATCGAGGCTGGCACCCCCCACCAACGCCCCGTCTATATCGGGCTGCTGCATAAGTCCGACGGTATTGCCGGGCTTAACGCTGCCCCCGTAAAGTATTCTTATCTTTTGGGAGGCCTCCGGACCAAACATCTCTTCCAGCAGGCCCCTTATAAACCCGTTTACCTGCTGGGCATCTGAGGCCGAGGCCGTCTTTCCCGTGCCTATGGCCCAGACCGGCTCATAGGCCACCAGAATACCTTCAGCCTGCCGGGGGTCCAGCCCCGCCAGGGACCCTCTGACCTGACTTTCCACGACCTTTTCGGTATTCCCCGACTCCCTTTCCGACAGGGACTCGCCAACACAGACAATGGGGATGAGCCCACTGTTCAGGGAGGCAAACACCTTGGCATTGACTCCACTGTCAGTTTCGCCGAAAAACTGCCTTCTTTCAGAGTGACCCAGTATCACGTAAAGACAGCCGGCATCTTTAAGCATGCCCGGAGATATCTCACCGGTATAGGCGCCCTCACTGGCATGGTACATATTCTGGGCTCCCAGCGCTATAGTGCTTCCCTTGGCAGCTGCGGAGACAGCCGAGAGCGCCGTAAAGGGGGGGCATACCACCACCAGGCAGCCGGAGGGCAGTGTTTTTGATTTCAATTCTCCGGTAAAACTCACGGCCTCATCTATATTTTTAAACATTTTCCAATTTCCTGCTATAACAGGTGTGCGCATATAATTCACCACCCTTTATATCTTATACTGATATGCTTATTCTGTCGGAGGAGCCGAAGAAGCATTCCCGATTGGTCGGAGGGGCCAGAGATGCATTCCCGTTTGGTCGGAGGAGCCGGAGAAGTATTTCCGATTTGTCGGAGGGGACAGGGTGTATTTCCGGATGGTCGAAGACTAGAAATACTAGACGTCCTCTCCTGTCTCCGACAGGAGGTATTACCCTCAAGCCCCTCCGACCAATCGGAAATGCCCTTTAGCCCTTTGCGTCTTGCAGGGCGGCCACTCCGGGAAGCACCTTGCCCTCCAGGAATTCCAGGGAGGCCCCTCCGCCGGTGGAGATATGGGTTATCTGACCGGACACCCCGGCCTTCTCCACAGCCGCCGCCGAGTCACCGCCCCCCACTATGGTTACAGCCCGGCTCCCGGCAAGGGCCCTGGCTACACTAAAGGTTCCCGCAGCAAAGGGCTCCATCTCAAAAACCCCCATAGGGCCATTCCAGATAACAGTTTTAGCCCTGCCGACAGCCTCTCCGAACAGGCGGGCACTCTCAGGGCCAATGTCCAGGGCCATCCAGTCCAGGGGCACTTCCTCCACAGAAACAGACTTCCTCTCGGCGCCGGGGTCAGCCGCCATGGAGACCACCAGGTCCACCGGCAGCAGTAATTCCACCCCACTGTCAGATGCCTTTTCCATCAGTTCCCGGGCCAGGTCGATTTTGTCCCCCTCCACCAGGGATTTACCCATGTTGAGCCCCCTGGCGCTCAGGAATGTATTGGCCATCCCACCGCCTATGATAAGGGTGTCAACCTTATTTAAAAGGTTGCCGATGACACCAATCTTGTCTGAAACCTTGGCCCCCCCTATTATGGCCACAAAGGGACGGGCCGGAGACGTAAGTGCCCTGCCCAGCATTTCTATTTCCTTTTCCATCAGGAATCCGGCCACACCGGGAATAACGCGGGCTACCCCTTCGGTGGAGGCGTGGGCCCGGTGGGCCGCTCCAAAGGCGTCGTTAACAAAAATATCGGCCAGGTCGGCCAGTGCCCTGGCAAACTTCTCTTCATTTTTTTCCTCTTCGGGGTAAAACCTCACATTTTCCAGCAGAAGGACCTCACCTTCGCCAAGCTGACCCACCAACCGGCGGGGAATTTCCCCCACGGCCTCCTCGGCCAGGGCCACCTTCTTCCCCAACAGTTCCTCCAGTCGTCTGGCCACCGGCTTCAGGCTGTATTTTTCATTAAAGGCCCCCTTGGGGCGGCCCAGATGAGAGGCCAGTATAACTTTGGCCCCCTTGTCCATCAGGTACCCAATAGTAGGGAGGCTCGCCCTTATGCGGGTATCATCGGTAATATTGCCCTCCCTGTCCAGGGGGACATTGAAGTCCACCCTCACCAGCACTCTTTTTCCGCCCACTTCTATATCTCTTACGGTTTTTTTATCCATACTTTCCCCCCTGAGTTTATTTTTTCGGGGCGGCCGGCTCAAAAAAAAGACAGACCGGCCTGCCTCGACCGGTCTTATTATTCGAAAAACAGGACCCTTTTTATTTTGCTACAATCCTCTCGCTGTCATGTATTCAACAAGGTCTATAATCCTGTTTGAATAACCCCACTCATTGTCGTACCAGGCCACCACCTTGGCCAGATCGTCATTAATTACCATGGTGGAAAGGCCGTCAACAATGGAAGAGTGGCTATCGCCCAGGTAGTCAGACGAAACCAGCGGCAGCTCATTATAGTCCATTATCCCTTTTAATTCTTTTTCCGACGCCTCCCGTAAAGCGGCGTTTATTTCTTCCCTGGTAACCCTACGGCTCAAATTGACCACCAGGTCCACCACACTGACATCGGTAACCGGAACCCTCATGGAAAATCCGTTAAGCTTGCCCTTCAGCTCGGGCAGCACCAGAGCCACGGCCTTTGCCGCACCGGTGGTGGTGGGTATTATACTGTTTAGCCCTGACCTGGCCCTCCTGGGGTCACGGTGAGGCATATCCAGGATCTGCTGGTCGTTGGTAACGGCGTGCACAGTGGTCATCAGGCCCTTTACTATACCGAATCGCTCATTAAGCACCTTGGCCACCGGGGCCAGGCAGTTGGTGGTGCATGACGCATTGGATACTATCCGGTGCACCGCGGGGTCGTACTGGGTGTGGTTAACCCCCATTACGGTGGTAAAGGTTTCCCCCTTGGCAGGCGAAGAGATAATCACTCTGCTGGCTCCCGCCTTCAGATGAAGCGCCGCGTCCTCCGGCCTGTTAAATTTGCCGGTGGACTCAACTACAATATCAACTCCCAATTCCTTCCAGGGAAGTGAGGACGGATCCTGGACGGACAAAACCTTAACGGAATGGCCGTCAATATGTATAAAATCCCCTTCCCCCCGTATATCTTTTTTCAGCTTACCATGTATGGTATCATATTTCAATAGGTGGGCCAGCATGCCGGTAAACCCTTCATTAGCCGGCAGGCGCCTTGATTTGTGGTTTAATGCCACCACCTCGATGCCCGGACGCTCCAGGGCAATCCGCATTACTATCCGACCGATCCTTCCAAAGCCGTTTATGCCAATTCTCACTGCCATTTATAACCCGCTCCCCCTATTAGTATGTTACAGTTGATACTTTTTTCTAATTATGACATTCTATTCGGCATATATTTAATAGATTCCTGCTCACAATATGTTTTTCGGGAAAAATTAATACACAAAAAAACCTCATAGTGATATGCATATGAGGGGAGGGGATTTTAATCCCAGCCGTACTTATATTTTAAGGAATGCCTAACCTATTCTGGCTTCTGAATTCTGGATTCCGACAGCAGTTACCTTCAGAATTAGCTCCGGTTAATATCTTTTTCTTTTTCTTATGGGGGCTATGCCCAGCTCATCACGGTACTTGGCCACCGTGCGGCGGGATATGTTTATATCCCGCCGCTTCAGTATTTCGGCTAATTTCTGGTCATTGTAGGGATCCTTGGTGTCCTCGGCGGCCACAATTTCCTGGAGCATCTTTTTAATGCTCTCTGCCGAGACACTGGACCCGGCGGTGCTGCTCAGCCCCGAGCTGAAAAAATACTTCATTTCCAGGACTCCCTGGGGGGTCTGAATATATTTGTTGGAGGTGGCCCGGCTTACCGTGGACTCATGCAGCCCCACTATATCGGCCACCTTTTTCAGATTAAGAGGCTTCAGGTACTTTACACCCCTGTCCAGGAAATCCCTTTGCAGCTCAACCAGACAGTTGGCTACTTTATACAGGGTAAGTCTTCTCTGCTCAATGCTGCGCAGAAGCCAGGCCGCTGCATTCAACTTGCTCTCCACAAAACGGCGGGTTTTGGTATCGGCATTCTTGTTTAGCACCGCCCGGTATGCGGAGTTGATGGTAATCCTGGGTACGGAATTGTCGTTAATCAGTATTATATACTCGCTGCCCACCTTCTCAAGGACAACATCAGGAGTGATATACCGGGTGTCGTTGGGACTGCCGAAGTTGCGCCCCGGCTTGGGGTCAAGGGTCTTTATTATATCCGCCACCCTCTGCACTTCCTGTACGGTTATCCCCAGCACCTGAGCCATTTTCCCAATCTTGCCCTTGGCCAGATCTATCAGGTGATCCTTTATGACCTGCCTTAGCAGGCTGTTGTTTAAACCCATCTGGTCCGCCTGAATAAGAAGGCATTCCTCCAGATTCCTGGCCCCTACACCTGTAGGATCGAAGGTCTGAATTATGGAAAGCACCATCTCCACTTCTTCCACCGCGACTCCCAGGCTGCCGGAGACATCCTCCACTGTTACCTGCAGGTATCCGTGGCCGTCAATATTTCCAATCAGGTACTCTCCGATCAGCTTCTCCCTGGGCCCACAGAGGCTGAGGGATAGCTGGAACATAAGGTGCTCGGACAGGGTGGGAACCTGCCTGACAAAATTTTCATAGGAGTATTCCAACTGGTCAGCCACCTTTCCAGCCTTGGGAATCCCCAGGTCGCTGCTGTCATTAAAATACTCCTGCCAGTCAATGTCAAATTCTCCCGGAGCCTCAGGCTCATTTACTTCCTCCTGGGCATCATTTGTTCCATCGCTCTCCTGACTTTCGTCTTTCAGTTCCAAAAGAGGGTTTTCCTGAAGCTGCTGCTCAATGTACATGCTCAGCTCCAGGGATGAAAGCTGCAGCACAGTGATAGCCTGACGCAATTCCGGGGTCATTATTAATTTTTGTGTTTGCTCCATGTGAAGACCGTAGCCCATGCGCACGCCTATCACCCCCTACCGGGTTTTATAAAATGGAAATTTTTTAAAAATTCGATTTCTTAATATTATTAAGTTCTCTCCGGTCAGCCAGTTTTCCTGCCTTATCCTGTTTATACCAGGATATTCAACAGTTAATTCTTTGATTACCAGCCTTACCTTACGGTTTTACGATATATAATAAAAACATATATTATGATGGCGGCTGACAGTCCCCAGGCCGAAGCCTCCGCTATTGGCTCCTGCCCGTAATAGTAGAGATAGGGGTGTACGCCCAGGAAATAATCTATAAAATCATTCAGCAGCATCCAGGCTGAAACACCGGCGGCGGCCCGGGCCATTCCCCGGGGAGAGAAAAAAGCACTGCCCGCCCTCATATATATCACACCCTCGACAGCCATGCCCAGGTGAGAAAACCACAGCAAAACAGTTTCCCAGCCTACTGCGCCCCCCCTCAGCCAAAAGTCTGTGATCACCACTGCCGCCCACAGGCCGTACTTTATACAGGCTGTAAAAGCCAGGAGGGAAAGAAACAGGTTCCTGTAGCCCAGCAGCGCAAAAATAAGAACAATTGAGAGCAAAGTTGTGGCCAGCGGGCTGTCCGGGACGAAAAGCAGCAGTCTCCCCGGGGTAGAGGCCAGCTGTTGGGCGTACCAGTAATATCCATAAATTGATCCCGGAATATTTACCGCCAGGATCAAAAGGAGATACCGTGGCTGCCAGGGATTTGTCAAAAAAGACTTCCATTGCTGCCTAAGCCAAAACATACATTCATCACTTTTCTAAAATAATTACTCCGCCCGGGCCTTCCTCCTGGTGGTCTCCTTTTAGCCTCAGCCCACCGCCACCGCCGGCACTCCCGCCACCAGTACCCCCGGCGGGACGTCACGGTTGACCAGTGCCCCGGCCCCCACCATGGCCCCGTCCCCTATGCGTACCCCGGCCAGTATGGTGCTGTTGGCCCCCAGGACAACGTCCCTGCCTATAACCACTTCCCCTGTCCGGTACTCTTTGATCAGAAATTCATGGCAGAGAATGGTGCTGTTGTACCCTATAACACAATTGTCACCGACAGTGATCAGCTCCGGGAAAAAAACATCGAGCATGGAGGCCAGCCCAAAGGATACATCCTTTCCCACCTTCACACCGATCATCCTGTAAAGCAGCCTTTTAAGGGAAAGTAAAGGTATGTACTTGCAAAGATAAATAACCAGAAAATTAAGGGTAACCCTTACCGGGCTAACCGCTTTATACCACTTGCAGAGAGAATTTTTTCCCGGAGGGGCGGGATAGCATGTCAGCCTTCTGCCGGTACCCATAATGCACACCTTTATTAAAGTTTTTGAGCCATTTCCTCTAGCTTTCTAAGGCGGTGACTGACCCCGGACTTCCCCAGCCGGGGGTCCAGCATCTCCCCAATTTCCCTGAGGCTGGCGTCGGGATTATTGATGCGAACCTCGGCCACCTGGCGAAGCCCCAGGGGAAGTTTGTCCAGCCCGATAACCTCTTTGACCCTTCTTATGCTTTCCAGCTGCTGCACCGCCGCGTTAACAGTCTTGTTAAGGTTGGCCGTCTCGCAGTTGACCAGCCTGTTGACCTGGTTTCTCATGCCCTTAAATATTCTTTTATTCTCAAAGTCAAGGAGGGCATTATGTGCGCCCATTATATTAAGGCAGGCCACAATCTGCTCGCTTTCCTTGAGATATACCACAAACCAGTTTTTACGAATATTAATTTTGGCATCCAGCCCAAACTTTTTAAAAAGACGCCTTATATCAAGGGCATGGCTCTCATTGTTGGTTATAACCTCAAAGTGATAGGTGCCTTCAGGGTTATTGACCGACCCGCCCCCCAGAAAAACTCCCCTCAGGTAAGACCTCCGGCAGCATTCCTTTTTGAAAAAATCTTTTTTTACCTTTTCCAGAAGCTCTCCGCCCGGGTCCATAAGCCCAAGGGAAGCCAGGATCTCTCCCGTCATGTCCTGGGGAGGGATCCTGACCTGGTATATATTGTTTTTTCTCAGTTTGCTTTTTCGCTTTACCAGCACCTCGGCCTGGGCTCCGAACAGTTCCCTTACCAGCGAAAATATCTTGCGGGCCACGGCGGCATTTTCATTCAGTATATTTATATAAATCTGCCTGCCGCTTATTTGAATATTACCGTCCATTCTGAACAGGGCGGAAAGCTCGGCCATTCTGCAGCATTTTCGGGAGTCCGACACCCGGGCCAGCTCGTCTTTGGTCAGTGCCGAAAAAGACAAGGAAATCCCCCCTTTTAGGGCATGTATATTATAACATAAACGGGCTTTTTAGTATAAATTACTCGAAAAAAGCCGCCAGCAGGCGGCGTATTAACTTTTGCTGTACATGGCCAACTCCCCTGCAAAACGGTTAAGGCTATATTCTCCCCTAATTCGAATTCTTTTCAGCTCAAAGGGTTCCCTGTCGAACCTGCCAAGGCCCTGGGAGGTGGTCACAGCTGCCCTAAAACCGCTCTCCTTTACAAGGGCGGCCGCAGTATCGTTATAGCTGCCGTAGGGATAACAGAACACCTCCACCGGCCTGTTCAGCTCCTTTTCAAGTATCATTTTACTGCCCACAATTTCCGTTTTAACATCTTCGGGATTTAAATCGCCCAGGTGGGGATGCCGTACTGTGTGCGACCCGATAGTTATCCCCCACCCGGCCATCTCTTTAAGTTGCGTCCAGTCAGCCATTTTGTTTTTGGGCTGCCTTCCTTCGTTATAATCAAACTCATTGATGCCGCCCACCGTGCCGGCCACTACAAAGACAGTGGCAGTCATCCCGTGCTTCTTCAGAATAGGGTAGGCGTACGTGTAGTTATCCATGTACCCGTCGTCAAAAGTTATAACCACCGGCCTTGGCGGGAGAGGGCTGCCTTTTTCGTAATGGTCGGCCAAATCGGTCAGAGAAATGGCCGTAAACCCGCTCTTCAAAAGATAGGATATCTGTTTTTCAAAATTCCGGGGATGCACCCTAAGGCCGTGCCCTCCTGTACCCGGATCTGGATTTACTTTGTGATACATTAAAATGGGAACTCCCTCAAATCCTTGCGATAGAGGTTCCGGGTATCCCGCAAGCCTCTCCCCGGCCTCGCCCCCGGTAATGAAAAAAAACGCCAATACAAGAAGCAAAATAAAAACGTAGATCAATTTCCTGCTCATTTTTTATCTCCGCTCGTTGTTATTTATGTCGTATAGCAGGCTGACTCTGGCCCTGGGGTCCCTTCTGGTCCTGATAACCAACTTCAGCACCAGCCTGGCCAATCTGTCCGGGTTGTGCCTGACCACATCTCCCTCGGCCAGCAGGTAGTCCGGCACAGCTTTTACTCCCAGTTTTTCTATTTCCTTTATATCCGGAAATATGGGAACGGCGCCCTCAGTCTCGTACCGCTCCCGCAGGCTTCTAGGTATTTCCCCTTTATGAATAATGGCATAGTCAATAACTTTTCCAGCGTTGGACAGTATGGCTCCCACGTGATCACCGGCGGTGCAGCCATCGGTCTCGCCGGGCTGGGTCATAATATTACAGACATATATTTTTATCGCCCCGGAGTTGGCAATGTTCTCTGCCAGCCCCTTAACCATAAGATTGGGAAGGATGCTGGTATACAGGCTGCCCGGCCCCAGCACCACCGCGTCGGCCTCGGCGATAGCCTGCAGCGCCTCGGGAAGAGGGTAGCAGTCCCCCGGCTCAAGAAATACCCTCCTTATTCTCTTTCCATACCCCGGAATGTTGGACTCCCCGAAGATCACGGTCCCATCTGAATATTCAGCCCCCAGTGACACATTCTCCAGTGTAGAGGGCAGCACCTGACCCCGGACGGCCAGAACCCTGCTCATACCCCGGACAGCCTGGTGAAAGCCTCCGGCCAGGTCGTTCATGGCCGCTATAAGAAGGTTCCCTAGGCTGTGCCCGGCTAATTCACCGGCAGAAAACCTGTACTGGAGCAGGTTCTCCATCATGGACTCCTTATCCGCCAGGGCCACCAGGCAGTTTCTTATGTCTCCGGGCGGAAGAATGCCCAGATCGCCCCTCAGGCGCCCGGAACTTCCCCCATCGTCAGCTACGGAAACTATGGCCGTGATATTGTTGGTGTACTTCTTGATGCCCCTTAGAAGAACTGAAAGCCCCGTACCTCCCCCAACCACCACTATGCGGGGCCCCCGGTTGAGGTAGCGCCGGTTGTAAAGAACTTCAATAAGCCTGTTCCCGTCCTCCGGGGCAAGGGTGAAAACAATAGACCTGAGAGCCCTGAGCAGTCCGTAGACAACTGCTGCCACTCCGATTAGAATAAGCAGCACCGCTCCCGGAGGGCTTGAAAGGGGCCCGTAAAAATGTTCTCCCCACTGGAGCAGAAGATACCTTGAAAAAGGAACCAGTGAGGCCACCAGTAACGAGGTGCCCGAAATGCTTATGAAAGCCCCCAGGGCAGCCAGAATAATCCACCGCTTGACACGCAGGCCGGGATAAAGCCATTTGAGTAACTTCATCAAATTATTACCCCTCCTTTTTGTGGATATCCCGGTGTTTGATCATGATATTGTACTTCCTGCTCCTGAGGTAGTCAGTTAGCTTGTTGACCAGGGCCACCGACCGGTGAACCCCTCCGGTGCAGCCTATGGCTATGGTCAGTGATGTTTTGCCCTCCTTGATGTACTGGGGGACAAGAAATTCCACAAAGTCAAAAAATTTACTTACAAATAGCTCCGATGTGTCGGAGTTCATTACAAATTCCTGTATTTCCGGGTCATTGCCGGTCATAGGACGCAGTACAGGGTCATAGTGGGGATTGGGCAGAAACCTGACATCGAAAACAAGGTCGCTGTCGGTGGGCATACCATATTTATACCCGAAAGACATTACTATTATCTTTATCTTTGCTACCGACGAAGAGTCTCCGAGGAGGCTGCTTATTTCCTCCCTCAGTTGGGTGTTGCTGAGGTACGAGGTGTCAATAATCTTGTGGGCCCTTCCCCTGATCTCCTGCAGCCTGTTTTTTTCCTCGTCTATCCAGTGAAGAACATCTCCATCCACCGCCAGGGGGTGGCTGCGGCGGGTTTCCTTGAAGCGACGCAGCAGTATCTCCCTGGTTGCCTCCAGGAAGAGTATTTCATACCTTATCTCCATTCTGTCCAGTTCCCCCAGAACCCCGGTCAGGGCGTCAAAAAATTCTCCCCCCCTGATGTCCACCACCAGAGCAATTTTATCGACATCTTTCTTGGTCTGGGTACAGAGCTCCACAAATTTAGGAATCAGCGTGGGGGGCAGGTTATCCACACAGAAATAGCCCAGATCTTCCAGGCTGCGGACGGCCTGGGTCTTACCCGCCCCGGAAAGACCGGTCACTATCACCAGATTCTTTTTATGCACAGCATTACCCCCCTTTATTGCTCATACTGCATTCCTTTCCGGTCAGGAGACTGCTTACAGGTATTTCTTCCTGTCGGGAGACAGGAGACGGGAGACAGGAGTTTGGCAGTACATTCCTCATTTGCTTTATTCTACTTGTTTATGGGGCGATTTGTTTGGGATGGACTGGCTATATGGCGACCACCCCATTAAATTCTATACTGTGGGGGTGTAAAAAGCTATACCCGGGGAAAATTGCTAATACTGAAATTCTTATTCTGTCGGAGGGACTGAGAGGCATTTCCTGAGGGTCGGAGGGGCCAGAGATGTATTTCCGATTGGTCGGAGGAGCCGGAGATGTATTCCCGGAGGGTCGGAGGGGCCGAGATGTATTTCCGATTGGTCGGAGGGGCCGGAGATGTATTCCCGGAGGGTCGGAGGGGCCGAGATGTATTTCCGATTGGTCGGAGGGGCCGGAGATGTATTCCCGTTTGGTCGGAGGAGCCGGAGATGTATTCCCGTTTGGTCGGAGGAGCCGGAGATGTATTCCCGTTTGGTCGGAGGAGCC
>Ga0209347_1006079_pt1 | contig 10990 bp, 12 predicted proteins | sample AutmiccommuBRH23_FD_187382 | JGI IMG/M metagenome (GOLD analysis project Ga0209347, IMG submission 187382) | Deep subsurface microbial communities from Mt. Terri, Switzerland - Autotrophic microbial communities BRH/23 (SPAdes) (version 2) | ecosystem: Environmental > Aquatic > Deep subsurface >...
TAAAGGGTACCAGTTAATTAGTCAGCTCGACAAGGTGTCTGGATAATCCCGAAATGCTGTCCGGATGTTTCCGAAACGCTGTCCGGATGTTTCCGAAATGGGTGTCCGGATGTCACCGAAATATGCATAGGCTCTTCGGATAGGTTATCAAAAGCAAAAAATGCTGCAACATACGGTGATGCAGTCCAGTCAAGTAGAGGAGTAGCTAAGCCGTAATGCTGGCCCAGAGCCCAAAGTTCGTCGCTTTTTGAAGGAGAATTAATTATTCTTCCTCTTATGGACATTTTGAAATTCATTAAGTGTTTCTCCCTAATATCCTTCTCATTACTCTTCCCACATTGTTTTAAAAATCGATCTAATTTTGATTCAAGAAGCCAAGTGCTCGAGCGCTGTCCTCGCCAAATATAACCATGATACGTTAGCATTCCATCTTTTTTATCGTTGAGGTATTTAACAAAATCGTTCCAAGACTGCATTTTAAATACGCCAATACCGTCAATTATTTTTACATTCCAATGTACTGGTTTTCCCAAGAAATCTCCCCCAATCAATTGAACAAAAAAATTGATATTTCGTCTAACTAACGTAACTACTAACTAATTTGTAAATATCTCTACGTTTGTTTTTGTCCATCTCTCATTTTCCTTTTCCTTTTTCTGCAAAACTTACAATTTTCCTGCAATTTACATCACCATCAACCATAAATTGGGATAAAAACACAGAAACACCAAGGGGGAATAGACCTTAGTGTTTTTTACAATGATTCTTCATAGCACTCAAATATAAAAGGTGCCGGCCCCAGCATTCACTAGCACCTAGCACCTATTTCAATGTTTCGGTATCTTAATATTACTCACCATCAGATATGCCAGCAGGACCATAATTATCGGGTAGGCCAGACTGGGCAGCCTGTTGCCCACCAGCACCGTGAGAGCAACCAGGCTTCCGGCGGCTGTAATGGGAACCCCGACAAAATAAGAGGATATATTTAAAACGTTGAACCTGGCCAGGCGGATTGCTCCACAAAGGGCAAAGGCCAGACAGACCAGCAAGCCCACAATGCCGAATTCTCTCATTTTTAGTGCATACACGAGTATAGCCGGCGCGACACCGAAGGAGACCAGGTCGGCCAGTGAATCAAGCTCTTTGCCGAAAGGCGAAGTGGCATCCAACCTTCTCGCCAGACGACCGTCCAAGCCGTCAAGTACCATAGCGAACAGTATCATGATGGCAGCCAGCTGGAAGTTGTTGTCCATGGTTAAGACCAGCGATATAACTCCTACCAGGAGGTTAGCCAGGGTAAAAATGCTGGGAATCAACTTAGTGTTCATGCTTTAGCCTCCCAATAACGGTTTCGCCCCCGACAACTTTGTCGCCCTTGTGTACAAGAACCTCAAAGTCTATGGGGAAGATAATCTCTGTACAGGAGCCAAACTTGATAAGTCCGAAAATATCTCCTTGAGACATTTTGTCCCCAATGTTTACCCAGCATACGATTCGCCGGGCAATAAACCCGGTGATTTGCGTGACTATTACGCGCAGTCCGTTATTTTCAATCCCGACCCAGTTTTTTTCATTGATGTCTGAGGCATGGCTCTTAAATGCCGGGACCATTTTTCCCGGTCGGTAGTTTCTGTACTTAACTTCCCCGGCTATGGGGCACCTGTTTAAGTGTACGTTAAATACTGAAAGAAAGATACTTACTTTAACAGCCTTGCTTTGCAAAAAATTGTCCTCATAAATTTCTTTTATATCCATGATTCTCCCGTCTGCCGGTGAAACCAGGATGTCTTGCTCTGTGGGAATTACCCGTGAGGGATTTCTGAAGAAAAAAGCCACAAAGAGCAGAAGTATACCAGGTATTAAGGCCCCGAGTGGGGAAAAGGCGAAAATTACAGCAGTTATTACTGCCATTATTACAAGGTAGGGTAATGCGTCTCTAACTATGATGAAGCTTGGTTTCATAGGAATATTGACCTCCACAGAATTTAACTTATTACATTCTACCACTTTTTGCTTAATATTAAAAGGGGTCAGCGCTTGTCCTTGCGGGTACTCCTCTTCTTGCTGACCCTGCCCAGAAATTTCTCGATATCTCCGGTGTTTCCCAGGATATTCAGGCTGCCTTCCTGGGGACGTTCGCCCTGCTGCCAATCTGAAATCTTTTGCAATACTGTTGATGTATCCCCTTTGAAGTGGGTTTTTATTGGGAGGGAATTAAGAAACTTTCGCCCATACCTTTTATCTACTATCCTTCGGTCTAGGACTACAATCACTCCCTCATCGGCCTCGGACCTGATTAACCTGCCAAAACCCTGCTTGAATCGGATTACAGCGTCAGGCACAGAGTATCCGTAAAAAGCATCTTTGTTATTTTTCGTGATCTCCTCAATCCTGGCCTCCACAACCGGGGTGTTGGGAGGTGAAAATGGCAATCTCACCAGGATCACGCATTTCAGCACGTCACCGGCCAGGTCGATACCTTCCCAAAAGCTGCTGGCGCCAAGCAGTACAGCCTTCCCGTTATCGCGGAAATCATTCATCAACCGGGTCCTGCCCCCGTCTATCTTGTGTCCTATGACGGTAATACCTTTAGGTTCTAAACGGGGCTGCAGTTTGGAATGAACTTCTCTGAGCATCTTATGAGAGGTGAAAAGCACAAGGGTTTTGCCCCCGAAAATAGTTGCGATATCACCGATTACCGGGGTAATTGCTTCCATATACTCATCGTCAGGAACTGTGCCGGCCTCGGGCAAATCCCGGGGGACGCAGAGAATTGCCTGTTTTTCGTAGCAGAAAGGAGAAGGGAGAATTTTGCTGAGGACCTCTTCGGCAGAGAAAAATGAGAGGCCTGTCCTCCCCATGAAGTGGTCGAATTGGCCATCTACACTTATAGTAGCAGAGGTAAGCAGAGTACTCCGCTTCGTATTGAAAAGGTTTTCAAACAGGAGGCTGCTGACGGAAACAGGTGCACATTTTAATCTTATTTCTCTTTTGGCCCTGTTTTCGATTTCAACCCAGAAAACGTGCTCATCCCCTCCCTCCATTAACATGTGCATGTTGGCATTGGTTTCTTCCAGAAACTTAACCTGGAATTCGATCTCCTTGATTAATGAAGCTAAAGCTTTAAGTTGTTCGGGTTTGACCGGCTCCAGTATTCTCAGTATTTTTCGCAGTGACTGTATCAGTGAGAGATTTCGTCCCCCATAGTTTTCTTTCGCCGAAACAAAAGACATCCAGGCGTCACTTGTCCTGTGGAGGTTTTTGATCCGGAACGAATAGAAACTCTCTTCATCAGAATCACCTCTTTCGCTCCAGGCCCATGATTTGAGAAACTGTTCTATCTCCCCCACTGATTCTTGAATCAAACGTACTTTATCAAAAGCTTCATTTATTGAACCATCGAGCTTTTCACTTTCGACCTGGCTGTGAAATTCGGTATTATGACGCAGATTATGCTTTAACTGGTGGAGAAGCCCTGGACTCAGTCCAGAGCTAAAACTTCTGACCATGGTAAAAAGCATGTGCCGCAGATTGTTGATGGAAACCGTCCATCCCAGCTGCTCTGTGGCGCTGCTTTCCAGGTGGTGGGCTTCGTCAATAATCAAGTAATCGTACGCCGGCAGCAGCACATTTTGCAGTCTTATATCGGCGAGGAGCAGGGAGTGATTAACGATCAGCAGGTCGGCTGCTTCTGCCTGCCTGCGGGCCTTAGATACGAAGCATTGTCTGTGACACCAGGGACATGTTGAGCCCAGACACGTATCCTGGTCAGCAGATATTTCATTCCAGTAGAGGTACTGCAAGGGCATAATGTTCAGTTCAGACTTGTCACCGGTGACTGTTTTTGTGAGCCACACCAGTGTCTTCAAATAAAAAACCAGCTCACCGTGTTCCAGTAAAGCGGGTTCCTTAAGCTTAGATTCCCAGCGGCGCAGGCAGAGATAGTTGGTCCTCCCCTTGACAAGGGCTGCGGTGAACTCAAGGCCGGTGACTTCCCGGATAGTAGGCAGGTCTTTGGTCCAAAGCTGTTCCTGCAGGTTTATGGTATGTGTGGTGATGACCACCTTGGTATTCTCCGCAACGGCCCAAGCGGCTGCCGGAATCAGATAGGCCAGTGACTTACCGGTGCCAGTACCGGCTTCGATAATCATATGCTTCTTTTCCCTAAACCCCTTGGCTACCGTTGCTAGCATCTCAACCTGGCCGGCCCTGTATCTGTACTGCGGAAACCGGGTCGCTAAAGGACCGCTTGCTTCCAGATAGCTGTCCAGCTTCGTCAGGTCGATTACAGGCTGCTTGTGGGATTTGCCTTTTTCTGAAAACAGGCTGGGTTCTTCGCTATGTTGGGCGGCGAGAAAACCATAAGAAGAATCAGTTTTCCCTTCAGGAAATTTCTTCAGAGTTTGTTCAATTCGTTTGATTAGTATGTGAGAAAAGGGACCCGCGTGGTCTTTGACCATCTTATAAACCTGCATCAAGGTTTCGTGTTCCAGACGCTCAATGGCCTCAAGGCACCCGAAGAAAATACGGCAAGCTGTTTGGGCATCTGCCAAAGCGCGGTGGTTCTGCCCTTCGGCGAAACCCAAAATAGCCCTGACAGTATCCAGCCTGTAACTGCTGGCCTGCGGCAGGGCTATTTGTACAAAATCCATAGTATCCAACACCGGGTTTGTTAGGCGGAAACCTGTTTTGGCGGTAATAAAATTCAGGTCAAAAGTTACATTATGTCCCACAATTGGCAGATTACCAATAAAACTTAACAGGTCTGAGGAAACCTGGTCCAAGGCAGGGGCCTCTTTTAGCATTTCGTCATTGATTCCAGTTAGGCTGATTATACTGGTTGGCAGCTTCCTGGATGTGGTTACCAGTGTGGTAAAACTGTCAATTATCTCTCCGGCAGTTGCTTTTACCGCTCCGATTTCAATTATGTCATCAGTCTCCGGATTCAGTCCGGTTGTTTCAAGGTCAAGAAAGACAAAAGTCTGCTCCATACGGGTGTTGCTCCTCGCAAGTCTTTATCTAATTGTAAACTATTGCCCGCCCAGCGGCAACAGTAAAATACGAGGTGCTAGGTTCTAGGTGCTAGGTGCTAGTGATGGTAAGTCGGGAAGCTAAAAGATTAAATAGCCACGGATGCACACGGATTAACACGGATCATGAACGTCATATTCGGCGGTAGGTAATAGGCAATCATACATTTTAACATAATAATTAACATAAAAAAGAGCGGCAAAACCGCTTTTTTTAAATAAACTGTGAGATGTTACTCGGTCGTAATCCATTCTCTTTCCATTACACCAAAGTTCATTTGAGCATAATCCATTGCTTCCTTCAGTGTATCGAGGGGAATAGTCATTTAACACCTCCCAATTCTTATCACACATAAATAACCTCTCCCGCTCTATGGCGTTTTCGCTTTAAAAAAAATAGCATGCCAATTCTTTGCGAATTAATACGCCATTTCTCGTTTATAATGTTATATATTATCATTTTTATCCGTGTCCACCCGTGTGCATCCGTGGCTGATTTCAACTCTAAATTTCGGCAGTTACTTTACGTCCCGGCCAATCCCACTAGCACCTAGCACCTAACACCTAACACCTAATTACCCTGCTCCCAACACCTCTTGATTCTGCCCGTTTTCGTTGCGAGCGATGAGGACCGGACACGGTGAAAGTTTCATGACTGATTCAGCTACGGTACCCAGAGCTATTTTGGGCATTGACCTGCCAGATTCACCCAGCACAATCAGGTCAACCTCGTCGGCTACGGCTGCTTTAACAATGTTACGTGAAATGCTGCCACGTAGAATGGTTGTGATTACCGTAACCCCATTTTTTTCTCCAAAGGCTTTGGCTACTGCCAGCCCGGCTTCACTTGGGTGAACTCCGCAAAAGTAACTCCTGCCTTTTTGCTCTGCAGGCAGTTCCCAGTTTTCTTCATGACCAGTAACGTAAACGGCCAGAACTTCGGCATTGAATTTTTGGGCAAGTCCTATGGCCAACTTAGTCGCTCTTACAGACGATACCGAACCGTCAGTTGCCAGAAGAATTTTTCTGATTGGTAAAATTATTGGCGTTATTTCATCCATCGTCATCCATTCAGCGGTTTTTTCCTGAACCTCCACCGGAACACCTCCATACCCGCAATTTCATAACACGGGATGCTGACATATATCTACTACAATTGTAATGAATGCTGTCATAATTGCAAACCTTTTTCCGGTTAAGGTGCAAAAATCAGGTGTGAACAGTATTTTTGACACTTGCGAATTAAAAGGAAACAAGACTTTTTTATGCCCTGTTGTAACTATGTCTGACTTAAAGGTCAAATACGAAATTGAATGGGTGCTTTCCATGTCCGGTTGTTACCATAAATGCAGCTAAGCACTGACTTAAACTCCTGGCAGCAATATCCATTCCGTTATTACCCCAGTCCATACCGCTAAACCTTCAGTTTTTACTTTTGACAGGCAAAGTGTATCTAAACTCATCGTTCTGCTTTAAAATAAAAACGTAGTATGGATTTGATAAACTCATGCCAATCTCCTCTCCCTTACTTGTGGCTGTATCCAGGTGATACAGTCCAATTTTTTTTATTTATCTGGAATAATTTTGATTAATGCTGGCCTTGATATGGGCCGCTGAGTTCCCTTCACCATGCTTGTAATTGCCTTCCCAGGGGACGATTTTTCCGGTTTCCCTAATCATATCCGCAACCACGCTGGGATCAGCGTTTTCGTTAATTGTCACTCCGGCAGTTGTATGTGGGATAAAAATACAGCAAATACCCGATGCAATCCCTGATTCTGCCACCGCTTGAGCAACCTTGCCGGTAATATCCATGAATTGCGTATGTGACTGGCTGGCTAAACGGATTTCTTTATACAAGAAAGCACCTCCCTAATTTTTTGCATATATTATACTATAATTAAAAACTTTTGATGAGTTAAAATCAACTGTTATTAGGCATAAAGCGAATTATATTAGCATATATTTACAAATTATCCCTTGACACAGACAGACATATTGATAAAATAAACATGTATCCATTAATTGTCAGAATCTTATATACAATTGACTTACTACAAGGAGGGTTATATATGTCCCCTGAAATGTGCTGTCAGTGCTCTGGATGTAGTAATAACGGTTCTCTTTGCGGGGGTCAGGCCGGTGCCTTTTTCCCCGAGCTGTGTCCTTACCATGAACAATACGTCGGTAACGGACGATGGGAGTAATTTTATTTGATTTATAAAAGCCGCCTCCCGTTTCTTATTGGTGAAACGGGAGGCGGCTTTTTATTGTTCTACTCACCAGAAGCGGTAATTGGAATGCTAAAGGTGAATTTTGTACCGATTCCCGGTTGACTCTCCACCTTTACTGTCCCGTGGTGGGCCAGAACTATATTTTTGGCGATGGCTAATCCAAGTCCTGTGCCGCCGGCAGTTTCTCTGGTACGGGCTTTATCAACCTTATAGAATCGTTCCCAGATGTGGCCCAGTTCTTCCCGGTGAATTCCGGGGCCGGTATCTTCCACAAATATGTCTACCATATTCACATTTAAGACCGCGCCCACGTTCACTATCCCTTGCGGCGGGGTGTATTTTGCGGCATTGTCCACCAGGTTTACCAGAACCTGCTGCAGCTTATCCCCGTCTCCGACGATGGGTGGCAGGCCTTCAGGTACGAATACTGTAAGTTTTTTATCCTGCTCTTTAAACAGAGGCTGGAACCTATCAGTAACCCGGTAGACAAGTTCGTGGACAGGCAGGCTTTCGGCTTTCATATTCATATTTCCGGTTTCCAATTGGGTCAGGTCCAGAAGGTCATTTACCAGTCTTCTCAGCCTAAGGGTTTCATCAAGTAGGATATTAAGGTATTTTTTTCTTTCATCTTCATTTTCAGCTAACCCGTCAGCCAGAGCTTCAACATAACCCTGGAGCAGGCTCAAGGGGCTTCTAAGTTCATGAGAGACATTAGCCACAAACTCACGTCTTAAGGATTCAAGCTGTTTTTCTTTGGTTATATCATGCAGTACAGCAACTACACCCCTGACCTCGCCGTTATCATGACGGAGCGGGGTCATGTTCATTTTATAGGTCCGGTCTGATACGCTTATTTCTTCGTTGAGGTTTTCCTTTTGTTTTATCACAGCATTAAAGTATTCTTTTAATTTATTTATTTCCGCGTGGTCCTTGAAATTATCACCCTGGTCCTGGGCAGGAATATTAAAAAGTTTCCTGGCCGGGGGGTTCATCAGCGGTACATTCCCTTTGGCATCAAAGGTAATAACGGCATCCGTCATGCTTGTAAGGATGTTTTTCAGATGTTCTTTTTCATCGGAAAGGAATTCAAGGTTTTTATGGAGTTCTGATGATAGGTAGTTTAGCGTTTGCCCCAACAGCCCCAGTTCATCTTCGGTGCTTGAAGAGATCTTTTCTGTAAAGTTTCCTCTAGCCATCTCCATAGCCACGCGGTTCATGTCCAGGATGGGTTGGCTGAGTTTCTTTGATAGGATGAAACCCAGGACTGCTGCCAGCAGGATTGTGCCAACAGCACCATATAAGATAAACATTTGGACTGTCCGCACAGTCTTGGTCACCGGTTCCACCGGCGAATGAAGCAGTACCGCTCCGATAACATTATTTTCAATAGTAATGGGAACGCCAACCGACAGCACAGTGGTGCTTATTCCGGGGTAAGTTCCGCGCTGGGCGACAACTTTTCCTTCGAGAATTTTCTCCACATCCGGATAAGGAAATTTCTGCCCCCTCATCATTCCCCTGCCCTTCAGGGTGCTGGCCCGAATGAGTCCGGCCCTGTCTGTGATAACAAGACTCGCGTCAGTATATTTGTTCAACACATACAGTTCGGTTTCCCAGTCATTCAGGTCAGGTGAAGAAGCGATAAGTTCTGCAATTTTGATCCCGTTCTTCTGCAGTTCCTGGGACTTCAAGGAAAAGTAAAAGTCCTCAAAAAACTGAGACAGGAAAAAGCCAAGTAAGAACATGACCAGTATTACAAGGATGACCATGGTTAACCATATCTTACCTACCAGACTGCGAGTTATCATCTGGGCACCTCGAATTTATAGCCAATTCCCCAGACGGTAGAGATATAGGCCGCAGCCTCTCCGAAACGGGAAATCTTTTCTCTTAGTTTTTTAACATGGGTATCGACTGTGCGCAGATCACCGAAGAAATCATAACCCCAGACATGTTCAAGGAGTTGTTCTCTTGTAAAGACCCGGCCGGCGTTTTTGGCCAGGAAAGTGAGCAGCTCAAACTCTTTAGGGGTGAGCCCTACCTTGTTACCTTCCACTTCAACTTCATGGGCATCGTAATTAATAACCAATCCAGGAAAGGTCATTAAAGTGTTGTTTGAGACGGTTTGTTTTGCGCCTGCTCTGCGCAGGAGCGCTTTCACCCGGGCTACTAATTCCCGGGGACTAAATGGTTTAACGACATAGTCATCTGCCCCCAGTTCAAAACCCAACACTCGGTCTATCTCTTCGCCTTTGGCCGTAAGCATGATGACGGGAAGGTCATAGTTTTTTCTGATTTCCTTACATACAGTCAGGCCGTCTAATTTAGGCATCATAATATCCAGGATGACCAGGTCGAAACTTCCTTTTTGTAATAAATCCAGAGCCTCTTGACCGTTTCCTGCTTCACTCACTTTGAAACCTTCTTTTTCGAGATAAAGCCTGACAAGTTCACGCATTTTCGGTTCATCGTCAGCCATTAGGATACTGGTTTGCTGATTCATACCTTAACTCCTTTTTGAAGAAATTTCATTCAGTTACAGTCGGCAGGGTTAAAAAAAAATCTTCCTAAAAGTCGCTTTAGGAAGATTTCGACATGAAGGACAACCTGTCCTTCCTAATTTAACCTCAACCAAACTTGTTATTAGAGCCGCAGCTAAGGTCGCAGGATCTGCCTTGGTCGGTTTTCACCGTGACAGAGAGTGGGGTAAAGACCTGCTGTACAGCGGTGCTGTCGCATTTGGGGCACTTTACCTTGTCTCGTTCAGTGATGGAAATCCTAACCGTAAATTTATTGTCACAGGTTTTGCATTTGAAATCATAAGCCGGCATAGAGCTACCCCCCACAATTTTACTGCCAACATGGCGTTTAAAGAATTATATAAAACAAAAACCTATATGTCAATAAAAGAACGTATGTGAGTTAGATCAAATCATCTTTGGGTGTGTTAAGTCCTGCGGATGTTAGGAGTTTCTCAAGTCGTTCTATTTCATCTTCCAGTCTTTCCATCTCTTCTATCATCTGTGTTTTGACTGAATGAGCGGGCCACCTCTTTTTCAAATCCTCCAGGTCATTTTTAAGGTGGTTCAGTTCTTTTTCAAGGTCCATGATTATAAGCATCCCGGCAGGAGACTTAACAGGTACCCTGCTCCGCCCGCAGCGCCTAAGACTCCTCCGGCGAGGCGGCTTAAACTGCTTCCTTTACAGCAAAGTCCTAAAATCAGGTAAAAACCCCCCAATAACATTACTAGACTTATTAACACCATTAATAAATTGGCGGAAAGCAGACTATCCATTAAAATACCTCCTTATTTATTTGTTTATTTTACAAGGCTGTCAGGCCATGAAGCCAATCCCACCGCAAAGTTATAAACATCGTGGTATCCCTTCTGGATCAGGTAGTCCGCGGCGGCAGGGCTTCTAGAACCTGAGGCGCAGACGATTACTATGGTTTTATCTTTTGGCAGTTCATTGAGCCGTGACTGAAACTCGCTAATGGGAATGAGGATGGTACCTGGAAGATGCCCGTAATTATCCCACTCAAACTTTTCCCGTACATCTACAACGATAAGTTCTTTGTTTTTTTCCATCATGGATTTTAATTCTTCAACAGAAATATCTTTGTAGGCAGTGGTTTGTTGGTTTTGGACCGTATCAGACGGCTGTGCAGTATTTGAACCTTGAGTGGACCCAGAGCCCTCACACCCGTAAATGAAAAAGCTG
>Ga0209347_1006080_pt1 | contig 10988 bp, 10 predicted proteins | sample AutmiccommuBRH23_FD_187382 | JGI IMG/M metagenome (GOLD analysis project Ga0209347, IMG submission 187382) | Deep subsurface microbial communities from Mt. Terri, Switzerland - Autotrophic microbial communities BRH/23 (SPAdes) (version 2) | ecosystem: Environmental > Aquatic > Deep subsurface >...
CGAAGTGCTCGCCCGTCTCACGCTCCTTGGCGTACCGCTTCAGGATCGGCTCCAAGAGGCCGAGGATCTGCGTCTCGTTGACGTCCTCGGCGTAGAGCTTGTTGAGACGCGAGCCGTTGAAGGCGGCGCCCAGGTAGAGGTTGTAGAGCCCCGGGTTGCGCCCGACGAGACCGATCTCGGCCAGATACGGCCGCGCGCATCCGTTAGGGCATCCGGTCATGCGGATGACGATGTCGTCGTCCTTGAGCGCCGCCTCGTCGAGAACGTCCTCGAGCTTGCTGAGCAGGCCGGGCAGATAGCGCTCGCTTTCGGCCAACGCCAGACCGCAGGTCGGCAGCGCCACGCACGCCATCGAGTTGCGTCGCAGACCGGACGACGTCGCCAGCGCGATGCCGTGCTCGGCCAAGATGGCCTCGATCTTCGCCTTCGACTTCGCCGCCACGTTGCTCACGATCAGGTTCTGGTTGGCAGTGACGATGAAGCCGCCCTTGTGGACCTCAGCGATCTCGCGGATCGCGGTACGCAAGGTCTGTCCGGGGCGATCCTTGATACGGCCGTTCTCGATGAAGAGCGTCAGGTGCCACTTCTTGTCCGAGCCCTGCTGCCAGCCGATGACGTCGCCGGTGGAGGTGAACTCGAACGGGTGCGGCTCGCCCAGCGCGTATCCCAGGCGCTTCTCGACCTCGGCGCGGAAGTTGTCGAACCCGCGATCCTCGATCGTATACTTCAAGCGCGCTCGCTTGCGGTTCTCGCGGTTGCCCCAGTCGCGCTGCACGGTCACGACCTTCTCGGCAACGTCGACCGCCTGCTCGGGCGTGCAGAAGCCAAGCAGATCAGCCGTGCGCGGGAACGTCTCCACCTCGCCGTGCGTCATGCCCATGCCGCCGCCGATCGTGACGTTGTAGCCGACGACCTTGCCCTTGTCGTCGACGATGGCGATGTAGCCCAGGTCGTGGGCGTAGATGTCCACGTCGTTGGATGGCGGCACGGCGATCACGATCTTGAACTTGCGCGGCAGATAGTGCGTGCCGTAGATCGGCTCCGCTTCCGCTTTTGCGGGCCCCGTCTTGTCCGTCACCTCTTCGCCGTCGAGCCAGATCTCGTGGTAGGCGCCAGTCTTGGGCAGCAGATGCTCGCTGACCTTGACGGCGAGTTCGTGGGCCGCCGCGTGCGCCTTCGAGAAATTCGGGCTCGAGGTTGCGAGCACGTTGCGGTTGACGTCGCCGCATGCGGCAAGCGTGTCGAGGCAGGCTGCGTTGATCGCCTGCATCGTGCGGCGCATGTTCGACTTGATGATGCCGTGGAACTGGAACGTTTGGCGCGTCGTCAGCCGCAGCGAGTGGTTCGCGTAGGTTCCCGCGATCGCATCGAGCTGCAGCCACTGCTTCGACGACGTCACGCCGCCGGGCAAACGCACGCGGATCATGAAGCTGTACGCTTTCTCCAGCTTCTTCTTGGCGCGTTCCGGGCGCAGATCACGGTCGTCCTGCATGTAGGTGCCGTGAAACTTCGTGAGCTGGGCATCGTCCTCGGAGATGGCACCGGTCGACTGATCGGCAAGCCCTTCCGCGATGGTCCCGCGCAGGAGATGGCTGCTCTCCTTGATGAACTCGTTCTTGGCGCGCTTGTCTTCGCTCATTTCCGCATATCCCTTCGGGAGGCGATCACTATTGACGTCAATAGACGTCGCGCTGGTAGCGGCCGGCCTTGGCAAGCTCCTTGAGCTTGGCGCGGCCCGCCTCGTCGTCGCCCCGCGCCGCGTCGGCGAGAATGCGTGCAAGCATCACGTCGACGTCGCGTCCCATGCCTTTCTCATCGCCGCACAGATAGATGTGGGCGCCGTCCTCGACCCATTGCAGCAGCTCGGCACGGCGCTCCCACAAACGCTGCTGCACGTAGATCTTCTCAGGCTGGTCGCGCGAGAACGCCACGTCGAGGCGTGACAGCGCGCCGCTCGCCAAGTGCTCCTGCCATTCGAGCTGGTAGAGGAAGTCATAGGTGTAGTTGCGCTCGCCGAAAAACAGCCAGCTCTTGCCGGCGGCCCCCTGCTCCACACGCTCCTCGATGAAGGCGCGGTAGGGCGCAATGCCCGTTCCCGCACCGATCATGACGATCGGCCGCTGCGTGTCCTCCGGCAGACGGAAGTGGCGGTTGGGCTTGACGTAGACGCGCACCGGATCGCCGATCTTGCGCCGGTCGGCGAAGTAGGTGGAGGCGACGCCGTTGCGCTTCTTACCGTGCGATTCCCAGCGCACCGCCCCCACGAGCAGATGCGCCTCGCCCGGATGGGCGGCAAAGCTGGAAGCGACGGAATAGAGCCGGCCCGGCAGTGGGCGCAGAATGCCGTAGAGCTGCTCGGGCGTGAGCCTCTCGGCATAGGTCTCGAACAGATCGACGAGCTGGCGGTCCTCGGCGAACTCGGCGAACGCCTTCTGATCGGCGAGCCGGGCAACGTCGGTGCGTCCCGTCAGCTTGGCGTAGGCCTCGACCAGCGGACGCGACAGTGTGGTGACGTCGTAGCTCTCGCGCAGCTTTTTGACGACGTCGCCATCCGCGCCGAGCCCGACGGCCTCGGCAAGCGACAGCGCGAGCGCGGGATCGTTCTCCGGCACGATGCCAATCGCGTCACCCGGCTGGTAGGAGAAGCCCGGCGCATCCGCGGCAATCTCCACATGCCAGGTCTCGCGCGTGGAGCCCGTGCCGTTCAAATTGACCAGCATCGAGATCTCAGCCTCCAGCGGATTCTCCGCGGTAAAGGCCGGCTCGTCGTCATCGGTGAGCTGCCCCCCGCCGGAGAAATCCACGTGCACGACGGTTGCCGTCGCGGCCGCATCCGCCGGCGCCAACGCCTTGAGCGTGCTCTCGGCCCAGTCGGCTGCGCCCTTGGCAAAGTCGAGATCGAGGTCGATGCGGTCGGCCGCGCGGGTTGCACCCAGCGCCTCAAGGCGCGCGTCGATCGCCTTGCCGGTGGCACAGAACTGCGCATAGGCCGTGTCGCCCAGCGCCAGCACGGCAAAGCGCAGGTCCTTGTTGAGCTTGGGCGCGCCGTCGCCCATCAGGGCCTCGTAGAAATCGACCGCGCGGCCGGGCGGATCGCCCTCGCCCCAGGTCGCGGCGAACACCATGAGGTTCTTCGCCTTGGTGAGAATGTCGGGCTCGACGTCCGCCATGTCGAACACCTTGGCGTCGAGGCCATGACGCTGCGCGAGCTTCTTGGTCTTCATCGCCAGCGCTTCGGCGTTGCCGCTTTCGCTCGCATAAAGAACGGTCAGCGGCTGTCGCGGCTTGGCGGCCGCGGCCGGCTGCGCCTGGCCTCCGCCCTGCGCCGCCTCGAAGCCGGCGAAGAAGCCGGCGAGCCAGCTGCGCTGCTGTGGCGTGGTGCGCGCAACGACACGGTTCAGGACCTCGATGTCTTCCGGCGAGAACGGCGCGTTCTTCGGAAGCAACGGTTTGCTGGTCACAATCTCATCCTCAAAATCGGCTCGTGCCCTTGGCCACGCGCGAAGCTAACGCTCGTGGCTCGATCTCAGTCCTGATGTGCCGGCGCGGCGGCAATGCCTCCGCCACGCCTATTTGCGCTTGCCCGCCGCGGCGCATAGGTCTCGACCTTCGCCGGCCGCGACAGCCCCGCGCTTTCCCAATCGAGACCGACGAAGATGATCGCCGGTCCCATGATGCCCATCTCCGGCAGCGCTCGCGACAGGCAGCCGAGCTCGGTCGCCACGACGCGCTCGCTGGCGAGCGTGCCATTCTCGACAATCACAACTGGAGTGCCCGGATCGGCCCCTGCATTTAGAAGCTCGGTGCCGATCCGCTCGGCCGTGCGTACGCCCATGTAGACGGCGAAGGCCTGTCCAGGCTGCGCGAGGGCGTGCCAGTCGAGATCGAAGGCCCCGTCGGCGGAGGCCCCCGTCACCAGCGCGAACTGGCGCACCTTCTGGCGCAGCGTCAGCGGCAGGCCGGCGCTTGCCGCGCAGGCGTGTGCAGCGGTAATGCCCGGTACGATCTCGACGGGAATGCCGACCGCGCGCACCGCCAGCATCTCCTCGGCGGCGCGCCCGAAGACGAACGCATCGCCGCCCTTGAGGCGCGCAACGCGATGGCCCTTCAGCGCCTCGCGCACGAGGATGCGGTTGATCTCATCCTGCGACGTCGACGGCCCATCGGGAATCTTGCCGACGTCAATGCGAATGGCGTCGCGGCGCGCATAGTCTAGAATGGCCGGATTGACGAGGCGGTCGACGACGAGCACGTCGGCTTCCTGCAGCCGCTGCTGCGCCTTCAATGTCAGCAGATCGGGCTCGCCAGGGCCGCAACCGATCAATGCGACGCTACCGGCATCGCCGCCCGCTGCGAGCTGACGCTCGAGCTCGCGGCTTGCCGCGACGTCATCGCCGGCCAGAACGGACGTGCGCCAGATGCCGTGCAGCAGACGCTCCCACGTCCGGCGCCGGGCCACGGGATCTGAAATCTGCTCCTGGATGCGCCGGCGCAGCATCATCGCCCGCTCGGCGATGCGCCCGAAGCCGTTGGGCAGCCAAGTCTCGATCTTGGCCTTGAGATCGCGCGCCAGAATCGGCGCCGCGCCTTCGGTGCCGATCGCAACCACGACCGGATCGCGGTCGACGATCGCCGGCATGATGAAAGTGCTATCGCGGGGTGCATCGACCACGTTGTGCTGCACGCCCGCAGCCGTCGCCGCGGCCACGACCTCGATATCGAGGGCGCGATCGTCGTTGGCCGCGAAGGCGATCGCAACGCCGGTGACGTCACTCGGCACGAAGCAGCGGGCATGCAGCGTGACCGAGGGGGTTTCCTTCGCAACTGCCGCAATGCCGGCATCGATCTGCTCAGCGACGACCTTGATCGCGGCCGTCGTCTTGGTGAGCAGACGCAGCTTCTGCAGCGCCTTCTCGCCCCCGCCGGCGATCAGGACCTCGCGGCCATCGAGATCGACAAAGATGGGGAAGTACCGCAACTGCCGGCCTTTCGCGTGTCCATAAGAGAAGGTGAATCCGGCGCGCCAAAGCGCACCTACCCGGTTGCCGTGGACTTATAAGTCAATGAAGTAGATTTTTCTATTGTTCCGCAGTTGCTTCCGCCAAATAAGAATAATCTTGTCCTTGCGCGGCAAATTTGGGTACCAATTTCCACAAATCCGGCTTCTCGCCCCCGCTCGGGGCGGCGCAGGCCACGCTCGCGCGAAGCCTGTCCCAGAGGCGGGCGCGGCTGCGTCGCAAGTGCAATTGACGTTGGCAGCCAGCGTCGGGGCGGGCGTCCTGTCCCGGTCGCGTCATGCTGACCCACGCCTCCTCAGGAAACGGATCAATGACGCCATGCAATGCGTCTCGCGTCGTGCTCCGCAGACCAATTCCCGGTGCTCTCTCGCGAGCGCGAAACGAACGCTTCGAGGCACGCGATTGCGACGCTCATTTGATCGAAATCATAACGCCTAAGACACGAGTTTGTGAGGCGGTTTTGACTTGCTGGCGAAAGCGATCCTGTGGTCTATAAACGCCATGGCGGTCCGGACTTGACGAGCGTGTGTCCTGATCCGCAGACTGGAGCGGCACTAACAAGAAAGTGTGCGCTTCAGTGGGTGGACCCTCGGCGGGGCCATCCCTATTTGGAAGGCATCTTGCCGAATTAGGAGGAAAGCTATGAAGGTTTGGAGCAAGCCCGCAGTTCGTGAGCAGGAAGTTGGCCTCGAGGTTACCTCGTATCTGCCGGCTGAGATCGACATCATCTAACGACTGTCGATCAGCTCACTAACTCTGTGAGTTTCCGACAACGGCGGTCGTCCTACGGCCGCCGTTGTCATTTCTGGACCGGCGTCTGTCTATGCGGAGCATGGCTTCGCCATGACGGCGCGCCCCCAACTAGACCATTTCCATGATCATCAAGGTTCTGGGGTCGGCCGCAGGCGGCGGCTTCCCGCAGTGGAACTGCAATTGCCAAAACTGCGTGGCCGTGCGCGCAGGTGCTCCGGGCTTCAAGGCCCGCACGCAATCCTCGCTTGCCGTCAGCAATGACGGCGAGAACTGGGTGTTGCTCAACGCGTCTCCCGATCTGCGCGAGCAGATGAACAAGACGCCGGAGCTGCACGCCAATCCGAAGTTCGGTCCGCGCCACAGCCCCATCAAGGCGGTAGTCCTGACCAACGGCGACGTCGACCACATCGCGGGCCTGATCAACCTGCGCGAGGCACAGGCCTTCTCGGTCTACGGGACGGACCGGGTGCTGTCGGTGATCGCCGACAACTCGATCTTCCAGATCCTCAACGCCGAGCTGGTCCCGCGCATCCCGGTCAGGCTCAACGAGCCGATGCCGATCACCGGCGCCGGGTTCGACCTCGGGCTGACCGTCGAGGCGTTCGCCGTGCCCGGCAAGGTCGCGCTCTACCTGGAGGATGCCGCTGCGGGACCGGACTTCGGCACCCAAGAAGGCGACACCATCGGCATCAAGATCACCGACACCCGGTCGGGTAAGGCGTTCTTCTATATCCCGGGCTGCGCCAAGATCGACGAGCCGCTCGCCGCCCGTCTCAAGGGCGCCTCGGTGGTTTTTTTCGACGGCACACTCTTCACCGAGAACGAGATGCTCGAGCAGGGCCTGATGCCCAAGACCGGCAGTCGCATGGGCCACATCAACATGTCGGGGGCGGACGGATCGATCGAAGCCTTCTCAAAACTCGGCGTCGGAAGGCTCATATATGTACATATTAACAATTCGAACCCGGCTCTGAACGACAATTCAGATGCGCGCAAGACCATCGAGGGCGCCGGGTGGGAAGTCGGATACGACGGATTGGAGGTACGCCTATGACCGGAACCGTCAGCCTTGAGAAGGCCAGCTCCGGCCGCCAGTCGGACGAGTTGATGAACCTGGAGGAGTACGAGGCCGCGATCCGCGCCGTCGGCGCCGAACGCTACCACGACAAACATCCGTTTCATCACATGCTGCACGGCGGAAAGCTGACCAAGCCGCAGGTGCAGGCCTGGGCGCTGAACCGCTACTGCTATCAGGCCGCCGTTCCGCGCAAAGACGCGGCCTTGATCAGCCGCCTGCACGATCGCGAACTGCGCCGCGAGTGGATCCACCGCGTGCACGATCACGACGGCCTGCCGCCGGAGGAGCCGGGTGGCATCGAGCGCTGGCTGGTGCTGACCGACGGCCTCGGCCTCGATCGCGACTACGTCATCTCCCGCAAGGGCGCGCTGCCGGCGACCCAGTTCGCGGTGGAGGCTTACGTCAACTTCGTGCGCGAGCAGCCGATCACCGTTGCAGTCGCATCCTCACTCACCGAGCTGTTCGCGCCCAAGATCCATAAGGAGCGGATCGCGGGCATGCTGGAGAACTACCCGGACTTCATCGACGAGAAGGTCATGGCCTACTTCCGCCGCCGTCTCACCCAAGCCCCGGTCGATGCCAACTTCGCGCTTCAGTACGTTTTGAAGAACGCCAAGACGCGCGAGGAGCAGGAAGCCTGTGTCGACGCGGTGCGCTTCAAGTGCAACGTGCTTTGGGTTCAGCTCGATGCGCTGCAGCATGCGTACGTGGAGGGCAACATTCCTCCCGGCGCTTTCCGTCCGGAGGCCTAGAACATGGGTGAAGCCGGCCCACGCATTCGCACCATCATCTCGGGCGAGAGCCGCCCGACCATGCCTCGGCATATCAAGCTGCGCCACGATGCCGGGCGCGGACGCTGGCTGATCCTGGCGCCGGAGCGCGTCTTCGATCCCGACGACATCGCTGTCGAGGTTTTGAAGCTTTGTGATGGCGTGCGCGCCGTCTCCGATATCGCAGACGTTCTCGCGAAAGAGTACAATGCACCATCAGATGAGATCGCGACCGACATCATCGCGATGCTCCAGGATCTTGCTGACAAAGGAGTCGTGAAATCATGAACGACCCCGACACCAAGCACGTAAGGGAAGAAACGATCACGCTCGATGCGGGCGAGATGCGTTGCGAGTCGACCGATCCCTCCGAGCAGCAGCTCGACCCGTCGTGCGCGCGCGCTCCCGTCGGACTGCTAGCGGAGCTGACCCATCGCTGCCCGCTGCAGTGTCCCTATTGCTCCAACCCGCTGGAGCTCGAACGCGTCAACACCGAGCTCGATACCGAGCAGTGGCAGAAGGTGATGCGCCAGGCCGCACAGCTAGGCATTCTCCAGGTCCACCTGTCGGGTGGCGAGCCGACCGCACGCCGCGATCTGGTCGACATCGTTCGCACCGCCTCGGAGGTCGGCCTCTACACCAACCTGATCACGGCGGCCGTACTCCTGAAGCGCGAGCAACTGGTCGAGCTCAAGGAAGCCGGCCTCGATCACGTGCAGATCTCCATCCAGAACACAGACGCCAACGCCGAAAACGCCGATCGTGTCGGCGGCTACAAGGGCGGTAGCGAGAAGAAGAAGATCGTTGCAGGCTGGGTGCACGAGCTGGGTCTGCCGCTGACGATCAACGCGCCGATCCATCGCTACAACGTCAAGGACGTCGAGGCCATCATCGACTACGCCGTCTCCCTCGGGGCCGACCGCGTCGAGATCGCCCATGTCCAGTACTACGCCTGGGCGCTCAGGAACCGCGCCTCCTTGATGCCGACGCGCGAGGCCTTCATGGAGTCGGCCAAGATCGTCGAGAGGAAGCGCGAGGAGCTGAAGGGCGTCATCGTCATCGATGCTGTAGTGCCCGACTACTACGCCAAGTACCCCAAGCCCTGCATGGGCGGCTGGGGCCGCGGCATCATCAACGTCACGCCGTCGGGTCGCGTCTTGCCCTGTCACGCCGCTGAATCGATCAAGGGTCTCGAGTTCGACAACGTCAAGGACAAGCCCCTGGGCGAGATCTGGCTCTACGGCCAGGCCTTCCAGAAGTATCGCGGCACCGACTGGATGAAGGAGCCGTGCCGGACCTGCCCGCGGCGCGAGATCGACTACGGCGGATGCCGCTGTCAGGCGTTCGCGCTCACGGGCGACGCGGCCAATACCGACCCGGCCTGCTCGCTGTCACCGCTGCACGATGAGTGGGCAAAGGTGGCGGAAATCGAATCCCACGAGACTGCGCCAGATTTTATCTATCGTCGCCCGGGTGGTGCCGCGCGTAAGCCCGCGAGCACCAAAACTCCCGCGGAAAGCGATGCTTAGGGCGTAACAAAGCCCTCAAATCGCTCTGAACACGTGTTCACGGCGCACCTCCGGCAACGGGGGTGCGTCATCGTGTTCAATCGAAGTTCAGAAAACTCTTGGCAGACTTGCTACTACCGATAGATCATTGGTAAACCGCCCACGTGGCGCGTGGCCGCGCAGAAACTTTAGGGAAGGAAACCGGAATGCTCAGGTGGCTTGTCGCAGTTGGTGCTCTGATCGCGTTGCCGGCCGTTGCCTCGGCGCAGGACGCAGAGGCCGGAAAGGCCGTCTTCAAGAAGTGTGCTCCCTGTCACTCGATTGGACCGGGCGCGAAGAACAAGGTCGGGCCTGAGCTCAACGGCATCCTCGGCCGCAAGGCTGCAGAGGTCCCCGGCTTCGCCTATTCGACGGCCCTGAAGAACTCCGGCATCACCTGGGATGACGAGAAGCTGCATGCGTGGCTGAAGGACCCCAAGGCGCTGGTCCCGGGCACGAAGATGTTCTTCCCCGGCATCAAGGACGAGATCGATCGTGACGATCTCATCGCTTACATCGAGTCCTTCAACGCCGACGGCACTCCGAAGTAAGCCGAATTATTACCCGACATGGGTGGCGACGCCGCGGACATCAGCTCCGCGGCGTTTTGCGTTACGGCTCAATCGAGCGCGCGAATGCCGGCCTTGTCGACCGCCGCATAGAGCTCGCGGACGCTGCGACCGCCAAACGCCAGGTCCGGCGCGATGTCCATCAGCGGGGCGAGCACGAACGCGCGCTCAGCCATATGGGGGTGCGGCAGGATCAGATCGGGCTCATTGAGCACGGTATCGTCATAGATCAGCAGATCGAGGTCGATGATCCGCGGCCCCCACCTCTCGATGGTGACGCGGCCCATCTCGCGCTCGATCGCCTTGCACCGCACGAGCAGTTCGCGCGGAGACAGCTTTGTCTCGACCGCTACGCAGGCGTTGACGAACCAGTCCTGGTCGAGCTTGCCCCAGGGATCGGTCGCGAAGTTGCGCGAGCGTGCGACGACCCGCACCGCGCCATCCTCCTCCAGGTGCGTGATGGCCGCGGCGATGTTCGCGGCCTTGTCACCCAGGTTGGACCCCAGCGCGATGATGCAATCGAATGCCGCGCCCTCGTCTGTCGCCTTCTGCGTCGCCATTGCGTCCCGCGCTGTCCCGCTTGCTTGATGAACTTTGCCGTCGCTCGTTACCGTCAGCGAGACATCGCGGCAAGCGGGCCAGCGTGGTTAAGGCAAAGCGCCGCGCTCAATCGTATTTGATGTAGGCAAAGCGCATGTCGCCCTGGGGCGTGCCTTCCAGGCCCTTGCCCTCCTTGCCCGGCTGCCACTCGATCACCTCCTCGATCTTTTTGGCGAGCTCGAAGTCCTTGCTCGTGATGCCCTTGGCGGTGTGCGTCATCAAACGCACCTCTACCCAGGCATATGAAGCGGTGATATCGGGGTGATGCCAAGCGGCCTCGGCGAGATGGCCTACGGTATTGATGACCATCAACGTACCTTTCCAGCTCGCCGTCTTGTATGTTCGCCGGATCCAGCCGTCCTCCAGGCGCCATTTGGGCAAGTTATCCTTGAGCCAGGCGCTAACCTCCGCCTCCGGCATCGGTTTTTCGCGGTCCGCCGCCATATTGTCCTCTCCTCGCGTTTTGTGGACACTTCCCCTAAGGATCAACGTAATGCCTCTGGCCGACGCAACGCAAACGCAGCATTCCCCTCAAGGAGGGTCGTCCCCGACACGCACAGGTGCGCCGGTCGGGTCGGTGCGCGTGGTTGCGCCTGCTCGCCTGCATCTGGGGTTCCTCGATCTGAACGGCAGTCTGGGCCGCCGCTTCGGCA
>Ga0209347_1006083_pt1 | contig 10982 bp, 9 predicted proteins | sample AutmiccommuBRH23_FD_187382 | JGI IMG/M metagenome (GOLD analysis project Ga0209347, IMG submission 187382) | Deep subsurface microbial communities from Mt. Terri, Switzerland - Autotrophic microbial communities BRH/23 (SPAdes) (version 2) | ecosystem: Environmental > Aquatic > Deep subsurface >...
TGCCAACCAGCACATCTTCGCCATGGCGGTGGATGTCGCCGGGCGGCTGCTCGTGGGCATCAGCGGCGACAAGTGCCGGCTCTGCCGCTACGAGGGCAACAAGATGGAGACCATCTTCGAGCCCAACGACGCCACGTACATCTTCGACATCGAGACCGATAATGTCGGCAACATCTACGTGGGCACCGGGCCGCAGGGCAAGGTGTATGCCCTCGATCCCTCGGGCAAGGTGGCCCAGCTCGTGTACGACAGCCCGGATAAGAACATTCTGACCGTGGCGGCCGGCAAGGACGGCTCGATCTACGCCGGCAGCGACACCCGCGGCCTGATCTATAAGATCAATCCCCGCAACAAGACCGCCACGGTGGTCTACGACAGCGAGGAGCCCGAGATCAGCGCGCTGCTCGTCGCGGACGGAACGCCCGGCGAAGGCGGCATCCTGTACGCCACCGCCACGGCCGCCAACGTCGTCGAGGCCGAACAGCGGTTCGCGGCCCAGCAGGGGACCTCGGGCCGACCGGAGGCCAAGGACGGGGACGGCAAGTCTCCGGCGTCCGGCGAAGGCGGTGTCACGCTCAAGATCGCCAACTCCAGTCCCGCCGCCAACGGCAAGCCCCAGCCGCCGCAGCAGCGTCCGGCCCCCAGGCCCCCGGCCAAGCCGGGGACGGCCAGCTACGTCTACAAAGTCAACAAGCAGGGATACGTCAGCGAGGTCTTCAACGAGGCGGCGGTGTTCCTGTGCCTGGCCGATCAGGACGGCAAGATCCTCGTCGGCTCCGGCAACGACGCCCGGCTCTACCTCGTGGACCCCGACGCCGAGCGCCAGGCGGTCATCTACGAGGATGAGAAGGCGGCCCAGATTTCCGCCGTGGCGGTTTCCGAGCAGGATGTCTACATCGGCACCGCCAACCCTGCCCGTCTGGTCCTGCTATCGTCGGGCTTCGCCTCCGAAGGGACGTATGAATCCGACCTGATCGACGCCGGCCAGCCCGCCAAATGGGGCAAGCTGCAAATCGACGCCGACATCCCGCGAGGGGCCAAGATCCTCGCCGCCTCCCGAAGCGGCAACGTCAAGGACGTGAACGATCCGACGTTCTCCGAGTGGACCGAGCTGGTGGAGGTCACCGAGCCGGTCCAGTTGCGATGCCCGATCGGGCGGTTCTGCCAGTACAAGCTCGTCCTGGAGACCCAGGACGGCCAGAAGACGCCGCTGATCCGCGAGATCGCCGTGGCCAGCACGGTCCCGAACCTGGGCCCGAAGGTCGAGACGGTGGACGTCAGCCGGCTCGCAAACCCCGGCAAGGAAGGCGTCTTCAAGATTGCCTACAAGACCGAGGACGAAAACGAGGACAAGCTGACGTACTGCCTGGACTTCCGCCGAATCGGACGGACGACCTGGATCGAGATGAAGGACGAACTCGAAGCGGACAACTTCGAGTGGGACAGCAAAACCGTCGAGGACGGCCGCTACGAGGTCCGCGTCACCGCCGACGACGCACGGAGCAACACGCCGGCGACGAAGCTGACGGGCAGTCGGATCAGCGAGCCGATCGTCGTGGACAACACCGGCCCGACCATTCGCAAGTATGCCATCGAGAAAAACGGCAAGGCCGCGACCCTCAAGCTGCAGATCACCGACGAGCTGAGCGTCATCAACTCGCTGGAGTACACCATCGACAGCAATGCCGAGTGGAAGGGGGCCCTGCCGGACGATTTCGTGTTCGACACGACCGACGAGAGCTTCACGATCGTGACCGAGGACCTCGAACCCGGCGAGCACATCGTCGCCCTGAAGATCAAGGACGACGTGGGCAACGTCACGTACAAGACGTTCGAGCTGAGCGTCCTGGGGAAATAACCGGCCGGAGGCCGGAAATCCGAAATTCGAAGCACGAAATCCGAAACAAGCACGAATGACAGAAACCCCAATGTCCAAAACGGAGATCCCGACGGGCGGCAGCGTTTCTGTCATTTGAATTTCGGTCTTTGGATTTGTTTCGGCTTTCGTGCTTGGGATTTCGAGTTTTCGAGGGGATGGTGCGAACAATTGCATTCGATCAAGTTGCCCGGACGGTGGAGTCACTCTGCATCGCGGCTTGTCATGAGTTGCCAGCGGATGTGCTGGCGGCCCTGGAACGCGCGGCGCAGAAGGAATCCAGGCCGCAGGCCCGGCGCGTGCTCGACCAACTCGTCGAGAACGCCCGCATCGCCTCGCGCGACCTGATCCCGCTGTGCCAGGATACGGGCCTGGCCATCGTCTTCGTAGAACAGGGGAGCGAGGTTGCGATCATGCCCGCCGGACCGGGGCGACAGACGCTGCTCGATGCGATCCACGAGGGCGTCCGCGCCGGCTACGAGGCGGGATACCTCCGCAAGAGCGTCGTCGCCGACCCGCTCAATGCCCGCAGGAATACCGCTACGAATACCCCCGCCATCGTTCACCTCTCGATTGTGCCCGGCGACACGCTCAAGCTGGCGGTCATGGCCAAGGGCGGCGGCTGCGAGAACAAGAGCCAGTTCCGCATGTTTCGTCCCACGGCCGACAGCACGCAGGTCGTGGACTGGATCGTTGACGTCGTCCGCCAGGCGGGCGCCGATGCGTGCCCGCCCTTCGTGGTCGGCGTCGGGATCGGGGGGAATTTCGAGACCAGTTGCCTGCTGAGCAAGAAATCACTCCTCAGAAGCTTGGACAGCCGCCACGCCGATCCATTCTACTCGCAGATGGAAGGCGACCTGCTGGAGCGGATCAACGCCTTGGGGATAGGCCCGCAGGGTCTCGGCGGCGACACGACCGCCCTGGGTGTGCTGATCGAAACAGCCCCGTGCCACATCGCCTCGCTGCCCGTGGCGGTCAACATCGAATGCCACAGCCATCGGCACAAGACAGGCACTCTGTGATTGATGATGGATGATTGGTGATTGGGGTTGCCTGTCGGACTGCTCCTTTTTTATCACGACATGGAAACCTTCCTCTCGACGCTCGGCTAATCAACCGTCAAAAATCGAGAACTATCAACAGCAATCAGTTTTCCTTGAAGTGCGCCATCCAGGGGGCTGCGGTTCCCCAGTCCGGCTGGGGGCCATTGATGTCGAATCGCTTGCTCCACCGCTGACGCCACAGCGATTTGAGCCAGATCTTTCGAACCGAGTAATCCAGGTAGACGCCGTTGATTCCTTGCTGATGGCGATCCATGAGAAATCGGTGCATGGAATCGTTGTCGCCGGACCAGTGCTCATCCGGGTAGCTGGAGGGCCTGTCTGTATTGTCCGGCCAGGCGCACCAGAAGACGCAGTCCAGGAACAGCGGGACTTCCGAAGCGCCCTTGATGTTGGGCGTCTTCCAGAAGAACATGGCCGGCTTGCCGTAAAGATCCCCCCCCTTGGGCTCGGCATTTTGATACACCCAGCCATTGATGCCGTAGCTGCCAAAGGTGCCCGCAGGCCGGCCGCCGGTCTCGGTGAGCCTGCCCCATGACGTGGTCGTGTTGCCGGCGATGTCGGCGAATGCCGATGCTCCCGGCGGGTACTGCGGAAACGCGACTTTTGCGGCCATAGGGCAGACGCGAAACTTGCTGTCCTTGTAGTAATAATCGAACAGCACGTCGATCCAGCGGCCGGAGCTCGCGGCCCGCTTGGGGAACATGCCGTTGTTGTCGTCGCAGTACATGGCCCAGATCGTGCCCCATTGCTTGAGGTTCGACTGGCAGACCACCGCGCGGGCCTGCTTGCGGACCCGCTGCATCGCCGGCATCAGGATCGACATCAACAGTGCGATGATGGCGATCACCACCAACAGTTCAATCAGCGTAAACGCTCTCGACTTCCTCATAACCCCTTTCCTCTGCGGCCGTCATTCTCTCGCTCGCACGCGGGCTTCGGCGGCTCAGCGTTTGTCCCCGCCGTCGGCGAGCGGCTTAGCGGATCATCAGTCTCACTTGAAGCGCGACTTGCCCGGATAGTGCTGGATGAGCCATTCGATATCCACGTTCGGCGGATTGAACGGCAGGTTCTTGCCGTAGCCTTTTGCCTGCGCCTCGGCCCGGTCCATGCAGTAGACGATCGTTCGCTTGTCGTCCCACTTCTTGCGCTCGGCGTGGCCATCCATGAAGCTGAACGTGCAGGCGTCGCTGTGGAAGACGCCCAGCGGGTCCCACAGCCCGCCGGTGGTGGGCTCGTACGACCATCCGTCGTGATTGTAGTTGCCCGCGGCGCCGTCGTAGATCTCCTCGACGAACAGCATCTTAATCGCCTGCTCCTTGAACGTGAACAGCTTCTTGGGGTCCCCGGCATCGGTCGCGCGCAGGTAGTCCGGAAGCGAGTAGCTGCGGTAGATTTGATTGGCCAGGGTGTTGCCAAGGGACGTGCCGAGGTTCTTGCGGTTGTCGCCCGGGCAGTGGAACACCTTGACCTCCTTGAGGAAGGGGTACAGGGCGCCTTCCCGGAGCCCGTTCAGTCGCAGTTGGAGCGTTACACTGGTGCCGGTCCCTCCCATGCCCACGATCCTGCCGCCGGCGTAGTCGAGCGGCGGCATCACCCACGAGGGAATGCCATTCACCGGGTCGTGCCGGGCGAAGCCCCCGCAGACCGACCCGTCGTTCTCATCGGCGTACATGATGTAGGCCTGGGCCAGGGAGCGCTGGTTGGCCATGCAGGTGATCCCGCGGGCCTGCTCGCGGGCGATGTTCAGGGCGGGCATCAGGATAGCCATGAGAACGGCGATGACGGCGATCACGACGAGCAACTCAATGAGGGTAAAGGCCTTGCGATCACTCATGACACTTCCCTGACATATACTGCTATCATGATAGAAAGTTGGACCGCCGACGGTGACGGTCCAACCTGTCATTCGTTTCTGTCGCATCCCGCCCGGGGGGTACGGCGTCGTTGTTCCCTCACGCGTCTTAATCGATCGTGGTGGCCTCCCGGCCCCAGACGGCGATGGATGCCCAGACGATATCCACGTTGTCCTGCTGTATTTCGCCGGTGTTGGCCGCAAGAGGGATGCGTTTGCCAAATTGGAGGGTTCTTGGATCCTCCCACTTGTGGTAATCGCTGTGCCCATCGGCGAAGGAGAACATCGTGCCGTCGCCGTGCCGGATTGGCGGCGGGTCCCACCAGGAAAACTTGGTCGCCCACACAGTCCATCCGCCCATCGCCGAGGGGCAGGTGCCGCCATCGTCAAGGAATACCGTACGGCTGGCCGGGTCCTTGATCAGCATGCGCCTCTTGATCGTTGTGACCTTGTTGTTCATCTGGCCCTCCCACCCTTTGCAGTTCATGGAGTCTGCGATCGAGTAGGAGCGGACCGGAGGACTGATGCTGTCGGTGATGTACGAGGCCTGCCTGCCCACGGTCGTACACTTGTAGACCTTGATGGTCTTCGTGTAGGGGTAGAGCGCCCCGTCCATGACGGCTTTCCTCTTCGTAAACTCCGTCATCGTTCGCTCGTAGTCCCGCAGCACCCAGTACTTCCCGTTGGCGGTGTTGCCGTACTCGCCCGAGTCGCCGTTGACGATCCGGTCGTCATTCTCGTCGGCGTACATGATCCAGCAGAGCTGGAGGTTCTTGAGATTGCTCAAGCAGCCGGCGCGCCGGCCTTGCTCCCGCGCCCGGTTCAGGGCGGGCATCAGGATCGACATGAGCACCGCGATGACCGCGATGACCACCAGCAACTCGATGAGCGTGAAGCCCATCCTGTGATGCTTCCGTTCTCTACTGCATTTCATTGCGGCTCAACGCCTCCCTATACAACGTGCAACGGTCGATCTCCTGTTCGTATGAAAGAGGCCGGCCTTTGCGAGCCGGCCGGCCTCGAAGCGATCTGACGATCAATAATCCTTGAACGGCCGAATCCAGTCCGGCCAGGCTTCCCCCGTGACGCCCCCGGCCTGAGTCCACTGGCCTCGCGTGTTGAAGTTCCTGTGCCACTTCAGAGTGTACAACTCCTTCAACCCGACCTTCCTGGCGGAGAAGTCGCACATAGCGACATTCAAGTGTCCGATGTGACGATTGATGCACGTGCGGGCCATGTGATTGGTGCCGCTCCATTCCGCTTCCTCACTTGCTGCCGGGGCCTGGTTCTCCAGGGGCCACAGGTCGAAGCGGAGCGCCTCAGCCATCAGCGGGATGTAAGCGGCCTCCTTGACCTGCGGCGACCTCCAGTGCCAGGCGCGGGTTCTGCCCTCGCTCAGCGCCGCCCCTGTGGCAGGCACGCCCAGCGTCCAGCCATTGATTCCGTAGCTGCCTGCGATACCGTCGGGGGTTATGTTAGACCCTGTGAAGATGCCCCAGGCGGTGAAGATGGAGGTCTTCTGGTTCACACTCCCGCTTGCTTCCTGGCGTGTCCCCTTGGTCTTGGGGCAGAACCACAAATCATTCTGGATGCGACTCTGTTCCTTCGGCTGCATCTGGGCGATCCACCAGAAACCGTCGTTTGCTCCGCCACTTGAATCGCCGCTGAAGAACTTCCCGTCGTTCTCCTGGAGATAGAGGGCAAAGATCATGTTCCACTGTTTGAGGTTGGCCATGCACTTGATCATGTTGGCCTGCTCTTTGACCTTTCGCATGGCCGGCATAAGGATGGATAGCAACAGAGCAATAATGGCGATCACCACCAGCAATTCGATCAGCGTAAATCCGCGCCGCCTACTCATCATGACAACACTCCTTCCACCAGGATCTTGAAATGTCTACCCATACCCGTACAGGATGCCTTGAGGCGGCGTCCTGTTCCACCGAATCTCATTATTTCTGCCCAGTACACACCTTAACCCACGCTCGCTATTATAGCGAGGCCCCCCGGGCAATGCAAATCGAAAGTCCGTAAATCACCCAGCCCGCCGCGACCCGAAGCCGGCATGTCGCCGGACCCTTGCGATTTCCTCGGGAGATCTCAAAGCACCGTGACAGACTCCAAAGACAATAGCCTGCCGATGGACATTCTCGCACGAAAAAGGGCCCCGAAGGGACTTTTCTTCACAATGATCCGCTCCAAGGCTAAGAGAACGGTTTTAGCCACAGAGGACACAGAGGGCACAGAGCAAAGAAGGCAAGAGGGTGCAACAAGAGAAGCCCGGAGGGCGGATTTCCCAGCATGCCAAGATCGACATTCCCCTCCGCGCACCTCTGCACTACAAAGCCTTCACATCTTGTCTTCTTGGCAAGCATTTTGAACGAGGGTAACGTAAGTCCTCAAAGCGAAAAGAATTAGGTCTCGCGCAGAGACGCGGAGGCGCAGAGTATGTTATGAATTAGATCTTGCCCTTCTCTGCGCCTCCGCGTCTCTGCGCGAGGACATTTTGGTTGCGGCCGGAGGCTGCGTTGTGTCCTCTGCGGTTAATTTCTCTTCTCCGCTTTTTTGCCTCGATTTGCAGGCATTCCCTGGGCTCCATCAGCGGGTGGAGAGGAGTTGATGGCAGGTGTTCGCCAGGGCCACGTACTGCTCGGGCGAGAGTTCCTCCGGCCGGCGGGTGGAGTCGATCGAGCACCGCTCGAAGATTTCGCGCCACAGGTCCCGGCCGCCCAGTTCGGGCGGGGCCCCCTTGGCACAGGCCCGCAACATCTTTCGCCGATGACCCATAAAAAGGCTTACAACTGCCCCAAAAAGGCCCATGTTCGCAATGCTTCCGCTTTTAGCCCAATCGCGAACGTAGCGAACGACCGCGGACTCCACCTGCGGCGGCGGCCAGAACGCGCTCGGAGGCAGGGTCCGGAGCATCTCGACCTTGCCTGTCGCCTGCAGGAAAATGCTCAAGGTCCCGTAGTCCCGCCTGCCCGGCGAGGCGATCATCCGCTCGGCGACCTCTTTCTGCACGGTCACGCACATGGCGTCGACGATCAGCGGCCCTTTGACGAGATTGATCATGATGGGGGAGGCCACGTCATAAGGAAGATTCGCCACGAGCAGGACTCGCCCCTCGTCCGGCCTTCGTTCTGCCGGTCCTACAGTAGCACGGGCATCTTGCCCGTGGCTATGCAGGGGCAGGATGCCCCTGCGACTCATGGGCGGGACGCCCATGCTACTTTGCGCGATCTTTGCCTTTGCTGCGGCAATCGCCTCGGCGACAGCCGGAGCGATCGAGCCTTTGCTCGACAGCGCGTCCATATTGAGAAGCTGCACGTTCGCCGCCCCGGCCAGCCGGGATTGGGCGACGCGGGCCAGGGTCGGGTCCAGCTCGACGGTGATGACCTGCCCGGATCGTTCGGCCAGGGCCTCGGTGAGCGAGCCCGTGCCGGCGCCGATTTCCAGGACGACGTCGGCGGGCTCGATCCCCGCGGAATCGACCAGCAGGCGCATGAGGTTCAGGTCGACGAGGAAATGCTGGCCCAGCCGGCGGTTCGGGGCGACGCCCGCGGCGGTGAGGAGTTCCTGGATTTGACGCTTCGTTTGCATCTATGAAGAGAAGCACGAAAACCGAAATTCGAAATCCGAAACCTGCTGCGCAGGAAATCCGAAATCCGAAACTCGAAATCCGAAACAAATCCAAAGGACCAAAATCCAAATGACCGAAACGCTGTCGCCCGCCGGATGGTCCGTTTTGAATTTTGGGTTTTTGGTCATTCGTGCTTGTTTCGGATTTCGGATTTCGAAATTCGGATTTCGCGGCCGAGGCCGCTATGCGATGTCGCTCGGCTCGTCGCGGGCGGCTCCGGTGGCCGGGCGGCCGTTGGGTGTTACCGGGGTCCGACGCCGGACCTGGCGGCGGGTCTTGGCCATCTGGACCGCCATCATGATGGCGGACTTCATGCTCGATGGATTCGCCAAATTGCGTCCGGCGATGTCGAAGGCGGTGCCGTGGGCGGGGCTGGTCCGCACGAGGGGCAGGCCGATGGTGATATTGACCGCGTGCTCGAAGTCCAGCAGCTTGACCGGGATCATCCCCTGGTCGTGGTACATGGCGACCACGGCATCGTACTCGCCTCGGACGGCCTTGACGAAGAGGGCGTCGGCGGGGATCGGGCCCACGCAGTCGATGCCCTGTTCCTGGGCCAGCAGGATGGCCGGCGCGATGATCCGCTGTTCCTCGTCGCCGAACTGGCCCTGCTCGCCGGCGTGCGGATTGAGACCCGCCACGCCGATGTGCGGGCTCTCGATGCCGAAGTGCTCCTTCAGGGCATCGTTGAGCAGGTCGATCGGCTCGAACACGCAGCCGATGGTGAACTTGTTGCGAACGTCGAAGAGGCCCATGTGGATCGTGGCCAAGGCCACCTTCAGCGGTCCGGCGACGAACATCATCGCCTTGCGGGGGGATTTGCACTTCTGGGCGAACAGCTCCGTGTGGCCCGGCCAGGTGGCGTCGGCCATCTTCCAACTCGCCTTGCTGATCGGGGCGGTCACGATCCCGTCGATGATCCCCGCCTTGGCGGCGAGGATGGCCTCGGTGCAGAACTTGATGGAGGCCTCGCCTGCGACCCGGCTGGGCTCCCGGAGCCAGGGCGGCACGCTGTACTCGTCGTAGTCGGCGACGACCACTTTATAAGGATACTCCCGGCTGATCTTCTCGTGCTGGTGCCGGCCCCAGAACGGCTCGATCTCCGCCCGGTCCGCGGCGTAGCAGAGCTGCTCGTTCATGCCGAAGACGATGAACTTGGCCGCCCGACGGATTTCCGGGTCGGCCAGGGCCTTGACCACCACCTCGGGCCCGATGCCTGCGGCATCTCCCATGGTCACCCCGATGACCACCTGCTCGGAGATCGAATTGTGATTGCCCTTAGCCATTTACGATTTACTATTTGCTATTTACGAATTCAGATTCGCGACCTGGGATTGGCGAGAGCCAAATCGTCAATCATAAATCCCAAATCCTAAAAGCCCATCTGTCGTAATCGCTCGACGGTCAACGGCTGCTGCGCGGGCAGCAGGACTTCCAATTGCCGCCGGACGATCTTGACGAGGATATCGACCTCGATATTAACTCGCCCACCTGTATATGCGTCGCCCAGCGTGGTCCTGTTCAGAGTCTCAGGAATCGCCGCAACGTGGAAGCTTGCGGCGCCCAAGCCCGCGATCGTCAGGCTCACGCCGTCGATCGCTACGGAGCCTTTCAGGACCATCTGGTCCAGCAGCTCGCGCTCGACGACAAACTCAAGATCGGCAAATTCGCCGAGCGTCTTGACCGCCCGGATCGTGCCGACGCCGTCGACGTGGCCCTGCACGATGTGGCCGCCGAAGCGGTCGGTCGCCTTCATGGCCCGTTCGATGTTCACCTTCGCGCCCGGCCGCAGGGTCGCCAGCGAGGACTTTTCCAGCGTTTCCGGGCTCAATCCGAAGGTCGCCACGGCGCCCTGGAGCCGGGTAACGGTCAGGCAGACCCCGCTGACGGCGATGCTGTCGCCGAGCCGGCAATCCCGGGCCAGATCGCCCAAGTCCACCCCGAGCGAGCCGCCCCCGGCGCCGCTCCCTGGGGATACCGACTTCACATCGCACACAGCCTCTATAAGTCCTGTAAACATAGCTACTTAGCTCTCATGGCACTCCGGCGGCCCCGAACGCCAAACTCGCGTCTTGGATCCTTCGCGCTCCTCCGTAAGCCGTATGCCTATGCTATGACTTCGCCCCCCTGGATGTCAAACAATTGTTCCGCGGTCGGGTGGAACCGTGGGAAGAGACTGACCTTATTGACCGCATTGACCTTATTGACGCGACGGGGACGCGGCCTGGCTCGGCGCGTCCACGTGGTCCACGCCGTCCACTTCGTCTATGCCTCTCCTGCGCTTTGGCGAAATCTCTTTCGTGCAAGCAACCGGCGCGTTAAGATGGCCGGGCGGCGAGGGTGCCGTTGCATTGCATCGTCGCAACGGCCGGCAGAGGGGGGTGTGCGACGTATCGCAAGGCAGGATGAATGGTTATGGTTTTGCCCAGGACTGCCGGGGCGGCCGGGAGGTCGTTGCGGCAGGGGAAGGAGCGAAAGCCGTGAATTCGATTTGGCTCAAGATCGCAGGGGCGGCCGTCGTGGCCGTGGTCGTGATTGTCGTGCTCGGCA
>Ga0209347_1006085_pt1 | contig 10979 bp, 8 predicted proteins | sample AutmiccommuBRH23_FD_187382 | JGI IMG/M metagenome (GOLD analysis project Ga0209347, IMG submission 187382) | Deep subsurface microbial communities from Mt. Terri, Switzerland - Autotrophic microbial communities BRH/23 (SPAdes) (version 2) | ecosystem: Environmental > Aquatic > Deep subsurface >...
AGATTGGTTCCAACAATTCTTTGCCCGCTCGCACGGCCTTACGGTTTTTTCTCTCCACTTCCATCTCTTGGATGTGACCACTATCAGGCAACATGACTTGAAGCAAGTCAGCCGTCCCCTTACTACAGAAAGTCTTACCTTCAAACCCGTGCTTATAGAGTTTTGGTACCAAACCTGTATGATCAATGTGCGCATGGGTCAAGACTAATGCGTCAACTTCAGAAGCAGGTACGGGAAGCTGACCATAATTTCGCTCCTTAATAGCCTTAGACCCTTGGAACAATCCACAATCAACCAGTACCCTGCTTTCTCCGCAATCTAACAGATAGCATGAACCCGTAACTGTTTCTGCAGCCCCTAAAAATTGGATCTTCAATGAACTTCACTCCTTCGTTACGTTTTTCCTTATAAAAGTGCGACAGAATAAGGACTGCATTCCAAACGTGCTTTATAAGGAACTTACTAGGCTTGCGCTGATAACTTTACCTCATTGTTGTACCGTTTGTTTACGAATCTCTCCATTCTATTTAACGCTTCTTCAATCTGGTTAATGGAAGAGGCGTAAGAAATCCGAATATGCCCTTTACCACTTTCGCCGAAAGCCTCTCCCGGGACAACTGCCACTAGTTCCTCATTCAACAAATGTTGGCAAAATTCCTCTGAATCCAAGCCTGTTCTTTTTATCGAAGGAAATGCATAAAAGGCACCCTTTGGTTCAAAGCAGTCTAAACCCATAGCATTTAGCCTATTTACTAATAATCTTCTTCTTTGATTATACTGATCCCGCATATGATAAACCTGTTCCATTCCGTTATTTAAAGCTTCCAGAGCTGCCATCTGTGCCGTAACCGGCGTACAAAGAATAGTGTATTGATGAATTTTAACCATAGCGCCAATAATATCCGGGTGTCCCGCCGCATAGCCGACTCTCCAACCAGTCATGGCGAAAGATTTAGAGAAACCGTTAATCAAAATGGTTCTATCCTGCATACCCGGTAAGGATGCAAAACTGGTATGCTGCCCGCTGTAAGTTAGCTCACTATATATTTCATCTGAAATCACCAATAAATTGTGCTTTTCCGCCACTGCTGCAATTTGTAACAGTTCTTCTCTGGTCATAATGGCCCCGGTGGGATTGTTGGGGTAGCAAAGAACTAACACTTTTGATTTAGTGGTAATGGCATCCTCCAATTGTTGGGCAGTAAGTTTGAAATCATTCTCTGCCTTAGTCGGTATGGATACCACCGTGCCTCCTGCCATAGCAGCACAAGGTTTATAAGATACATAACAAGGATCGGGTATGATTACCTCATCACCTTGGTTAACTACCGCTCTCAGGGCCAAATCAACAGCTTCACTGGCGCCTACCGTTATTATGACCTGGTTTTCAGGTGAATAGTTAACGTGATATTTTTCCGAAAGATAGTCGACTACGCCTTTACGAAGCTCAGGCATTCCCCAGTTTGAAGTATACATTGTATAGCCTTTTTCTAAAGAATGAACGCAGGCTTCCCGGATATGCCAAGGCGTCACGAAATCCGGTTCACCCACACCCAAAGAAACAACCCCTTTTGTATTAGCTACTAAATCGAAGAATTTACGAATGCCTGAAGGTGGCAAACTTTTTAGTCTAGGAACCACGTAATCTGCTGCATTAAACTTACTCATGGCGTAATCACCTGCCTCCGGTCTTCTTCTTTATCGTCAAAAACAACTCCGGCCTGTTTATATTGTTTCAAAACAAAATGAGTCATGGTGCTTTGAACATGCTCCACCGTGGCTAGCTTCTCAGCTACAAATAAAGCAACTTCTTTCATCGTCTTACCTTCAATCTTAACCGATAAATCATAACTACCGGACATTAGGGCAACGGATCGGACTTCTGGATAGCGGAATATTCTTTCAGCAACTTCATCAAAACCCACTCCGCGTTGAGGTGTAACTTTAACATCAATAAGTGCAGTCACCGTATGTGATTTTGTTTTCTCCCAATTAATTAATGTGCTGTACTTAAGAATAATTTTTTCATCTTCCATGGCCTTTATTTCCCTGGCTACGTCCTCTGGATTCATATTAAGCATGACGGCTATCTGCTCATGAGAAATACGGCTGTTGCAGCTCAACATCTCCAAAATTTTCTCTCTCATACTCTCGCCTCCCGTATTATTGTCGAACATATCATGGCCCACTTAGAAGAATATAGACAAATAAAAAAGCTTCCATCCCTGGTTAAGGGACGAAAGCTGTTTCTCCGCGGTACCACCCTGGTTGATCAATCATGATCCACTCTATCGGAAAATTAACGCTTCCCAAGCGAACCGATTCCTCACCGGTCAGTTCCCAGGCGGCCTTGGTTATGGACTCCTACCGGGCTTTCACCATCTCCCGGCTCGCTAAAGCAGCTACTTTAAACCAATCTTCCTGATCATTACTTTACGAAATTATAATTTATAACATACTATCATTTACAAGTGCCAAGTGTCAATGGGTAATTTTTCAATTGCAGAATGTTGGATCATCTATTTCTTCCAGGCGACATACCGAAAGCTTTAAAACCGGTTGACTGCTATGCTCATCCCTCTCTTCGTGGGTTAACCGGTTAGCAGCCTGATTGAACCTATCTTCCCCTGGGTCTAAATCGCCAAAGTGGAATGGTATGAATATCTGCCCTGGAAAAGCCGTATCCGTAACTTTAGCGGGAAGAACTATACTCCCGCGTGGTGATACTACTTTCATCCACTGACCTTTTCTAATTGCCAGCCTGACTGCGTCCAAAGGGTTGATTTCAAAGAAAGCAGAAGAGATTAAACGGTTTAGTTCAGGAACTCTTTTTGTCTTGGTGCGAGTATGATAATGTTCTAGCAGGCGTCCCGTATTCAGCCAAAAGGGATACTGTTCATTGGGAGTTTCTAATGGTAATATATCTTTAGCAGGTTGAATACGGGCTTTGTTTAACTTATTATGATCCTCCTCGTTTAACTGACTATAATTAGGGCCTGTAAAAAATTTTTTATCACTAAAAAGCCGTCGAGTGCCGCCATGATTATGATCAGGGCACGGCCATTGGATACTACCTTTTGACCTTAATTTGTTATAGGAAATACCACCCATATCACAGGGCCGGTTTGCCGAAAGCCTTTTCCATTCATCAAAAACCTTTTCTGAATCGGACCAGCCGAAGGACTTTCCAAACCCTAGTCTTTTAGCTAGCAGTTGAAATATTTCTAGATCAGTCTTCGCTTCTCCTGGTGCTGCTTGGAACCCTTCAACCAAGCTGACACGGCGTTCCGAGTTGGTAAATGTACCTAGTTTTTCGCCCCAGCCGGCAGCAGGTAGAAAGACATCAGCGAATTGTGCCGTTTCCATCGGATAGTAAATGTCTTGGACTATTAAGAATACCTTATCAAGTTGCTGATGGACTTTAGCGAGATTAGGCAATGAAACGGCCGGATTGGATGCGATATTCCACAACAGCTGCAGTTCTCCCCGTTCTATTTTTTCTAGCATATGAAAAATATTGTTGGTATATTGCGGCAGAATTGCTTCATTAATACCCCAGGCCAAAGCTACTTCCCCCCGGTGAAGCGGATTTAGGCTGTTTCTCATCCCTACAAAGGAAGCGGCACCACCCGCTTCCCTGCATCCCATTGAATTAGCTTGCCCTGTCAGTACCAGAGGTGAAGACCCGGGCCGACCGATTTTACCGGTTATTAGGTGCAGGTTAATTATCAGATTAGCCGCATCAGCACCGCCTACGCTTTGGAAGACTCCCTGCATAAATATACTGGTTGCACGAGGAGCTTCACCAAAGGTAACAGCAGCTTCCCTAATCTTATTTGCCGCAATCCCAACCCTATCTTCCACTTTTTCAGGAGTATACTCCTCAACTGCATCCCTCAGCTTCTCCCAGCCTGTAGTATACTCAGCGACAAAGTTTCCATCCACCAAGCCCTTCTGAAACAGTACCTGCAAAAAAGAATTTAATAAAGGTATGTTTTGTCCAGGCTTGATTGGGAGATGTAGGTTAGCTGCTCTGGCAGTAGCCGTTTTGCGGGGATCTACTACCACCAGATAAGCTCCTTTTTTTTGTCGAGCTCTGATACGACGCCATAATTGAGGGAACATCTCTGCCGGATTAGAGCCAAAGATCAAAATGCAATCGGCCAAATCGAGATCTTCGTAACAACCCGGCGCCGTGTCGGCACCAAAGGCCCTGATCAGTGCATGACTGGCCGATGACATACAGAGGCGCAGGCTGGCATCAATATTTGCCGTTCCAATAAAACCCCTGGCTAATTTCCCTAAGACATAGTATTCCTCTAATGTCAGCTGTCCCGTATTATAAATACCCAAGGATGACGGCCCTGCTTTTAAAAGGGTTTCGCCAATTTCTTTCTCAATGGCTGCCAGCGCTTCTTCCCAAGAAACTACTACCAACCGACCGTCTTTACGTAACATCGGGTTACGGGCTCTTTCAACCGAATTCAGCGCTTTCCACTGGTAAAATCCCTTAATACAGAGGTGTCCCATATTAACGGGATAATCTTCCCTGCCCCGCAGGGTAACTACTTGTCCCTGGTGCAATCCTACCTCTATTCCACAACCACTGCCGCAAAATCCACATACAGTATTCACCCAGACATCCGGCTTTTCGCCTCCTGCATCCCATTGTCTGTTCTGAGCTACATCAGTGATTATATTCTCTGACATCTTGCCGAACGAACGCTCCATGCTTCTCCCTCCAGTCACATAACCCGGGATAATCTAAGTCTTATTAATAGACTTGGTGCTTTAGCACCTTTGCGGCATAAAGTGATTTACGGGTCCGAACACCTTAGTGGCATTATCTAATATCTAAAGTTAAACATCCCGATAACACAACAAACTATAACTACAAATCTAAATCATATTTTTTTAATTTTTGATATAATCCTGACCGGTGAATATCAAGGATTCTTGCAGCCTCTTGTTTATTTCCCCCACTCAATTCCAAAGCCTTCATTAAAGCTGTTTTTTCGGCTGCTGCAAGATTCATTTCCAGTGACAACGGCGATTTAAGATTATCACCACCCGAGCTAAAATCTCCCGGAAGATGCTGGACCATGATCTGTCTTTCACCCTTTTCAACCATATTACAAGCGAATTCTAAGACATTTTCAAGTTCGCGGATATTGCCAGGCCACGAATAATATAACATCATTTTTGCAACTTTCTGATCCAATCCTTCTAGATGAAGTCCATACTTTAAATTTAGTTTTTTTAAGATATATTCAGCCAAAAGAATAATGTCGTGCCCCCGCTCTCGCAAAGGTGGTATTTGAAGCTTAATGACAGCTAAACGATAGTAAAGATCCAGTCTGAATTGCGCCTGAGAAAGCATTTCTTTTAAGTTTCGGTTGGTAGCAGCTACCACCCTTACATCTACTCTATTTTCCTCGGTTCCACCCACTCTTTCCAATGATTTTTGTTGTAACACTCTTAAGACTTTGGCCTGCATAGCTAACGGCATATCACCAATTTCATCTAAAAAAATTGTCCCTCCGTTAGCCAATTCAAATTTTCCTGGTTTTCCGCCTTTTAATGCACCTGTAAAGGCACCCTCTTCATATCCGAAAAGTTCTGATTCCAAAAGATTTTCCGGAATGGCAGCACAATTTAACTGAACGAAGGGCCCAGACCGCCGGGAGCCTGCTTGGTGAATGGCACGAGCAAAAAGTTCTTTTCCGGTACCGCTCTCACCCAAAAGCAGAACTGTGGCATCACCTGTAGCCACCCGGGCCCCCAACTGTATCATTGTAGTAATTGCTTTGCTTTCACCAATAATGCTCGAAAAAGGAGAGAAATCAACTTCTTTGAAATTATTTTTTGTGCTAGTGTCCTTCTGGCTTTTAATTTTTCGGAGCAAAAGCAATACTGCGATAATTTCTCCGTCTTCCTTTAGCGGCAGATATTCCATCTCTAAGAGTTCGGAAGAACTGATACGATGCCTTTCTACCAAAGGTTTAGTTTCTTCCAATACCTCTCCCAATCGGCTTTCCGGGAAAATAACTGCCCATCGTTGGTTTTTCACTGCCCCTTGTTGTAATTCAAGAAGCCTGGATGCTTTGGTAGTAAGATCAACCACCTCACCGCCAAGGTCAATAAGAACACACCCTGAATGGGGAAGCCCATTTAAAGACTTCAGCAAGTGTTTAATACTATAGAAACTTGTCATATCCCCCACCTCCCACAGCTATCCAAACCTCGTTTAATCAAATGAAATTTGCATAAGTATATCATAAATCCTATAGCTAAGGCTGTGATGCAGACCACACTAGAGGGTTCCTGATCGTTTTCTGTGCGAGAAAAAGTGAGGTGAGGAATGAATTAAGTATGCGAAGCGGGATTTTCCGTTTTATCAGTTGTTGCTCTGCTTAGTGAATACATCAACAAAATACTGGCTCCTGCAAGAATAACGTAAATAACGAAACCTGAAGCGTAACCCTGTACGCCCTGTAGATCCACAATGAAACCCAGTAGCGGTGGAATAATAAATCCACCAAAAGCCCCTAAGCCACCCACCAGACCTGAAGCACCACCGACAGCTTCAGGTACCGCTTGAGGTACAATCTTAAATACTGCAGCGTTACCTGTTCCCATCCCTGCCGCCATTAGCATCTCTCCCATAACGGAAGTAAAATAACTACTGGAGGAGAACATTATAATTGCACCGATTAACATGATAATGCCTGCCAACATGCCAGTACGTGCGCCCCCAATTCTGTCCGCAAGGCTACCTCCCCAAACACGGACTAAAGAGGCAGTGATTGAATATAACGCTGTAAGTACACCGGCCGAGACCGTAGACACCCCAATATAGGAATACCAGTAAGTCGGCAGCCAGGCTGTCATTGCGATGAATCCACCAAACGTTATAAAGTATGCTGCAACCAATACCCATGTCCTGCCTATTTTTACTGCTTGCAACAGTCCTTCTACCCCAGAAAGTCCACGGGGGAATATTTCCTGTCCCATCTCCCTAGCCTTTCCTACAGCCTGCTCCCTGGCCAATCCCAATTTGGTCAGCTGAAAATAATAAGCGTTGGTTCCCAATAACCAGTAAAGCAGAATACCGATAGTTAAAAACAGCAGCCATGTCAGGTAAGATGCTGCTAAACCCCAGTAGGAGAGAGCGATGGGCAGCAGCAACGAGAAAATCCCGGGTGCTAAATTTCCTAAACCACCATACATTGCAAGAGCTGTGCCCTGTTTACTTTGCGGGAACCAGTAAGACACCTGTCCGATGCCGACTGAAAAAGTTGCAATAGCGCATCCAACCAAAAAACCCAGGATTAGGAGCAATGGATAAAGAGCAGCGGTCATGCCGTCGGGGTAAAGAAAGTAGACCATTAAAGATAAACCAACCATACCTAGCCAACCAAGTCCAAGTAGCACTAGAAATGGTTTGCGGCCGCCATTGGCATCAACCCATGCTCCAAAAGGTATTCTCAAAAGGGAACCGGAAAGTGAAGGAATTGCCACTAGAAAGCCTACTTCTCCCCCAGTTAAGTGCATGACTTGCTGAAATGTTTCGGCAGTCGGTCCAAATAATGCTACGGCAGCGAACCCGACAAAAAAGCCTAATGTCGCTCCCGATAATCCCGTACCAGGCGAACCCTTAAGTTGCATTGCAAGTATTTCCTCCTTTCAGACTAACACGGTGTTTCTGCGTTATTGCGTGCATACCAAAACCATGTAACAAAGATGGTAGTCAGGTAATAACCGAGGAAAATATAGAGTGCCGTAGTTCCTGAACCGGTAATATCTATGGACCAACCAAAAATCTTTGGTATAAAGAAAGCCCCGTATGCGGCCACAGCGGAACTAAAAGCAACTACTCCTGACGATTCTACCTTATCCTTCATCACTATGGGTATCATGCGAAAGACTGACCCGTTTGCAATACCTGTAGTAAAAAAGAGAAGCATAAACATAGCGAAGAAACCGTAAAAGTTTTTTGTATCTGGCCCAACAAAGTAAATAACTCCGGCAGTGGCTAAAACCATTAGAATATTATCCCACAAAGTTACGCGGGCACCACCCAGCTTATCAGAAATCCAACCGCCCACCGGCCTGATTAATGCCCCAATTAAGGGTCCAAGAAAGGCCAATGCAGTACCTCTTTGGGGAAACTCGATCCCTATCAACAGTGGGAATGCTGCTGCATAACCGATAAATGAGCCAAAAGACATGATATATAAGTAAGTAAGGAGCCAGTTATGCTTCCGCTTTAAAATTACCATCTGTTCTGCCAGTGAAGCTTTAATTGGCAGATTGTTCATCCAGAAGATTGAAGCAATGGTTGTCAGTACTATGGGGATGACCCAGACAAAACCTGCGTTTTGCAACCATACCTTAGTACCATCCGTCATAACTTGCGGGATGCCCCCCAATTTACCAAATATCCCCACAGTAATAACCAAGGGCACCAGAAATTGAGCAACACTTACGCCAAAATTTCCTAATCCTGCGTTTAGCCCGAGCGCTGTACCCTGGCGGCTTCTAGGAAAAAAGAAACCTATATTCGACATTGACGAGGCAAAATTCCCGCCGCCAAAACCACAAAGAGCCGCAAGGATTGCCATAGTGTTAAAAGAGGTATCTGGATTTTGCACAGCTAGTCCAATACCAACAGCCGGCACTATCAGGGTTGCTGTGCTAATTATAGTCCAGTTCCTCCCGCCAAAAATTGGAACCACAAAAGTATATATAGCTCGCAATGTTGCCCCTGACAATCCGGGAAGTGCAGCCAAAGTGAAAAGCTGCTGCTGGGTGAAATTAAATCCTATTTTATTTAGATTTACTGCAGTCATCGACCAGATTTGCCAAACTGCAAAGGCCAAAAAAAGCGCCGCGATTGAGACCCATAGGTTACGCTTAGCAATCTTTTTTCCCTTTTGTGCCCAAAAAACTTCATCCTCAGGGTTCCATTTGCTGATCTGTTGCATCATATTTGCCTCCTATCAAATGAAAATTTCTAAATCCCCATCACTCCCAGGGAGAGTTGCGCTGCCAAATCACCAATTGTGGTGATCTCCTCAGATATTTAAAGGGATTGAAAAGAGTGTGAACTAGTTTACTGAAGGGGAACAATAACACTAACACAAAGGCACCAATAATATGCAGCTTAATAATCCATGGAAGCGCAACTAGGGCATTAGGCTGCGGGCTAAGACGTACCAGGGACCAAAGCCAGGGTACGGCTAAATCCAGGTACCAGGCGGACCCCCAACGCAAGAAAGCGGCAATATAGACTCCGCTGGCCGCCTGAAATAGCAATGCTACTAAAAGCACCAAATCCATGGTATTAGTTATAACCGCCACTTTTACGGAAGTCATGCGCCGGGCAAGCAAACCCGCTACACCAAGAACTGTCAGTAGTCCTAGTGCCAACCCGGTAGCTTCTAAGACATAGAGCCTGGTAGGCGAACCCAAAAGATGGCCCCAAGAAGCTGGAAAAAGCACCGCCAATAAGTGAGCAAGCAGTAGTGATAATATTCCGTAATGCCAGGGTAGTGAAGCCCAAAATAACTTTTTATCTTCAAGAAATTGTGTCGAAACAGTGGAAAATGAATAAGCCTCAGTGTAATAGCGGTAGACAGAAAAGAGCACCGCTAGGATTACAGCCAAGTAAGGAAAAATAACAAAAAGAAAGGTATTAATCATGCTTCTTTCCTCCTCTCATCATCAACCAAATCCCCGTGGGATTCTTCTAACAGTAATGATAGCGCTCGAAACACCTTGTAATAGCAGTTATCTTTTTCTTTCAGCACCGGCAACAGCTTATCCAGCACCGGTCGCAAGCAATCATTTACAATGACATTGATTTCGTCATTGTTGTCTATACTACTCAGAAATCGCATTATGACAGCCAGATGATCAGGCATTTCGTTACCTAAAGTAAAGTCGTAATGTCTATAAATCTCCTTTAGTTTAACTAGAAAGGCTCCCCTCTGCCGATTATCTGAGAATAGATGGTAACCCGCATAGGGCCAGCAAATTGCCTGTAAATCAAAGGTTGAAGTATAGATTTCCTCAACCAGACATTGAGGAGTCTCAGCTAAAAATTGTTGAAATTCCTTCAAACTCCCTGCAGCCTTATTGCTAAAGGGAGCAACCAACCTAACGCACTCGACTGTTCTCTCAGTGATTAGCGAGGAAGGGTATTCCAGCAGTTCTGCAAACAGGATGAAAATCCGCGCCTTAACTTTAGTGTTCAGCATCTTACCATCTCCGTTCCAATTTCTGCCGTCTGCCAAATCCCGTACTTCCCGTGTAGGTTAACACATCTTCCAAGCTCTCTATTGCCTGTTCACGTCCTAAAGGAGGCAGGACATAACGTTCCTTATAACCGGCCAACGCCGATAATTGGTATATCTCTTCTGCTTCTTCTTTGCTTAAGGCAGCCTCTTTTAGGGCTTGTTCTGCCTTTTCCGGTACCAAGTCACCTACCTGGAGTGCTCTTCTATAAATCCTTACGGCAATTAGTTTTTTGTAAACATCACTGACAAGTTTTTCGTTACCGGCTGTAAAAAGATTGGCCAAATAACGCAGTGGTAGTCTGGCACTTTCCAAACTGCTGAAAAATTCTGCGGCATTACTATAGCTGCCGTTATTGTCAGACCCGATTAATGGTAATAAGGGCGGTACGTAAAAAAGCATAGGCATGGTTCGAAACTCCGGATGCAACGGCAGGGCAATTTGGAGTTTTTTTACAAAAGTATAAACCGGGGAGGAAACCGCAGCATCGAGGGTTGCTTCACTAATACCGTTTTGCCTGGCTTTAGCCCTTACTTTCGGATCGGCCGGATCTAAGATAATATCTCTTTGAGACTCAACCAAACTTACCTCGGCTGTTTTTGCAGTTGACGTAATTTTATCGGCATCGTAGAGTAATACACCCAAAAAACGGATCCGGCCTGGACAACCATGATAGCAAG